>ENA-OWPL01000012-OWPL01000012.1-human-gut-metagenome-genome-assembly--contig:-NODE-12-length-196343-cov-27.840709_pt1 | contig 196343 bp, 130 predicted proteins | sample MGYA00248263_ERZ651844 | MGnify/ENA primary metagenome ERZ651844 (study PRJEB26924, sample SAMEA4378256) | human gut metagenome | biome: human gut; feature: human-associated habitat; material...
AAAATATCATTTCGTTTTGCGCTCCGCGAACATTTCGTTTTGCGGATTATACTTGCATTGAAACGATGCAAGCTCTTTTTATCTGTTTTCAGTGTTTATTTTCCTATCTTATTCATTCTATCTACCTGACTCTTCACTACCAGCAAGGTGGAATGGTCGGAAGAGAAAACGGAGTTCAAACCTTGTGCTTCCTGAGCAGGATCACCGGTATAGTCATCACCCACCTGCCATTGCTCATGCTTTGGATTGGCGAAGCCGCCCCATCCCCAAAAGTTGCAACCAGCAAAGTAACCGCCTGTCTCGGCATTGTCACCGACTAAGTTGAACACATATTTATAATAGCCATCACGCCCCTCGGTGGAAGACGCAAGAGAGAATGAGAATCCGTCACGAGGATAACCGAACTCCTCCATCACCAATGGTTTCTTGATGCGAGCGCATACCTGCAAGTGATTGTCAATATATTCCTTGGTATTCTTGCAAGCCACGCCTAAGTCCTCTATGAGATGGTCGGGACGAGCCCAACTCCAGTTGTATGGCCAAAGATGGATATTGCAATAGTCGATGTTCTTGTCGGCACAAATGCGCTCATAGCATTGGATGTCGTTCTCACATCCCCAACTGCCCTCGCTACCGATGCTGATGAGGTGATTTTTGTCGAGCGAGCGAATCAACTTGCTTGCCTCAGCGAGCCATTTCTCAAAGGCAGGAAGTGCCTCCTTGCTGAAAGCACGAGGCTCATTGCCAATCTGCCAAGACATGATGGCAGGGTCGTCCTTGTATTTCTTCTTCGTATAACGATTGGTTCTGGTAAGGATAAATCTCACATAGTCGTAGAACAACTCGTGCGCCTTTTGACAAGAGGCATACTGAGATACGAAATTCATGAAGGCAGGATAGCCATCCTCATTAGGACGAGGAGCCTTTCCCATTCCGGCGTGCTCCAGATAGAAACCATAGCCACCACTCCACTCCCAGGAATTGTTGAGGTAGAGCACAGCCACCATCTTTCTCCTACCCATCTCCATCAAGAGATAGTCGAGACCAGCGAGGATGGTATCATTATATACGCCAGGAGCTTCCTGAAGCGTTGGTTCTACCTTGGTCTTCACGCCTCGCTTGCCATCAGAGCCCACAAGGATGCGAAGGTTGTCGATACCCATCTCCTTCATCTTGTCAAGTTCCTTGCAGAGTCGATCTCGGTTGCCGCCCTGCCCTTCGGAGCCTAGGATAGCACCATACCAGAAATTGGTGCCAACATAATAATAAGGTTTGCCATCACGTACGAAATGACCGTCTTTCACCTGCACGAAGTTTGACTTCGCCAAGAGATTGCAAGTTGCCAAAGCCATCATCAGTAAAACAAATATTTTCTTCATTTGTAGTTGTTTAATTAGACAAATAGATTTTGTGGGCAAAGTTACGTAAAAAAGCCTAGAAAGCCTCATACTTTTTTGCCGATTATCTATATTATTCGGTAAAAAGAGAAAAAAGCAAAGAAATATTTGCACGTCACGGAAAAAAGATGTAACTTTGCCAAATTAACAAAATGCAATCATAAAAAGACAAACATGAGAACGATTGACATCACCAAAGTTGTAGAGTACCGAGAAGACAACAGATTGGAAGCCAAGAGAGCATCCAATGGGTTGCCAAGTTCGCTATGGGAGACCTACTCTTCGTTTGCGAATACCGATGGAGGCGCAATACTTCTCGGCGTAGATGAAGATAAAAGAGGCAACTTGACCGTCACTGGTGTAAATGATGCAGACAAGTTGCTCAAAGACTTTTGGAACATCATCAACAACCGACAGAAGGTAAGCATCAACATACTCACAGAAAAAAATGTCACATTAGAAAACATCGATGGCAAAAGTGTCATCATCATCCATGTGCCAAGAGCTGAGCGTTCCATCAGACCAGTATATATAGGTACAGATCCTCGCAAGGGAACTTTCCGAAGAAACCATGAAGGCGACTATCACTGCTCGCCTTACGATATGTCGGCCATGTTTAGAGATGCATATCAAATCACACAAGACAAGAAAGTATTATCAGATATTGCACTCGATGCTATCTGCCTCGACACCGTACATAGCTATCGCAACAGATTCAACGTGGTTCATCCTCGACACGCATGGCAAGAAGATGAAGATTTCGTTTTTCTTCGCAAAATCGGAGCTGTTGCTTTTGATAAAGAGAACCAGCTCCATCCCACAGCAGCTGGCTTGTTGATGTTTGGCTACGAATATGAGATAACAAGGGAATACAACCAATACTTCTTGGATTATCGTGAAGTGAAGGACATAAGATTGCGATGGGTTGATAGAATTGTCTCCAACTCCGGCGAATGGAGTGGCAACCTCTTCGACTTTTATTTTCTTATAGTTAACAAGTTGACTGTTGATTTGCCAAGACCATTCAAACTTGATGGCATCACAAGAGTTGATGAGACTCCTGTAGCAGAGGCCATACGAGAAGCATTACTCAACACCCTTGTCAATGCAGACTATTATGGTCCTAGGGGATTGGTTATCATCAAGTCACCTGAAGGTTACAAGTTTGCCAACCCTGGATGTTTACGTATTTCTCAAAAAGAGGCATTGAGTGGCGGTATATCAGACCCAAGAAACTCTACCATCTTCAGTATGTTTTCTCTAGTAGATTTAGGCGAACGAGCTGGCACAGGAATACCTAGCATATATTACGCTTGGGAAAATGCCTTCGACCTCAAGCCAACACTTATAGACATGCACAACCCAGATCGCACAGAAATGTTTGTTCCGAAGATGAGGAATGGATTTGCAAGTGAGAGACATATTAAGAAGCCACTTGTGGCGGTAAATGAACTTTCGCCATCGGTAAATTCGAAGAATGTGGCGGTAAATTCAGAGAATGTGGCGGTAAATTCAGAGAATGTGGCGGTAAAAAAAGTATCAAAAGAAGATCGCAAAACACAAATTGTCAAACTGCTAACAAGAGAAAAACAGCTGAGCTCGTCAGAAATTAGCAACGCTATAGGTATAAAGATTACATTGACCAAAAAGTATCTTTCAGAATTAGTTGCAGAAAAAAGAATTCAAACAACTGGCACATACAGAAACAGAACTTATCATTTAATAAACAGCTAAAAAAAGGCGCACATCTCGCAGATTCACGAGCATGTGCGCCTCTTATTTTTTGTTCGGTCACAACCTACATACCTACATTTTCCGCCTAACGCTATATCTGACAGCATTTTACGCAATGTAGGTTACCCCTTCAACCTACATCAAACCTACATTTCTGTAGCAAAATTGGGGTAAAATCATTGCAAAATTGCCCTAATGTCTTGCAGACACCTCCAATATTTGGTAAGACAAAGCCCGAACTGAAGTTTTCAAAGCGGTGATATAAGTTTGGTAAGTCAACTAAAATTACAAACAAGTATTAACAAAGTCAACCCAACTTAGAAATAAGAGTAAAAGTGGGCAACTTAAATCGTTAAACCACACAACAAAAATCGTTAAACCACAGAGAAAAACCTGGTATTCCTAAGAACCTAAGTTAATCATAGCTTGTGATTAACTAATCAAAGGTTATAACTAACTAATCATAAGCTATGATTAATTAGTTAGAGAATATGATTAACTTTGTTGCTTAGTCTCATCAACTTTTATCGTGGGCTTTGACAGGATTTATGCTAGGCTTTGCAAAGTTACCTCTCCCATAGCATAGGCTTATAACTGAGGAAGCAAAGGGGGAGTTCTCCCACACCATTTACCCATGCTCCGCAGTTAAGAAAGTTAAAAACGCTCGAAATAGTGTAGGTTTGATGTAGGTTGCTGAGGTAACCTACATTGCCTAAAACACCGATAAACACAAGGGATTCAAGAGATTTAGTGTAGGATGTAGGTTATGACACGAAAAAATTCTAGAATTGTATTTATTACGTTACAATTGAAATTCGATATCTCATTTTTCTAAGTAACGCATTTGTTCCAACTGTTCAGCCTTGTGAGCTTTGACATTCTTAACCCATTCCGCTAGTTTTGGGGGAAGAACTTTTGATTTTGAACGTATCATTAATGTGTACCATAAGCTTATTAATTTTATTGATGCCGCAGAGTTTACGCTTTTATTATTTAAATCAAACGCCATAATCAGAAACTACAATTAACTCCACGACTACGAAGGAAATTATAGTCTCTCATCATCTGCTCCCTTCGCTCTTGTGATAGAGGCGTGGGGTTTTGCATTCTTAATTCAAATTTGCGAGCTTCATCACCATAAAGGATAGGAGTCTCTTTAATCGGTCTTGCCATAATTATTCACTTTAATAACATTGATGGCGCATAGATACACTTTTCTTTCGTAACTACCAAATAATTAGATTGTTTTTAGCAAATAATTACGGGATAAAGCTAAAGAAGGCGCACATCTCGCAGATCCACGAGCATGTGCGCCTTACATTATTATTTATCCACTAAACTACCAAGGATAGTGACCTTCTTGAGCACCTTTCATAATACCATCAATGACAGCTTGCTTCTTAACAGTGCCATCGGCACGATTGAAGACCGAACCAGTTTCCCAATAGAATGGGACACAACCATTATTCTTTGCAACCTTGGTGACATACTCACCATAATAAGCAACAGATTTCTCGTGTTCAGCCTGGTTCTCTGCGATGTTGCGGAACATAGCAGAATACTCACCGATAATCACTGGGATTCCCTTACTAGAAAATTTATCATACATCTTCTTCATCTGAGCATCCACCCAAGCTTCTGCAGAAGCATCAGGAGTATTTCTGTCAGAACCAGCCACCTTGTTGTCCTTACCCCAGAAGTAATACATCTTGCCCCAACTTTCATCCTTTTCCATCAAAGCGAACTGATAAGGCTCATAGAAGTGAACCTCTACCATCATACGATTCTCTACCTTATCTACAGGCAAAATATTCATCTTGTCATAGGTATCAGAAATACTGGTGCCTATTCCCTGAACGATTATGGTACGAGAGGCATTGTTACCACCAGTTGAACGAACAGCATCTATCATGGTCTGCTCATATTCCACAACACGCTCAATGGCATACTTATCATTCCAGAAACTGCTATTACCAGAAGACTCATTCATACCTGGCTCATTACAAGCAGCAAAGAGAAGATGTTCATCAAAATCCTTAAAGGTTTCTGCGACCTGAGTCCAAATGGCCTTCTGCTCTGCAACGATGTCATCCTCAGCGTCTTCGTCACCGATGTTATCTTCAAGCCACCCGTTATCCCAATGGGCATTCAAAACTACATACATATCGTTCTGAGTACACCAACTGACAACTCGTCTTACACGCTTCAACCAAGATTCGTCAATGGTATATGTCTTTTTGTTGGAGAAATGGGAAGCCCATGCACAAGGAATACGAACCGCATTGAAGCCAGCAGCTTTCAAACCATTAATATATTCCTTATTAACCTTGAAACCATTCCAAGCACCTTCCCCATCAGGGCATTCCATAGTGTTGCCAATGTTGATACCAGCATACATCAAGCTTGCCAATTCTGTGGCTGTATGATTCATAGAACCCTCTGGAACTACAACTGCCTTTGGGTTTTGGTTAACTGACACCTCTTTCATATTGGTACCAGATGTAACCTTAATCAACAAAGAACGAGAATACTCGTCATCATTGTCTGACACAGAAAACTCGTAATTATACACATTTCCCTCTGAACCAACTTCTTTGACAGAACACCAAGAATAATCTTTAGTTTTGTCTTCTATCTCAATAGCGACAACAGGCTTTTCTTTAGCTGTTACAGAGAACGAATTAATAGAAACCTCTCCGCTCAAATCAAACTCCGTTTGATCAACCTTGAAGATTTCTGCAACCTTCTCGTCATCGTCATCAGAACAAGCTGCCATAGCAAAACCCATTACCAATGTCAGCATAACGACTGCAAAATACTTTATCTTATTCATATTGTTATCTTTTAGAAGAGTGTACTCGACTCAGACGTTGGCTCGAACCAAGTCGAACACACTCACATGATACAAAATATTACCTAACCTTTTACCAGTTTGGAACCTGGAACAAAGAATGTACAGTGAACTTCGTCTCACAAGACTTTTCGAATCCCAATTCCTTGATTACATCACCATCTTTATTGCCAAAAGCGCAACCTACTTGGCTTGTCTTACCATAGCAGTTCCATAACTCCAAACGATAATTCTGGCCAACATCACCATCAGCAGAATCCAAAACCTTGGAAGCATCAAAGCTAATGTTTTTGCCATCCAAGAGCAAGGCATCCAAAGTTGCATGAGGCTTAAAGTATCTACCCAGCTCATTAATATTGATAAAGGTCATAATGACACCATTAGCGTAACTATTTTCTGTTGTATATTTAAAGTCAAATGATGCATTACCTTTTATCTTATATTGATTATTCTCCTTTACAACTTCAAGTTCACTACCATCATTGTATCCCCATTCCGCTGGCCACCATCCAGAAGCAACTGTCGCTAGCTGTGGCGTATATTTACCAGTACCATCACTCGTAATAGAAGAAACAGTAAACTTAACGGTAAAGGTCTTATTGAACGCCAATGCTGTCTCGTTGGTTGTTTCTCCTCCACCCTTGTGGAATGGAGTATCCTTCAAGCCGTTCCAACCGTCATTATGACCGCAGCCCCAGATGTTGGCCATCTCTACACGGTAGTTGCCATTATCTTCCAAATCTCCATAGAAGAACTTATTGGCATCAAACTTCACGTCCTTTCCATCAGCCTTGATTGCGTCTATACGAACCATAGCTTTAGGATAAGCCTTAGCGAAGCCTACAATATCGAGAACATAAACCTGACCATTCTTACGAGGTTCATTCGCATTGAACGTTATTTCATATTCCTTTCCAGCTACGCCAGCAACAACAGTTGTGGTTGCAGATTTCCAGACTTCTTCACCAGATGGTCCCTCGCCATAGCAAGTCAACTTAGCAGTAAAGCCCTTAGAGACCGCACGAACAGAAACTGCCTGATAAGCAGGAGTAGATGTACGACTAACAGCAGATTGGTTGAAGCCATAACCCTGAACATACTTTGAGCCATCATTCAAACCACCTGCAAGATAGTCACCTGAGAGATAGTGACCCTCTGAACCAACACCGCTAACCGTACTCTGAGTACGAGAACCTGCAGCAGGCAAGAAGATCGAGTTGCCATTAGGACCTGTCAACTTATAGCCAGTCATGCCATCTTGCTCTACCCATTGCTTCTTACAGAGAGAGAAAAGTTCGTCCCATTCTGCTTGAGTAGGAACAGTAGCAGAAACGCCAAATGTCTTGCTTGCCAAATCCATGTCTGTCCCTGAAATATTTCCAGATGCATAGCTATCCATGTCAAGGGTGGTCATTGTACCCGTCATATCTCCAAAGGCGAACAAACCGCCCAGTTCACTCTCAGAAGAAGCACCGACATTGTACTTGCACCAACGAGTAGAGAGACCGAGATCTACGAAATCACCTACGATGTCATAGTTTTGCGCAGTAGTTGTGAAAGTCTTTTCCTCACCATAGACCTTACCTGCACCGAGGTCAAGATAAGCCACATAATGATAAGTGGTGTTGGGAACCAAGTTCTTAACATTCACAGTATATTCATCACTCAACTCATTAGCCTCAAAAGGCAAGCTAGCACGGATTTCCTCAAGATCATCGCTGCCCGAGAGAATAAAACCGCACTTAGCGTCAGCTGGAGCTTTCTCTAAACTACCAGACAAAGTTACTGTGTTGGCTGCCACATCGGAAGCCTCACCTGTAAACGCCTTGGCATCGGTCAAGATGGTGCTCTGAATGTCACCTTTATAAGTAACACGTCCTTGCAAGGTAACGTATGCCTGATAATATACCACCTGACCAGTTGTACCTGTGATAGTAGCAGAGAACTCAGACTCACTATTGCCAACAACAGACTCCGACAAGTCATCTTCTTTCTCACCATACAAGAAACCTACGGCATAGGCACTGGAAGCTTGTCCTTCCAGTCCCTTAACTGTACCATGGAACGTTGCTGATGTAGCCGTGACATCAGCCGAACCTGTAACGATAGACTCATCTGTCAACAATGCTTTGTTATTGATAGCATAGTCATCGTCACTACAGCCCATCATGAAGACACTCAAGACCAGGGCTATGATTCCATATAATATTTTATTCTTCATAAGTATATTCCATTATAGATTATTGAATAGTACAAGAAACAATCTCTAAGCCTACACCAGAAGCTTCACCTTCAAGTGTACCATAGCCATCCAACTGAATGGAGAGATCAAGACAAGTATCAAAGAATGTTTTGGTCTCACCCGAATTGTTCGTCAAAGAAACGGTTGTCTCACCATTGGTGTTTACTGTAACGGCATCAGACAAATCATAGCAACCTGGTTCCCATGTCGTCTTTATGTTATTGTCTATCAAAGCGCACTTAGGAGCCTGATTCCATGTTACACCTCCATTGATCTTGAAAGTAACGGTAATGGTCTGTCCATTCTTCAACTTCACAGACTGTGCGTCCTTGAAGATGCCCTTACCTGTACTACCATAAGAGTGGAATGCCAAACGCAAGGCGCCATTCTCAGTCCAAATATGCTCAGATATCTTAGATTGATCAAGAGCAACAACCTTTGGTCCAGTGCTAGATGCCACAGGCTTGTACTTCAAGTTGGCTACGAGATAAGAATTGGTCTTACCATTCTCGTCCACGCCCTCAGGTACACCAATGGTCAAAGTTCCAGCTGGATCATTCTTCAAGACAGTAAACTGACGACCAGATATCTTGATAGTGCGATTGTCGCTTGAAGCCATAGCCAAGGTGATTTCCTTACTGAATGTCAATACGCCCTTGTTGATATGCAACTTACCTGATACATCACCGCAAGTAAACTTGTAATAATCCTTACCAGCAGCAGGCTTGGTGATTTCCAACTCAAACGCCTCAACAGCATCACCAGACATCTTAGGAGCCCAAGTAGTATTATAGTTACCATCCAAAATGTTGTTCCAATGAGCAGCATTTTGCTCTGCAATTTCCTGTGCACTAGGCACACCATTATCGTTCTTCGTTGAATAATTAAATGGAGTATTATTCCACCATAGGATGTCATAAGGCTTGTCAGAATCCAATATAAATCTAGCCACATTCTGACCTGCATACATATCACCATTGATTTCTGTCAAGAACAAGTCAGACTCCAAATTTGGATAATCTGGAAGTTTAGGTGAAACTGTCTCAACTGGCTGTGGGTTTCTTGGAACACACTCGCCATTGGTTTCTATCACTTCATCTGAAACAAAGTTCCAGCAAATATACCAGTTACCTTCTGAATTGGTACGTTTAGTCACAAGCTGAAGTACATAAGGGGTCAACTCTATGATTTGGATATCTTGAGTGTAGTTTGAGCAAACAGCATCAAATCCTACATTGTGCATAGCATAGCAATCTGTAAAGGAGATGAGAGGTTTGTTCTTATCATCCAAGTTCATATTAAATTTTCCCACCATATTGGAACCTTGGCTTGAACCTTTCTTACCAGACTCTCCACGATACATCTTTGCCACACAACCATTCTGGGCATCCATACTAAACTCCATCCAAGAGTCCATATAAGCATCATCTGCCGGAATCAACCAGCTTTGGTATCCTGGATCCCAGTTTTCCTTCCAATTGGCAGAACCAAAAGTGATGTCTCTATATGCAACATTTTTATCATCTTTTTCTTCCGCAGTAAATCCCTTACCATCACCATCAGGATCGTATGGAGCAATATACATGACTGGACTAGAACCATGATAGCCACCATAAGAGTAAGACACATTCATAGGTCGCCATCTTTTGCTGACACCAACAGAGAGCGTTTCTGCATCAGGGAAGTCACCCGACTTATAATCTTTATCTGCCAAGAAGAACCACTTGTTGTCATTCAACAAGGAAAAGTCATTCTGTGGCAAATTAAACTTATAAGGCGCACCATAGACAATGCCACCTTCGGTCTCCACGCCAAAAGTAACCTCATAGTCTCCAGCAAAAGGCAATTCAAGCTTTTGCGTCATATTCTGTGAACGCCCGGATGGAGTCACCCACAATGGAGTACATCCTGGGATATTAGATTTCAACGTAACAACGTTACCATCAATCGTTACGGTATATGCGTCACCCTCGGTGAGTTCATCTGGCGAATAAGAAGTCTTGCCAAACTTATAGTCTTCAGGCGAACAAGCGGCCATCAAAAAGATAGCCATTGCTGCGAGGAGCATATATATATGATTATGTATTTTCATATCTTCGAAAAATTAAAAGTTATACTTTTATAATACACCTCGAATTACCATCCTGGATTCTGGGTAAGCACCTTACCAGAAAGAGTAATCTGTGTATTAGGAATCTGCATCAAGCCCTTCTTCTGGGTGAAGTTACTCTCTGAGAAAGAAGTTGTAGCGGTTACACCACCATTCTGTACCTTGGCACCATTCTGAGCTTCGGTGATAGTTCTAGCAGCATATGCACCATCCTTCTCATAACGCATCAAGTCCCAGAAGTGAACTCCCTCGAAAGCCAATTCGATGGCACGTTCCTTGCGAACGTTGTCGATGCTGTACTCTTCAGGTGTCAAGCCTACACGAGCACGAACTTGGTTCAAGCCGTCAGCCGTACCAGTCAACTCAGACTGCATCAAGAGAACGTCAGCGTAGCGCATGATAGTGTAATCCTGATAATAGGTAATATTCTGGTGCTGCTCACCCAACTTGAAACCCACTTCCTGACGTGTACCATCAGCGAAGCACATAGGTGCATACTTACGAGTATAGTAACCTGTGTATTCATAAGAATCGCTCAAGTCCGGAGTGAAGCCTGCATCCTTGCAACTCCAAACACATGCACTGAAACGAGGGTCGTTCTTAAACTGCTCTACAAAGTAAGGAGTAACAGAGCAAGCACCCCAACCGCTAGCAATACACACATCAGTAGCACACTTGTTACGAGGTCCTAAATATACCGAGAAGGTATTTCCGTCACCATTACCATTGTAGTCGTGAGTAGAGTTCAGTTTCAAGTTCAAGACTATCTCTTTAGAGAGATGACCTTGACCTGCCTGCCAAGTCTTGCCATTATACCACTTACCTGCATAAGTTGTATTCCATGCATACTCACCATCTGTAGAAGCATCAGTTGTACAAGAAGGCATCCAAAAGTCAGCGTAATTGCTTTCCAACTCATAGCCACCGTTATCTACGACATCGTTAATAGCATCAATAGCTTCCGCCTTGGTACATGCAGGATGCTCCTCGCCATAATAACCTGTGTAATAGAGATAAGCACGTGCCATCAAAGCCTCGGCAGCATACTTGGTGATACGACCATCATTGCTGTCACGGTTGTCCAAAGGATAAGCATTATAAGGAATATGTGTGGCTGCATATTTCAAGTCATCGAAGATAGCCTGATATACCTCCTTAACTGGAGTACGAGGAATATTTTCCTCAGATGGTTCGAGAAGCAAAGGCACGTCACCAAACAATCGAGCCAAGTCGAAATACAGAATCGCACGAATCGCTCTTGCCTCACCAATAATACGTCCGTGTGCTTTCTCGTCACCATTCCACTTGATAGTATTCTCTGCCTGAATCAATTGGTTGCAACGATAAATAGCAGCATAATAATTAATCCAATCTTGATTGAACAAATCATTATATGAAGGAGCTATGCCTTGATTGAACTGGTCAAGAACATTGTTGTTCTTAGCATCAGACAAGCCTAGACCAGCAAAAGCTTGCTCTGAAGCGAACTCTGCCGTCAAATACATACCTACTCCCTCATCAGAGATGGTACGCTGCCATCCATCATAGCATCCCACAAGGTCTATCTCAGCGGTCTCAGGTGTGCTATATGCTGTCTGTGAGTTGAGATCTGTCTTGGACGAGGTGTCCAAGAAGTCATCGCAAGAAGTCAATGTCAAAGCTGACAAGACTAATGCACTCATCAATATATATTTTCTTTTCATGTTACTTTACATTTAAAAATTAGAATGCAAGATTTAAACCAACGATGAAAGTACGTGGATGTGGATAGTAACCCATATCAACACCTGATACCCAAGAGTCGCTGCTGTTACCATCAGTACCATTGTAAGAACCGATTTCAGGATCCATACCATCATACTTTGTCAAAGTGAAGAGGTTCTGTACCTGGAAGTAGAGACGCAACTTAGAGAGTCCCTTCCAAGCGATAAGCTTCTTGAAGTCGTAACCCAAGGTAAGGTTCTGAAGACGGATATAGTCACCATCCTGGAGGTATAGATCAGAGAACTGCCAGTTACCTACGTCACCATAAGTAACACGTGGAATCTCGTTGCTGGTACCCTCACCTGTCCAACGCTTCAAGATACGACGGCTGTAGTTAGCCTGAGAAGAGTTAGGGTCACGATAAGACTGAGCAATCTTGAATCCAGCTGCACCTGTAAAGTTAGCTGCAAGGTCGAATCCCTTGTAGCCAAGAGTGAAATTGAAGCCAAAGGTATATTTAGGAAGACCATTGCCCAAATCCACCTTATCATTGGCATTGATAACGCCATCATGGTTTACATCCACAAACTTGACATCACCAGGAGCCACCTTGTCTTGCAATACGCCATTGCCTGCAGCAATCCAATCATTGATTTCTTGCTGGTTTTGGAAAATACCAGCTGTCTTATAGCCCCAGAAATAACCGATGGCATGACCGTTCTCCGCACGATAGAACTCATCAGCATTACTATAAATCTGATTGGTAGCACCATGAATAATACCATCCAAAGTTGGAATGTTACCTACCTTATTATGGTTGTAAGCAAAGTTGGCACCTACGCTGTAAACAAAGTTCTTACCTATCTGATCGTTCCAAGAAAGGCCCAATTCAATACCTTTATTTTTCACATCACCACCATTGATGACTGGTCCTTGTGTACCAGCTGTTGCTAATACAGGAGCTTGAACCAACCAATCCTTTGTATTTTTAATATAAGCATCAAATGTCAAAGACAAACGTTGGCTGAGGAAACGAGCATCAATACCTACGTTATACTGTTCCGAAGTTTCCCACTTCACGTTTTCGTTGGCAAGACGGCTTGTATAAGCACCCATGACCCAAGCATCAGTACCACCGGTAGCACCGAAGTTATAGTTAGTCATAGAAGTTGAAACAGGAGCCAAATACTGGAAGCAATTGATGTTTGCATTACCTACCTGACCCCAAGATAAGCGAAGCTTCAAGAAATCAAGCCACTTAGCACTTGACTTCATAAAATCCTCTTCTGTCAAAGTCCAACCAGCAGATATAGATGGGAAATAGCCCCAACGATGCCCCTTTGCAAACTTAGAAGAGCCATCAGCACGCATTGTTGCATTAATCATATAACGATCTTTCCAAGACCAGCCAAAGCGAGCAAAGAAGGACTGACCGCGCGTAGGGTCATAAGGCGCTCCACTCACGGTTCTATCGCTAGAACTCATATCGGTATTTTTAACATAAGCATGCTCCCAATCATTGAAACCTGCTGTCAAGCCGATACCAGTACTACCAGAAGAACTGCCGTCATACTTAGATGTCTCACTACCAATCAAAGCGTTGAAATGATGCTCTTTAACATCAAAGTCGTATGTCAAGGTATTGGTCCATACCAAAGAGATACCATGACCATCGCTCTGGCTCACTTTGGTGATACCATTTCCACTCTGAGGAGTAAACTTGTAAATAGGAGAATAAGAACGGTAATCAGAACCACCATAGTTGACTGCAAACACTGTCTTGAACTTCAAGTTCTTGATAGGTTCAATCTGTACATATACGTTAGCATCAACAGAAGTATTCTTGGACTGATTGTAACGATTCATCATCATAGTACCATATGGGTTGCCATCATTCACATTCCAATCAGAATCTTCAGTAGAATTGAAATTACCATTAGCATCATAAACAGGAGCCAAAGGAGAAGTAGAGAATGCACCTCGGAGGTTGTTGTTCCAGATATTACCAGTGTTCATACCACGGCTATCCTTATAAACGAAACCAACATGTTCGCCAATAGTTACCAAACCATTCCACATCTTGTGTTCTGAGTTGGCACGAAGATTATACCTTTTATAATAAGAAACGTCAGAACCACCAATAAGGCCGTCCTGTCCGGTATAACCACCAGAAATAGAATAAGTAGAAGTCTTGCTACCACCTGTGAAAGCCAAACTGTGGCTAGTAGTTAAAGCACCATTGTTGACAGCCTGGTCTATCCAGTCCGTATCATTGAGCACACCATTGGCATCGCGGATTGCTCGCTTAGAAAGCCAATCAATAGGACCAAGACCTGAGTTAATGCTTGCCTCATCCATAATAGCCATATACTGTGCAGCATTCAGCATTTGGATTTGGCGACCTAATGTCTGCCAACCAACATAACCATCATAAGAGATTTTTGATGTCCCCTCTCTACCGCTCTTGGTAGTAACGAGAACGACACCATTGGCAGCCTGCGCACCATAGATAGCGGCAGAAGCGGCATCCTTCAAGACATCGATGCTCTCGATGTCGGCTGGGTTCAAGGTAGTGATATCACCACCCACACCATCAATCAAATAAAGAGGCTGAGAGTTTCCTACGGTACCCAAACCACGGATGGTAACACTCATCGCTGCGCCTGGCTGACCAGAGGTAGAAACAATGTTGACACCAGGAGTCTGACCTTGCATGGCAGACAATGGGTTAGTAGTGTTAAGTTTGGCGATGTCGTCACCTTTCAACTGAACGGTAGCACCCGTCACCAACTTTTTCTTCTGAACGCCGTAACCTACTACAACGACCTCATCGAGTGAGTGCTTGTCTTCTTGTAGAGTGATGTCCAGCTTCTGTCCATTCACTTTTACTTTTTGGGTAATGAAGCCTAGATAAGACACTTCGAGAGTTTGTCCGTTCTTTGCGTCGATCGTAAAGTTACCGTCTAGGTCGGTCACAGAACCCACCTTTGTACCCTGGACCATGACACTTGCACCAATCAATGGTTCATTGTCCGATCCGGAAATCACGGAACCCGTAACTTTCTGAGCATAGAGGACACCCGCTCCGATTCCTAACATTGCCTGGAATGCCAAAAGGATGGCTACCAAAGCAACTCTACAGAGCAAGTTACTCTGCAAGAATTTTTGAGATGTTTTTCTCATAATTACTTAGGTTTTAAATTTAATTTATAGGTTATATACTAAAATTTCGTTATTAGTATCTGTTATACATTATTATATATAGTCATTTGCTTTAATTGATGTTGTGATTATAATATTTCGGTGGCAAAAGTAGCGAAAAAACGGATATGGGGGGGTATCATTTGGTTAAAATCTTATGTACAAAATGTTACTCGCATATATTTTTCTCGATGTGACTGTGGTTGTATTTGTTATCCCTCAAAACGAATAAAGCTGAGTATTTCTTCCTAATACTCAGCGTGATAGCGTACCAATCCCTGCATCGGAGACTTCAAGACTTCACCCATTTGGAAGCCCGACTCATGCAATGCTTTTGCTATCTCATCATGGAAGTAGTGGGCAATGCTCCCCACGAAACCTACTTTTACGGATGAGGGCATTTCTGAATCTTCTTTCGCACCATCCGCTAACTGGGCATAGAACGAAAGTATCTCTCGGCAGAAATCGCCATACACCTGATAAAGCATCGCTGAGAGAAGTTTTTTCTCTATCTGCTCATCCTGAGACAGATGTTCTTGGGCAGAAAGGGAAGAGAGATGTTCTCCCACAAAAGTGGAGACAGATGCCAGATAAGTATTGGCTAGAGGCTGACGATAGATACGCTCGATGACGGCAGCATAATCCTTTCCCGACCATGCCTCAAATTTCTCTCGCAAGGATGCAGCCTTGGGGTTACGATAGATGAGACGGAAGAAAGCCTTGCCTATCGCCGTGCCACTTCCCTCATCGCCAAGCACATAGCCCAATGGTGGAACACCTCTCACGATATTCTCCCCATCATAATAGCAACTATTGGAGCCTGTACCGAGAATGACGGCAATGCCACTCTCATGTCCCAGCAATGCCCTTGCCGCCCCCAGCATATCGCTGGCAGCATGAGTCTCGACACCAACCAATAAGCCACAGGCAGAGAACGATGCCACTAGCAGGCGTTCCATCTTCGGAATCATGGCATTAGTCACGCCACTTCCATAGAAGTAGATGACGATGGAAGGTTTTGGCGCATCGCCAAGTTGACGCTGCTTTTCTCGACTTATCAATAAGGAGGGTATCACCTCGTCGGCGAGTACCTGGGTAATCTGTTCATCCGACAAATGATAAGGATTGAGTCCTTGCGAATGGCAAGTACCCAACACTCCACCCTCTTCACCGAGGAGTGTCCAATCGGTCTTTGTACTGCCGCTATCGGCTATCAATTTCAACATAGTCTCGTTTTTTTCTTGCAAAAGTAAGCATAATGGCATATATTACCAAACAAAAAACGAAAAAGTTGCCTATTTTTTTTGCGTTCTCTGTGAATTTGAGTAACTTTGCAGTCAAATTAAGAAAAGCAAATGAAAAAGAAATTATTCTTAATGCTCATGCTGTTGGTGGCTTATCTGCTACCAAACCACGCCGTGCTCAAGGAGGCTAACCTTGACACCACCCTCTACATGCTCCGCACCGAGTTGAGCCAGTATCACCTCGACCTGGAGAAGCAGAACAAGGTGGCGAAAGAACAGCAGCAAGCTGTCATCAAGGAGCTTGTCAGCATCGTGACACAAGCCGACCAAAACTCCATCATGCTCTATTCTCAGCGCAATGGCTACATCTTCGACTTGACCTACGCCTGCCATGAGGCTACCGACCAGTTCCATAAGTTCAAGTCAAAGGCGGCTCCGTTCCGTGGCATGATCCAGAAGAACAATATCGAGGTGGCTCGCTTCGACTCACTCATCAACTACCTTTATAATATGAACACGATGTTCCTGAGTGACGAGGCACAGTTGAACCGTAACGTGGATTTGACCCTAGCCGTCAACATCCGCCGTCAACTCGTGGAGAAGCAGGCTCAGCTCAACGAGTATATCAAGGCTTACGACCGCACCGAACAGAAGTTGAAGGCGCTCAATGACTACGCCAACCACCGATACGAAGACATCCAGACTAGTATCTTCAACAATGGTGGCGACAACTATCTTCGCATTCTCAGCCAACTGGGCACCAACTACAAGGAGGCGAAGACTTCCGTGACGGAGAAATACCGACCCGCCCCTGGCATGATGTCGCAATGGGATGTGAGAATCATCTTCATCCTCTTCGGTATCATCATCTTCTATGGTTTGATTTCCGTGGCTCTCAACTTGCTAACCATCCGTGTGGCAATGACTTACCTCGTAAAGCGTGGTCTCTTTGAGAGCATCAAGGAGAGTTTCATGGCGAAACGTCCTTGCATCGTGATGGCGATGACCATCGTCACTTTCGCTGCCATCCTTGGCATCATCCGCATGATAGCCCACCAGAACTTCGTCATCATGGCGAGTGGCTTGTTGGTGGAGTTTGCTTGGTTGATAGGCGTCATTTTGATTTCACTCTTGCTCCGTGTAGGCAACGACCAAATCAAGAGTGCATTCCGCATTTATTCCCCATTGATGTTGGTGGGTTTCATCGTCATCAGTTTCCGTATCGTCTTGATACCAAACGACTTGGTGAACCTCATCTTCCCTCCTATCCTATTGCTTTGCTCACTTTGGCAATGGAATGTCATCACAAGACACAACAAGAAGGTGCCTCGCAATGATATGATATACACCTGGATATCCTTGGCGGTATTCTGCACCAGTACCCTCTGCTCTTGGATAGGTTTCACGCTGCTCGCCGTGCAGATTATCATCTGGTGGATGATGCAGCTCACCTGTATTCTGAGCATCACCTGTATCAAGGACTGGCTCGATGTCTATGCCAAGCGTAAGAATCTGAAGCACGTGCCTATCACCGACAAGTGGGGCTTCCGCTTCATCAACCAGGTGCTCCTGCCTATCTCTGGCGTGCTCTCCTTCATCATCGCCATCTACTGGGCGGCTGACGTCTTCAACATGAGCGACACCACTTGGATGATATTCAACAAAGACTACATCAAGACCAGCAACTTCACCGCCTCGCTCTATAGCGTGACACAAGTGGCTTGCTTGTACTTCCTCTTCAAGTATATCAACATCACCGCCAACGACTTGATGCGCCATCACTTCGAGAAGCAAGACCCACAGTCTGCTGCTTCCAAGATCGTGATGTTCAAGAACGTGCTCCAGGTGATTATCTGGGGCGTATGGTTGATGGTAGCCCTCAACCTCTTCCAAGTAGGTAAGTCTTGGTTGCTCGCCATCTTCGCCGGTTTGTCAACCGGTCTCGGTTTCGCATCCAAGGACATTTTGGAGAATATCTACTATGGCGTCTCCCTGATGATGGGACGTGTGAAGGTAGGCGACTATATCATCTGTGACGGCACCCGAGGAAAGGTAAGCAGTATCAGCTATACCTCTACGATGCTGGAGGCAACCGATGGTTCGGTCATCGCCTTCCAGAACGCCCAGCTCTTCTCGAAGAACTACAAGAACATGACTCGCAACCATGGTTATGAGTTGGACATTCTGGAAGTAGGTGTGGCTTACGGCAGCAATGTGAAGCAAGTGAAGAAACTGCTCGTAGAAAACCTCTCCAAGCTCGACTGCATCTACCACGAGAAGGGTGTGAAGGTGGTCTTGAAGAGCTTTGATGACAACTGCATCACCCTCAAGGTATTGGTATGGGTCAATGTGCTCACGCAATATGCCGACGATGGCATCATCATGGAGTGCATCTACGATACGCTCAATGAGCATGGCATCGAGATTCCATTCCCACAGCGTGAGATTACCATCAAGAACGTTACACCAGAGATTCCAACTAAAAAATAAACACAATGGCAACATTCATAGCAGGTCCTTGCGTCATCGAGTCGATGGAACTATTGGAGACAGTAGCCCAGGAACTCGTGCGCATCAACCAAGAACTAGGTACAGATATTATATTCAAATCTTCGTTTGACAAGGCAAACCGCACCTCCATCCACTCCTTCCGTGGACCGGGTTTGGAGAAAGGTCTCCAGATGCTCGGCGACATCAAGGAAAAGTATGGACTCCGTGTACTCACCGACATCCACGAGAGTTACCAGGCAGAAGCAGCTGGCGAGGTTTGCGATGTGCTTCAGATACCAGCTTTCCTTTGTCGCCAGACCGACCTCTTGGTAGCTGCGGCAAAGACAGGCAAGGTGGTCAACATCAAGAAGGCCCAATTCCTCAGTGGCAGAGACATGCGCTACCCTGTGGAGAAGGCTTTGGAGAGCGGTGCCAAGGAGGTATGGCTCACCGAGCGTGGCAACAGCTTCGGCTACAACAACCTCGTGGTGGATTTCCGCAACATCCCTGACATGATGGAGATTGTACCTAATGTCATCATGGACTGCACCCACAGTGTGCAGCGCCCTAGTGCAGGTGATGGCAAGACGGTGGGCGACCGCAAGTTTGTGCCTGCCATGGCAAAGGCTGCCAAGGCATTTGGCGCCACGGGATATTTCTTTGAGGTACACCCAGACCCAGACAATGGCAAGAGCGATGCAGCCAATATGCTGGAGCTAGAGAATCTAGAAGGCTTGATAGCCGAACTTCTCCAGTAATCTGCCATTTATCATTTATTCATTATCATTTATTATTTAAAATCATGGATAATAAGACGATAAGAGCGTATGGCGAGCAGGCCTTGAGAGACGAGGCACAAGCCATCCTCGACCAGATACAATACATGGACGATAACTTCGAGAAGGCAGTGGATATGATGTTCCATTGCCAAGGTAAGATTATCGTGACAGGTGTAGGAAAGAGTGGACACGTGGGAGCCAAGATTGCCGCTACCCTCGCCTCCACCGGCACTCCTGCTTTCTATATCAACCCACTGGATGTTTATCATGGCGACCTCGGCGTGATGACCGACAAGGACGTGGTCTTGGCGTTGAGCAACAGCGGTCAGACTGATGAGTTGCTCCGTTTCATCCCGATGGTGCTTCACATGAACATCCCTATCATCTCCATCACGGGCAATCCCGACTCCCTCCTGGCGAAATATTCCAACCATCACATCACCGTGAAGGTGAAGAAGGAGGCGTGTCCGCTCAACCTAGCTCCTACGAGCAGTACCACGGCGGCACTTGCCATGGGCGATGCCTTGGCGATAGCCCTCATGCAGGTACGCCACTTCAAGCCTCGTGACTTCGCACAGTTCCACCCAGGCGGTGAACTCGGCAAGCGTCTTCTCACGACTGCTGAAGATGTGATGCGCAGCGACGACATGCCTATCATCCCTCAGGAGATGCACCTCGGCGAGGCGATCATCCACGTGAGCAAGGGCAAGTTGGGACTCGGCATCTCGCTCGATGAGCAGCAACGTGTCATTGGTTTGATTACCGATGGTGACATCCGCCGTGCCATGGAAAAGTGGCAAGCAGAGTTCTTCAACAAGACCGTGAGCGACATCATGACGACGACACCGAAGATGGTGACACCGAAGACCAAGATTTCAGAGATACAGCGCATCATGCACAAATACAAGGTACATACCGTACTCGTGGTCGATAAGGAGAATCACCTCAAGGGCATCGTCGATCACTATGCATGCATGGTTTAATTAATGAATAATAAATTACAAATTATAAAATAATTGGGCTAACGCCTATGAGATTAAGATACATATTTTTAGTAGCGACTATATGGCTCTTTAGTTCGCTGTGCAGCGCACAAAGGAGTGATTCTTTGATAGTAAACCAACTGCGTGGGAAAGGGGTTACCTTTTCCCACGATAATTCCGTAACACTACTGATGAGCGGACAGGAGAAGTTTGACGACTTGTTTCAAGCGATTCGACAAGCTAAGAGTAGTGTGCATCTCGAATACTTTAACTTCAGAAACGACAGCATCGCTGGTCTTCTCTTCGACCTCCTCGGCGAGAAGGTCAAGGAAGGCGTGAAGGTACGTGCCCTCTTCGATGGTTTCGGCAATGCCTCCAACAACCAGCCCCTCTTGAAGAAACATATCAAGAGCATCCGGGAGCGAGGCATCGAAATCTACGAGTACAAGCCGATGAAGTTTCCTTGGATCAATGCGGTCTTCAATCGTGACCACCGCAAGATTGTGGTCATCGATGGACAGATAGCCTATACGGGGGGCATGAACGTAGCCGACTATTATATAAAAGGTACGGAAGTGGTCGGTGAATGGCACGACATGCACTGCCGCATCGACGGTTCGGAGGTGAATACCCTACAGAAAATCTTCCTCAAGATGTGGAACAAGGTAAGCGGACAGAACATCCATGGTGCGGAGTACTACCGTGCCGTGCGCAAGGACTATCTCGTGGAGAACCTGAAGCCAGACACCACTGCCACCGCCTATCACAAGATGGTAGGCATCATCAACCGTGAGCCACATATCTCGAAGGACATCATCCGCTACTTCTATGTCAACGCCATCAACGACGCACAAGACAGCATCAAGCTCATCAGTCCCTACTTCACCTTGAGTCATAAGTTGAAGAAGGCTCTGAAGAATGCCGTGAAACGAGGCGTGAAGGTGGAGATCATGTTGAGCACGAAGAGTGACATCCCATTGACGCCCGACTGCGGTTTCTACAACGCCCACAAGTTGATGAAGGCAGGCTGCCATGTATGGATGTACACGCCAGGCTTCCACCACACCAAGATTATCATGGTCGATGGCAAGTTCTGCACGGTGGGAAGTGCCAACCTCAATGCCCGCTCCCTCCGCTGGGACTATGAGGAGAATGCGGTCATCGTCGATCCTTGCACGACCCAACAGCTCGTCGATCTCTTTGATGGAGAGAAAAAAGACAGTTTCTTGCTCAACGAGAAGAACTGGCGAGAATGGCGCACCGGATGGCAGAGATTCAGAGGCTGGTTTGCTGCCAAGTTGCTCACCCCATTCCTGTAAAGAATTTTCTCCCAAGAGCTAGCCAAGGAGCAGAAAAAGCCTAGCGAGGGATTTACTCATGCCTAACTAGGTAAAATTTCACGCATAGTTAGGTAAGAATTTTTTCCTAGTTAGGTAAAAATGAAAGTGGGGGTAGGGATAAAAAACGCCCAAGACGAGGCAAGAAGTCATGAATAACGAGATTGTAATGATAAAATCAAGAAGAAGATGAATGGCATAAATGAAAGAATGAGAATGAAGAAGCCTAAGTTGGCGATTGTGGAGAGCAACACCCTAGCGGTGATGGGGCTCAAACAATTGTTGGAGACTGCCATGCCCTTTGCCGACATCGAGGCATTTGGCACCTTCGGGGAGTTTGAGGCAAACGCCCCCAAGCAGTTCATGCACTACTTCGTATCGATGCAAATCGTACTAGCCAACCGCCCTTTCTTCCTCGACCACAAGCAGAAGACCATCGTGCTGACTCCTAGCAACGACCCGAAGAGTCAGATGAGCGACTTCCATTGCATCTGCGTCAACGTATCGGAGCACATTCTCATCAAGGAACTAATGAGCTTACAGCGCATGGGACACCCTCATGGCGAGCATTTGCCAACGATGGATGCCACCACCAATAAGCCCAATGCCCTCACCGACCGTGAGACAGAGGTACTCTCACTCATCGCACAAGGCAAAATCAACAAGGAAATAGCTGACCAACTGTGCATCGGACTGACCACAGTGATAACACATCGCAAGAATATTCAAGAAAAATTAGGACTCAAGTCGGTATCAGCCCTCACCATTTATGCCGTTACACACGGATATGTCGATATCAATCGCATATAAACCATCCCCATAAGTGAGTAGGCTATCCCCATAAATGAGTATAAAAAACAAAACAAAAGCAAAAAGCCGTTCATCAGAAATTGTGATAAACGGCTTTTTTTAGTACATTTTTACAATAGAAATCTTATCTTTTTGCCGAAGAAAACCTAGAGTTTCACGGAAGTTATATCTACGAGATTGTTGACGATGGCATAAATCGTCAAACCTGCCGGTGAATGAATCTGCAATTTTCGGGCGATGTTTCTGCGGTGTGTAATCACCGTATTGATGGAGATAAAGAGGTGGTCGGCTATCTCCTTGTTGGTCATTCCCTGTACCAAGGCGACGATGACATCCTTCTCTCTATCGCTCAACTGCTCATCGCTCTGAGGGGCGGAATTGATCATATTGGTGATCTTCACGCTCACGTCGTTTTGCTTCAACTTGCGCTCTTCGTTTCTCACCGCAGGGATGAAGATTTCTTCCTCCACCTCGGAGTGATGGGCAAGCCATTCCTCATTATTATAGATGTCGTAGAGCGTGGCACTGAGCTGGTTGTTGTGCAAGCCATCGGAAGGCAGATATTTGATGATGATGCTCTTGAGCTCCTTCAGTTTCTGATCCACCTGGACATGGTGTTTGGAGAAGGTCTCTATGTCGAAAGTGGTATTGGCATTACCATCGATAAGTGCCTGAACATAAGGGAATACCATCTTTTCCTCGTACTTCATGTGGTTGGTGATGCTATGGGCATAGTCATCATAGAGTTTGAGGATGAGACGAGCGAGATTATCCTTCTCGTCGAGAGCCTCCACAAGTTCCTTTCTGATGAAAGGCAACTGGAAGTCGATGTAGTAGGCATGGGAAGCCTTGAGATAATGCAAAAGCGTAGGCAGCGACAAGCGGTCGGCATTGTCGTACTCCTTATAGCCATTGATGGTAAAGTTGACCACCGCCAAGAAAGTATAGGTATCCACCTCTTGCTCCTCACATACCTCCTTGACTGTCTTGTCGCCGAAGCCCAGGTTGATGCCGAAGCTACCGAGGCTCTGCAATATGTTGTAATTGTCACGAATGATGCTGATCATCTTGTCGTCAGCTTCATACATCTTCTGATTCTTCATCTTTCTTACCTTATTTTAGATAAACATTCATAATGTTTCCTTGTCGGCGGCAAAGTTACAAAAAAGTTTTGAAACTTGCAATACCTAGAAATGGGGATGCCACAGTTTACCAACTTTTAAGTATTGCAAGAAATTTTAAAAGTCAGTACCTTTGCAACCGAAATCGAAAAGGTGCGGTGATGCTTGCCATTCTTGAGTGGATAGGTCTGAACTGTTCATCTGAGTTAAATCGACCTTGAAGTCGAGAGCGCAAACAGATATCCGCACTTCTTTCTTTTTCAGTAAAAAGATCGAAGATAACAAAAATATAATATAATAAGATGAACAGTTTAAGAATTGGTTTGATGTCTGCAGCCTTGGTTGCTGGTTTTGCAACTGCGAGCGCACAGACTGTTGCTGCTGATAGTGTGATGCAGCATGTAAACGGCAAACGCCTCAGTATCGGCGGTTATGGCGAAGTAGCTTATAGCAGAAATTTCTATAGTGATGCAGGTAACCGCTATTCTAACGCATCAGCATACAAGAACGCCCCTTCCCATGGTCGTTTCGATATTCCACATGCAGTGATTTATTTGGGCTATGATTTCGGTAAGGGCTGGACACTCGGTACCGAGATTGAGTTTGAGCACGGTGGTGTAGGATCCTCCATCGAATATGAGGCTGAGGAGGCTATCGAATACGAACAGGAACAAGAGAAAGGTGGCGAGGTTGAGTTGGAGCAATTCTGGATTCAGAAGTCATTTGCCAAATGGGCTAATATCAAGGCTGGTCACATTGTAGTGCCTATCGGCTTGACCAATGCTTATCACGAGCCATTGAACTTCTTCACTGTTTATCGTCCAGAGGGCGAGAATACCATTCTTCCTTGTACATGGCACCAAACAGGTGTTAGCTTCTGGGGTAAAGCTGGCGATTTCCGCTATGAGGCTCAGTTCTTGGCAGGTTTGAATGCCTATAAGTTCAGCCGAAGCAACTGGATTCAAGGCGGTAACAAGAGTCCTTACGAGTTTGAGGTAGCCAACAAATATGCGGTAACCTTACGTGTGGACAACTATAGCATACCTGGTCTTCGCCTAGGTTTGAGCGGTTACTACGGACAAGCCATGAGCAACACCACTCCTTACGATGCTGTGTATAAAGATATCAAGGGAAATGTATATGTAGGCGCTTTTGACTTTACCTATAATAAATACAACTGGATTGTACGTGGTAATGTGGACTATGGCTACGTAAGTGATGCAGACAAGATTTCCGACCACACTTACCCAGGCACCTCATTGGTAAAACCAAATGAATCTGGCAAGAACAAGTACTTCGGTAGTCATGCTGTAGCAACCATGATAGAGGCAGGATACAATGTGTTCTCACAGATTCCATCTTTACGAAAGAACAACCAGAAGCTCTATGTATTCAGTCACTATGAGTACTATGACTCATCTGTACACAACACTACATCAAAGTGGACCAACAAGAAGATTCTCGCAGCTGGTATCAACTACTATCCTATGAAGCAAATCAGCGTAAAGGCAGAGTACAACCATCGCTTCTTGAAGTCAAAGTACAACGATGAGCCTGCTATCAACATTGGTATTGCATACGAGGGCTTCTTCCTCTAAAGCATGGACTAGGAAACATTAAAAACAAACAATAAAATCAAAACACAAAATGAAAAAAACATTCAAAAACGTCATGATGCTCGTAACGGCCATGACACTTTCATTGGGTTTCGCATCATGTAGTGATGACAATGATGGTCCATCAACAGGTAATGACATCGTCCCTTCAGCAGAACTTTCTGCTGTAGCTAACACTTATGTGAACGATGTGGTTTATCCTACATACCAGACATTGCGCGACAACAGCAAGACATTGCACGAGGCTTGCGCCATGCTCTATGCCAATGCAAAGGCTGGTTCTTTGTCTGACGCTGATGTAGAGGCTGCCTGCGAAGCATTCAAGAACGCACGCCTTCAGTGGGAGCGTAGCGAAGCATTCCTTTATGGTGCTGCTACTGACCACGAAATCGACCCACATATTGATACATGGCCATTGGACCACGACCAATTGGTTGAGGCATTGAACGATGCAACAGTAATGGACGGCATTAAGAACCAGGGGTCTCAGTATGTCTTTGAAAAGAACGGAAAATTCGACTCTACATTGGGTTTCCACGGACTTGAGTTTGTACTTTTCCGCAATGGCGCTGCACGTAAGGCTGCCGATTTCGCTGCTAATGAGACAGAAGAGGGCATGACATCAGTTACCGGTATCGACGAGCTTGCATTTGCTGATGCAGTATCTGGCGACATCTACAACATGACAACTTTGCTCCACTATGGTTGGACACAAGACAACACTGATTACTCTTGGATTAAGAGCAACTGTAAGTGGGTATTGAACGTAGCAGATAACAACGAGGAAGAAAACACTCACACTGGTGGTAAGAATGGACTCTGCTCTGCTGGTATCGGTTATGGTGCTTGGTTGCTCAAGGGTGCTACCCAGGATGGTTGGTTCCAGACATGGCAGGAGACTTTGGAGAATGCATGCGTAGCTGGTTGCTCTAACATCTGCCAAGAGGTTTACACCCAGAAATTGGGTCAGGCTTTCCGTGTAGCTTCTGGTCAGGGTGGCACTACTGAAGATGGTGCGAAGGAGTCAAGAGACTACATCGAGTCTCCTTACAGCAAGCGTTCATACATCGACTACCAGGACAACATCTATTCTATTAAGAATTCTCTCTATGGCACTCGTGACGTTACAGCCACAACTCCTGTAACCAACTCTATGATGAACATCATGAAGAAGTACAACTACAGTGGCTACAACGACATCAACACTGCCCTCAATGAGGCTATCGCAGCATTGGAGACTGCCAAGAACAGCAGTTCATTCGTTGCTGATATCGCAGCTATCGAAAAAGCATACAAGAATGGCACTATCAATAGCGAGGCAGCCTATACACGCGTGAAGACTTGCATCGACAAGATCAACAATCTCGATGAGGAGTTGAACAAGGCAGGTGCTTGGTTCCGTAAGATTCGTGCTTCAAAATAAGCCATTCCATATCTTAGGAAAATAAGAATATAATACAAAACGTAGCCTCTCCAGATTCCTGCAAAGAAAAAGGAGGGCTACGTATTGTCACGTTTACAAAGTACATTACAAAAATACATTATGAAAAAGAATTATGCATGGATGTCAATGGCTCTTGCCATGGCACTCACATCCGTAAGTTGCTCCGACGACAAAGACATTGAAATCGTGGAGACTGATGCTAACTACGTAGGACAGGATGTTGGTAATTTCTCTGCCGATGAATGGTATCCAGGTGGCAAACTAGGAACCACCGAGAACACAACAGCGAGCTGTTATAGCGACCAGACTCCTTATGTTGACAATCATAAAGATTTATTTGATGCCTTTTTCCAAGGTGAACAGATGTTTGAGCGTCAATACACACTCAACACTGGTGCTTTCAAGGGACTCGGTCCTGCTTCCGTCCGCACAGCTTGCATCGATTGCCACCCAGAGTATGGTCACGGCAAACGTATGAACCAATTCGAGACTCGCTATAGCAATGGTAATGGTTATTTGCTCGTAGTTTATCACCCAGTTGATGGTGACAACAGCAATGATGGTGGCTATGTAGCCGAAGTAACAGGTATGCCTCAGACACAAGCCGCTTCTCCATTCAAAGCTCCTATCGACGAGAGCATGATTAACCTTCGATGGCCACACATCAGCAAGATGGAAACAGACGAGATTCCAGCCATGCAGTTCCCTGATGGTGAGAAGTTCGACCTTATCTATCCTGTGATTTCTATTCCTAAGGGCGCATTCCGCACCTCTCCTACCCCATACGAGACAGGAAACGGTGCTGTAGCTTGCCGCTTGGAGTCAACCATCGGTATCGGCGGTACAGGCTTGATTGATGCCATCCCTAACGAGGCCATCAAGGCCCAGTATGCCGCAGAGGCTGCTCACTTCAAGAAGGCAGGTCTTACCGTATCAGACTATATCAACCCTAGCATGTGGGATGCAGAGGCAAATGATTTCGCATCAGGTGCATTCTATACCACATTCGGTCGTGACGCAGCCAAAAAGAGCAAAGATGGTACAAAAGACAGTCGCACACAGAATGTAACAGGTGGTGTTCATGCAGATGGTACTCCATTCGACCCTAACACAACAGACCTAAACAAGAAGATAGTGAAGCGTTATACATACGCTTTGACCCGTGGTTCTTTGCAAGACGGTCCTGGTGCCAATGCTATTTGGAATATCACCAACGTAACTCGCCCAGACCGTCCTTTGCTCTACACCACTGAAGCTTGGGCCCAAAAGATGTCCGAGGACTCTGAAGTTATTGCAGCCATCAAGAAAGATCCAAGTTCTCCTTACTACGCAGATGGTACGGACGAAGGTATCAAGAATGCAGTAAGAGTTCTGTTGGATCCTTATACCAATCAGTTCGACAACAACATCCACCCATTCAAAGCAGAGCAGAGCATGGATGACTACTATGCTTTCATGGTATGGCATCGTGGTCTCGCCATCCCTCGTGCTCGTAACTTGAACGACCCACAGGTTCAACAGGGTAAGAAGCTTTTCATGGAATGGGGTTGTGCTAACTGCCACAAGCCATCTTGGAAGACTGGCGACGACAACTACATCACCTCTAAGTATATCGCTGGCAAACCATTGCCACGCTATCAGAACCAGACTATCTATCCATACTCAGACTTCATCCAGCACAAGCTCTACATGAAGAATGACATTCATGGTTCTTGGTGCCGTACCACTCCACTTTGGGGTCGCGGCTTGTCATTGCTCAACACAGGTGCCGAGGATCGCTTGCACGACTGCCGTGCCCGCAATGAGGTAGAGGCTATTATGTGGCACTGCTACAGCAAGCAGAGTCATGCTTACTCTTCAGCCATCCACTTCTACCATGCTTCCAAGGCAGACCGTGATGCAGTGGTGAAGTTCTTGCGCTCTATCTAATGTTCTCATCAGATAGACTGTATTTCAGAATTTTATAGCATTCGCTATTCTATATCAGAAAGCTGCCAAGCCCTAGATAGACTTGGCAGCTTTTTTTCATCATATCGTGCAAATACTTGTCTAAAAAGCATTGTCTTCTCAAAAGAAAATCGTAACTTTGCAGCAAAAATACGAAAATCAATAAAAATAGGAGGTATTATTATGGCAAGACCAATCAGAGAAACGCCGATACTATACGGCAAAAACGCAGAACGTTTCATGGAACACATGAGGCGAGTTGACAACATGTCTATTGAAGAAAGAAAGGAGAATACAAGAAAAGCTCGTGAAGCCTGCAAAGACTTCATAACTGAATTCATTTATTAATCTCTGCGAAAATGAAATTAAAACGCATTAAAAACAATGAAGACATTAAGCCATTCGATTGCGGTGATGCCGACTTGAATGGCTTTCTTCTTGATGATGCTGTCGCATTCCACAGCAAGCACATAGGCAAGACTTTTGTTATTGAAGATGAAGAAGAAAAAGAAATCCTTGCATATTTCTGTCTTCTAAATGACAAAATAACAAAAATAGAAGCATCCAATAGTGCATGGAAAAAAGTAAAAAAGCTTTTTCCACATGACAAACATTTTAATAGCTACCCAGCCATCAAGATAGGAAGACTAGCAGTTTCAACTAAGTTTAAGAGCCAAGGCATTGGCAGTAAAATCATCTGGCTTATAAAAGTACATCTCAGAGATGAAATCACTCTTTCTGACTTCCGTTTCCTCACCGTTGATGCCTACTTATCAGCAGTGCCTTTCTATGAGAAAAATGATTTCAAGTTTCTAGATGCAGAAGACAAGAACAAACATACGCGATTAATGTTTTTCGACATGAACGAATTGTATTAACAAAATGGTCAAAAAGATTATATTCACCCTTTACATTCTTGTACTCATTAGCATGGCTGTCGCCACCATCGTGGAGAAGGGCCAGGGTACAGACTATGTCCATGCCCATTACTATGGTGCATGGTGGTTTATTTTGATGTGGGCAGTGATGGCTGCCCTCGGTGTATTCTATATCATCAAGCGAAAGGTGAAGCGTGCCTCTACGCTTGCACTCCACCTCTCCTTTATCATTATCCTCGCAGGAGCAATGCTCACGCATATCTCCGCCAAAAGAGGAATGATTCATCTACGTATCGGACAACCTACCGATACCTATATGGCAGCTTCCGATTCGCAAGATGGCATGGGGATGCAAGAGGAGAAACTGCCTTTCTCGCTCTGCCTGCAAAACTTCGAGGCAAAGATGCACGATGGCACACAGGCGGTCGCTGACTACTCTTCCAAGTTTACTGTGACCGACGGCAACGAGAAGAGCGAAGGACAGGTGTCGATGAACAATATCTACTCTCATCGCTCCTACCGCTTCTACCAGTCTTCCTATGATGAGGACGGCAAGGGAAGCGTACTCGCCATCAACGCCGACCCATACGGCATCCCCGTCACCTACACAGGCTATGCCCTCCTCTTCATCTCTCTCATTTGGATGCTCATCGACCCTAAGGCAAGCTATCGCAAACTATTGGCTAGTCAGTTGCTGAAGAAGGGGGCACTGATGATGTTGATGCTTATCAGTATGGGAAATCTGCAAGCAGCAGAAGTCTTGCCAAAGGCTACCGCTGAGAAGTTTGGCGAGTTGAACATCCTCTACAACGATCGCATCTGTCCTGTTCAAACCTACGCACTCGACTTCTGTAAAAAGATATATGGTGCTAGAAGTTACAAGGGACTGACAGCCGAACAAATCTTGACCGGTTGGATATTCTACGGAGACGAATGGGCAAGCGAACCCTTCATCAAGGTGAAGAGCGGAGAGTTGAAGACGGCGATGAACTTGCCGGATTATTGCTCCATCAACCAGTTCTTCAACAAGGAGATGGGCGGTTACATCATCGGACAATATGTACAGGAATATTACAATGGTGCGCAAGACAAGTTCCATCAGCAAGCTGCCGACATCGACGGAAAGATTCAGCTCATCATGGACTTGCGCCGTGGCGTATCGCTCAAGGTATTGCCTTATACCTTCCCAAAGAACGTACGTGCCACCAAGGAGAATCCATTCATCAAGGCTGGTACCACCACTTGGTTCTCGCCTTCCGACCGATTACCTAAGGCAGTGGAACATCAGCATGCGCTCTATATCACCAACGTCTTCTCGTTGCTCTATGGCGACGTAAAGGCTGGAAACACGGAGCGAGTAAACATCTTCTTCGACAAGATGAAGAAATACCAGGAAGTGAGCGGTGGCAACTCCGTGCCTTCGAAGACTCAATATAAGGCGGAACGCATCAACAATGCCTTCCCATTTGCTACCATCCTCTTCATGGTGAACCTGACACTGGGCTTCATCGCCCTCTTCTATACCATCTACCGTATGACCAAGAAGCGCGGTTTCAAGGCTTTGGACATCGCCCTCCCTATCCTATTGGGCATCTCCTTCCTTGCCTTGACCTTCGGACTTGTGCTGAGATGGATCATCAGTGGCAACGTACCTTTGTCGAATGGATATGAGAGCATGTTGAGCGTAGCTTGGCTTGTGATGCTGATTGCCCTCTTGATGCAGTTCAGAATCCGTATCGTGATGGTATTTGGTTTCTTGTTGTCCGGCTTCTTCTTGCTCGTGAGCCACATCAATCAGATGGACCCAGCCATCGGGCAGATGATGCCAGTACTGAATAGTCCGCTGCTCAGCATCCACGTTAGCATCATCATGATGAGCTATGCCTTATTGTCACTCACCTTCATCTGTGGCATCATGGGCATCTGCATGCGCAGCCACGGCGAGGAACTGCAAGCATTGAGCCGCCTTTTCCTCTATCCAGCCTTGACCTGTATGGGCTTCGGTATCTTCATCGGTGCCATCTGGGCGAATGTCAGTTGGGGCAATTACTGGAGTTGGGATAGCAAGGAGACTTGGGCGCTCATCACCTTTATGATATATGCAGTGGTAGTACACACGCAGAGCTTGCCTATCTTCCGCAAGCCCCTCGCCTATCACATCTACATCACCCTCGCCTTCCTGAGCATCGTGATGACTTACTTTGGTGTCAACTACTTCCTCACGGGTATGCACTCGTATGCTTAAAATATAAAAAAGCCGCCCCCGATAACGAGGACGGCTTTTTATATTTCTCAAGAACGAAAGCTATCAAATTCTTCACTCTTCGTTCTTCACTCTTCACTTAATTTTATTTAGCGTACGCTACGCTACGTGTCTCACGAATCACAGTGATCTTCACCTGACCAGGATAAGTCATCTCATTCTGAATCTTGGTTGCAATCTCGTCAGAGAGCTTTGTACTCTCCTCGTCAGTCATCTTATCAGCACCAACGATGACACGAAGCTCACGACCAGCCTGAATAGCGTAAGTCTTGGTAACACCAGGATAACTCATGGCGATAGCCTCCAAGTCGTTCAGACGCTTGATATATGCCTCTACAATCTCACGGCGAGCACCAGGACGAGCACCAGAGATAGCATCGCAAACCTGTACGATAGGAGCCAACAAGGTATTCATCTCCATCTCATCGTGGTGAGCACCAATGGCGTTGCAGATGTCTGGCTTCTCCTTGTACTTCTCAGCTATCTTGGCACCATACAATGCGTGCGGCAACTCGCTCTCCTCGTCTGGCACCTTACCAATATCGTGGAGCAAACCGGCACGCTTTGCTTTCTTAGGATTCAAGCCCAACTCAGAAGCCATCACTGCACAGAGATTAGCGGTTTCACGAGCGTGCTGCAAGAGGTTCTGACCGTAAGAAGAACGATATTTCATCTTACCTACGATACGAATCAACTCTGGATGCAAGCCATGGATACCCAAGTCGATGGCTGTACGCTTACCAGTCTCGATAATCTCGTTCTCCAACTGCTTCTTCACCTTGGCTACCACCTCCTCGATACGAGCTGGGTGGATACGTCCATCGGCTACCAACTGGTGGAGGGCCAAGCGGCAAACCTCACGACGGATAGGGTCGAAAGCAGAGATAACGATTGCCTCTGGGGTATCATCCACTACGATTTCAACACCGGTGGCAGCCTCCAAGGCACGGATGTTACGACCCTCACGACCGATGATACGTCCCTTGACCTCATCATTGTCGATATGGAATACAGATACGGAGTTCTCGATGGCAGTCTCAGTAGCCACACGCTGGATGGTCTGGATGACAATCTTCTTGGCCTGTTGGTTGGCATTGAGCTTGGCATCGTCCATAATCTCATTGATGTAGCTGGCAGCATCCAACTTAGCCTGGTCTTTGAGGCTCTCCACCAAGCGTTGCTTAGCTACCTCTGCACTGAGGCCAGAGAGTTCCTCCAACTTAGCCTGCTCCTGCTTCTGCATCTTCTCCAGTTCCTGCTGCTTTACGCTAAGGAGTTTCTTCTCGTTATCCACACGCTGCTGGTACTGTTCTACCTCCTGCTTGCGGCGACCGAGTTCCTCCTGGCGCTGGTTGAGAGAGATCTCACGCTGCTTGAGCTTGTTCTCACTCTGCTGGATGCGAGAGTTACGCTGTTGTACCTCTTTTTCCAACTCAGCTTTCTTATTGAGGAATTTCTCCTTTACTTCGAGAAGTTTCTTTTCTTTTACTACTTCAGCCTCCTTGTTGGCGGCCTCAATCATTTCATTATATTTTCCCTTAATGACATAACGGAAAATGAAAAACCCTATAGCTCCACCGATGACGAGGGCTACAAGAGCGGCGATTATTGTTATCATTTATATTATGTATTTATTAGTATTCTCACTTCAAAGCCTCCTCTATCTCGGCAGTCAACTTGGTGAGAATATCATCATAAGGCTTGGTGTCGTTCTTTCCCGACTCCTTCTCATATCTCAAGGCGATGTCGATGAGCGCCATATAAAGTATCTCCTTGTCGCTCTTACGTCCCTTGAAAATCTTGGTGTATGAATTGACAATATCGTCGATCAGCTTACCCGACTTACGATAATACTCCTCGTCCTCCCGTGGTATTCTCACGGTGAGGTCGGTATCATACACATGCAATCTTATCGATAATTTCTCTTCACTCTGATCTGCCATGATGCTTTGTTTTAATTATCACTCAAGAGCGTGATACACTTGTTCACGTCTCTGATCAACTTGGCAATGCGCTTCTGTGTAGCCTCCATGTCCGCATCCGAGATGGTCATCATCTTTGCCATCTTGAGACTCTCATAATCATGCTTAGCCTGAGTCAACTGAGACTCAAGTTGCTTGATCTTGGCATCACGCTCATCTACCATCGCATACAGATCGTTGTTCTCCTGTTTGAGTTCATCAAACTTGAGTATCATCTGCCTTACTCTAGTAGCAAACGTATTGATGTTTTTCTCATTAGCACTCATCACACTTCTTTTTGGCTACAAATATAAGGGAATAATTTGAAAGAGACAAATATTCGCCCCATATTTTTATTAAATTTAATGAATAAGAGGGTTACTTGCCCATCTTAGCCTTGGCTTTCTCTACCTCCTCATCTGAAGGACGTGGCTCTTTCTTCGCCAACATCACTACCTGGTATGTGAAGTCTGTCACCCACTTCTGGCTGAATCCGAGACGATGATTCAACTGGCGCAACTGCACCACGGTCTTCAGTACGCTAGGATCGGAGAAGTCATTCTTGTTGAAGATGTCATCCACGGTCTTCTGCGTCATTTTATAGAGCGCTTTCTTCATGAAGGAAGGAAGACGGAGCTTGAACTTCATCAAGTTGCCCATCAGCATCATCAAGTCTTGCGTGAAGGTCTGGAACTGTATCAAATATACATTGACATCTTGCAATTTCTTGCAATTCTTACGGATGCTCTGGTCGATTTCCTTGAAATAGTCATCGTCGGTATTGTAGATGCTAGACATCATCTTCTTGACCTGCGACTTCTCGCCGATACCCAATCGGTTGTTGACGGTAGGAACGTGGAAAGTCGTTTTGAATACACGGAGGTCGGGTAGCATCGCCAAATTGGTAATGCCCAACTGAGAAGCCAAGGCTGCCTGGAAATAGACACGAACCAAGGTCATGTAATCTTCCATGCCACCTACTTTATTCTCTTCAGTTTTACGACCGAATAGTTTTGAAAATATTCCCATTTCTTATTAATCTTTACTTTTAAATTCTGTTTTATTCTGCAAAAATACAACAAAATCGCAAAATATCAAAATTCAGAGCTTGTTTTTTGCGCCGTATGCATATATTTCTTGTAAAAATGAAACTTTTTACCTTATTTATTTTAAGATATGGAAATATTTCACTACCTTTGCATCGTTTTTGAATATGCAAACACAACACAATCAATTGTTGCAAATCTAAGAAGCCCATGAAAGAGGTTTACAGAGGAAGTGATCTAGTAAGATGGCTGGTAATTGTCGCAGACTTTATCATCCTCAACATTCTTTTTGTTATCGCTGTCAGCTGGGATTACATCTCAGTCCCGCATATTTTTTATCATATCCACAAAATAACTTTGTTCGTACTGAACTTCTCTCTTTTCATTGGAGAGTTTCTGTTCTCGTCTATCATCCACTATAGAAGAGTGAAGTTCTACCAAGTCTTGGGACGTACCTTCAAGTTACTGCTTACCACGATGGTATGCTTCAACTTGACGATGGCGTACCTGCTCAAGAGTGGGTATGAACTCATTAAGTTCAGCTTTTTCTTTGCCGTCGCTTTCTACATCATGTTGCTCATATCCCGATTCGTCGAACTTCAGATTTTGAAGATCCTTAGAGCCAAGGGCAGAAACAGCAAGACCGTGATGTTTATTGGCAACGACCCAGCTATCATCGAAATGTACACCATCCTGATAGAAGACCCTTCGGCAGGCTACCGTGTACATGGATATTATGCTGATACAGAAATACCAAATGCACCTAAGAACCTGACCTATTTAGGCAACATGGAAGTCTTGGACCAAGTAATGGACAACACCATTAACAATACCATCAATGGCATCCCAACGAATATCGAGGAAGTATTCTGCTGCCTATCGCACGACTATTCCGACTACATCGTTCGCCTGATGCAGTATTGTGACAAGAACGTGATTCACTTCTACTACCTGCCTCGACAGTTTGGTGAGTATAAGTTGCGCTTGGAACCTCAGTACTACTTGGGCAAGAGCGTATTTACGAATCACCAGGAGCCCTTGACGAGATTTGGCAATCGTGCCGCCAAACGCACCTTCGACATCATTGTCAGCTCCATCGTCTGCCTCTGTCTGCTTCCATTCTTGCCCATCATCGCACTCATCATCAAGATTCAGAGTCCGGGACCTATCTTTTTCCGTCAGGCAAGAACGGGATTGAACGGCAAGACTTTCCAGTGTATGAAGTTCCGCTCCATGCACGTCAACAAGGATGCCGACTTGGTGCAAGCCACCGAGCACGATCCTCGCAAGTTCGCCTTTGGCAACTTCATGAGAAAGACCAACATCGATGAGTTTCCTCAGTTCATCAACGTGCTGAAGGGAGACATGAGCATCGTAGGTCCAAGACCTCACATGCTGCATCACACCGAGATATATGGTTCCATCATCGACAAGTACATGGTACGTCATTTCTCCAAACCGGGCATCACGGGATGGGCACAAGTTACGGGTTATCGTGGTGAAACCAAGGAACTTTGGCAGATGGAAGAGCGAATCAAGAGAGACATCTGGTACATCGAGAACTGGAGTTTCTGGTTGGACATCCGTATCATATACCTCACCGCCAAGAGCATTATCATCCCAGACAAGAACGCATATTAACAACATAATCCATTATAAAATATGAAAGGAATAGTACTAGCAGGCGGTTCAGGAACACGCCTCTACCCCATTACAAAAGGTATCAGCAAGCAGTTGATTCCTATCTTCGACAAACCGATGATATACTATCCAGTCTCCGTACTCATGTTGGCTGGTATCAAGGATATATTGATTATCTCCACCCCATTCGACCTGCCTGGTTTCCGCCGTTTGCTCGGTGACGGTAGCGAATTGGGCGTTCACTTCGAATACGCAGAGCAGCCTTCTCCAGATGGACTTGCACAAGCTTTCATCATCGGCGAGAAATTCATCGGCGATGACAACGTATGCTTGGTATTGGGCGACAATATTTTCTACGGAGCTGGCTTTACCGGACTTCTGAAGGAAAGTGTGAAGGCTGCCGAAGAGGGAATGGCTAGTGTCTTCGGCTACTACGTGAACGACCCTGAGCGATATGGTGTGGCTGAGTTTGACAAAGACGGCAACTGCCTGAGCATCGAAGAGAAGCCTGAGCACCCTAAGAGCAACTATGCTGTGGTGGGACTCTACTTCTATCCTAACAGCGTGGTGGAGATTGCCAAGCACATCAAGCCTAGTGCTAGAGGCGAGTTAGAAATCACCACCGTCAACCAAGAATATCTGAACCAAAAGGCACTCAAGGTACGTACCTTGCAGAGAGGTTTTGCATGGCTCGACACAGGTACACACGATAGTTTGTCGGAAGCCAGCACCTTCATCGAGTGCATCGAGAAACGCCAAGGTCTGAAAGTGGCATGCCTGGAGGAGATCGCTTACAAGAGAGGTTGGATTACAGCCGAGCAGGTGAAGGAACTTGCCAAGCCGATGCTAAAGAATGGCTACGGACAATATCTTATGGAGCTTGCTGAATCCAATAGATACCAGTAATCAGCCACGGCATCAGGCTATCCTATATATAATAAGGTGTAATCCCATATATATAATAAGGTATATAACAAGTAGAAATACAAACATCTAAAATAATGGAAGAAATCAAGAACTTAGAATTAGAGAGTATTCAGGAAAACGAAGAGAAGTCCAGCTTTGACTTCGCCGTGATCTACACGACGCTCATCCTGAACCGGAAATGGTTTGTGCTCTCTTTGATTATCTGCCTGGGTGCAGCGCACATCTATCTGCGCTATGCCACACCTATCTACCAGGCAGCAGCAAAACTGTTGATCAAAGAGGAGCAAAACGGCAGAAGAGGTAACTCCATACAAAGCTCTGCCAACCTGGGTATCATTTCTAACAGCAATGGTATCGACAACGAGATGGAGATTTTGAAGTCTAGAACTTTGGCTCAACAAGCTGTCTATGACCTCAAGCTCTACACCACCTACCGCCATGAGGGTAGAATCAAGGACCACTTGATCTATGGTGAGCAGGAAGTCAATGTAGATATGGACTATGAGCACTTGAAGAAGCTCAATGCTCCTATGAACTTCAAGATTACACGAGAAGGAAGAAACTATCATGTGGTAGGCTCTTACTTCGTGCCTATCGACGACAACTCTTACAACCCTGGTTCTGTCACTGTGGACAAGGTTATCACTGCTCTGCCAGCCACTCTCGGCACACGTGTGGGTATGGTCAAGTTCACGCAGAATGGCAACTATATGTTGAGAGATGGCGAGAGCCTAAAGGTGACCATGATTGCACCAGAGATTGCTGCAGGCAAGTATGTGGGAAGCCTCAGCGTAAGCCCTTCTTCTAAGACGACATCTATTGCGCAACTCGTCATCACTGACGAGATTCCACAGCGTGCCATCGACTATCTGAAGCAACTCGCCATCGTCTATAACAGACAAGCCAACGAGGACAAGAACCAGATTGCAGTACGCACAGAACAGTTCATCAACCAACGTTTGGAGAAGATCAACGCAGAGTTGGGTAACACCGAAGGACAGTTGGAGAACTACAAAAAGCGCAACAATATGGTACAGTTGAGCATGAACGCCTCTACAGCATTCAGCAACGCTGACTCCTACGCACAGAAATTGAACGAGGCGAATACACAGGTTGCCTTGCTCGATGAATTGACCAAGTACATGAACGAGCCTAGCAACAGACACCAGCCTATCCCATCCAATGTAGGTTTGAACGATGCTAGCGCCACTTCACTCATCAATAAATACAATGAGATTGCCTTGCAGCGCAACCAGTTGTTGCACAGTGCCAGCGAGTCCTCTCCTACCGTCACTCCATTGACATCCCAGTTGGACGACTTGCAGGCTAGCATCAAGCGTGCGATGTCTCAGGCTCGTGCCGGCTTGAACATCCAGCGCAATAGCATCGCTTCTCAACAGGGCAAATACCAGGGACAAATCAGCAATACCCCTGAGCAAGAACGTATCTTGACACAGATTGGTCGCCAACAGGAGGTAAAGTCTGGCTTGTACTTGATGTTGCTCCAGAAGCGTGAGGAGAACTCCATCTCATTGGCAGCTACAGCCGACAAGGGTAAGTTGATAGACAACCCTGTATTCGCAGGCAAGGTAACTCCAAAGGATTCCATGATATTGATAATCGCCTTCGGTCTCGGTTTGGCTATTCCAGCCCTTATCCTCTTCTTGTTGGCATTCTTCCGCTATAAGATTGAGGGTCATGATGATGTAGCGAAGTTAACCAAGCTTCCTATCATCGCCGATGTAGCCATCGCCAGCGACCGTGCCAAGACCAAGGCAGACATCGTGGTACACGAGAACAAGAACAACCTCATGGAAGAGATTTTCCGTAGTCTCCGTACCAACTTGCAGTTCTTGATGAAGGAGCACGACAAGGTCATCTTGATGACATCCACCACATCAGGTGAAGGTAAGACTTTCATCGCTTCCAACGTTGCCATCAGTTTCGCATTGCTTGGCAAGAAGGTCGTATTGGTTGGTTTGGACATCCGTAAGCCTCGTTTGGCTGAGTTGTTCGAGATAGACGACCATCACCATGGTATCACCAACTTGCTCATCAAGGACAATATCACATGGGATGATGTCAACAAGCAGATTGTCAACTTAGGTGTCAACAGCAACCTCGACCTCTTGATGGCTGGTCCTGTACCACCTAACCCAGGTGAGTTGGTTACAAGAAAGAGTTTGGAGGAGACTATGGACATATTGAAAGAGCACTATGACTATATCATCATTGATACAGCTCCTGTAGGTCTCGTAACAGATACCTTGGCATTGGGTCGCATCGCAAACGCTACAGTTTACGTTTGCCGTGCCGATTACACCCAAAAGTCAAGCTTCGGACTCATCAATGGTCTTGCTTACGAGAAGAAGATGCCAAATATGAGCATTGTCTTGAACGGTGTCGATTTGTCTAAGAAGAAGTATGGCTACTACTATGGCTATGGCAAATATGGTAAGTACGGCAAGTATGCTAGCTACGGCGCATACGGCAAGCAGTACGGCTATGGCAGCTATGGTTCATATGGTGCTTACGGCACCTATGGCAGTTATAGCAACAGTCACTATGGTGACAAGAACGACGACAGTGTAAAAAGATAAAGAAAGATGGCAACAATAGCAGTAGATTTTGATGGCACCATCGTCACTCACGAATATCCTAAGATAGGAACCGAGATACCTTTCGCCATCGAAACATTGAAAATGCTCATCAGAGACCACCACCGCCTCATCCTGTGGAGTGTCAGAGAAGGACATCTCTTGCAAGAGGCAGTGGATTGGTGCAAAGAAAGAGGCGTGGAGTTTTGGGCTGTCAACAAAGACTATCCTGAGGAGAGTCTGGAGAACAACAACCACTTCTCCCGCAAGTTGAAAGCCGACTATTTCATTGATGACCGCAACATCGGTGGTCTCCCCGACTGGGGACAGATTTACCAAATCATCAGTCAAGGAAAAAGCTACCGCACCATCATCAAGGAAAGCCTTGGTGTAAGCCAAGAGCCACCTAAGAAGAAACATTGGTGGAGTCGAGGATAGAGAATACGACAACAACGCAGAGCCAATTAGCTCTCATATCATACAAGGAAGCGTACAGACGTAAGTTTGTACGCTTTTTTATTGCCCATAATCATGGTTTTATATGTAAAATAATGAAGTAAGGTTCATTATAAAAGAGAAAAAACGCCGTGCAGAGCGAACGATAATGCCGTGCAGAGAAGAAGCTGATGCCGTGCTGAGTGTCAGCATACGCCGTGCAAAGCATAAGCTAACGTCGTGCAGAGAAGAAACAGATGCCGTGCAGAGCAGACAGATATACGACTAGGAGTGTAGCCTCATACGACTAGGAGTGTAACCTCATGCGACTAGGAGTGTAACCTCATGCGACTAGGAGTGTAACCTCATACGACTAGGAGTGTAATCCTACGCCATAAAAGAAAAAAAAGCGTGGCTTCAAAAAGAAACCACGCTTCAAAACATATGATATGATTAATTATATCTTTCTTATTAGAAGAAGAGATAGCGATTATCAACAACCTTTGCGTTGAGATAAAGCTCATTCATGAAGTTGCCAGCATACTGCATTGACTTCTGACGGCACTTCTGCTCCTGAGACTTCTCATCGAACTTAACAGGACGATTAGACTTGCCTGTTACCTGGAAGAGATAAACACCAGCGTTACCCTTTACTGCGTGAGCAGAGAAAGCACCCTTCTTAGTTGCAGCAACTGCACCAGAGAGAGCAGGCTCGCTAGCACCACTAGATGCTACGAATACAGGAGCGGCGAAAGTAATCTGGTTAACATCAGATACCTTAGCACCCTTAGCCTTAGCAGCAGCGATACTCTTCACACCATTCAACTTAGCCTCAATCATCTCAGCCTTCTTGTCCTTGATAACCTCAGCCTTGACCATCTCCTTTACCTGTGGGTCATCCAAGCCACGGTAACCAATGCGATGAATCTTATCGAGAACAACTACCAACAAGTGGTCGTTGTCACCACACTCATACAATGGAGATACTGCACCTTCCTTAGCCTCAAACAACCACTTCAAAGCCTCACGAGTAGCGTGGATGTTTGCCAAGTAGTGAACAGATGTTGTCACATCCTTCAAGTCCTGTACATTGTAACCACTCTTAGCTGCGTTCTTCAAGATGTCGTCAGCTGTCTGGTTAGCACTTACGAAGCTAGAGAACTTGTTGTAAGCGGTACGATAAGTATCCTGAGAGAACTCGATGCTCTTCTTGATGACAGCTGCGGTATATTTCTCAACCATTGCCTTGCGGTCACAAACCTGGAGGATCACATAACCCTGACCCAACTGAAGTTCAGAAGTTGCATTCACAGCCTGAGTATTCAAAGCATTGATGAAAGCCTTGTTGTCCTTATCCATAGTCTGAGCATACTCATACTGCTTAGTTGTCATCCAAGCCTTCTCGCCAGTCTGACCATACTTCTTAGCGATTGCCTCGAAGTCAGCACCACCAGCGATAGCACCCTGGATAGAGTCAGCCTTGGTCTTAGCCTCAGCTACTGAAGGAGCAGCAACCTGGATAACACGGTACTGAATAGAGTCTGGCAACTGCTGCTTAGCAACCAACTTCACGATGTTCAAAGTGTTGTCTGCTGCATTTGCCTTAACAGCAGAAACCTGACCTACGCTCATAGAATCGAGCTGAGCAGCGATGTCTTGTGGATAAGCCTGCTTGCTAACAGGGAGACCCAAGTAAGAAACTGTAGATGCAGCCTTGCGTACCACCTCAGTAGGATCGGCAGCTGCTACGAGTTGATCGTGGAAACCAGCCATCTCCTTGTTGATAGCAGAGCGGTCTGCCTGAGAAGCACTCACCTGAACATCAACGAACTTGATGTCGCGAGTCTCAACAGGCTGCTTGAAACGAGCCTTCAACTCATCATACTTAGCCTTCAAGTCGCTCTCCTCTACCTTCACCTTATCATCTTGGATGTCTGAGTAAGGGAAAGCAGCCAACTGGATCTTGCTCTCCTCGTTCTCCTCCTTGAAAGCCATCTTAGCCTCTACAGGATTTGAAAGGAAGCAGTGTGCGAGCAAAGACTGATACTTCTGAGCCAAAGTTTGCTGACGAAGTGTCTTCTCGATGAATGACCAATAGTTGTAAATCTTGGTATATTGCTCCATCATCTGACCATTAGCTGAAGGATTAGCCTTCTGAGCCTTGTAATCAGCCAAGAACTTCTGCAAAGAAGCTACGTCGAAACGACCTGTCTGCTGATTGACAAAAGGAGTCTGCTGAAGCATTGGGTTGGTACCTGTCTTCAAGATGTCCTGAAGTTCGGCGTCTGTTACGGTAAGACCAAGTTTCTCAGCCTCGTGAGCCACGATCTTGTTCTGTACGTAAGAGTTCCAAACCATGTCCTTTACTTGGTTCATCTGCTCCTCAGGGAGATTGTCTTGTCCCTGCTGCATCTTAATCACTTCGGTGTACTCATCAACGAGCTTCTGAAATTCCTGCACATTGATTTTCTCACCATACACCTCACCGACTTGCTGACGTTCGTTGTTCTTTGCAGAATCACAAGAACGGAAAGCTTCCTCAGCGATGAATGCGAAGAGGCCGAAACTGATAATACATACCAGAATGACACCTCTTTTTCGAATTGTTCCTAATGCTGCCATTACTTTTTTGTTTTTATTTTTTATTGTTTTATTTTCTTTGTTTCTAAGATGGCTCGACAACGTTTCCTTGGGAAAACAGATGACTAGTAGCCAATTGACTGCAAAAATACAAAGAAAATCGCAAATAAGGGAATTTTTTGCCACCTTTTTTGTCATACAGTAGCAAAAAGTAGCAAAAAAGGAAAGAATAAAAGCACTTATCCACAGGAATAAGTGCTTTTTGACGTATCTCATTGATATTCTTTACAAAATATGCAACTGTACCAACTCTATCTTGCGAGAGGTCGATTTGATAATCTTAAACTCATATTTGTCGAACTTCACGACCTCATTAAGCTTTGGAAAACTCTGATATTCATGGAGTATCAAACCGCCTATGGTCATATACTCGTCACTCTCAGGCAAGTCTAAGTCGAACATCTCGTTTACCTTATCAATCTCCAAACGTGCCGACAGGAGATAATCTCCATCTGCTGTTTGCTTGGCAACATATTTCGTAGAGTCGTGCTCATCCTCGATGTCACCAAAAATCTCCTCCACGATGTCCTCCAAACTAACCAGTCCACTGGTACCTCCAAACTCATCTACGACGACACCAAGCGTCTTCTTCTGCTGCAAGAATATCTTCATCAGTTTCTGTGCCTGCATCGTCTCTGGCACGAAAGGCATGGTACGGATATGGTCTTGCCATTTCTTAGGACTGCGGAAGAGTTCGGAGCTATGGATATAACCCTCGACATGGTCGATGTCCTCCTTATAAACAACAATCTTAGAGTTACCACTCTCCACAAATTTCTGTTGCAACTCTTCCAAGGAGGCATCCCAATCCACCGCCTGAATCTCGGTACGAGGCACCATACAGTCCCTCACCTTGGTATCAGAGAAATCCAAGGCATTCTGGAATATCTTAACCTCGTCATTGATGTCGGAATCCTTCTCTGCATTGTCGATACTTGACTGAACCAAATAGTCCAAATCCACCTTTGAGAAACCATCATCAGCACTCTCATCATCCATTTTCAAACCGAAAACACGCAGAATCACCTTGCTCAAGAAAGTACTGAACTTGCTAATCGGCCACAAGACCACATAGCAAATATAAGCAAACGGACTGAACACCGCCAACAAGCGATTAGGGTTTGCCTTGAACAAAGTCTTTGGAAGGAACTCGCCGGTGAAAAGCACGATTAAAGTAGATAATATGGTATCAGCAGGCACCGTAAATCCTGCATCCATACCTGCGAATATCGTATTGTCGAAAAGACGAGCTATCAGAATACCATAGATAACAAGAGCGATATTGTTGCCCACCAACATGGTGCTGACGAAGCCATTAGGATGGGCATAAAAGAGGGAGATGATACGCTGCGTAAAGCCGTTTCTCTCCTTATCCATCTCTGCCAACATACGGTTGGAAGAGACAAAAGCAATCTCCATTCCGCTAAAGAAAGCGGAGAAGACCATTGTAATAATAATACCAATTATAAGACTAACACCTACTTGATCCATTGTCTATATTGTAATATTAGTGCATGAGCGGGATAGAATTCGTCGCACTTCTCGGTGTAGCCTGAGGGCGCATATTCCGCTTAACGGAATCAGGTTGCGAACTCAAAGTATCATTCTGAGTACCAGCCACATCACCCTTCTCGAAGCTACCTTTCGAATTGCTCACGAAGTATCTTGTCATTTTCTCATCACTCCAAAAATGAGAACCCTGCAGTGTTCTTTCAGGGGTAACCAACTTACTAAACACATCACTGGAAAGCTCATGCTTGTTTTGGTCCCAAGTGAGTTGCTCGCTGGTGAAACGAAGTCCATCCTTGGTCAAGATACGTACTCGCCCATAGAGTTTCCACACCTTCAGTTGGTCAAAATAGTAAGCCGTATCACTTTGGATATAGCTATTGATATGAAAAGTCTCATCAAACTGTTCGAGCAAGATACCTTTCTCGAAAGTCCAACGTGACGGATTCTTGGCAGTATTGACCTCCCATCGTTCCGTGACAATGCGATATTTCATCACTCCAGAGTCGCTGACAAGCGTATTGACACCATACGAAGTCATCATCGCCACCGAGTCCTTGGCGAGGATAGCAGGTGCAGTATGCTCCACCTGTTCCTGGCAAGCCACCATGAACAAGAGCATCAACCCTCCGAAAAATACGTTTCTTAATCTATACATTATTATATATGTAAGACACTTACTTGACTTTCACACCAAAAGAGAGGAGAATTACTTCATTCTCCACTTTCTGAACCACTCCTCATTGAAAGTAAATCCAATGTTAAGACGGAAGGTATTCTCTGAAATCAAATCCTTGGCAGAACTCTTCACCCACTGACCGCTGATGTTCAAGAAAGAACGGCGGTTGTAACCATTGACAATAGGAATACCGAAACCTGCGCTAACAGACAGTTCCTTAGGACCATCATTTCCATTCACCTTAAAATAAGGTGTGGCATAGCTGACACCGGCACGGTATCTGATACGCTTGAAGAAGTGACGGTTATACTCACCATAGCAATACTGCATACCGAGATTGAACTTAGAGCGATTGGTATATTCACCACCCACATTGTAAGTTTCTCTTTCATCATCCACTCTCTTATAGACGGCAGGATAATCGGTGTTACCCCACTGCTGCAAAGTGTAATCAAAGCCTATCTTCCACTGATCTGCATGATTCCACATCAAACCCACTCCATACATATTAGGAAGCTTGAAAGCCTTGTCGATAGAGAAAGAGGTTGTATCTGCTGTACTCGTCTGAGAGTTATTGGTAATTTGGTTCATATCGGCTGATGCGCCTAGGTTATGACCAGGAGAGAAAGTCGCACCCACGGTCAACCAATCTTTCTTAGCCACCTTAGCTGTATATTGTACACCGAGGTCAATCTTATAGCTGTTTACCTGTGTAGAATAGGTACGAGTCAAAGTATTATAGTTGGAATTACTATAAGCATTGCTAGCATACTTATTGTAATCACCCCAAACATAACTTACATTGGCACCAATAGAGAAGCCCTTCACTGGCATCCAACCAGCACCGACATATACCTGATGAAGTCCACCCTCACCATTATAAGTATTGGTATAGGTAGCACCATCGAAGTTAGGACCTACCTTACCCGTACTGGTATAATTATATCCCACATTGGTAAAAGGAAGGATACCGAAGCTGACACCGACGTGTTTGGCAACTCGCAAACCAGCTACCACATACTCGAAGTTAGCGTTCTTGGCATTCTTCTTCACACCATTCTCATTGAAGTTGGTAATCTGTCCGGAGATACCAGCATCAAGAATAAAAGACAAAGAATCTATATTGGAATAGGAAGCCGGGTTCAAATAGTTGACTTGGTTGTGCTCATGAAAACCAAGACCCACGCCATTCATACCACGATTGAAACCAGAAGTTTGGTCAGACAACACGCCAAGACCATACTGGCTGTATGGAGAATTAGTACCACTTTGGGCATTTACCATAAGAGTCGAACCCAACAAAAGGGTTGCTAAGATAAGCTTTCTCATTTAGTATAAATCAGTCAAAATTATATTCAGAGTGCAAAAGTATTGAAAAAAAACGAGAAAAAAGAAGGAAAATCCAAAATAATAAGGTATTTTTGCATCGTGAAACGTTTTAAGTACATTTTTAGAGCAATTTTAGCCGTTTTGTTAATCATTTTAACGACTAACGCGGCTGCGCAGGATTTTCCAGGTAATCACTCAAAAGAATCTTCTGCTGGGGCAACTAACGCCCAATCCGAAACTAGCAACATCCCTGGTCTAGCCCCTACATGGTTAGACTCTGTAGATATATCTCTCCTGACTTGCGGACCAGGACAAGAGGTATGGTCATACTATGGTCATACCGCTCTCCGCATAGAGGACAAGGTACATGGCACCGACCTCGCCGTCAACTGGGGCATGTTCTCTTTCCAACAAGATTTCTTTATCCTTCGTTTCATATTCGGTCTCACCGACTACCAGATAGGAGTCTTCCCGATGCAGCATTTCATCGCAGAATACACCTACGAGGGAAGATGGGTGAAGCAACAAAGACTGGCACTCACTAGAGACGAGAAATGGAAGATACTCACCGCTATCAACGAGAACAATCAAGAGGCTAACCGTACCTATCGCTACAATTTCTTCTACGACAACTGTACGACAAGGGCACGCAATATGATTATCCAGCATCTTGCCTACCACACCACCGACTTCAAGAACGTGGATGCGCACTCCACCTACAGAGAAGAAATTCACAGATGGAATGAGAACCACCGATGGGCACGATTCGGCAACGACCTCCTTTTGGGTTACCAGTCCGACCTTCCTATCAACAAGGAGGAATGGGAGTTCTTACCTGAGAATCTCTACAACGACTTCGAGGTCGAAGCAAGAAAAGACACAGTCCAGCAAGGCAAGCTTGTGAATGTCTATCCGACTAAAACGCCATACATCAAGTTGGTAGATAGCACGTTCTACATAGTTGCCCCACAAGCAGAGGTCACCACTACGGAAAGCATCACTCCTCGCATGGTGTCTATCATCTTGGCTATTCTCATCGTCCTCATTACTGCATGCGAAGTGGCAAAGAAGAAGAACTTTTGGTGGATGGACACCCTGTTGCTAATCGCCACAGGACTGCCAGGACTCATCTTATTGGCAATGGTATTCTCACAGCACCCTACCGTGCAGGTCAACTTCCAGATGTTGATACTCAACCCTCTCAATCTCCTCTTCGTTTACAATGTGAGCAAGAGGATGAGAAAAGGCGGAATGCACTGGTACTATAATGTATGGGGCACCTTGCTCGTCATCTCCCTCTTCATGCAAATATGGCAGGATTACGCCGAGGGCATGATCATCTTGGCATTATCTTTGCTAATGAGGTACGCATTGAAAATGGCAGCCTACCAATTGAAGCATTAAGCAATAACAAAGCAAGCATTAGAATGCCATAATACAAACAAAAGACAAACAAAGAATGATGGTAAATAGATATATCACAGCCCTTCTGGTTGTCCTTGCGGCAACAGGCATGGAAGCGCAGACTTATCAGCAGGCACTGAAGTTTGCGCTCACGGATATATCCTACGACGAATTCATCCAGCAACCGGAGGCGAAGGCGTTGGAGGAAGACCTCCTTTGCGTCATCAAAGCCATCAAGGAAGCCTCAGAGGATGAGTCCATCAAGACGACATACCACCTATCATCGGCACTTCTGTCAGCCGATGCTTCTGACAATCTGACAGACCATACACTTTATATTTGTTTTTACCCAGCCGTGGCACACAAGTATCGTGCGCCATACGGCAGCATTGTTATTCGAGGACCCGACACATTCTCTGTCAAAATGTAAGCAAAATCAAGGAATATACCCTTCTATCGGGCTTTTCTTGATGAAAGATTGCTGATTTACAGATATTTTTCGTAAATTTGCAACCAATTTCAAACAAAGTACAACATCGAATAACAATAAAAAAGATAAATATACAATGAACTTTAACAAATTTCTCCAGTCATTGTTCGGCAACAAGTCAACCCGAGACATGAAGTTGATTCAGCCAATCGTAGAGAAGATTAAGGCCGAGTATCCTAACATCAAGGCCCTGAGCAATGACGAACTCCGTGCTAAAACAAAGGAAATCCAAAACTACGTACAGTCTGCTGCCAAGGAAGAAAAGGCAAAGATTGCTGAGCTTAAGGCTAAAATCGAAGACACCCCAATCGATGAGCGTGAAGGAATCTTCAACCAAATTGATAAGTTGGAGAAGGAAGCACTCGACAAGTATGAGGTTGCCCTCAACGAGGTTTTGCCTACAGCTTTCAGCATCGTCAAGGATACTGCTCGCCGTTTCGCAGAGAACGAGGAGACCGTAGTTACAGCCAACGACTTCGACCGTGAGTTGGCAGCCAACCCAGCCAACGACTTCATCACCATAGATGGTGACAAGGCTATCTACCACAATCACTGGACTGCAGGTGGCAATGACCTCAAGTGGGAAATGATCCACTACGACGTTCAGCTCTTCGGTGGTGTCGTTTTGCACCAAGGTAAGATTGCCGAGATGGCTACTGGTGAGGGTAAGACACTCGTTGGTACCTGCCCAGTATTCTTGAATGCCTTGACCGGCAATGGTGTTCACGTCGTAACTGTCAACGATTACTTGGCTAAGCGTGACTCTGAGTGGATGGGACCTCTCTATATGTTCAATGGTCTCTCTGTAGATTGCATCGACAAGCACCGTCCTAACTCCGATGCTCGTCGCAAGGCATATATGGCTGATATCACCTTCGGTACCAACAACGAGTTCGGTTTCGATTACTTGCGTGATAACATGGCTACTAGCCCTGCCGACTTGGTTCAGCGTCAGCACAACTATGCCATCGTCGATGAGGTTGACTCCGTGTTGATTGACGATGCCCGTACACCTCTTATTATATCTGGTCCTATTCCAAAGGGTGACGACCAGATGTTCGAGGAGTATCAGCCATTGGTAGAGCGCCTTTATGAGGTACAGCGAAAGCAAGCTACTGAGTTGCTCGCCGAGGCTAAGCAGAAGATAGGTGAAGGTACCAAGACCAAGAACCAGGAACTCTTGGATGCTGGTTTCTTGGCACTCTACCGTTCATTCAAGGCACTTCCTAAGAACAAGCCATTGATCAAGTACCTCTCTGAGGAAGGTATCAAGGCTGGTTTGTTGAAGACCGAGGAGTACTACATGGCAAACAACAACCGTGAGATGCCTAAGGCTGTAGAGCCTTTGTACTTCGTAGTAGATGAGAAGTTGAACTCAGCCGACTTGACTGACAAGGGTACAGACTGGTTGGCTAAGCAAGTAAACGATAAGGAACTCTTCGTATTGCCAGACATCACTACACAGTTGAGTGAGTTGGAGGCACGTACCGACTTGGACGACCAAGCTCGCTTGGACAAGAAGGATGAGTTGATGGCTCACTATGGCGTACAGAGTGAGCGTGTTCACACCTTGCAGCAACTTTTGAAGGCTTACACCATGTTCAACAAGGACGACGAGTATGTTGTCATGGATGGCGAGGTGAAGATTGTCGATGAGCAGACAGGTCGTATCATGGATGGTCGTCGTTGGAGCGATGGCTTGCACCAGGCTATCGAAGCTAAGGAACATGTCAAGGTAGAGGCTGCCACACAGACCTTCGCCACCATCACTCTTCAGAACTACTTCCGTATGTACCACAAACTCTCTGGTATGACCGGTACAGCAAGTACAGAGGCTGGTGAGTTCTGGGACATCTACAAGCTCGATGTAGTGGAGATTCCTACCAACCGTCCTATCGCCCGCAAGGACTTGGACGATCGTGTATATAAGACAGCTCGTGAGAAGTATCGTGCCGTTATCGACGAGATTGAGGAGATGCGTAATGCAGGCCGCCCAGTCTTGGTAGGTACTACTTCTGTCGAAATATCAGAGTTGTTGAGCAAGATGTTGAAGATGCGTAACATCCCTCACAACGTATTGAATGCCAAGTTGCACCAGCAGGAGGCTCAGATCGTAGCCGAGGCAGGTCGCTCAACCAATGGCAAGGGTGCCGTCACCATCGCTACCAACATGGCAGGTCGTGGTACCGATATCAAGTTGACTCCTGAGGTTAAGGCAGCAGGCGGTCTTGCCATCATCGGTACAGAGCGTCATGAGAGCCGCCGTGTTGACCGTCAGCTTCGTGGTCGTGCCGGTCGTCAAGGTGACCCAGGTTCTTCAGTATTCTACGTATCATTGGAGGATAAGTTGATGCGTCTCTTCGCCAGCGAGCGTATCGCCAAGGTAATGGACCGCCTCGGCTTCGAGGATGGTGAGCGTATCGAGAGTCCTATGATCAGCAAGAGCATCGAGCGTGCCCAGCGCAAGGTAGAGGAGAACAACTTCGGTATCCGTAAGCACCTCTTGGAGTATGATGACGTGATGAACCGTCAGCGTACTGTTATCTACGAGAAGCGTCGTCACGCCTTGATGGGTGAGCGTATCGGTATGGATATCGTCAACATCATCTGGGACCGTGTGCTGAACATCGTCAACAACAACGACTTCGATGGTGCCAAGGAGGAGTTCTTGAGAGTACTCGCCATGGAGATTCCATTCAGTGACGAGGAGTATGAGACCGGTAAGCCAGAGGATTTGGCTGAGCGTGCATTCCAGGAGGCTATGGCTTCCTTCAAGCGCAAGACCGACCGCATCCAGACGACTGCCCTCCCTATCATCAAGCAGGTGTTCGAGAACCAAGGCGATCGTTTCGAGCGCATCATGGTCCCATTGACAGATGGCAAGCGTATGTACCAGATTCCTTGCAACCTCAAGGAGGCATACGAGTCTGAGTGCAAGAGCGTAGTCAAGGAGTTTGAGAAGAGCGTGGTACTCCACATCATCGATGATGACTGGAAGGAGAATCTCCGCAAGCTCGATGAGTTGAAGCACTCTGTACAGAACGCTAGCTATGAACAGAAGGATCCTCTCTTGATCTTCAAGTTGGAGAGTGCTAAGGTTTGGGATGCTATGATCAATGATATGTATGACCGTATCGCCAGCATCTTGATGCGTGGTCAGATTCCAGTTATCGAGCAGGAGCAACCTGTTCAGGAGGCAGCTCCAGAGCAGCGCACACAGCAGAACTACGTTGAGTCTAAGGTTGACATTGATGCTGAGCGTGAGCGTGCCGAGCGTGCCGCACAACAGGCAGCAGCCAACCAAGACACTCGTGAGGGTGCTGGTCAACCTCGCATTCCTTACCGTGCAGAGCGCATGCCACGCCCTAACGACCCATGTCCATGCGGTAGTGGCAAGAAGTTCAAGAACTGCCACGGCAGAAACATCTAAGATTTAATACTGACGAGATGCCCTGCGAAGGCGCATCAAAATCACAAGAAATAATGACAAGAATACCTAGATTTGATGATACTCTCATCATTTCTAGGTATTTTTGTTTTTAATAACATCATTGCTACCCAGTTGCAAATAATTATTAGTAATTTTGCAGCCGAAATATAATATAATAAGGTATGAGATTATCAGAACTCAAAACAGGAGAAAGTGGCGTCATCGTCAAGGTTTCCGGTCACGGTGGCTTCAGAAAGAGAATCATCGAGATGGGATTCATCAAGGGCAAGAAGGTAGAAGTACTTCTCAACGCCCCACTCCAAGACCCAGTGAAATATAAAATCATGGGCTACGAGGTGTCACTCCGACACAGCGAGGCTGACCATATCGAGGTCGTCTCCGTAAACGATGCAAAAAACGATAGTGAACTCAACAAGGCCGACATCGAAGGCAGAGAACAGGTTAAGGACTCCCAAATAGTAGATAGCAAGGAAGCCGACGAGCAAGCCTTGGGCGACAAGATGCTCGTTGCGGAGAAAGAGGCAGACCGCTTGCACCATGTCATCAACGTGGCGTTGGTGGGCAATCCAAACTGTGGAAAGACTTCCCTCTTCAACTTTGCTTCGGGTGCCCACGAACGTGTGGGCAACTATAGTGGTGTCACCGTGGATGCCAAGGTGGGCGAAGCCGATTACAACGGCTATCATTTCAACTTGGTCGATCTTCCTGGTACCTACTCCCTCTCGGCTTATTCCCCTGAGGAACTCTATGTTCGCAAGCAACTTATCGAGCATACACCAGATATTGTCATCAATGTCATCGATACCAGCAACCTGGAGCGTAACCTCTATCTCACCACTCAGTTGATAGATATGCACATCCGTATGGTTTGTGCGCTCAACATGTTTGATGAGACCGAGAAACGTGGCGACAACATCGACTACGACAAGCTCGGCGAACTCTTCGGAATCTCCATGATTCCTACCGTGTTCACCAATGGACGAGGAGTTGACAAACTCTTCGAGACCATCATCGAACTTTATGAGGGCAAGGAAGATACCAACTCGCACTATCGGCATATCCATATCAACCACGGACATGAGATAGAGCATGGCATCGAACATATCCAGAAGTATCTGAAGGCAGATGACAGCATCCGCCAACGCTACTCCACCCGATACTTGTCTATCAAACTCTTGGAGAATGACAAGCACGCCGAGGAATATGTGAGCCATCTCAACTCTGCAAAGGAAATCTTTGCCGCTCGCGACGAGGCTGCCAAGCGTGTGAAGGAAGAGACACAAGAAGATAGCGAGACCGCCATCATGGATGCCAAGTATGGTTTCATCCATGGAGCCTTGCAAGAGGCGGGATATGAAACCGGTACGGCGAAGGACACCTACCAGGTGACACACCTCATCGACCGTGTCATCACCAACAAGTATGTAGGTTTCCCTATCTTCATTCTCTTGCTGTTCATCATGTTCTCCGCCACCTTCGTCTTGGGCGAGATTCCTAAGGGATGGATAGAAGACGGCGTGGCTTGGCTAGGTGATACCATCAGCACGTATATGCCAGATGGTCCTATCAAGGATATGCTCATCGATGGTGTCATCGGTGGTGTGGGAGCCGTCATCGTGTTCCTGCCACAGATTCTTATCCTCTACTTCTTCATCTCCTACATGGAGGATTCGGGCTACATGGCTCGTGCCGCCTTCATCATGGATAAGTTGATGCACAAGATGGGCTTGCACGGCAAGTCGTTCATTCCACTGATTATGGGCTTCGGCTGTAATGTGCCGGCGGTGATGGCAACGAGAACCATCGAGAGTCATCGCTCCCGACTGATAACGATGTTGATACTGCCTTTGATGAGTTGTTCGGCTCGCCTACCTATTTACATCATGGTCATCGGCACCTTCTTCGCCTTGCAATACCGCTCACTCATCATGATTTCACTCTATCTCGTGGGCATCTTCATGGCAGTGATACTGAGCCGCATCTTCGCTAGCTTCGTCATCAAGGGCGAGGATACTCCATTCGTGATGGAGCTGCCACCTTACCGCTTCCCTACCTGGAAGGCGATCGGTCGCCACACTTGGGAGAAGGGTAAGCAGTATCTCAAGAAGATGGGTGGTATCATCCTCGTGGCTAGCATCATCGTTTGGGCTTTGGGCTACTTCCCTCACGACTCCAAACTTGATTCACAAGCTCAACAGGAACAGAGCTATATCGGTCGTATAGGAAAGACCATCGAACCCATCTTCACCCCACAAGGTTTCGACTGGAAACTGGATGTTGGTTTGGTATCTGGTGTAGGTGCCAAGGAGATTGTCGCTTCGACCATGGGCGTGCTCTACAGCAACAACGACAGTTTCAGCGATGACCAAGACTACAATGACGAAGATGGCAAGTACGAGGTATTGAAGAAGCAGATGACCTCAGACCTCAAGAAGACCTATGGTTATAGTGATGCCGAGGCATCTGCCAAGGCTACACTCACCGCCTACTGTTTCTTGCTCTTCGTGCTCTTGTACTTCCCTTGTATCGCCACGATTGCCGCCATCAAAGGCGAGACTGGCAGTTGGAAGTGGGCAGGATTCGCCGCTGGATATACTACCCTATTGGCTTGGGTCGTATCGGCATTGGTCTTCCAGATAGGAAGTTTGTTCTTATAATAAAAAATACAACGATAAAAAGTAAATTCCCCCGAAAAAAGAGAGTGTTCTCTTTCTTCGGGGGAATTTTTAGTTTTTCAAAATGTATATCTGATCTAGAATTTCTCCTTCATCAAGAGGCAAGAAAGTCAATTGATGTTTCTTTTTCTTTCCTATTGGCAATACCATTCTTCGTATAGCATGATTCGAGAGAACATTCTCCTTCCACTCTTCACTTCTCCCTTGAGTGGCATAATCTATAACATGTGTAGTTTGTTTGTCTAAAGAAACTTGGAATCTAAGCTGAGTTCCAGACAGTGGATGAGTTGGAATCATACGAACTTCCACGACGACAGAATCCATAGCATCGCACTCAAAATCATATATGACTTTTTTCCCCTTTTTAGTCATGATAGCCTTTTCTTCATATCCCAATCCTTCACAAGATTCAAAAGAACCTTGCTTACAATCTGCACCCGAAAAGCAAGCTATATATTGCGGTTCTTTACATAACGCCTCTTTAGAAGAGCTTCTTTCCACAGGTTCAAAGACGGGAAGTCTTCGAGGTTGAAAATCCATCATCCTGTGCCATTTTCCCTGATTACAGAACCCAGTATTATAACGCCGAGTTAGCGCAGAAATACTATCGAAAGCAGCATCACTTTTCTCCCAAGAACAAAGCCCGTGTCGAGCTTGCTGGGCGAAAAGCATTTTCTTATTCATCTCAGCAGCAGCCTGTACAGGATATTTGACCAATTGGAAATACGTGTCTTTTTGGTCATTCGGAATCTTTCTAAAGATTTCCTCCACACTATTCTCAATAGCTTCATACTCGGCAAGACGATTCTTGATTTCCAGTAAACTCCACGGCATATCACGCACAATACGATAGTAATTGGTGTGATACTCTTCTTCACGAGTATTGCCCATAAATTCTGGTTTCCGAATAAAAGCCAACCTGTAACTCTCCCTCATGATAGGAGACAACTCCTTACCTATCTTATCTCCAAACTCACGACAAAGGAAATCCGTGAGATGTTCTTTTACTCCTTGTTTTCTTACATGATCCAGATTCCAAGCCATATCTAAAAACATTTCTGTTTGGTATTCTGCTGGTTTGAGGTCTCCTACATTCAAAATCCACATCTTCCGTATGCCATTTTCGTATGCAGAAGACATCTGTTGAAACATAAGAGCTGATGAAAACGTGCCAAGCCACAGATAATCATGAGGACGTCCCCAATAACTTACATGATAATAAATGCCATTTCCACCTTTGCGTGAACGCTCTTCTTGTGTAGGCATGTGACGTATATAGCCATAGTTGTCATCACACCACATGAGACAGACATCATCAGGAACTTTAAGTCCAGAATGATAAACATCAAGCACCTCTTTATAAGGAATAAACACCTGTGGTATTTTCGTTACATCGCTATTCACATATTGGGCAAGTAACTGACGTTGATCCTTAAAAACTCTTTCCAGAACTTGTCTCTGCTCATCAAGCGTCTTTGCACCGTTCATAGCTCCATCATGCACACCACGCATACCAATCGTATAAAGTATCGGTTGATGAGCCACATCCTTTACTCGATTTTTCCAAAAACGATAAACATTGCTATCATTATGTACATAGTCATACTCCCCGATGCCTCTACTTCTCCATTCGCCGTTAGCATTACATGCCATGGGTTCACAGTGCGAACTTCCTATATAAATGCCATATTGCGCAGCCACTTCCCGATTACCATTAGTAAGAAAGAACGGAACAGTACATTCATGCATAGCAGGCCAAAATGTATTAGCACGCAGTCGGAGCAGCAACTCGAATATGCGAGAATTAGTCTTGGGTCCAATACGACCAGGTTTATACCAAGGCTCGTAGTTTAGACTTGACCATTGCATCATTCCCCAATCTTCATCATTGATAAATATGCCACGATATTCCACAGAAGGAGATTGCTCATCCGCATAGCCATCCATCAAGGTAAAAGAACTCTTTTTCTTGGGCATAGCATCAGCCCACCATTTCCAAGGAGACACCCCTAATAAACGAGATATCTCCAACAAGCCATAAGCCAAACCATGATTATCACTTCCTGTCACAATGATTTTTCCATCTTTTACCGCAATCTTAAAAGCTTCTTTCTTACCTTTCAGAAGCTTGCTGTCAATATGCAATAATATATCACCAGTTTTGGGAGTGACCACAACTGAAGATTTCAATACATCCTTGCAATCCTCAGCAAACATACGGATAGCTGATTTGACAACAGGTTCCACGGTAGAAGTGTCACACTGAATATTGATTTCCTCACCTGCTTGGATGCGAAAATCCCCAGCTTTCTTACCAAAGACATATACCATATTGGTATTTATGAAATAATCATCCGAACCATACAAGTTCTTTCTCTTATCCGACCAGTTAGATTTTTCTCCCGTCACCTTTACCTCCAAGGCATAGTGATCATAAGGAAGCTGGGGTGTTATTACCCGAACACCTTCTTGTGGCACCTTACTATAGAAATCTATCAAAGAAGAATAAACGGTATCCTTCTTATGATTCAATACAGAAACCAATGCATAACCACTGTGTGCGTTCGTTCTGCCGACTACAGCCACATGCGTACCGACAAAATCCAATCTGATAGACTTACCAGTTTGATTGCTATTCAAAAGAAACGGTTTCTTGTAAGTGGCTTGATTCAATATATCTTCCGATTCCACCATCTGCACATTCCAAGACTGCCAATAAGAAGGAATGGAGAGTTTCTCACCATCCACTTGCAACGGCATCCACACGTATGTAGCAGCGGAAGCCTGATGAGGATAAGACCATCTATCGCCCATATACATAGGGGTGCCATCAGGTAGCATCAAAACAAAAGTGCTTTGAGAATTCCAAGTTAAAGTTCCTTCTGGGCAGAATACGCCTTGTTTCTTCCAAGGTCCCGCAATGTTCGTTGCTGTGAAATAATAATTGTCATTACGCTCCCAACTGGTCAAGTTGGAAGTCAAGAGATAATACATTCCATTTTTCTTAAACATGGCAGGCGATTCTCCCATGCCCTTTACATTGGCTATCATCGTATCCACACTGAGATAATCATCACTCAAACGATAAATCGGTCCGTGATGAGTAAGAAGATAGCCTTTGCCATCCTCGTCCTGAAAAACGCCCATGTCCCATCGTTTGATGGGTTGTCCCTTATATTGAAGTGTTCCTCTCAGTTGATAGTCACCATTGATGGTCTTGCAAGTAGCGATTCCAATATGCGGATCCATATATTTCAAGTCATCAGCGTGCATCAGCATCACATACATCCCGGTTTTAGGACAACGCATCACCTTCACTCGCTCACCCACCCTATTGGGACCCAAGATACCATCTTTCTGCACAGGAAGCACCACTCGTTCAAACTTCCAGTTTACCAAATCATCAGAAGAATAACATCCAAAGCCAGGGAAGGCATTGGAGGTATCGCTCTTATATTCGCCAAAAAGCCAATATTTTCCATTGTCTCGGATGATGCCAGCTCCATGGGCATTCACCGGTTGATGATTTTGGTCATACCAAGGTATGCCATTCACAATGAGTGAAGTTTGTTCTTGTGCCAATATGCTCGAAGAAAAGGAAAATATCCATAAACATAAAAGCACGCAAGCTATTTGCTTAAAATTCTTATCCATATTGCTAATACACTAAATGATTAATACAAAAAATAAGGAGAGGGATCTTGCTCCCTTACAAATCCTAAAAACTATTACAATCTAATACCCAGTATTCTGTTTAAATTTTGGCTTTGTTGCATGACATTCATTGCCACCTCACCTTTACCATATAGATAATTAGGTGAAACCAAGGAAACTCCCATACATAGCAAAAATGCCGTCAATGTAAAATTGTTTCATAAGGTTTTCATTTTTAGTTATTAATATTGTTGTTTCTGGCTGCAAAAGTAGTCGTTTCTTTTCTAAAGGATGGTTTCTTATCAGTCAAACCACACCGATAAACGTTCAATCAGAATCTCAACAACGTTTTTCTGTCACTCTTCGACGAAAATTAAGCATTTACGGAAGATTTCTTGCTAATATCACTAAAAAACAGTAACTTTGCATTCAAACTAAAGACTGATTATTGTAAACACTAAATACAGAAAAGATATGAAAAGACTGGCATTCTTACTATGCCTCCTCATTGAGGTATTATCCCTTTTTGGTAAAGAAGGATATTCTTTCTTGAATATTGGGTTGAGAGAAGGCTTATCCAACGAGTTCGTCAATGACATGGTTATGGACGAACAGGGATTCCTTTGGGTTGCCACAGAGTCGGGATTGAACCGTATCGCCGGCAATAAATGCACGGTTTTTAAGACTAGCAACTCTAATATCGGGGATGATGGATTCGTCGGATTATATTACCATCAGCCTAGCAATTCCGTATGGATGCAGTTCAAAAACGGAAACATAGACGTCTTTGATTGCAAAACACAGACCTTCAAACATTTCACCCACCAAAACGGAATGCTTCAAGAAAGTGTCTCTGCTATTCATGGAGCCTCTGATGGCGGAATGTGGATTGCTTACTACAGCGGAGACATACAGCATTACAATATCAAAAAACAAAAATTTACAACTTATTCTAAACGACTGTTTCCCAAAAACAAGAATGGTGTCAGATATATCATGGATGATGGAAATGACCATTTATATGTAGGCTTGCGAATGGATGGCATGTATGTTTATAACCTCAGGACAAGAAAAGCGAAGTTCTACAATCACAATCCTAAGGATGAGCAGAGCTTACCAGGCAATAACGTTCGCTCCATTTGTATTGACCACATGAAAAACATCTGGGTGGGCACCAATCTAGGATTGGCTTTATTTGATGAGGCATCAGGTAAATTTAGGACATTTAAGCCTGAGAAGCAGAATTTCCACACTCCAGCAGGCAACAATATCTATCAAATTATGGAGATGGATAACCATACCTTATGGATTGCATCCGACATCGGAGGCATCAGCATTCTCGACCTCAATCGCTACCAGCATCCCTACACGGAAGAACTTTCCTTCCAGCAAATCACCAAGGAAAACAGTGGATTGTCTTCCAACAACACCCGAAGAATTATCCAAGATTCTTTTGGTAACGTATGGATTGGCAACTTCAGCAGTGGCATCGACTTCATACCCCAATCTACATCAGCCTTCCATACCCTGGGCAACTTGCAACAGCCTCTCAAGAATACCTTTGGCATCTTTTGTGACCGCCAATGTTATCTCTGGATAGGACAAGACAACATTATTTGTCAATACCAGAATGGACAAACCATACATCGCTGGGACTTTAGTCAATACCTCTATAATACCTCTGCCACTGTCTATAACTTCATAGAAGACCACCAAGGCAACATCTGGTTTGGAACTAGCGACAATGGAGCTTTGAAATTCAATCCTCGTACCCAGCAATTTACACATCATCTTCGCATCCAAGGACTGGACGTCCATGCTCTTTACGAAAGTAAAAATGGATGGATATGGATAGGAAGTGAGGATGGACTTTATACGATTCATCAGGGGATTGAGCACAAGGAGACAGAGATGAACAAACAGATGGGGAAGACCAATATCATCATCTATTCCATACAAGAAGATGAATATGGCCAACTTTGGATTGGCAGCATTGCCACAGGTGTATTTGTTTTCAACAAGCACAAGAAACTCATCGCTCACTTAGATGACCAAAATGGATTGAAAAGCAATTCGGTCAATCAAATCATCATCGACTCCAACAATGGAGTTTGGATTGGCACCTACAAGGGATTGGCATACATAGAAAATCCATTGAAGCCCCAAAACATCAAAATATATGATGAGCGACAAGGATTGAAAGATACCCATATCAGGGCCATTTGCGCAGATAAACTAGGCAATATATGGGTAAGCATGTTCTCTGGAATCGCTTGTCTGAACTTACACAAACAGCGCTTTTACAACTATGATTTCCAAAGTGGTATCACTATGGGCAACTTTGTGGAGGCTGCTTCCGCCATGACGCCAGACGGCACTATCTATTTTGGTTCACCAAGCGGTGTATGCTATTTCAATCCACAATTACTTTCTGGGCAGAAGACTGTATCACAAGTAGAAATCATTGGTTGCGAGAGAGTTGGAAGATTGTCCGACCAATTCCTCCATCGTCTCATTTCTCCAAATGAAGAAGGAGTAGTACGTCTAAAATACGATGACAACACCTTTAAAATCAGTTTCACAACCAAAAATTTCGCAGAAGAAGGCAAGGTGGAATATTCTTACATGATGAAAGGATTGGACGACCAATGGTATGAGACTGAGGGAGACAAAGACGTGACCTTCCGAAACCTCAAGCCTGGCAACTATACCTTTATCATTCGGGCGAAGCTCAAGAACCAAGACTGGGATGAAGCCTCATCCACAGAGTTGAAAGTAATAGTTACTCCTCCATTTTGGCTTACATGGTGGGCTAAACTGAGCTATACCTTACTGGCGTTGGGTATCATCAGCTATCTTTTACGCTCCTACCAAAAAGAACTATTACTGCGCAATTCCTTGGCACGAACCCAATGGGAAAGTCAGCAAAAGCAAGAAGTAAACGAGGAAAGACTGCGCTTCTTCACCAATATCACACATGAATTGCGCACACCTCTTACCCTCATCTTAGGTCCTCTGGAGGATTTGATGGAAGACAAGCGACTGCCCGATTTCGTAACGAAGAAGATTGGAAACATCCACGCCAGTGCCGAGCGACTGCTCTATCTCATCAATGACATCTTGGAATTCAGAAAGACCGAGACACAAAACAGGAAGTTGAGCGTGGCTCGTGAGAATTTGGGGCAGCTGATTCGAGAGATAGGCATGAGATTCCAAGACCTCAACCACAACTCAAAGCTAAAGATTCTGGTGGATGTACAAGAAGGCATGGCAGAGATTTACTTCGATTCCGAGGTCATCACGACCGTCGTCAACAATCTCATGTCGAATGCCATCAAATACACGCCAGCAGGAAGCATCATCCTTAGTCTCAACAAGATAGATAACGAATCTGTAAGAATCTCCGTAGAAGATACAGGCTATGGTATTGACAAGGAAGCCTTGCCACATATCTGTGACAGATACTATCAGGAGAACGGCAAGCACCAAGCTTCTGGCACTGGCATAGGATTGGCTTTGGTGAAATCCTTGGCACAACTCCATGAGGCTGAATTGCAAATAGACAGCCAAAAAGGAAAAGGAAGCAAATTTAGCTTTATCCTGAAAAAAAGCAATACTTATCCTGATGCTTTACATAAAGACGACGAGAAGATAGATTTGGCAGATGCCATCAACGCCTCATCAACAGAAGACTTAAAGGAAAACTATGACTCTGAAGAAAATGCAGAGAACCAGCGTCCTCTGCTACTCATCGTAGAAGATAACAGCGACATCCGACAGTATATCGAGGAATCTCTCAAGGAGGATTATCGCATCCTGCAAGCTTGCAATGGAAAGGAAGGAAAGGACTTGGCATTAGACCAGATGCCTGATCTCATCGTGAGCGACATCATGATGCCAGAGATGGACGGCATTGAGATGACTAGAATTTTGAAAGAAGACATCAGAACTAGCCATATCCCTATCATCCTGTTGACAGCCAAGACCAGTGCCACAGACCAACAGGAAGGCTATGATAGCGGAGCCGACTCTTATCTGATGAAGCCATTCAGTGCCAAACTCCTACTGAGCCGCATCCGCAACATCCTTTCAGGAAGAAGAAGATTGGCTGAATACATCGTCCAACAGAATTTCTCCACTACCCTATCTAAAGAGAATCTTAACAAGAAAGAGAAGTTCTCGGATGAAAAAAAACTCTCAGATGGAAATGAAACCACCCAAGAAGCAGGAACTAATTTGCCTGCCGCTCACCTAAGCGAACTTGACAGAAAATTCTTGGAGAAGCTCAACAACCTCATCGAGAAACATATCAGCACCGATGACCTGGACATCGCTTTCATGACCGACAAAATGGCGATGAGCCACTCCACCTTCTATCGCAAGGTGAAAGCCCTAACAGGTATGAGAGCAAATGAGTACATCAAGAAAGCCAAACTTCGTAAGAGCATGATGCTCCTCCAAAACGAGCAATATTGCATTTCAGAGGTAGCAATGCTGACAGGCTTCAACAACGTTGGCAATTTCAGAGAGAGCTTCAAGAGAGAGTTCGGAATGACACCATCTGAGGTAAGGAATCATAAGTAAAACAACTATATTAAACGTATTTATCACATGAACAAAACATTCATTACTCTTCGGTATTTTTGTCATCATCCTTTATCTGGAATGACCACTGCAGCATGAATGCAGAACTACCTTGCTTGTAAGGATATGATTATTGATGGAATCAAAGTGATAAATACTAACTCCAATTATAATTGTGACGGATTGGATCCCGATGGTTGCAAGAATGTGATTATCCGTAATTGCCATATCGAGTCACACGATGATGCCATGTGTCTGAAGAGCGCAAGCGGACAAGCCAATGAGAACATTCTTATAGAGAATTGCAAGTTCTACTCCACCTGCAATGCCTTCAAGTTTGGCACAGATACGCAGGGAGACTTCCGCAACATCTATGCTCGCAACCTCTTGCTGGGATCACTGACGGATCCTTCCAGCAACTTTCTGAAGCGTAATGATTGCAGCACAGGAATCACCTTGGAAACTGTGGATGGTGGCAACGCAGAAGAACTTTACTCTCAGAAACGTTCACTTACAAAGTATTGGTGGCGGCAAAGAGAATCTTCGCGACAGAAATATCCTGCCGTCTTCCTTTTTAGAAAGAAGATTTAATAATTTGTTATCCTAAAACAAGCTTCTTAACTTAAAAACTAACTTTTCTAAACTAACTAATTTCCTAAAGTAATTTGACACTACTTCTCTGCTGGCATATCTGGCTCAGAAGGCCAATATGGATTTTGATACAGAGGAGACTCACTGACAGTCTTATAATCTGGAGCCGACAACTGCATCTCCTTAACAGGCACAGCTTGCAAGTAATGAGCCATGTGCCAAGTATAGCCATCTCGATAGAGATTACTAGAAGTCATGTTCTTCTCATATGGACGTAGATAATCACTCAACTGCGGACTTGAGACCTTAGCTCTATTACTACCATCATAGTTGGCCTCTGTAAAGTTATAGTAATGAGTCATATCAGAGTTCCAAAGTTTCATACCTTCTACATGATAATGCTCTGTCATCATTTGGTCGAGAGATCTCCAGCGCTGCAAGTCCATCCATCTCAAAGCTTCTCCCATCAATTCGTCACGGCGCTCACGGCGAATATTATAGAGGATAGGATCATCAAGCAACTTGCCTGCACTATAGGCACCCCAATCCAACTTTTCCTTCTCCATCTCTGTAGCAGCAATGGTTGTGTTAGGATCGATGGCATCACCAGAGAAACCAGCTTTCTCACGGATTATCTTCCAGTAACCAAGAACCTTACCACTCAAACTATGAGTCAACATATACTCAGCCTCCATATAGTTGAGCAAAGCCTCACGAGCACGGAATGCACAAGAGGCATTTGCAGACTTATCCTTCTGGCACTGCTTACGATCGAAAGTACCTCCCTTGCGCAAGCAATAGCCTGTAACATACAACCAGTTCTGGGCATCACCATTAGTAATGTCTGGATACGCAGGTTCTACGTTTATATAACGGTCACCCTGTGCATAATCCATATTTTTGAAACAGTTAATCTGTCCTGGAGTTTTTAGGAATATCTTTAAACGTGGATCACGATGCTCAGCCACCTTGCTCACACTGTTGTCATCGTAAACGAAACCATCATGTTCCGCATAGATAGGCTTACCATCTTCCATCAGGAAGCTTTCCACCATACTACGAGTTACACCTGTACCATAGTTGTTACGTTGCACAGCATCCTCAATGATATTAGTATGACCTTGACTGGCATTGTACTCACGCCAAAGCAACACCTCATCATATTTTGACATATCTGTGGTACCAAACATTTCAAAGTAAGGATTTGAATCACCTTCCTTCTGAGGAACCACACCATTATTCGCCGTCAAGCTACCTTTATACTTCTCTGCTACCGTTTCAGCAGCCTCAGCTGCAGTAGTCAAGAAATACTTGATTTCATTGTCGATATTGCCAGATGGGTACTGGTAGTTCGCATTGTAGTCCTTAGTCTTGCCTGGCCATCCCTCACCATTAGGCACGAATGCTGTGCCCTTGAAATAGTTGAGGAAAGTTCCCTCATAAAGAGCCACACGAGACTTCACGAGCATCGCCACATCTCTGGATACACGAGTATGACGCTTCTCAAAGTTATCCGACATATAAGTCATAGCAGTATCCAAGTTAGCAATGATGAATCGAGCCACCTCGTTACGAGGGCTTCGTTTGTCATTAGCTAGCAACTTAGGCTCATTATCCGTCTGTACCGCAGTAAGAATAGGATAGTCACCCCATAAACGGAGCTTACCAAAGTATTCCCAAGCTCTAAAAAAGTATAATTCACCGAGATATTGACGAATGTTTTTGTCTTTGCCAGTAATTTTCTTATTATTGTAGTTGGTAAGACAAGTGTTCAACTTGTAGTTAATGGCACGAATGGTACTAAAATTCCAGTTACCATTGGTAAGTCCTACCTTCCACTGACCATCCAAGTACTTACTATCAGAGCCACTTCCTGCTTGATTATCAGTATTCACATCACTACTATAGAGGCCATAGCCATAACCATGAGATGGCAACTGATTGTAGAAACTGTTGGCACATGCCATTACCTGGTCTTCTGTCTTAAAATAAGACTCAGGAGTAAGATATGATGGAGGCTCCTGATCGAGCAAGTCATCGCAAGATACTAGCACACTCCCCAAAGATAGTGCCAATACGACACCGGAAATATAATGATTCATTTTCATAATTATCTTATGTTTACAATGTTACACTTAAACCGAAAGAATAGGTTCTAGACAGTGGATAAGCAGCACCGCCATTACTAGAAATGGTTTCTGGATCAAACTGCTTGTCCAAGCTCGTTCCTGTCCAAAGATTCTCACCAGAGAAATATACACGAAGTTTATTGATGCCCCACTTGTTGGTCAAAGCAGCAGGAATGGTATAACCCAAGGTGAGGTTCTTCAATCGAATGTACGCAGCATTTTGCAGATACTTGGTCTGGCACTTCAAGTTCTTGCTAGAACCCTGAATTGGACGTGGCAGATAAGAATCTGTATTTACGCTCATCGTACCCTGCTTAACAGACCAAGAATTCTCATCACGGAAGTAATCTTCCATCTCGGTAAGACCCGCACAGTTCCACTGGTCGCCGGTGTAACCAAACATAAACTGACTACCCTGCCAATAATCACGCTTCATCACACCCTGGAAGAACATTCTCAAGTCAAATCCCTTCCATGATGCATTGAGGTCAAGACCAAACTGGAAACGAGGAGTTGAGTTACCTATCACCTTACGGTCGCCTGGATTGTCAAGCGTGCTACTTCCCGAAGAAATCTTGCCATCGCCATTAATATCCTTGTACATGACATCACCTGCAGCCCACTTGCTACCCATGGCATCCTGTCCGCCATTAGGCAATGAAGCCAAGTGTTCTTTCATCTCTTGATCGGTCTTAGCTATACCTACAGTCTCATAGCCCCAGAGTTCTCCCGTATATCTACCCTCGATGTAAGAGCCAATAGAATTGGTTGGGTTGTTCTTATACTTGGTGATTTTGGTACGAGAATCGTAGAGAGAGAACTTAGCACCATATTGGAGACCATTTGACATGCGATCATTCCATCCGATGCTGAACTCCCATCCACGAGCTTGAAGGTCGGTATTATTAGTTTTAGGAGCACTTGTACCTAGGATAGCAGGCAATGCCTGACCCGCACCCACCATGTCGTGAGTATTACGAGTGTACCAGTTGAACGAACCTGTCAAACGATTATGCAACAATGCCCAGTCAAAACCAATGTTGTAAGTGGCCACTCTTTCCCAAGTCAAACTTTCAGAGATGATACCTGGCGTGGTTGCCGTTGACACCTTCTGACCATTCTGCAACCAAGGACCACCCGTAGGGTTAGCACTCATGGTTAGATAGGTATAGTACCAGTTGGTAGTATTCTGGTTACCCAAAGAACCATAAGAGAATCTTACCTTCAGCATATCCAACCAACTGTGCGACTTCTCCATGAATTTCTCCTCAGCAATATTCCAACCCAGAGAGAATGATGGGAAAGTCTTCCATTGATGCCCCTTGCGGAAACGAGAAGAACCATCAGAACGGAAGTTAGCCTCAAACAAGTAACGGCTCTTGTAGTCATAGCCAAGGCGTCCGAACACACCCACAACAGCCCATTCGTTACGTGCGCCATTAACAGATGGAGCCACGTCAGAACCATTCTTCAGACCATTGGTCATATCAAGCTCAGATTTGCTGTAATCAATCATGCCATTACGAGAAGCATTGAAGTAGGATTGCTTGTAATCCTCAACCTGCATACCTCCCATCACATGGAAATGATGATCTTTCGCCAATTTGAAGTCATATTCCGAACGGACACTGAAGTTGTAATAATTGTCCTTCTCATTTTTCTCATATACCTCAGAATCGGATTTATTGTAATACATGGCTCCATCCTTGTCGTATTGCATCAAAGGCAAAGTCCAACTATGATTGTTATAATTCTTGATGCGATAATTGAAATTAACAGTGGTCTTCCAATTCTTGATTGGCTCAATAACAAACCCCAACTGATGATAGATATTATCAGTTTGAGTCTGGTTTTGGCCACCATCAGCCCATGACGTAAGGTCAGAGTAATACAATCGGTTACCATTCCAATCATACTGCGGCAGAACTGGCCAACCACGCAAAGCAACAGCCTCATACCACCCTGCTTTAGTAGGATGGTCGTTGTCCTCTCTAGTAAAACGCATGGTATAGTTCAATTTCAACCAATTAGTCAGCTGAGACTCAATCTTGGCTGTACCAGTATATCGCTTCAAGCCTTCATTGCCTACTTTCAGCAAACCATTCTGATTATAAAAGCTACCAGATACATAGTACTTAAAGCGATCACTACCACCACTTGCACTAATATTATGCTGCTGTGAGAAACTGCTTTTTTTGTAAAGTACATCATACCAGTCTGTATCAGCCACGCCATTGGAATAACCACCGAGCCACTGACCAGAGCTGTTGTAACCCAAGACCTCGTAAACCATCTTTCCATCAGCTGTCTGACGTACACCAGGGCTTACGTAGGAAGCATTTGCAAACTCGACAATCTTATCAAAACGCCCCGTACCATCTTCCTTGGTTGCAAAATAAGGATTCCGACCATTATTGACAAAAGCATCATTCATCCAAGACGCAAACTGTACAGAATGCATCAAATGGTTGGTTTTGTTTGGAGAAGAAATTCTGAAATTGTTGTTATAATTAATGGTTGTTTTTCCCTCCTTACCCTTCTTTGTCGTAACAAGGATGACACCGAATGGCGCACGAGAACCATAAATAGAACTAGCAGCAGCATCTTTCAGGATGGAGATACTCTCAATATCTTGAGGGTTAATAGAGTTAATATCACCTTCCATACCATCAATCAAGACAAGAGGATCACCAGAAGTACCTTGTCCAATGGTTGTACCACCACGAACATTGATACTAGGACGAGAAGACACGCTACCGCTAGTTTGTGTTATTTGAAGACCTGGAGCAGCACCTTGTAATGCCTGAACTGCATTAGCTACAGGACGCTCTGCTAATTGTTTGCTATCTACTACATCTACTGCACCTGTAAGGTTTACTTTCTTCTGTGTTCCGAAACCGACAACGACCACCTCGTTGAGCAATTCACTGTCCTGATGCATGGTAACATTCATCAACTTCCCTCCAATAGCTTTCATTTCTACCTTTTTATATCCCATATAAGATATAATGATAGTAGCACCAGGCTTTACAGACAAGTTAAACTTACCATCCAGGTCAGTAACAGTACCATTCGAGGTACCTTTCTCTTTAATGCTCGCACCTATAATAGGTCCTTCGCCATCAGAAACCACACCAGAAACCTTCAAGGATTGCTGTTGCTGAATCTCAGTACTTTTCGCCAAAGTCTCATGAGCCATACTCCCAATAAAAGGAATACTAGACAATCCGATACTCAGCAGCGATGCTGCCAATATCTTTGTGTCAGTCTTAACAATATTAAGCTTCATATCTTTATAAGTTTAAATTAAGTTAGATTGTTAATTCAAATGTCTTATTGACACCGCAAAATTACAATTACTTTTGCATTGACATATTAGTAATTTTCGTCATTCGATAGATAAAAAATCGGCAAAATAGGCATCGAGCACGTATATTCGTCATTTCTAGACGAAAAACGTCGGATTTCTGCCAACTTTGCCGATAACATAGCTAAAATCTAAATTATTAACATAAACTTCATTCAAAAGAGTCTTGCCATCACGGCAAGCACTCTTCTAATAAAAACCTAACATTTATATAAAAGTAAATGATCTACTTAGGAAAGGTAGAGACATCAATCATCCCAAGAGTTCCAACAGTCAAAGTGTTTGGCACCTGCTGTTCCCCACTCAGGGTCTCCATCATTATCGGAACTACCACCACCATCTGAACTCCCATCACTCTCATTAGTTGCAGACCAACCATACAATCCTCCTCCATCGCACAGTTGTTCTGAATTTATCCATTTACAAAGGTCTCATCGTCAAAACCGGCATTGGTGACATACTTCCCTGTCACATTACTTTGTGCTGAGGCGGTGGAAGCCATCGCTGCCATCAACACACTAGCTAAAAAAAATCTAATTCTACCCATAAATATATATATTAGTTATTGTTTTACTTAGTTAGGAATCATAGAATGACGCTGCAAAATTATAACTTATGCAACATATCTAGGGAGGATATTCAGTCAATTTATGTTTATTATCGGTCACTGTGATAAATAATAATCAAAGGTACGACCGCCCAAAAGCATGTCGTACCTTTCTAGTTCGTATTGCATTAGTTTACTTGCTCAGTTTTGTCACTGTCCCATCAGATTTTTTTACTAAATACACACCTTTCGTTGGATGTGCGACTTTATTACCAGACAACGCATAGTAGGCAACAATTCTCTTTTCAGAATCACTTGAGACACTTTGGATGCCAGTAATGACTCTAGGATTCTTGGTAATCAACACACAAGAAGTCTCTGGCATGACGACTTTACCATTTAATATAGTCAAGTTTGCTTCAGCCACCCAGTTATTATTAGCATTACAATAACCTTTCTGCGCCTTGTAGCCATTATACTTCGCTGGAAGTGTGAAAGTACCACCAGCTGTAGAAAGCAAAAACACCTCTTCATTGCCATGACGAACAGCCACTGCTTGCGTTTTTTGATCATCTGGAACAAAGCTGATTCCATCAAGACCACTCTGACTACAGGTTGAGTTACCTGCATAGTTATACACGTAAAGTCCACTACCTTGTTTCATCTTGGCTATGTCTTGGTTTGCCAAGTTGAGGATTTGGTTGCGCTGGCGAACGAGGTTGATGTGGGAGCGCTCTGTCAAAACATGCCCCGAATTAGAGTAGAGCCCATTTCCATCCACAGGACCCAAATTGTAATAATTGAAAGCCTTATCACCTGCAAGAGCTGCCATCTGATAAATAGGTGAATTGGAATCTTTGGCATCAATCTCCATAATCATACGGAAGTTTTTACCTTTCGTTCCTAAGTAACCACTCAAGTCACCCTTTACCGAATTAGCATTAGTTCCATAGATGTCAACACCCACGAAGTCGATATTGGTTCCTCCATTGTTACGCAAGTTTTCATTTGCCGTGGTTCTGCCACTCGTCTCATAAGAAACGCAATTTAGACGAGTCCAAGTCACATATTTCGATTGCTTCACAGCAGCACCCACATGATGGTAATAGTCTATGATTTCCGAAGAGGTTGCCGCATTGTCGCCATGGGCACGAGCCTCATTGCCCAACTGCACTCCTATCACTAAATGAGTCTTGCCATTATTGGCATCCCAAAGTGCTATGTGCTCCATGACACGTCCCAACACATATGCATCACGACTTCGCAAATTTGTATCTCGCCAGTCAAGTGAATACTCCCATTCCTTACGAAGCATGTTGAACTCAGAAGTTCCCTCTAGAGAGCATACATAGTCAGGAGTACGCAATTGTTGTTTGCCATTGACATTCCATAAATACTGAATGCGACCGCCACTGCTCCAGGAGAACCACAATAGTTCCATCTTGACACCATATTTTTTACACCACCCAAGGTATCTGTCAAGAATATGCCAATCAAAATGATTTTTCTCTGGTTCCACCTCGCTCCAATACAACGGCACGCTCAAAGTGTTGAAACCATCATTGGCTGCTCGTTTGAAAGTAGCCTCGATTTCATCTTCGCTCCATCCTAAGTAGCCACGCATTTTATCTGGTCGAACCTGAATCTCCGTTGGATAGTAAGGTTTTCCATCGACACGAAGCAGATATTTCTCTGAGCCATTCAAACTCAAGTCAACAGAAGAAACCACTTGCGCCGTAGGTACTACCTTAAACTGAGAATTGTAATAATTCTCACGGGCAGCATTCAGCTTATCCTGTGCAACCGTTGCATCAAGGGTTGGATTATTCTCCAATCTCCCAAAGAAAGACTCAGCCTCAGCAATGGCCTTGTCAAAATCAGCAGTAGCTGGATATAATTCTGTGGCACGTTCACTTTTGGCACCTGCAAGTACAGTTTTAAATTGCGCAACCTTCTTACGCTTCAGTTCACATTCAGCCACATAAGCCTGATATTTGCTGAGTTCTTGGTCAATATCAGAGATGGCTGAAATCACCTGATCCGAACTTGCATCTGCACCCAAGCTTTCTGCATTTTTCACCAACTGTGTGAGAGTACTTACATCATAACCATCTTCTAGGTTGGCTAAGATTTCTTTGGCATCCTCTATTCTGCGATTCAAGGTCTTGCGATAACCTGCCGTATCCTTACCTTTATATAATAAGGTAAATGAGTCGAAATCGATGGTAATTCCATTTTTGGTGGCGAAGTTGAGTCCCAATTTCAAAACCCCATTGACTACAACACCCGATACAGTATAGACTTTGCCTACACCAGACTCTAAAATTGTCTCCCCATCATTAGCAAAGAGTTTGATGGAGCCACTAAAACCTGTACATACCACTTTGGCTGAGACTTCATATCGACCATTGGGAAGATTGGACAAAGTTTGATAAGCATATCCATTTAAAGGAGAGCCATCTTGCCACAACTGCCAGTGGTTTTGTCCTGACGGGATCACTCCTCCACCTTTCTCACCTGTACTAATCTTCGATTGAGTAACTTTAGCATCAAGAATCCAACCTGCTGGAGCTCCGCTTTTCATGGCGCCATCAATGAAGTTAGGGTTGACTATCATGTTGGTATAGTCGATGCAGACATTGTCAGGAAAAGTCATATCCGCAGGCGCATACGCACCATAAGCAAAGATGGCAGAAGTTACTCCCGTCAGACCTTTATGCGATGGAACTAACTTAACCAACTTAACATTATCCAGCCAATCGACACCACTTTCAGAACGATAGAAAGACAAGAACACATTACCGATAGACTTGCTTGGCATCTGGAATGTAGAGACATAGGATTGCTTAGAAGTATTGTTGTTGACTGTGGTATAGGCGTCGAAAGTCATCAAGTCGCTTCCTGCCATCGAAGACCCCAACCAGATTTGATACTTGTGGTTTCCATTGTTCCACCCATCAGAAGTCCAATAATCACAACTGATGCGATAGAGTCCGTTGGGCTCCAAAGCTCCAGCTGTCATCTGCTGACAAAGCCAGCGGCTACTAGTATGCAAAATAATGCTCTTGCTGCCATCTGAACGATAATTAGCATTCTCACGAACATTGACATCACCAACGTTTGCTCCCCAAGTAGGAGTTCCACCATTCCAAGTGTCCCAGTCGGAAGCTTGCCAACGCCCAGAGTTCAACTGTGTACCAGTAGTTTCAAAACTTCCATTTCGCAACAAATTACCAGCCTGCTCTATGTACTTATAGTTGGGAGTCAAAGTGGACGTATAGGCATTTCCCTCAAACACATAGATTTTGCCTTTCGTTTGCACAAATCTTACCTTGACATTCTGAGTAGGCGTATATTGTACTTGTGCAAAAGCGATACTGATACTTTTTCCCTTGGTACCCATTACCTCCAATGTATAGTCATCTAGAATAGGTACAAAATTGCTCATGTCATCGACTTTCTTTCCACCATATTGGTCTGAGGTTGCAAAATGAGGCAAAAGCGTCTGAGCTTTTGCCTGAAAGCTGGTCACCATCATAAAGATGGCGACCAAGCTTGGCCATAATTTAAAAGTAAAATTCATTGCTAAAATATTTTCTTAATTGTCTCAATAGTTCCATCCTCATAGGTTACCTTCTCTACATAAATTCCCTTTTGAGGAGCAGAAAGATGACGGCCATCAATCGTATAATAAGTACGAGCCTTTACTTTCTTGTCAGACTTGGCATGGATTTCCTTAATGTCTGTAGGTAACGAAGGGGTATCTTTAGAGGAAACGATATTGATTTCCGAAATAGAAGCTGCGTTATCTTTGCAGACAATCTTGAAGTATCGACAAGCGTATGTCTTTCCAAAGTCAACCTCAACATCATACATCAACCAATTGCCCGAGGCAATGGTAGTCCAATTTACTCCGTCATTACTCAACTGGAATTCGTAATTACGAACCAAGCCCGTATGCCACCCATCCATGCGAGGAGTAGCCAAGAATCCCTTGATGTTGACCGTCTTGCCCATATCTACCGTAACATGATGTGGCGCAGCATCTTCTCCCCCATCTGCACCACTACGCCAATGAGTACTCAACTTTCCATCAATGAGATAAGAAGCAAGGTAAGCATTACTCTGCTGACAACTGTAATCTACGACTTTCCATCCAGTTCTATCCTCAAAGATATTCTCCGTAGGAGTCTCTCGCCATTCACCAGTCACAAAATTAATGTCGAAACGCTCACGATAGTCCATGCTACAGCTAGTACCTTTGAATGAGATTGGGAAGATGATAGTCTTTGACTCTGGCAAACCTGGGTCTTGCCAACGATCACCCACATAAAGATAAGTAGTTTGCTTGGTTCCCTCTATCTTCAATATGGCAGCAGCCTGAGTATCGTATGCTATGTCATTGCCCACCTGTGTCAAATTGGTCCAACCACTTTTCAAGTTGGTGGTATAAGACATCTTACAAGCATTAGGATCCCAGCCAGAACATGCAGAATTAAACATAAAGTAGTTGTCACCCACACGAACGATTGCCGGAGCCTCACGACCCTTTCCTGCAAAAAGTTGTGTATGCTCCACGACATCGTGATAGTCATCGCTCAAACGGAAGAGACCCAAGTCACGATTTTCATTCGTTGTAGATACAAAGTATGCTGTACCATCATTGTCCTGGAACACATTGCAGTCACGAGACTTCACCCCCAAAGGACGCCCTGTCCAAACTACCTTATAGTCACCATTCACCTTGTCACACTCGAAACAAGCTGCCTCGGATGCGCCATAGTTACCTGACTCATAATGACACCATACCACATATTTATCAGTTTTGGCATTATATAGCAACTTAGGTCGCTCTATCATTCTGCCATGTCCCAACTCTGGGGTAGTAACACCGTTCTCCACAATCTTCTTCTCAAATTTCCAGTGAACCAAATCTACAGAAGAATAAAGATTGATATCAGGGTTCCACCAGCCTGTGCGATCTTCACCACACATATACCATACATCACCCACACGAACAAAGCCAGGAGCATGAGCCTGAACAGAAGTCAAACCACCCTTGCCATTGTCTGTTTGCCAAAGTTTTCCATTTTGGATGGTTATCCACTCTGAAGGACGATTCTTCAAATAGGTCTTCTGCGCCACCTTAATTTCATCAATGATGGCCTGGTATTCCTCTACAGTTTTGGCTTTCATTTGTTTAGGCTCAGTAGCCTTCAGGGCTTGCTCAAAGTCAGCCTTTCCCTTATAATTGGTATAAGCCATCTGACGTTTTGCCTCATCAATGGCATTGGTGATACGACTGAAGAGCGCAAATGCTTGGTCGATAGCTTCCAAGTCTGCCAATTTGCCCTGCATCCATTGACGCTGGTCGGTATCTGCCTGGAAGTATTCATTCATTTGATTGTAAATATTCTCCACTTCTGTTCTGCCATAGAACAAGGAACCTTTTGTCTTATCGTACATAACAGTAGCTGCATCACGCATAGTATTGTATATATCTTCGATAGCCAAGAAGTTATAATGAGCAGTCTGCAAAAGATTGACGGCAGCTTGCATAGCCTTATCATCCTGTGCTTTCTGGGCGGCATCAAAGGCAGCATCCATCTCTTCCTTATTGTACCATACTTGGTGGTTTTCCTTAGCTATATCAGCTTGACATACCTTGCTCATGCGAGACAAGATTTCTGCCATATCACCTGCTTGCAAATCCACCTTGGCCAAGGTAAAAGTGTCGAAATCCAAAAGTGCGCCATTCTCAACGTTTAAGTCAAGACCTAGCTCCAAAGTTCCATCATACACAAGGCCCTCTACGGAATATTCTTGGTTTACCGCTGTCGTAACGCTAGTCTTCTCGTCATTAAGGAACATATCCACCGTTCCACTAAAAGTAGGTACCATCAGCATGGTTGCCTTATATCGACCTACTGGCACATTGGTCAACTTCTGATAAGCCTTTCCAACCATCGGACCACTTTGCTGCCATAATTGCCAGTGATTTTGGTCAGCAGGAATCAAGCCATCTCCTTTCAATCCCGTACTAATCTTAGAACTAGCACCTGATGACGTCAGAACAAGCGTCCACCCTTGCGGAGCACTATTGGCAAATGTAGCATTATCAAAGTTTGGATTCACAAGCGCCCAAGATTCATCCGACATCTTATACAGATTAAAAGAATCGAAATCGATGGTCTGATTGCTTCCATTGGCATCTAATTGCAAACCAAGTTCAATGGCTCCATCTGTCACCTCAGCCTCTACTTCATAAACCTTAGGCAAACCTGACACAATGGCTGTTTTTTTGTCATTGAGATACAAGTTGACGGTTCCACTAAAAGAGGAAGAGACCGCTACGGTCAACTTATATGTACCCTTAGGCAAACCTGTTGCTTTTTGATAGGCCTTACCTTTGATGGCACCACTCCATTGGTATAATTGCCAATGGTTCTGGTTGGCAGGAATCAAGCCATCACCTTTTGCACATGTACTAATCTTATTTGTCTTCAATGAAGAATACACGTCTAATGTCCACCCCTTTGGCGCATTATTAACGAATGTACCATCGTCAAAACCTGCATTGACGATATACTGATCTGTCACATTGGTTTGTGCTAGGGCTGCTGAAGACATCATAGCCATCAGCACACTAGCAAACAAAAGTCTTTGTTTATCCATAAGCCTAGTTATTAGATTGTATTTTTTGTTTTGAACTATAAAAATCGCTGCAAAATTATAACTAATGCAACTTCTTCAGGGGCGATAATCGGTCAATTTGTGCTTTTTATCGGTCAATTAACAAAATACACCACAATTTGACGAAAAGAGATCACAAAATAGTATAAATTAAGCGATAAACCGAAACTTATCTCCATAAAAGCACACGATAAAGCAGAATTAATCCTCTAAAAATATTGTCATATCGTTTTCACGGGGCTAACTTTAAATGAGATAAGTTTCACTCAACAATTAAAATAAATGAATTTATTTTGAATTGTCTTCGATTTGCATTATCTTTGCAGCAAGTTACATTTAAAAGTAAGCAATGATGGAGCAGCAAGTGAAAGAAGTACCATACGGAGTGGCTGATTTTGCCAAGGTTATCGAGCAGAACCTTTACTATGTCGATAAGACGAAGTTCTTGCCAGAAATAGAGAAACAGCCTCGCAACCTATTCTTCATCCGACCACGTCGTTTCGGAAAGAGCATATTCCTCAGTATGCTCTACTCTTACTATGACTGTAAGCAGAAGGAAAAGTTCCAAAAATTGTTTGGTAACCTTTGGATTGGCAAGCACCCTACTCCTCTGCAAGGCAGCTACCAGATACTCTACCTTGACTTCTCACAGATTACAGGTAAGATAGATATTTTGGAAGAAAGATTCAATGCGTACCTCTGCATCACTCTTGATGGCTTCATCCGCACCTATTCAGAATTCTATACAGAAGATGAGGTATCTCTAATTCTGTCCAAGACAGAACATGCCGACAAGCTGCAGCTTCTCTTCCAAGCTGCCAAGGCACACAACTACCCTCTCTATCTCATCATCGACGAGTACGACAACTTTACGAATGTCGTGCTCAATGAGCATGGCGAGAAGGTATATCATGCCATCACCCATGCCGACGGTTTCTATCGTGACGTGTTCAAGAAGTTCAAAGGCAACTTCGAGCGTATCTTCATGATGGGTGTCAGCCCAGTGACATTAGATGACGTGACAAGCGGATACAACATCGGTTGGAACATCTCCATCAAGCCTGAGTTTGACGAGATGCTTGGTTTCTCGACCAAGGATGTCATCGACATGTTCACTTATTACAAGGAGAATGGACTGCTGCCAGCCGATTGTGACATTGAAGCCATGGTCAACGATATGAAACCATGGTATGATAACTATTGTTTTGCCAAACAAGCCTTGGACAAGAACATAAGAATGTTCAATTGCGACATGGTGCTCTACTATCTTCTCAATTACATGGACTGTGGCCGACCTCCAAGAATCATGATCGACCCTAACACCAAGACCGACTATGGTAAGATGAAGAAACTCTTGCAATTCGACAAACTCGATGGCGAACGTCGTGGCATCATACACAAGATAGCCGAGGAAGGACAGATTATCACACAGCTCTATGAGTCTTTCTCAGCCTATCAGATTCCGAAAGCTGAGATTTTCCCAAGTTTGCTGTTCTATTATGGCATGCTCACCATCAAGGGTACATTCGGAAGCCAGTTGATACTTGGCATACCTAACAACAACGTGCGCAAGCAATACTACAATTACTTGTTGGAGGAATTTCAAGACATCAACTATGTCAACCCTATCAACCTCACCACCCAGTTTACCTACATGGCATTCGAGGGCAAGTGGCAGGAGCCGTTGCAGCACATCGCTGATGCCTACGCCAAGGTATCATCTGTGCGTGACAGTATCGAGTCGGAGCGCAACCTGCAAGGTTTCTTCATGGCATATCTGAACTTGAACGATTACTATATCACAGCTCCAGAGTTGGAACTCAACCATGGTTATTGCGACTTCTTCCTCCTCCCCGACCTCACCCACTATCCTACCAAGCATAGCTACATCTTGGAGCTGAAGGTGCTTTCTAAAAAGGAGTTTGATGAAGAGGCAAAGGATGCTTACAAGGAAGATGGCACGCCTATGACAAGAGCCGAGAAGCAATGGGAGGATGCCGTAGAGCAAATCAACCGATATGCCGCGGCACCACGAGTGGAAGCTTTAAGACAAGGCACAACACTGCATAAGATAATCTTGCAATTTAAAGGTTGGGAATTGGCAAGGATGGAGGAAGTGTAAGAAATAACTTTTATCCTTCTACCCTTTTACTTACCTTCCCTGCAATAAAGGCGATAAACAAGCCGAAGCAGGCGGCGATGCTGATGGCAATGCGAAGACCAGTTGCCTCAGAGAGCCATCCGATGACAGGAGGACCTACCAAGAAACCGAAGAAACTGATGCTCGAAACAATGGTCAAGGCAATGCTCGCCTTCATCGTGCCGAGCTTGCCAGCGATGCTATAGCAGATAGGCACGGAAGAGGAGATGCCGAAACCTACGAGCAAGAAGCCCAAGGTGGCTGTGATGAGATAAGGCAAGGCTGCCGCCATCCACAAACCGATGACAATCAAGGCTCCACAAGTCTTCAACACCTTGCTAGGACCATATTTCGTAACGAAACCATCGGCAAGGAATCGTCCGAGTGTCATCGCTCCCATACCTGCCACATATCCGGCACGGATGAAAGCCTCATCGGGTTTCACCACCGAAGAGAAATACACACTGCTCCAGTCATAGACCGTCCCCTCGCAAAACATGCCACCAAATCCCATCAGTCCGAGCAAGAACAGTGTTGGGTCGATGGTACGGAATGAGAACTTCGGCACTTCCTCTTCCTCCGCCTTTGCCATCTGGTCATCCACGAGATAACGCAAGCCGATGGCTATCACGAGGAGGGACATCACCAAGATACTGCCGAAATGCACAGGGATAGGAAGCGAGGTACTGGCAAAGATGGAACCGACGATACCTCCCGCAAATCCTCCCAAGCTCCACAAGCCATGGAAGGAAGACATGATGTTCCTGCCATACATCTTTTCCAAGAAACAAGCCTGCGTGTTGGTTGCGATGTTCATCAGATTCGCCATCATTCCGAAAGCCACCAAACTGAGAATGAGATGAAAGACGGTATGGCTGAAACCTATGCTCAGCAATGCCAAGGCATAAAACACTTCCGATACCACGAGCATCTTCTTGCTACCAAACTTGCTCACCAAGATGCCAGAGAAAGTCATCATCAGAAGTTGTCCGATGGGGATGGCAAAGAGTACCGACCCCAACTGTCCGTTGCCCAAGTGCAACAGATGTTTTACATCCGGGATACGGCTTGCCCAACTGGCAAACACCACTCCCGGCACAAAATAATAGGCGGCTACCGCCACTCGCTTGCGCGCCAATTCGCTCAAATTCATTGTCATCCTTTTATAGAGATACTTAATACCTTATTCATAAATGCGGCTGCAAAGTTACGATTTTTTTAGGCAATATCAGCAAAAGAAGATTGAAAAGTGTAGCTATTCGATGCTTCCTCATATTGAAAAGTGTATTTTTCGAAGAGAAGTTGCCTATGTTTTAAGAAGGGAGCAAGAAGGCTGAAATGAATAATTTGCGTTAAAATACGCAAAAATCATCATTTTGTTTTGTAGATAAAACAAAATTATTGTATTTTTGTTCTACGAATAGAACAATATTGCAATTATGATAGAAAAAGAGACCATCAAAGAGATTCTTTTGGAGAATCGAAAAGAGATAGAAAGCCAGCAAGTCGTTCATCGAAACATAGAGATGGAAGACTTTGCCAACTATGTGCTTATTGGTGTTCGAAGAGCAGGGAAATCATTCATGCTCTATCAGCAGATCCAAGACAACCTAAAAAAAGGTATCACTTGGGACTCGATGCTATATATCAACTTTGAGGATGAGCGACTCATTGGAATGACAGCCCAAGAACTCAATCTTATCCTTGAGGTTCATGGCATGATGTCTGCACAACGCCCTATACTATTCCTTGATGAAATCCAAAACATCGAGGGATGGGATAAGTTCGCCCGACGATTGGCAGACAACAAATATAGAGTATATATAACTGGCAGCAATGCCAAGATGCTGAGCAGTGACGTAGCTACCACATTAGGAGGTAGATACATTACCAAGCATATCTTGCCTTATAGTTTCAGCCAATACCTTTCTGCCAATAATATCCCATACGATGACATGAACATTGCAACCACTTCTGGCAGAGCTGATGTACAGAGATATTTTGCAGAGTATTTCCGCTTTGGTGGTTTCCCAGAGGGAGCACAACTTGCATCCAAACGAGATTACCTCAATAGCGTTTATCAGAAGATATACATTGGCGATATAGCAACTCGCAACAAGATAGACAACCTGTTCTCACTCCGTATTCTGTTTAGAAAGATGGCAGAGAGTGTCAAACAGCCCACCTCTTTCACCCGCCTTTCTAATATCATAGCCTCAACTGGTGCTAAGTTAGGAAAAGCTACTATCATCAACTACATAGAGTACTCAAAGGATGCCTTTCTGATATATTCCATCAAGAACATCGCAGACAACCTCACCAATCGTGAGACCAACCCGAAGTACTACTTTGTGGATAACGGCATCATCAGTATCTTGGCATTGGATATCGACACTTCCCTCTTAGAGAACATGGTAGCCATGGAACTCATCCGCCGATATGGCATAGACGAGCGAGTGTTCTTCTATAACCGAAACATTGAGGTAGATTTCTACATTCCAGATGCTGCCTTGGCGATACAGGTAAGCTACAATCCTCATAAGACTGATGAGACCTGGCAACGAGAAAGCACCGCATTGATAAAATTCACCAAGGTTTTGGATTGCCAACGCCTCCTGATTTTAAGCTACGACACCGAGGAAACTGTGGAAGTAAATGGCAAGACCATCGAGGTAATGCCTGTATGGAAGTGGCTGATACAAGACTTAAGCAAGATTTTTTGATTTACGAGAAATAAAGAATGGGTAGCCTTACGCTACCCATCCATACCCTTGTACTGCCATATCCACGAAATGATTGAACAGCAGATGAGTCTTGTCATTGAATGACACTCGGTCGTAACTCATCGGCAAATCGTCATTGAGCGAAGTTTGTATCAAGGCAAACACCTGATGGCGAGGCTGTTCATCCTTATACCAATCCACCACCATCACCTTCTCTTTCTCCGCCAATAACTTCTGATAGAGATTCTTGGCAGCCAATATCACCTTTTGCTCTTCCTCCTTGGTCAACTTGCGGTCAGACCTCAAAAGGTCGAAGATTTCGAGTTCCTCTTCCTCCAATCCCATATCCGTGGTGCGACTCTGCTCCTTCTTCAAGTCAGCGATGAGCTGAAGCAACTTCTCGTAATAATCCTCATTCTCACTACCACCAGCATTATATCGGTCGATGATGTTCTTATATCGCTGAGAGAATGTGATACGAGTGCAGTTTTTGTTAATCAACTGCTTCAGCGTTCGCTCGATGAAGGCACGCAAGTCATCTATCTCCAACGCCTTATAAGGAGTGGTGTTGATTTCCTTGCGCAAAGCATCCACATCCAACTTACTGAGGTCGATGACCTTACCTTGATGGATGCCATACGTAGCCTGAGGCTGAATCTCCGATGAAGCCATACCATCGGAAGCATACGCCGACACACTCTGGTCGAGAGCCTCAGCCATTCTCAACTTCGCCTTTCGCAACTTCTCGTCATCTATCTGATTGCAAAACAGACCATTGAGATAAGCTATCGGTGCAAACTTCTCATTATACCAACCCCTCTCAAATATTTCTGGCTTGGCGGCATCATAGAGATTCATCAGCAGATTGCTCAATACCTTGAAGCGGTCTTTCCACTCATCTTTCTCCAAGATTCTATTATATGCCTTTCGGAACATCTCTAGTTGGTCGAGCGTTTCTCCTTCGGCGATAATGTCAGCCAGCTTGATGCCGAGTTGCAACAAGAAAGCCTCTGTCTCCATGACACATTGGTCGATATTGGCTATCAACTGCTCGATGTCCTTGGCAGGATATTCTGCGTTATCATCCGTAGAGGCATAGTCAGACAGAGCCTGCTGCATGTACTTGAACACATTCACGTAATCCACGATGATGCCACACGTCTTGCCAGGATATACTCTGTTGGCACGAGCGATGGCTTGCATCAACGTATGCCCCTTCATCGGTTTGTCGAGATAGAGCGTGGAGAGCGATGGCACATCAAAACCCGTAAGCCACATGGCACAGACGAAGACCAAGCTCAGAGGGTCATCCTTATCCTTGAAGCGGTCTTCGATGTCCTTGCCATCGGGCGTTATCGCCTCCATCTTCTTGCGATGCATCGTGATGTCGAGACCTTGGGCGGCAAACTTCTCTTCCTCGCCATCTTCCTTACTGATGACCACCGCCATCTCTACCTTGTTCATATAGCTGAGACGTTTACTCAAAGCGACACGCTCATCATGCGTCTTTGCCTCAATGCGCTCTTTGATGAGTTGTTTCTTCTCCTCAGCCCAGTATTTCTGTACCTTGTCATACATTCTCACGGCAGTGTATTTATCCACACTCACCACCATGCCCTTGCCCAAGAATCCTCGTCTTGGGAAATGATGGGCGATGTCCTTGGCTATGCGGTCCAATCTGCCATCTCGCTTGATTACCTCCAAGATGCGAGAGGAAGAGTTCTTTCTCTCGGTCGTTGAGATTCTCATCTTCCACGATTTGGTCGATGTCGGTATCTAGCCAGTCATTGGTCAAGCCCACCTCTGGCACTCTTCGGCTATAGAAGAGCGGCACGGTACTACCATCCTCGATGGCTTGGGCGAAGTTATATTCCGATACATAATCGCCAAACCATTGGTTGGTGAGTCGCTTGCTGCCCAAGAGTGGCGTTCCGGTAAAGGCGATGTAGTTGGCATTCGGCAAACCGGTGTGCATATTCTCGGCCAACTGCTTATACTGGGTGCGATGAGCCTCATCTACCAATACAAAGATGTCGCTGCGAGTGGAGAGCACGGGATATTTCTTGGTCTTATCGTACTGAAACTTATGGATAAGTGTGAACACCAACGGCTTATTGCCAGAGAGGAACTCCCTCAACTGTACGGCATTCTTAGGTTGGCATTCTTCCTTATCGCCCACCACCTCCGTGCGCACAAAGGTCTTATGTATCTGCGTATCCAAGTCATCCCTATCCGTGATCACCAAGAAGGTGAAATTGCCATGCAACTTGCGCTTCACCTTTCTTACGAACATCACCATCGAATAGCTCTTGCCCGAACCTTGGGTATGCCAAAATACACCAAGCTTACCCTTCAGCTCCTCCCTGCGCTTCACGGTTTCCATCAGATTGTTCACGCCGAGATACTGGTGGTTCTTGGCGATAATTTTGATGCGCTTGTTATCGAAGAACACGAAGTTTTCGATATAGTCCAAGAGTCGCTCCTTGCGGAAGAGACCATCTATCAAGGTCTGAATACTCAGTCCATGTTCGGCTATCTCCTCCCTGTTCAGTTTCTCCTTTTCGTTATTCACCCTGAGCCATTCGAAGAAGAACTCATAGCCTGCATTCCATGCACCGAGCTTGGTTTGCAAACCATTGCTCAACACGCAGATTTGGTTCATGGCAAAGATGTTCGGGATGTCCTTGCGATAAGATACGAGGTTCTTGTTGTAAGATTCCTCTATCTTGACGGTAGAGTTTTTCAGTTCGATAAACACCACGGGCAGTCCATTCACGAAGAGGAGCACATCGGGACGGCGATAGCGGAAGTGACCTTTGATCCACATCTGGTTGACACAATGAAACTCATTGCGCTCAGGATGATCAAAGTCGATGAGCTTCACGATGTCAAAGTCCTCACGATGCTGGTTGCGGGTCTTCACCTTGATGCCATTTCTTATCTGGTTGTAAAACTTGTAGTTGGTATCCACCATATCGGTACCCGAATAGTCCTTGCGGAAGTCTTGGAGGATGTTCTTCAAGATTTCATCGTCTATCTGCGGATTCAGACGGTGCAAGGCAGAGAGGAACACTTCGGGCAGAATACACTCCGACGGGTTGGCACGTCCAGTGGATGCCACCTCATCTTGGTCTTCCAATTCCGGGCTACACTCTATTCGTTTCCATCCGTATTCCGGCTGCGAAAGTCGATTACAGATGGCTTGCTCTATATTGTCTTCACTGATAAATGACTTCATACGCTTATTCTTGGTTTCTATATGATTATTACGCTAGTTGTTATCTATACTTGCCTGTTGCTATAGTGTAAAGTTTGCGCCCATCAGCTGGGTGACGTGTGCACAACACGTGTTGGACATGTGCACAGCAGCTGATGTACGAGCGCACAACAGCTGTTGTGCGACTGACAAAGCTATATCTTTCAACGACATAACCTATATCTTCAAAGGACTTTTCCTATATGTTTCAAAGACCTATCCTATATGCTTCTATGTTTTTGTGCCAATAGTGCCATTGTGCCACGTGGCATTGTTTATTTTCCCTTTGGCACGATGGCACAGTGGCACAAGTGGCACAAACTCACCTATTCACTTACTCCAACAACTCTTCCTTCACTTCCAACTTGCCCGACATGAGGCGAGGTAGGAGGAGGTCTCGCTGGCGAGCAAGGAGGGAGTTCTGCTTAGCCAATTGATTCATTTCCTTATGGCATAGACTTACTTGTTTCTCAAAAGCAAGCATTACTTCTTTGGGAGGTAACACAACATCACCTCTTCGCAGAAATGGCTCAAACTTGAAATTGATAATACCAGTCGATTGCAACTGAAATCTATCAATGATTCTCGTATCATACAAGAACTTCATCCAATAATAGAAATAATAGGGAGACACGACATCTTTCTTCAATCTTATGAGTTTGCAGAAACTAGCACAGATTAATCTTTTATTTGGAAATCTTTCAAGCAAATCTTCTGTAACGAGTACTGTACGTCCAACAGGTTGCTCAGAAGTTCCTCCAGAAATCTCCATGATTATATCTCCATCTTCCAACTGACGAACCTCATAGTTTTTAGCTTTATGATAACGTTTTGGACAAGAACTTACATCATAATGCCAAATATTTGGAAAATCAGCCCCTCTTATAACACTTGCTTCTTCTGGGAAACCTTCAGATCGTTCTTCTTCTCCCCATCCACCACCAATGTAGTAATCAAAAACTTCATTCATCTTTACGATTTCAAAAGTCTTTGGCAGTTTGCCATATTTTGAATTCTCCATTTCCACATTCTCATGTCCAGGGAAGCGGAAGCGGACGAACCATTCTTTATATAGGTTCTCTGCCATTTTCTCCAAAAGACGAATACGCTTGGCATTGTTCTCTATGAGAGAATCGTATGTGGAGAGGATGGAGGCTATGCAATGCTGAACATTTAAAGAACTTGGAATATAAACAGTTTTCTTTTCCATGTTCTTTTTGGTAATATGAACCATAGTTGCACCATTAACACCACCCAAATAGAATGGTGTTTGATGCAATAAATAATAATAAAGATAAGTCCTATCTACCTTTTCTTTATTTTCAACAAGCTTCCATATATGGTAATGGTATATAACTTTCTCTTCCCTCCAAATATGTGGACCAAAATTACAAGCCCAAGCATAGAGTAAGTCTCCATTTTCACAATACTTATTCTCATCTAATTCCATATCAGAATAGTACCATGAATCGTTTCCACCAGACAAGTTACCCACTCTCAATATACGATATTTTCCAGAATCTTGCAGTTCTGGCATAAGATAGGCACGACCATTGAGAAGAGTAACTATATCACCTAATTTATATTTAGCCATCTCCATACTTACTCCTCCCCAAACAAGTCCTTCATATTCTTCTCTATCACCTTCTGCAAATCCTCTGCCTCAGCACTGAGCTGAGAGAACTCACCATTCAGGGACAGCATTTCCTGACGGAACTCATTTTCAGTCATTCCGTCATCCTCAATCACGACACCTACATAGCGACCTGCATTGAGACTCCAATCATTGTCCTCAATGCCATCCTCACCAGTTATCTTCGCTACTTTACACAAACCGATGACATCGCGATAGGTACCATCAGGCCATCTTTCGAGCAACCAATCCACTTCTTCTTGCTTGCCTTCTGCCTTGTATTCGTTAACCAATTCCCAAAAAGCATCGCTATCACCCTCATAGAGACGAGTGATGATACCGAGGTTTTTAATTTGCTCATCCGAAAACTTGCGGTGCGCCCTATCCACTTGCGTAAAGATATTACGAGCATCTATGAAGAGAATCTCATCCTTGTGGGTGCGCTGCTTATTGAAAAACCAAAGGGTAGCTGGCAACGTAACCGTAGAGAACATATTACTTGGCAAGGTAACCATCTGACTGATGATGCCATCCTGTATCATCTTCTTGCGAATTTCCAACTCTGAGCCACCTGCATCACTTGCTGAATTAGCCATAACGAGGGCAGCCTTGCCATTCTCATTCAGAGCCGTGGCAAAGTAACCTATCCACAGATAGTTGGCATTAGGCACGGTTTCCTTCTTATCCGAAGCCTTCTTGGTAGATTTGGTCTTGTTGCGAGGCACACCATAGGTATTGAATCGGGCATCATCAGCCACCTTCTCAAACACCACTTCATCCACATTGAAAGGAGGATTTGCCATCACATAGTCGAAATTGCCAAAGGCATTGTAAGGATCGCTATAAAATGAATTAGCCTCGGTTATCTCACCTCTCACATTGTTGAGCAAGAGATTCATCTTGGCAAGTTTCACAGTATCAGGCTCTTTCTCCACACCATAACAGCGGAAACTCATCAAGTCTTGGTTGCTGGCATTGTGGCGATGCATGTAGCGAGCCGCTTGCACAAACATACCGCCCGAACCACAAGCTGGGTCCAAGAACTTCTTATCTCCCGTAACTGGGCGAAGCACTTCTACCATATACTGCACCACGGAGGCAGGCGTATAGAAGGCTCCTCCACCCTGACCTTCCGCCAAGGCAAAGTTGCCAAGGAAGTATTCGTATATCTGACCGAAGATGTCGATGCTGATGTCCTCCGGAATATCCTTGAACACTCTGACAATACGACTCAGCAACTCTGGTTCTTCCTCTGGTACCAACTGTCCATACACCTCCTTAGGCAAAACGCCTTGCATACGAGGATTCTCCTGTTCGATAGCCTCCATGGCACGCTTTACCAACAAAGCCTTGTTGGCATCATCGGGCGCATCGTTGATAAAATCGAAGTAAGCACATTCGGGAAGATAGAAGCCACACTTCTCCACGGCTACATCCTTGTATTCTCGCTCCATACGAGAACCTTTATACTTGTTGTACTCCGCATCTATCTCAGCCTTATGCTGCTTGAAGAGCACATCAGCATAGCGGAGGAAGATGAGACCGAGAATAGGTTGACCATATTTGTTTGCCGCCAAGTGGGCACCAGCACGCAGCATATCAGCCGAGTGCCAAAGATTGTCTTTGAGATTCTTGAGTTCTAAGTCTGTCATGGGTTTGCATTTTATTCCTATACGAAGACATGGCATACTCCATGGGGAGCATACCTAAGAGCAATGACGAGAACGACAAGGAAAGCCTTATCGCCCAGTGCTACTTGCTCGTCATAAGAAAGAGACAAAGGGAATAAAATGCCGATTCTTTGCCGCTATGAGAATGAGCGTAGAACTTGATTCGGGAACGAGCCACACATCATCGAAGGAGAAATCCTATCACATGAGAAAACCAAAAATACCTGAGAGCATGATACAAAAGAAGCGTGAGCTTCACTTATCATACTCTCAGGCATTTGGCGTGGCCCTCCCAACAGATAAGTTCAGCCCACGCTATAGCGCAGGCATTCACTTTTCTATTGTTGGGATACGTCTTTAAATCGCCAAATTTCGAGAGTATTCCGAATATAGTAAACGCTTTATATACCAAGACTTTAAAAGTCTAATTCATTGTTCTTTCTGTTTCTTATTTTCTATTTTAATTGTTAAACATTCAGTTTATCGGGCGGCAAAGGCGCAAGCCTCGCCTCCCTTTCGAGGGCAAAAGTACGAAAAATAATTGAGATAACCTCTATTTCACCAAGAAATATTTGGTATATTGCAAGATAAATCGTACTTTTGCCACAAAGAACTTTAAAAAACAACGAATATGATCAACATAACCCTTACCAGCAATAATCAAGGTGGCGCTTCTCGCACTCGGCTCTCAACGCCGCCAAGAAGTAGCTGCGCTCTGAGACCCAGCCACGCACCTTACGCTCATGGGCAACAGTCGCCTGCAACTCCTCATCATCATACTCCGCAAAGCAAGCGGCATAATGAGCGATTCTTACCTGAGCATAATTGTTATGCTCGTTACCTACACGCTGTGCATTGACAGCATCATTCACACTCTTAACATTTGAATTGTTTGAATTTGTATTCATAAAGATAATTATTTTAAGTTGTTAAACACTTACGCATCCTTTTACCACCGTGGTTATCTCTATGCGAAACTCGGTTGGTGTGCCACAACTGGGCAACTCTTGATGTTTTATCGAGTGCAAAGGTAGCAACTTTTTCTTAATCCACCAAACATTTCTCCATAAAAAGTTTAAAATAACGAAACAATGATATGATTTCACTAAGAAACATTTGGTGATACGAAAGAATAAATGTAACTTTGCCAACAAATAGGCGATCTTATCGCAATCGTATCAACAATAAAAACAACAAACTACAACTAACAAATGAACAAACAACTACTCGCATCCTTGGCTGCCTCGCTTCTCTGCATGACAGCCAACGCACAAGCCCCAGCATTTCCAGGAGCAGAAGGTCACGGCAGATATGTGACTGGAGGAAGAGGTGGAACAGTCATCCACGTCACCAATCTCAAAGATAATGGAACTGGTTCCTTCCGTGCCGCCGTCAATGGCAGCAAGAAGAAAATCGTAGTCTTCGATGTATCGGGCGTGATTCCTTTGGCAAGCGACCTCACCATCGGTGCCAACACCACCATCCTCGGACAAACCGCTCCATCACCGGGCATCACCCTCCGATATTACACCATTCGTCCTGAGAGCAACTGCATCATCCGATTCATCCGTTTCCGTCGTGGTCAAGAGAAAGACATCAATGATGGCGCCGATGCCACTTGGCAACGCAACAAGACTGGCATCATCTTCGACCACTGCTCCTTCAGTTGGAGCATCGACGAGGTGGCTTCATTCTATGACAACAACAATTTCACCATGCAATGGTGTACCGTAGCCGAAAGCCTCACCAACCCTGGACACAGCAAGGGAGCACACGGCTATGGCGGCATCTGGGGAGGAAAACTAGCCAGTTTCCACCACAACTTCATCGCCCACGTGATGAACCGTGGTCCTCGCTTCTGCGGTGCTCGATATAGTTGGACAGGATATACCAGCAACTATGATTACAAGACCTACCAGTGGAAGAACCCAGTGCAAGCTGAGAATGTGGATTTCCGCAACTGCGTGATGTACAATGCCCAAGGTACTTGCTATGGCGGTCCGGGTGGAGGACAAATCAATATCGTCAACAACTATTACAAGGCGGGTCCTAGCAAGAACCTGAAGGAGACAACCCAAAATGGTATCAAGGTAGATGTAAGCAACGGCAAGGAACGAGGAAACCAAGAGCGCATCACCCTCGTGACCGTGGCCACAAGCGGCAACTCCGACAAGAAGCATCCCGAACTATACAATATGACGAGCCGTTACTATATCAATGGCAATACGACGGAGACCACCGCAGGAAAGGTGACCAAGAACAAGGACTGGAATGGTATCTCCTACGACAAGGGAACCCACGAACTCGATGGTGAGAAATATTCAGCTGATACCCACAACTACTATGGCGATGCTGTCAACCACGTCACCATCGATGGCGTATCTTGTGTAAAAATCAAGATGGACAGTCCGGCTCCTAAGGGCGAGGTGACCACCCACTCTGCCGAACAAGCATATAATAAGGTATTGGCATACGTGGGAGCATCGCTCTATCGTGACGAGGTGGATACCCGATACGTGGAAGAAACGAAGACTGGAACAGCTACCTACAAGGGAAGCGTCACCAAGTCGGATGGTATCATCGACCTCGTATCTGATGTGAATGGTTATACGGAAACCAACTTTGGCAAGGGCAGCCGTCCTTCAGGTTTCGACTCCGACAAAGATGGAATCCCTGACGAATGGGAGAAAGCCAATGGTCTGAACCCTAACGATGCCAGCGATGCCCTTACCTACTCGCTAGATGCCAAGGGCTATTACACCAACATCGAGGTGTATGCCAACTCTCTGGTGGAGAACATCATGAAGGAAGAGAACAAGGATGCCATCGAATCAATCGACGAGTATTATCCGAGCGTAAAGACGACCGGCATCGAAGAGACCTTGGCTGACGGCAATAGCAGCCACTCCGCCATCGCCCGTGTGGAGTATTTCTCGCTGAACGGCACCAAGCTAGCGACTCCCTCCAAAGGAGTCAACATCAGACAGACAACGCTAGCCAACGGAAAGGTCGTCACCGACAAGGTCATCAAGTAATGACGATACATCATACAGATCTTTCTCAAATAAGAAAGCTCTACATCTTATCAAAAAAACAAGAGTGCAAGACGAGCAGAAATCATTCTGCTGCCTTGCACTCTTTTTATTTCGTTTCCAACTTCACTGTCTTCTTCGCCTTGCCATTCGTCACCGTCAGTTCCACCTTGGAAGCATCGGTCTGCGAACGCAAGATGACCAAGGCAGAGCCCATGAAGAGACTACGCTCGGCTGTCTTCGAGAGTTGCTTGCCAGAAGTAGCCAACTCACCCGAAGCCATATCACCGTTGTCAACAGCCACGATGTCGGCACCTCCCTTCACAGAGAACTGCAACTTGTCGAAGGCATTCTGGTCTTTCGGATTCACCACTCTCCTGCCCTTCTTATCGACGGCATAGACACGAACGTGCATCAAGTCCTGTCCATCGGCATGCCATGTCTCAGCATCAGGAACGAGTTTGAGAGCGACTGCCTCGCCCGTGGTCTCTATCTGATGGCGAGCCACCACCTTGCCATTCTTCTTAGTCACAGCCACCAAGGTGCCAGGTGCATATTCGATGCCATCCCACTTGATGCGAGCACGCTGCTTAGGGTCTTCGGAATTCTTCTTCACGCCGAGGCTCTTGCCATTCAAGAACAGCTCCACCTCGTCACCATTGGTATAAGTATAGAGCGAAATCTTCTCGCCCTGCTCACGATTCCAGTTCTCCGACAGCTTGCCTACACCGACATTGATACCATTCCACTGCACATTGCCGCCACCCTTCTCGATGACACCGATATGCACGGTAGGCTCCTCCGAGAACATGCTCTTCACGAAGTAAGCATCCGGCTTTGGCTGCAAGGAGATGTCGAACACACCTTGGTTCCAGCCCTTCACAGGCCATCCCATACTCTCGCCGAGATAGTCGATGGCACCCCAATAAGCCAAACCGATCACCTTGTCCCTATCCATCTCATAGAAGTTAGGTCCCATCGCAGCCGTACTTGCCTCACTCTGATAGAAGGTCTTCTCTGGATAACGCTGCATATCGCCAGGGAAGTACATATAGCGATAGTTGTAGGAGTTGACCTCCGTAGCCACCGCCAAGTCGGCAGGAATGTCGTTGGTCTCCAGATTGCGATAGCGAGGGTGCATCGCCACGGTCGTGAGACGAGTATCATCATAACGATGAAGCAGTTCCTTCTGAAGTTTGTATGCCGTCACGCCCCAGTCGTTGAAAGGCAAGTTGGCATACTGCTGTAACTCATTGCCCAAGCTCCAGAGCACGACAGAAGGATGGTTGCGGTCACGAGTCACCCACTCTGGGATGTTCTTCTGCCAAAGGCTTTCCCACTCCACCTTTCCACCGGCATACTGGGTGAGCCACTTGTCATAAAGTTCATCGACCACCAAGATACCGAGACGGTCGCAGAGTTTGAGGAAGTCCTCGCTATAAGGGTTATGAGAAGTACGCACATGGTTCATGCCGAACTCCTTCATCAACTTCAATCGCTTCTCGATGGCACGTGGATAAGCCGCAGCACCGAGCGCTCCCAAGGTATGATGGTTGGCATAGCCCTTCAGCAATACCTTCTTGCCATTGACGAGCAAGCCCTGGCTTGGCATATATTCGATGGTGCGCACACCAAACCGCTCCTTGATTTGGTCAGCCACATTGCATTGATGATCATAGAGCGTCACCTCTGCCGTATATAAATAAGGTGTATCGCACGACCAGAGATGAGCATTCGGAAGCGAGATGCTAGGCAACTCATATTCACGGTCACGCCACTGGGCATTGAAGTCGAGGTCAGTCTTCTGCTGAGCCACCACCTTTCCATCAGCATCAAGAATGCGAACCTCCACAGGAATCACGGAATGATTACCATCCTTCCCGATAGCAGCCGATGCCGCCTTGTCGATTTTCAGTTGATTGACAATCTCCGCACGGATATTCACCTGTTGGTTGTTGACGGTACGGATGAAGAGAGGATGGCGAGGGAAGTACAACTTGGAGTCGGTGATGATGAGGTTGACATCACGATAGAGACCGGCACCCGTGTACCAACGAGAGTTGTTGGGGTTGCGAGTATCTGCCTTCACCGCAATCTCGTTCACCTGTCCATACTTCAAGAGTTTGGAAATATCGGCATCCATTCCGAGGTAGCCATAATCGGTGCCACCGATACGTTGACCATTGAGATAGACATCGCCCGTAAGCATGATGCCCTGGAAGTCGAGCACGATGCGCTTGCCCTTCCATTCCTCCTTTGGAGTCAGCTCATAACGATACCAGCCGATACCCATCTCCTTGAATCCACGAGGACTCAAACGGCTGCGCACATTGCTGCCCGCATCACTGTTGTCTGGTCGCTCGCTGGCATCAGGAGCCACCCAGTCTTGAGAGATTTGGAAGTCGTGAGGCAGATTGACCGCCTCACCTTGAGCCTGCATCGCAGACTTCAACTGAGATACCTCCGAGATGTCACCACGATGGAACATCCATCCCTTGTCGATACAAATGGTATCACGCTCAGTTGCCGACAGAGACATCGAAGTCGCTGCCAACAAGAGCGTTGCAAATAATTTATAATTTATCATTTATAATTTATCATTTATATTTAGTTTCCGTCTGGCTTCGTCACATCCTGCTTCACAGAATTGTACCAAACAAACTTGTTATAGTCATCAGGCTGCGCTGGATTGAAGTCCTTCCAGTCGGAGCGCAAGTATTTCACGATAGGCAAGTTAAGTTGCTTCATCCCCATCACCACCATCTTGGCGATTTCGTAGGCGCCGTATGGATTGAAGTGGGTATTGTCGGCGAGCGGCTTGTCTTGTCCAGGGAAGGTGTTGGCAGGATAATGCACCAAAGCCTTCTTGCTGTTCTCATATCCCAAGGTCTCGAAGAAAGTGCGGGTCATGTCGTGCAACTCGATGACTGGCACTCCCTCTCGCTTAGCCACGGCACGCATGGCATCAGGATAATCGCCATGTGTCTCCAGTATCTTGCTATGGGTAGCATCATCGAAGCGACGGCGCTGGGTAGGAGTCACAAAGATGATGTTGCCTCCCTTCGCACGTACCTTATCTATAAAGAATTTGAGGTTATAAGAGAAGTTGTACCAAGCACCAGCGCCCGCCATCTTCTCCTTCTGGTCGTTATGACCGAACTCGCAGATGACATAGTCGCCCTTCTTCATCATCGTCAGAATCTTGTCCAAGCGATAGGAACCCAAGAAAGAGCCAGCCGTCAAACCGCTCTCTGCATTGTTGGAGATGGCGACCTCAGGACCAAACCAGCGAGGTATCATCTGTCCCCAACTAGCCCAAGGCTCGTAGGGTTGATCGACTACGGTGGAGTTTCCACAGAGGAAGATGGTAGTAGCGGTCGTGTCACGCTCTATCTTCACCTCCTTCACGGCAGGAGCTGCCCCCGTAAACTCTAGGTTGATGGCGTTGTCCCAGGTGTTATAGTTTTTCTCACGGTCCTTTACTTTCACTCTCTTGCCCTTTCCGATTTCAGGAGTACGCTTGTTGACCACGAACTCGACGGTTTTAAACTGTCCTTTCTTCGTAGCCACCTCATCCACCATCAGTCGGCGATTCTCGGCACGTACCACGGTCTTGCCCGCCTTCTTCTTGGAGCCTAATACCACGGTCACCTTATAGTTGCCATCCGGCACCTCGATGTTGCGAGTGAAAGGTGCATTCGACTTCACGTTCTGAGCCTTGCTCAAATCCAACAGGATGGTTTGAGCCGATATAGGCAGCGACATCAGTAGCCAACTTGCCATCAAAAGATACTTGTGTTTCATCTTTATCAACTTTTACTTCAAATACTTAGCCAAAGGACTCTTCATCTTCTTCAAGCCCTTAGCCACGCTCTTGGCATTGAGTTGCGCACCCTTGAGTGAAGTGTGGGTATGGTCGTGGTTGTAGTAAGCCTTGGCTTTCTTCTGACCTATCTTGTCGAGCGCATCACCAGAGATGTTGTGAAGGTCGAGGAAGGCAACGCCAGTCTCTGCCACCACCTCACGATACCACTTGCCGTAGGTGTCATTTCTGCGCTCTATCTTGCCCTTAGGCCACTCGTTGCGAGGAGTGAGGGAAACGAGGATAGGAGTGGCACCCTTCTCACGAACATCCTGGATGAACTTCTTCAGATACCATCCGAAAGAATATACCACCTCATACTGCTTGTTCTCCTCCATCTGATAGACGTGGCAAGTGTCCTTGGCACAAGGAATGGAGCCACGCATCTTCTTGTCGGTCAGAGAACAGATGTCGTTATGACCAAACTCGATGAGCACATAGTCGCCCGGCTGAAGACTGTTATACACCTTCTCCCATCTGCCCTCGTTGAGGTAAGAACGAGAACTGCGTCCTGCCTTGGCAGCATTCACACAAGTTATCTTCTTCTGGTCGAATACGGTATAAGCCTGAGAGCCCCAGCCCCACATGCCATCCTTATCCTTATCGGCATTCTTCACCGTGCTGTCACCAGTCAAGAAGACAACAGGCTTGCCAGGCTCACGCTTGAAGTTCTCCACAGGCAAAGCCACATTGATCATCATCGCCTTAAGTGGAGCGAGATTAGGGTCTTTGCTCTCAGCGATACCCTCTGCTGCCGAACGAGCATTCATCATCGCACCGAAGCGAGAGGTATGGATATGGTCGGTGAAGAAGTGATACTTCTCCTTCCAGTGACCATAGCTATCGAGCTTGGCTGCGGAAATCTCATTTAGGTCAACGAATGGCACGCCCTCTTGCTCAGCCACCTGCTTTGCCCACAAGCCGAAAGTCTTGTTAACTCTCACGATCTTGTCGTTCTCATCGTAAGCATCACGAGGGGTCAACGACATCAAGATGGGATGTGCGCCGAGCGCCTTGCAATCGTTGATATACTTACGCATGTACTCACCGTAGGTATAGACAGTCTCCTTCACACCCGTCTCCTTGATGGTGACGTTGAGGGAATCCTTGCCGATGCCAGGGATGCTGGCACGGGCACGACCACTGTCATACGGACCATTGTCATTATGGCCGATGGAGATGATGACCCAGTCGCCTTTCTTGATACCCTTGCGCACATCAGGCCAAAGGCGATTATAGAAGGTACGGCTGCTCATGCCACCGAGGGCTTGGTTCTCTACGGTAATCTTGTTCTCGTCGAAGAACTCATGCTCATAGTATCCCCAACCCCACTGACCATTGTTACCGTTTCCGAGGGTACCATTGCGCATGGTAGAGTTGCCTATCAAGAAAAGCACAGGGTTGTTGCCCTTGCGGCTCGTTCCTGGGGTGATACGTGCAGTCATCGCCTTGTTGAGACTATCCACGGTATTGTCAATCACATGGTTGACATCCTCCATAGGACCAGCCACTTGTTTTGTCTTATCGTTAGACTGTGCGAAAGTTGTTGTCGCAGCAGCCATCAAAGCTATTCCAAATAATATTCGTTTCATTGTTTCATTCATTTACACCTTATTATATATAAGAGGGAAACATTCTTCATTTTTCACAGAAGATTCTTCACTCTCCACTTACTTTCTCCGCCTTGTCTGGGAGATAATATCCGAGATGCGGAGGCTGATTGTAGCCCACATTCTGCCAAGCCACCCCCATGCGATAGATATGGTCGTGCATCAAGGTAGGTACACGATAATCTGTCGGGATATTGGTGGTGAAGATGTTCAGATGGGAGGCATCGCTCTCATCCCAGTAGATGACCTCCTCACGCCAATCGCCGAAGAGGTCGGCTTGCAGATTAGGCGTTGCCTTCGTCCAGTTGCAACTCACGGAGTGTCCCATCTCAAAAAGTTGCTTGCCATTGCTCAATGGCAGCGCCACCGCCTCCTTTCCATTCCATTTCTGGATGTAGGGAGGGAAATGAGGGGCACGACCGTTTGCCAAGAGCTCGTCTTGCAAGTCACCATCCCAATAGATACGGAAGTTCATCGCTGGCATCGGAGAAACAGCACGGAAGGTCGTCTTCTCATTGCTGTTCCAATCGCCCTGCTGAGGCATTTGCGGTTTTCTCTTTCGCTTTTCTCCGTTGGCAGGTCGCTTCTTCCAAGCGTCCTTGGCTTCTATGATGACGTTGCCTTTGCAGTCTCTCACTTCCGGTTTGTCTGAACTCCACATCTCATAACCACGATGATTGGCATCGATGTCGGCGGCAAGTCCTCTGCCCGTATCATCCCTATCGAGCGTACGATAGAGGATTTCGCCCGTCTTGGCATCACGCAAGTCTGATCCGTATGGATATTCCTCATGTACCATGAAGTATTCCAAGCCCGGTCGGTCGGGGTCGAGGTCGCCTAGATGTTGCGCGTCGCCATGTCCCAAGCCAGTGGAATAGAGCAAGGTTCCATCATTGTTGATGGCAGCCGAGCCGTAGGTGATTTCGTCACATCCATCACCATCCACATCGCCAACTGCCAAGCTATGCGCTCCCTGGGCATAAGCCGTGCCAGAAGTCGTAGAGGCATGAAGCCACTTGGTCTTCAACTGTTTTCCATCGAAATCGACTGCCCAGAGATATGAGCGAGTATAGTAGCCACGGCACATTACGGCACTCGGCAAATGATCTTTGCCATCGAGGAAAGCCACGCCTGCCAGGTATCGCTCACCACGGTTGCCATAGTTGCCCTTGTCACCCCAAACAGAGGAATAAGCCGGGAATCCATCTTTCAAGGATTCGCCTTCAGCCACTTGCCTGCCCACTCCGAAAGCACGGTTGGGATTGTACCATATCGTATGTATCGCCTGTCCCGTCTTGCCATTGAAGACCGTGAGCAGTTCTGGTCCAGTCTGGACTCGTCCTGCCCCATTGCGGTAGTCAGCCTTATTGTCCAGACAACGAATATCCTCATCGGTGGCAACCTCGTTCACAAACTTCCCCTTGCCATCCTTGCTTCCTGCCGATGTCTTGCAAATCATCTCTGCCTTGCCATCGCCATCGAAGTCATAGACGAGGAACTGGGTATAGTGGGCACCGGCACGGATGTTCTTACCCAAGTTGATGCGCCAGAGTTTCTTGCCACTGAGTTTGTAACAATCGAAGATGACATCACCCGTATAGCCGTTGTGCGAGTTGTCGTGCGAGTTGGAAGGATCCCATTTCAGGATGATTTCATACTCGCCATCGCCATCCACATCCCCCACACTACAATCATTCGGGGTATAGGTATAGGAGCGTCCGTCGGGAGTCGTTCCTCCCTTTGGTCGGTCAATAGGCAGCGACTTGTAGAGGTCTGTCCAAGGTTTCACTTTCTGCGACACCTCACGAGGGGCGACTCCATCCGCCTTGGGCATCTGCTGATAGGCTATGATGCGGTAAGTATGGGAAGAAGAGCCATCCTTATCGGTATAGTTGGTAGCCTTGATATGGGAAGCGATGACCTTGCCGTCTCGTTCCACATCAAAGCAAACGTCCTTGCTATCGGTGCCCAGCATACGCCAACTCACGAAGATGCCTTGACCTTGCGCAGGCAAAGCCAAAACACCTCGATCCAAATGCTCCATATAAGAAGATGAGGCATTTTGAGCAGCGATATGATGTGCCGACACACCTGACATTCCTAGCATTAGCAATGCCACATACAGTAGTTTTCTCCTCATAATTATATTAACCAGAATTTGTTTTAGTTATTGCTTGCAAAAGTAAGCGAAAACAAGGAGTAATCACTGCAACATTTGGTAAAAGAACATCAGAATTTGAGAACTGCCACCGCTTGAAAGCCACCCATGAGGAAAGAACACTACAGAATACTACTTCTTTTATAGATTCTTCACTTTAAATATTTGCTTTTCAACGATTTTTTTGTAACTTTGCCGACAAATAAAAGCTTGGCATCCAAGACAGGACAAAAAGCCACAACAAATCAAGACTGCAAGAATATGACAATAACAGAAAGACCCAAGCGAATCTATCGCAAACGCATACCTTACGGCATGCAAAACTTTGAGGATATCATCAAGGAAGATTATTACTATGTTGACAAGACTCCTTTTATTGAAAAAATAGAGGAGTCCAATAGGTACTTCTTCTTCATCCGTCCTCGACGTTTTGGCAAGACTCTCACCCTCTCGATGCTTGAGAATTACTACGACATCAACAAGAAGGACAAGTTTGAAGAATTGTTTGGTAATCTCTACATCGGCAAGAATCCAACCCCAGAACATAATACCTATCTTACCATCCGCCTCAACTTTGCTGAAGTGGCAGCAGGATTGGACGATTACAAGGACGGTTTGAACAACCATTGCAGAATCATGTTCAACTTTTTCTGCGACATCTATAAACATCTGCTCCCTGCAGATACCAAAGAGGGGTTACAACAAGAACCTGACGCTGTTTCCAAATTGCGATATTTGTGTCAGAAATGTCAGGAGGTAGGTCAAAAGATTTATCTCTTTATCGACGAATACGATAATTTCACCAATATGATTCTCGCCCATGAGGAGCATCTGATGAGATACCGCAACCAGACTCATGGAGAAGGATACATGCGCCAGTTTTTCAACACCATCAAGGGAGCAGCAGGTGGCATTTTGGGAAGAGTATTCGTCACAGGAGTCAGTCCAGTCACGATGGACGACTTGACAAGTGGCTTCAATATTGGCACCAATTACTCTTTGGCTCCCGAATTCAATGAGATGACGGGCTTTACAGAAGAAGAGGTAAGAGAGATGTTTGACTATTACACAAGCGTCTTGCCATTCAATCATACTACAGATGAACTGATCAAGACCATCAAACCATGGTATGACAACTATTGCTTTGCTATTAAGCGATATGGTAAGACTACGATGTATAATTCCGTCATGGTACTCAATTTTCTGGACAACTATATCCGCAACGAATATGACATCCCAGATTCCATGGTGGAGACCAACATCCGCATCGACTATGACAAGATACGTATGCTCATTCGCCATGACAAGAGTTTCTCCAATGATGCTAGCATCATTCAGGAATTGGTGACCAAAGGATTCGTAACAGGCACTCTCAATGAGAACTTCCCTGCCGAACAAATCAATGACCCAGACAACTTCCTAAGTTTGTTGTTCTATTTCGGCATGATTACGATAGACGGAACCTATGATGGAGAAACAAAGTTCATCATTCCTAATGAGGTTGTAAGAGACCAAATGTACACCTATCTCTTGAACACGTATAAGGAAAACGACTTGACATACAATGCTTACGGAAAGGGAAAACTTGAAAGTCAAATGGCATACCATGGCAATTTTAAGCCTTATTTCGAGTACATTGCAGACTGCTTGAAAAAGTACTCATCCCAACGAGACAAGCAGAAGGGAGAAGCATTCGTCCACGGCTTCACGCAGGCACTCACCAGTCAATGCAAGTTCTATCGCCCTATCTCAGAGCTAGACAACGACGGAGGCTATGCTGACATTTTTCTCTCACCACTGTGTGACATCTACAAAGATATGGTCGATTCCTACATTGTAGAACTGAAATACTGCAAGTCCAACACGAATGATGAACAAGCTAAGCAACTCTTCAAAGAGGCATCTGAACAAATCACTCGCTATGCCGATAGTGATATGGTAAGAGAATTGGTAAAAACCACCAAACTTCACAAGTTGGTGGTCATATACCGAGGTACGGAGATGATTGCTTGCGAAGAGATATAAGAAGAAAATAAAGATAAACAGAAAAAGAATTAAGAACAGAAAAGGCACATTCCGATTTTGGAATGTGCCTTTTCTATAAACATATTATTGGCGATTCGCTTCGAAGTTATGATTCAAAGGACAAGCCTCAGATGAATAATCACACCCATCAACAATTAAATCAGTAACTATGTAATTTACGTTCACCCATTTTCTTGTAGGATCATAATAACCTTTTACCGTCACAAAAGCATAGCCAGAATGCTGTGTTTCATCTTTAGTGAAAGAAAAACGAATCTCGTTAGACACATAATCTTTCTTCGTAACAAACGTCATATAGCCTCCTGAAAATCCAACACTATCTATTGGACAAGAAAAAGAAACAGCATCGCCACTCATCTTTACATTCAAATAATCACCCTTATAGACTTCATTCAAGATTCTGTCCATTGGGAAAGAAGATATTTTGAGGTTTGCCATATCATCTATCACAAACTTCGTCGTGTAAACACTATTATCAGGCATTGTCAAGTTACCAGCATAAGTGCCTTTCATTCCTTCGAAAGTCTGTTTTATATATTCTTGTTGATTTCCTATATTATAGACATTACTATCATCAGAACAAGAGGCAACTCCTACCGCCATCAATATGACGGTAAGGATTGCATACATTTTATTATATTTTATACTCATACACTAATACTATTGAATAGCAACTTTAATTGATTCACCAGCAACTCTGACAATATATACACCATCCGCGATGCCCAATGCCTTCAAATCAGCCTTCATATTAGCCTTGGTTGTTCGCAATGTGCCAACCTTTGTACCTGAAAGTGTATAAACAGTACCCTCGAATTCTTCATTTGCAGAAATCTTGGAAATACCAGTTGAAACAACTACCTTCAAGATACCTGTTGGTTGATACAATTTAGAAGTATCCCACTCAAGACCTGCAGGCAATTCTGGCAAAATCAAAGAAGAAGGAGTGCCACTGAAACTCTTGGCTTTCCACAAAGTAAAGGAGTCTCCAGCCTTAAGGTTCAGTGAAGAAACCTTTTCAACAACAACGTCACCTTCGAGAACTAAGCTGCTTTCCGTACTCAAGAAGGAACGACTTGTATCTGTTCCTTTTGCATTCCTAAGCCAGAATTTCACAGTAGAACCTGCATAAGCGAAGATACCATTGGTTGCCTTCAATGCTCCATAAGCATAATTAGCAGTTATTGAATAATAACCAGGGCGCAAGACACCACCATCATTTACATTGATGGAATAAACTGTAGCTCTACCTGTTAAAATACCACTGCCAGTGATTGCTATTGGATAATTGCCCAAGCATGGCGTTGTTAAAGATGGCATATTTAGATTCATAACACCTTCATTAACTGTAGTTTGACCACCTAAACGACTTTGAGCTTTCGTCAAGGTCCATAAACCACTACCAGTCTTTACGATCTTACCACCATTGATAGTACCAGAATAGGTAATAGTCTTGCCTAAAGCACCTATCGTCCAAGTTCCACTACCATTCAACTGTCCAGAACCTGCAAGATTACCAAATGCAAAATTCTTACCATTATTATTGATAGGGCAAGAAACTGTAACAGATGCTTTCTTCATACCATTGCTATTACCAAGCATCAATTCAGGGTCATACTGACCTGTCTTACTTGCAAAGATACTGACGTTACCTTCAAAGTTTGACCAGTTACCATTCAGTTGGTTGCGCGTATTGGTAGCATAGAGAGACAAAGTTCCCTTACCCGTCAAAGTTCCTGTATATGTACAGCGAGAATCCAAATACCAAGAAGCCTTATAACCATCTGGTACAACAACGTTAGAAGAGTTTGAAGAATATGAATACATGTCATCAGCATCACGCAAAATTGCATTGTGCAACTCTATAGTCTTTGGATAGCCATGCTTTGAATTTGATTCTTGACCTCTTACTATACCTTCTTCAACAATCAACTTTGCGTAATCCGCTACCGGTGCTAAAGTCAAAGTACCAGCACCAACCTTTGTCAAAGTCTTGCCTGTACCAACGACTTTATCAGTCAACGTCAGAGTTGCATCCTTACCGACATTGACAGAACCACCCTTTACACCCATTGCAATTGGATGAGAAGCTGTTAAAGACTTATTAACTGCCAACGTACCACCATTCAAGGTAATAACATTACTATAATGACCTAAAGCACCATTGTTAACACCATCAACTTGACCGAGATTATCTACTGTCAAAGAACCAGCATTAACATTAACAAGACCAGTAAAAGTATTTACGTTATTGATATTAACATTACCCTCACCATTCTTAATAATAGAAGTGCTACCAGCAATAGCCTTGTCACCACTTACAGTATATTCCAAGGCATTGTTATCGAAAGTAACAGAGCCAGGAGTAACATCTTCTGCCAATACGACATTGGTTTTCTTAGCATCGTCATTGAAGGTAACATCATCACCTGAGACAAAGACATCAGCCTTAGACTCAGCCTCATTCTTGAAGTTGCTCTTATCTGCCAAGTTCCATTGGTTATCTTCCTCACCAGTCCAAACGACAGAAGTTGCGCTACGCAAATCAACAACATTTAAAGAAAGAACACCATTCTCATATTGCAAACTTGCCTTATGACCTTTCAAGCCAGTCAACACAATATTCTTTACATCACCTTCAACCTTGCCTATTTCTGCAATTTTATACGTTCCTGCCTTCAAATTCTCAGGAATAACAAAGTTGAAACGTGGCACAAGATACTCTGGACCATTTTCCCAGTCCTTCTTCTCTACCTTCAAAGTATTCACCTTCAGTAAGTCAGAGTTGCCATTACCATCAATGTCAAATTCTACAATAGAGCCAAAGTTCAATGTTAAAGAATCTGCCTCGATAGTACCAACCTTCTCTGCACCACCAGGACGAACTGTTGCACCATAATCAGCCTCAATGCCCTTCAAGAACTTACCACCATCAGAGTTGAGGACAGCAAAACGATTCAACCAGACCTTACTATTCGCCATGGTTCCATCAAAGTTGAGAGTACCAGCCCACACCTCTGTCTTACCAGAATGCTTTTGCTCTACTTTTGGCAAGATCAAGTTACCATCACCCAACTTCACCAATCTCATCTCTCCACCGAAGGCACCGCCTGTCAATGTGTGAGTATATGTAGTCGTTGTGATGTTATCATTGTCATCATGACCTTGCACCCAAGTAGGCGCATTATCAAAGAAGATATATGGTGAAGCCCCATCAGCCACGTTGACTGTAGCATCATTGGTTTCGGCAAGAATAACTTCCTTATCATTTGTGCTTGAAGATATAGTACCTCCATTGTTCACTTCTACCTTTCCATTCATTGTAGGAGCAGGAGCAGGAGTAGTGATACCTTCTTTTTCGCCCAAGAAATAACTTACATGAGGTGGCTGGTTATAACCATTCATCTGAGTAATCATCGCATTGCGATACTGTGGATCTGACAGCAATGTTGGAATACGATGCTCCGTTGGGATTGTTGTTGTATAGATACGAATACTCTGGTTGTCTTGTGAGCGCATGATCACCTCCTCACGCCAGTCACCAAAGACATCTCCTTGGAAACAAGGGGTTGATTTGGTATCGTTATTCGTCAAAGTACCGCTGAATGTCTCAATTGCACCCTTTTGGTATTTATAGATAGTACCATTAGAATTTCTTACAGCAGAACCATTAAAAGTCTCATCCAACAAGTCACCATCCCAGAAGATTCTAAAGTTCAACGAGATGCCAGAAGTATTGAGAGTTGTCTGTTTGTTTGATACGCAGCTAATCAAGTTACTCTCATGACCTGAGAAGAACTGGCTTCCAATCAAGTCGTCAGTAAACTTACCTGCAATAGAGCGACCATCGTCAGAGCCACCAGCCAAACGATAATAAATCTTACTTGTTGTTGCATCACGATAATTATTAGATGGCAAATCCTCATTGCAAGCAGCCACTTCCTGACCGTGTACGTATGGATTGAAGTCACCCACATGATGAGCATCACCATGTCCCAAGCCTGTGGTACTCAAGCCATGTCCATTGTCATCAATGACCATAGAACCAAATACAATTTCGTCACGACCATCCCAGTCAACATCAGCAATGGTATAGTTATGATAACCTTGACCATACCAAGGGCTACCAGGAGTATTATTCACCCATCTCCAACGCTCTGTAAGTTGATGTGTTTTTGGATCTACATCAAAAGCCACCATTTTATGGCGGGTATAGATACCACGAGCAAGGAAGATGCTTGGATGGCGCCCATCCAAGTAAGGAGCACCAAAGAAGTTCTTGCTACTACGATGACCATAACCATCACCCCAAGCCTTTTCCAAGTTAGTCTCTCCTGCCTCCAGGCGTTTCAAAGGATATTCCCCCACATAATATGGCTTACCTGTCTCACCATTCATATAGATAAGATACTCAGCACCTGTATGCGTAAAGGTCATTGCGGAACTGCGAACCAAATCACCACGAGTATTGACAGAAGCATCACCAATAGTTTTAGTGGTTCCATCAGCCATGTGGATTACCATACCATCCGCACCACGAAGAACGCACTCTGCCTTGCCATCTTGATCCCAGTCGTAAGCAGCAATGTTGATTTCATTACTTTGGAAATCTACCATGTTTGGTCCACAGTCAATCCACCAAAGCAAAGTACCATCCAACTTATATACTTGGATAATATCAAAGTCCTTGCCATCTATAGGATAACTATTAGCAGCATCGTTGGTGTTACGGAGTTTTAACAAGATTTCCATCTCACCATCACCATCAAGGTCAGCCACAATAGCATCATTAGGCTCATAATAGTTAGAGATGTCACTACCATCTATATTTGATGGTACTTTAGCAATCTTGATTTCCTTGTAGTTTTTACTCAATGGCACGGCTACCTTGCTCGCAGTAGCTTGCTCTATGCCACGCACAACAGGCTTGATGGTATAGTTGCTTTGGGCAGAACCATTGGCATCAGTGAAGTTTGACACATAAAGCGGAGCATCGTTGACTTTCTTGCCATCACGATATACGTTGTATGTAACACCATAATACTCCTCACCTAACACACGCCAGCTGAGATAAACTCCATTTGTAGTTTGTACTGCGACCGATCCTCTGTCTAACTTCTCCATCATGCGTTGAGCAGGAGCCTGAAGGAACGTGAACATAGAAGACACGGCCATTAAGATCAGTTTTTTATTCATGAATATTTAGGTTTTAATTTATATTCAAAATTGACTTTGCAAAATTACATATAAAATAAAAACTTGAAGCCTAAAAATTTGATTTTTTACTATATTTTTTGAGAAATGTAAATGATTTAATAATAATGTGAACCTATAAAGACAAAAAGGAAGAGAATGCAAGCATCCTCTTCCTTATATCTATTTTAATAGCCTAAGCTATTAAAGTAACAAATTACTTGTTTACAACGAATTTCTTACCATTCTGGATATAGATACCCTTTTGGAGATTGTTCTTGTTAACACGCATACCGCTGAGGTTATAAATTGGAGCATCAGCATTAGTCTTATCTGCTGCATTTACATTTGCAATACCATCTGTTTCACCAACAGGGCTAAATACCTGAAGACGTGCGATAACATCAGAAATACGATAGAGACTAATTTCTGTTGTACCTGACACTACTGAAATAATAGGAGCATTGTCTTTTGCCAAGAATTCCTCTTCACTTGCTACGACAGGGTGCAATGCATTTGAGCCATAATTATTGTAACCACTAACCATGATGAAGTCAGTAGCATTCAATTTGTTAATCTTCAAATTAAGAGAACTAATCCAGTTGCCATCTTGAGCATCACCCTTTTTTCCTTCAAGATTGAGACCTACGCCTTGGAAAACATGAACATTTACTGTTGGAGCAGCTGTAAATTCAATATCACCAGAAAGAACGCCATCAGTCCATTCTGAACTCTTCTTTGTAAACTGAGGAATTGTGCTATAGGCTGTCTTTTCATTATTCTCTGCTGATGGATCGTATGTTGCTGAATTATACCAATAGAGGCGACCATAAGTAGCATAGTTACCAGTTACATTACCATCTGCAGTAAAGCCTGCAGCTGCAATTTCCTTGTCTGTCCAATGAGCGAAGTTATAGTCAGCCTTCTGCTGATACTCAATGTCATTAACAACAGTTGAATTAACTGACTTATAACCAAAAGCCTTAGTAGTCAAAGTAAGAGTACCTTCACCAGGAAGTTCGATAGTAGCACCAGATGTCAAATCAGACTTGGTAAAAGATTGAGAAGCATCCTTGCCTGTGAATTTTGCATCAATGTACAATGTTGGTGCCAATTCTACTGTGCTGTTATCAGCTGTCAAAACATATGTTTTACCATAACCTGCAGAAACGGCAGAGATAGCTGCTGTAGCTGCACTTACTGGCACCAATTCATTAGATACCTCCAAAGTTACATGTTCTGACTCTACATCTCCAGCAGTTGTCCATACTTCAAGACTACCGCTTGGGCAAGCATCATTAACCAAGCCCTCGTTAGATGGATCATAGTTAGGGTTATTTGACCATGCAATGGTACCACTTGTTGGATCTACTACATTTGGTTCTGCCTCACTGAATTCATATTCCTTTGCTACTCCATTCCACTTTACATGCAATGTTTCACCTTCCTTGAAGCCAAGAGAATAAACACGCTGTTGATTATTGATGCTTGACAAAGTTGTTGTTGGTGTATTGGCAAAATCACCATCAACTTCTGATTTAACAGAAATATTATCAAAATACTGAACAGGGTAATAACGAGCACCCAAGAAGTAGAGACCTGTTGCATACATTTCAACTCCCTCTGGAACTGTATAGTTACCTTGAACAGGATCGCTTCCACCAGCTTGAATAGTATAGTCAACTGTTCTTGCATCAACATCAACAGCCAAATCTACATGATACCATGTACCAGAAGCCAAAGAAATAACAGAGTTCTCGTCCTTATTGATAGTGAATGACATACTACCAGAAGCAGCAGCTGTATTAGTAGTCTGCTGGCTCAAATCAAACAACCAATTATCACTTTTTGAAATGAAGCTAGCATTTGGACTTTCTGTACATGTAGTTTCATCAGCCATCAATGTGTACTCTGTTGTAACGTGGTTGCTACCCCAAGCTTTGGCATAAAACTCAAAAGATACTGTATAAGTAGAAACACCAGCATTCTTAATGAGATCTGCACCCCAAAGAGTGTGGGCAGAACGATCGTTTCCTGATGGCGCAAAAGAAAGTACCTTACTCTCACCATCTGAAGTAATACTCAGACCTGCGGCAGCACTTGGAGAAGCCCAACCAGCAGCTGTAGCATCTACAGCCGACTCAAAGTCTTGGTTGTAGATTACCTTAATCGCTGCATTGCTACTTGTAACAAACGCTACAAGTGTCAACAATAAAAGATAAATTTTTTTCATAAAAAACAGTTTTTAATGAATTAAAAAAGGGTTATATTAAAAATCTTAGTTGCCAGCGAACACCCTTTCAGCTATTCGCTGGCGTTGTTTTTACCATCCAGGATTTTGCTTGTAACCACACTTCATGACATCAGCATTTGGAATAGGGAATAAATTCCACTTATCTTCCCATTTATGTGTAGTATATGGTTCCTTTATATAAGTAAGGTTACCATCTTTGTCACGAGTTATAGACATCTTGTAAATGGTACCCATGTACTTGTCTGCTTTCTTCCAACGACGCAAATCAAAGAAACGATGTCCCTCAAAAGCAAGCTCTACAAAACGTTCATTTTCATAATGTTTCAAGAATTCCTCGTATGACAAACCTGTCTGAATATCTGGTTGCTTAGCACGAGAACGAATTCTATTGATAGCCTCAGCTGGAGTCATAGGCAATCCATTGCCCTCATCAGGACCTACATAACCGGAATTATCACCTTGACCATTGAGATAATTGTAATTCAAAGCTGCCTCTGCATAATCCAAGTAGAACTCACCCAAACGGAAGATTACCCAAATATGCTTATCAGAGTTGGCACCTGTATTCTTAATGATTGTAGAAGCATTACAGTACTTTTTCAAATAGTAACCTGTTGGAGTACCATAAGTAACAGAAGATGAGTTGGCACCATTAGCATAAGTTTCCAAAACACCACCTGAGTTAGGCCACTGCTCACCATTTCTTGCAACAACAGCAGCCAAACGGCTGTCACGGTTTTCATAAGGATTCTGTGGGTCATAGCCACTATCCTCATCTGTGATTGCCTTACCATTGGTCATCTCGAAGGCATCTACCAAGTTTTGTGTAGGACAGTTTCCTCCACCGGCATTCTCCATTCCAATAGGAAAATTGTACTTCTCAAAGGCATTGCTTGCCGCCAAACGCTTACCAAAGATATACTCGCGCTGAGCATTTGAGTCACTCCAACTATCACTACCAAACAACTTAGAGTAATTTCCAGCCAGTCCCTTGGTTTCGACAGCTGCCTCAGTCAACAACTCCTGACATCTCTTGGCTGCCTCGTACCAAAGGTGCTTATCATTGTTTTCATTAAACAATGGACTTGCATGATATAGAGCTGCACGAGCTCGGAGTGCCATAACTGTCAACTTATTGGCACGTGCATTCTCTGCTGGAGTAGGATAACCAACAGCACCATAGTCCTTGAAGATGCTATCCTTGATGGCCTCGCACTCAGAGTCGATGAACTTAAAGATGGAATCAGAAGAAACCTGAGGGAGAGCGTTCGCCTCATCAGCACTCATATGATGGATTTTCAATGGCACATTCTTATATTGGCGAACCAATAAGAAATAGAAGTATGCTCTTGCCCAACGAGCCTCATAGAAGTAGTTTTTATACTGGTCCATCTCCTCTTTATAATGAGTATCCAACTTATAATGAGGGAACTCCAAGTTGGCAAAGTTGTCGAGCAATAAATTACAATAGCTGATACCATCCCAGCATTTTCCCCAAATATTGGAATTGAGGTTGGTATTGGTAGAACTCCAGCTACCATTGTAGAAGTCTTCTACATGGTTACCTGGATGAGAATAGACAGACTCGTCGGTAGCAGAACTCAACATAGCACCAGACAAGTTGCAATAACCAGTAGCTGAAGTGTAACCGAAATCAGCGTCAAGGTCGTTGTAGATCTGAGTCATGAAGCCACCTACTCTACCAAACATCTCCTTGACATACTCCTCGTCATTAACGACATATTCCTTATAGTTCATCTTGTCGGAGCACGAGCTCAAGACGGTAGCACCAAGGGCTGTTGCTAATATTATATTTTTCAGTTTCATAATTTTCATTTTAAAATTAGAATGTTACAGATGCACCAACGACAATACTACGAGTCAATGGACTTAGTGCTCCGAAAGACTCCGCATCAACTGTTGCGAGATGATCCAATGTGAAGAGGTCGATACCACGGACATACAACCTAGCAGCATTGATAAATCCAGTCTTAGCCATCAAATTCTTAGGGAAGTTATAGTAAACCTCCACGTTACGCAACTTGAAGAAAGAGCGATCTCGCAACCAGAACGTACTGTTTTGATAATTGTTGGCATTTGAACTTGAGCTCAAACGAGGGAACTCTGCATTTGGGTTTTCTGGAGTCCATCGATTGTCATAAACATACTGTGACAAGGAGCGGTTGCTAACCAATCCCCAATAATAGCCAGGAGTATTCAACATACAAGAACTACGACCGATGCCCTGGAACATAGCATCAAATCCAAGCCCTTTCCACTCAGCACCGAGGTGCACCGTATAATAAAGCTCAGGCCATGCAGCATGCCCTATTTTCTTCTGGTCATTAGCATCGATGACACCATCACCATTGACATCTACATATTTAATGTCACCAGGATGTACGGTAGAGAAAGACTGCTTTGGCACATAGTTAGGATCAGTCTGTGGAAGACTCATATTGTCAATATCCTGCTGTGTCAAGTAACCATCAGCTACCAATCCATAGATTGAATTCAAAGGAGTGCCAGTTGTCACCAAGTTTTGGAAAGCACGTGGTTCCTCAGCCTGATTCTTGATTTTATTCTTATTCAAAGAAAACGTACCACCGATATTGAGTTGTACATCACCCAATTGCTTGGTATAGTCGAGGGAACCCTCAAAGCCCCAAGAATTAACAATTCCGGCATTCACATAAGGAGCAGCGAAGCCAATCACTGAACCATAAGCACCAGAACCAGAACACCATATATCAGAACGGCGCTGATAATAAGCATCCATCTGAACATTCAATCCTTCAAACAAGGTTGCATCCAAACCGAGGTTATACTTATAAGCTTTCTCATGAGAAGGATTCTCTGTTGCCATCTGTCCCAAGACAGTAGAACCGAAAGCTGAGTCATAACCAGAGTTGAATGGATAAGTCACTCCATTGGTGCTGTAAGACTGAGTATAGTAGGTCCAAACATTATCACCTGGCAAATAATCGGTATTCACTTGACCATAAGATGCACGGAGTTTCAAGAAATTCACCCACTTAATGTCTTTCATCCAATTTTCATTGCTGACAACCCAAGCTGCACTCAATGTTGGAGCAAAAGCCCACTTATGTCCAGGAGCAAGACGACTTGAGCCTGTGACTACCATTGCAATTTCACCAATGTAACGATTTTTATATGCATAATGGTTCAACCAAGTGGCATTTTGGCGATAAACAGTGGTATTCAAGCCTGTGGTATTCTCATACTCATAAGTCCAACGCAATGAAGAATAATAGTAATCCATAGGAGTAATGTTGCGCTCGAAGTTCAAGCCTGCGTCAAAATGCAATCTACGTGAGTAAGCATTAGTATTGGCATCAGAACTCTGCGTACCCTTCTCACCACCTTGTGAATAAGCACCAGGTGTAGGAACTCCATCATTCCAACTTGTTGGAGCATAGTAACCATAAAGGAAGGTCTTGCTATGATTCTCATAAATGGTAGAATAGGTATCGTATCCAAGACGAGCTGTTGCACTCAAACCCTTCCAGAAAGAACTCAAGTCTTGATTGATGGTCATATCAGAATAAAGTGAACGTTCGTGAATCTTGTAGTAAGCAGCACCAGCTGTGTTGGCAACAGGGTTATTGGTACCAGCCCATGTGGTACTACCACCCCAATCACCATTTTGGAACTTGATAGGAAATGCTGCTGATGGCAAGCTATAGATAGTACTCCATAAGTTGAATGCATTGCCTGGCTCTGACATCTCGCTCAACATACCCAAGGTATTTACCTTCAAGAGAGTGGTTGGAGTCAAGTCGATATCCAAGTTAACTCTCAAGTTACCACGAACAAACTTGTCCTGGGTATTGTTACCATTGTCATCGATGTTATTTTTAATGAATCCCTTGTCGGACAACAATGAGATATTGGTATAATAACGGAATTTCTGACCACCACCAGTCACCTCTGCCCCAATTTTATTGGTAACTCCATGATGACGGAATGTTTCATCAACCCAATTTACATTAGGATAAAGGTCTGGATACTGACCACTACCAAAAGCCTTGATTTCATCAGCAGAATATTTTGGAGCAGCTCCCTCATATCCTAAAGCCTCATTCATCGCAGAAGCATAGGTCTGCGCATTGATAAACTTTGGGCGATTGATTTGGTAATTAAACAAATGATCGTAATTAACCTTAATCTCACGAGAGTTATATTTACCTCTCTTTGTTGTGATTTCAATGACACCATTGGCAGCTTTGTTACCATAGAGCGCTACAGCTGCTGCATCCTTCAAGATAGACACGTGGTCAACCTCAGAAGCATCGACCAAATTCATATCACGCTCTATGCCATCAACCAATACCAAAGGACTACTTGTACTCAAGCTCTGTAGTCCTCTAATATAAAAGGTAGGGTTTGAATAGAAATAAGTGCCAGTTCCACTCATAGAAGACAAGCCGTTACCGCCCTGTCCCAAGATGGAATTACTGATATTCTTGGAAGAACGCTGATTAACGTCCTTGTTTTCTATAATAGTAATAGCAGCAGTTGACTGAGCACGAGTAAAATTCTTATTCGCACCCACCTCCATCTTTTGATTTGCAAAAGATGCTGCAATACTATCTCTTTGCGCCGATACTGGTAGGACACAGCCTACCAATAACGAAAGCGCATATATATTTTTCTTGTCCATAACAGAATCTAAATTAACTAACTAATGATTGTACTCAATGAGTTTTAACTCTTACCATCCAGGGTTCTGAATCAAGCCGTATCCCTTGTTAATCTCAGTCTGAGGGAATGGCCACAAGAACCATTTAGTGATTTCGTTTGACTTAGGATCCTTGCCCCACCAATAACGTTTCATGTTTTTGATTTCAAACTTATCATAATCAAAACGGCTTGGTTCTGCCATACCATTGTTCTTATCATTACCAATCCAAGGACGATAAGCACGGGTCCACTCACCTTGAACATTTTTCTCCAAACGATAAGTGATGATACCATGCAAAGGCTTTACCATCCAATCACCACGCTTGTAGCGAACCATGTCGTGATAACGTGCATTAGTCAAACCAAGTTCACAAGCACGCTCTCTAAACAACTCTTCCATAAAAGTATCCTTGTCTGTCTTTACTGCAGGAACTGCCTTACCCAAGCTATTCAAGCCGACACGACTACGGACAACATCCACCTGTGCGATAGCATCTTTGAGGTTACCTGTCTGTGCCAAGCACTCTGCATACAAGAGATACATTTCATCCAAGCTCAAATATACCCACTGAGTATACTGACGCAAGTAGTCATTCTCCATAAAATATTTATTGTTGTCGTAACCTGATGCAAAACGCTTTACCAAAGATTCATTGACAACAATCTTTTGTGCCTTCTCATCATAAGCAGCCACATAGTTGGAAGCATCTTGACCACCTACCCATAACTCGTAGATATCACCATTTGACTTACCTGTGGTCCAGTCAAGTGACTTTTGCTGGCCATTGACGATACACTCCTCATAAAGACGTGGGTCACGAGAAGCTGTTTTCTTTCCAAATCGACCAGTTGTGACACGATAGAACAAACGACCATTTGCACCAACGATTTTACCTGCAAGACTATCTTTCTTCCAGTTGAAAGGCGTACCATCGCTCCAAGGGAACATTTCTATGTACTCCTCTGTAGGTAAACAGTTTGAACGAGGAGGATTTGTCTGCCAATAGTGCCAAGTATAAGCAGCTGCCTTATAAGCATCTGTTGTCAACACACGAGTAGAATGTATAATTTCATGACTACCCTGAGCCGCATATCCCTTACGATATGCTTGACGATAATGATCATGAGACTTACTCAAACCAAGTGAGGCACATGTTGTAAGATGATACCATCCATTGGAGTTGCAAGCATTGAAGAAATCCTGACAAGCCTTCAATGCCTTCTGCCAACGCTCTTCGCTATAGTCACCATACCATACCAATGGTTTCTGTTCCTCAGACATACCTTGATAATAAGGCTCATTGTCATTAAACAATGGTGAAGCAGCGTAAGTCAAGATCTTTGCCTTTAAAGCCATAGCACCAGCTTTGGTCCATCGACCAATATTATTGGTAGAGTCAGTCTCCGTGGTATTGCCATCATAAGCCCAACGCAAAGCATTAGAATTGATGGCATCATCCAACAAGCCTGTCATAAACACAACAGTTGAGTCAACAGAAGCGCGTGGAAGGTTATAAGAGCCCTCAGTACCAGAGTATGATTGCTTAACCAAAGGTAAGCCGCCATACTCAGCAAACAAATCGAAGTAGCGAGCTGCTATCAAGCACTTAGCCTGTGCCTTGAAAGAAGCTTTCTTATCATCAGACAAGTCTGGTACATTGTCAACGTTCTCTATCAACAGATAGGCTGCGCGAACTGCTCTCCACACATTATCATTACTAAATGATATCAATGGATCCTGACCTGAGTCCAATGTACCGGTATAAAAAGCATTATATGCTATAGTAGAGTTCCAGTGCATCAACCAACAGTCGGTAACTTGGTCCAGCTTACCCGTATAAGGGTTTGCACTTGTACCATTCTTCACGGTATAAGGCAATCCATAATATTGCAAAGCATAAATACTGTTCAAGAACTGTTCCGTATAGACAGCACTGTTGAAAACAGTATCTTTCGTTACACTTCCACCTGGAGCTTTTTCCAAGAAAGAATTTCCAAATGCAATTTTATCAGTACAAGCTGAAAAAAATGACATCATCAGGAACATTCCTACAAACCCCAATATTGTTTTATTTAATAATTTCATAACTTATTCTATTTTTTAGAATCCTAACTTAAGACTGGCAGTATATGTTCTCTGAAGTGGGTAAGATGGTGCATTAGATGCACGTGTCTCAGGATCACCCCACTTATATGGAGTAAGCGTAAAGAGATTGTAACCACTCAATGAGAGTTGCAATTGATTCAACCCCAACTTCTTCATGAATGGGAATTTGAAGTCGTAAGCAATCATCAAAGTTTTCAAACGGAGATACTTAGCATCCTTTTCGTAAAGAGTTGACGACACATCATAGTTCTGCTTGGAATGGTTCCATGTTGCACGTGGATATTCTGCACTCTGTGAAGGATTCTCCTTAGTCCAAGTATTTGTAAGGTGATATTTCAAAAGACCACCCTCCTTTGAATTAGAAGCACTGTAGAATGGTTGACGGAATACGTCACTCAACATACGTGTAACATTCCAAGAACCTGTCAGCTGAGCATTAAATGAAAGTCCCTTCCATTGGAATCCAATATTCAAACCAGCAATATACTGAGGGTCATCGGTATAACCATAACCATAGCACTCATCCTTTGAACTTACAGTACCATCACCATTTAAGTCTACATATACACAATCTCCTGGCTCCAACTTTTCAACGAATTGGCCATCCAAGTCTACACCAAACTGGTTTTTGTAATCAACCTCGGCACCTTCGTAATAGAATTTCCAGAACTTCAACATTTTTCTAGAACCTATACGATGTCCTTTCACATATTGGTAAGTATATTCTTGTGGAGCCTCTTTCATTTCCACAATTTCATTCTGGTTATAAGACAAGTTAGCCTTTACCCAATAACGGAAATTCTTACCAATCTTATCATTCCAGTTCAAGCTTACCTCATAACCCCATGAGTTTACCTCACCTAAGTTAGAAGCAGGCAAAGAGAAGCCAAGCAATGTAGGTGCTGTATAATCAGTTACCAAAATATCCGTACGATGCTCCTTATAGTAATCAAACGTACCACGCAAGCGATCGTTCAAGAAGTTGATATCCACACCATAATCTTGCTTGAAAGCCTTCTCCCAAGTCACATCCTTGTTGTGCTTTGCTGCCTCAACCGATCCCATCTTGGTGGTACCATTCTCCACACCGAAGTTATAACCATAAGCATCTAATGTTCCGTTAATACCATTACGATTGAACAAAGAGTTCTGGTTTACGCTATAAGGGTCTGGAGTATACAAGAAACGCCAACCTGTAGAAGAAGCAAACTTATCATTACCTACCAAACCCCAAGAAGCACGGAGTTTCAAAAATGAAACAACCTTCTTCAATGGCTTGAAGAATGGCTCATCGCTCATAACCCAGCCTACAGAACCTGCAGGGAAGAAACCGAAACGATTGTCCTTTGAGAAATTCTCTGAACCATTGTAGCCGACATTGAACTCAGCCATATAACGGTTGTTCCAGTCGTAAGTAACACGCCCAACTAAGCCTACATATCCAGAAGGAATATCAGAATACTCACTTGGATAGTAAGTCTTACTCTGGTTGTAAAGCAACAATCCACCTACAGTATGCAAGCCGAAGGTTCTGTTGTAATTGAACGCAGTTTCAAAGTACCAGTTACGGCCTTTGCCACGAGCCTCAGAATAAGCCGGAGTTGTAGTATCGTTGTTCTTTCTGAATGCGAAGGTATCTTTCTGGGTTTCTTCATCAACGCCCTGCCATACAGGAGTATAAGAAGCAACAGTTGCGCTACCTCTTTTATATACAGTAAAGTTACTGTTGTAAGATCCCTTGATTCTCCAAGACAATCCCTTTGTCAAAAAGTCCAACTTCTGGTTCAACTGGAGGTCCATGCTCAACTTATTGTTATTGGTATTCATGAAGCCAGAACCATAGTAGCCCATACCTGTTCCACCAATAAAAGGCAAAACGTTACCATCAGCATTATCTGTCTTCAAAGCAGAGCCAGCGATTAGCTGACCATCTATAAAGCCAGGGCTTGAGAAAGGCGTAGCATAATATATCTGTTTGATAAGACCAGAAGAACCTTGACCTGTATAAGGTTTCTTTGCCTCATCAACCACACCAGACAAATTGACACTCAAAGTAGTTGTCTTTGTCAAGTCGATATCCAAGTTAGAACGATAGTTAAAACGATTATAACTATAATCATTGGTATAAGCTTGGTCAAACTGCTTGAACAAGCCACCTTGAGTAAACATACCTGCACTAATGAAATAACGTACAGATTTCGTACCACCAGAGATACTTACATTATGTTGCGTCTGAAGAGTAACATCCTTCATTACATAATCTACCCAATTGGTACTTGGAAAACGATATGGATCAGAACCATCTTGAAATTTCTTAATGACAGCATCTGAGAACACATGACCTACGCCATCATTCTCACACATCTGATTATAAAAATTTGCATACTCATAAGAAGAAGTCTGCTCAACCATTCTAGAAGGAGTCAAAGCTGAGAAAGAAGTTGAGACAGAAATCTTTGCCTTACCCTCCTGACCTCTCTTGGTTGTAATGAGGACTACACCATTAGCACCACGCACACCAAATACAGCTGTAGCAGAAGCATCTTTCAAAACGGTGATACTCTCAATTTCATTAGGGTCGATATCATACATATCACGCTCTACTCCATCGACCTGAATCAATGGATTGGAGTTACCGAATGTACCCTTACCACGCACGAAGATTGAAGCTGCATCAGAACCAGGCTCACCAGAATACTGTACGGTTGTCACACCTGAAAGTTGACCAGCCAAGATATTGTTGACAGAAGACACTGGTGTACGAACCAAATCCTCGCTCTTTACTGACGACAAGGCACCTGTAACAGTTACTTTCTTCTGCACGCCATAAGCGACAACTTCCACGGCGTTCAAAGAGACGGCACCTGAAGTCTTCAATTGAACCTTCATGCCTTCTTTGGCTGCAATGACGGTCTCATCATAACCAATATAGGTTATCTTGAGTTTTGCACCTGGCTTGACGTGGATGCTGAAGTTACCGTCCATATCAGTGACAGTACCTTGAGCAGCACCTCCACCAACGACTAATACGGTTGCACCGATTACAGGCTCGCCAGTCTCATCGACTACTGTACCCTTGACTGCCTTCGTTTGCTGAACATTGAGTACATCAGCATAGATTTGCCCCCCCATACAAGGAGACATCACCAAAGCTGAGCATACCAACGCAAATGGCAATACAGACTTCTTAATCATTTTGATTTGTTTGCTCATATTTATTTTTAGGTTTATTCGTTCAACTCGTTTCCCTATGAAAACATAATGCAAGATTATATCAATTAGGTAAACTTTAGGTTTTATGAATATAACATTCTTTCAAACATTTCGGCTGCAAAAGTAGGTAATTAGAGTATTTTTACACTTTAATTTTTGGCTTTTCACCTTTTTTTTTTGATATAATGTCTAGAACGCTACGTTTCAAAGGGGATTCAACAATAGAAAATCGTCCATTTATTTATATTTTCGTACAGTATGCGAAAATAAAAAAGTCCCGAGGTTTTTCAAAAATCCTCGCGAGGTTTTTCAAAAATCCTCCCGAGGTTTTTCCAAAAGCCCCCCAATGGATTTTCGAACACCTCCCAATGCATTTCCAAGCATCTCCCGACATTTTAGGCTTTTTCACACTAAACATAATGGAGTACCACATTTTTTTATTAACTTTGCCGACAACATCAGAAATACTACAAATAACATTCATGAACATTTTATATATAAGCAATGCAAACAAGTAAATACCTCCTAGCTACAGACAGGGATGCCCAATGGGGTCTCACCGTCAGCACTGTGGGGAAAGAAAATATCGAGCCAGGTGAAGACTACCCTACCAAGGGACATGCCAATGGATATTACTTCGACATCAAGAAAGGTAGGACGCTGGATGAATACCAACTGCTCTACCAGTCGGAAGGCGAAGGTGTCTTCCAATCTGAGCATTGTCCGGAGACGACCATCAAGGCTGGCGACATCTTCATGCTCTTTCCTGGCGAATGGCATACCTACCATCCCAACCGTGAGAAAGGATGGAAAAGCTTTTGGATTGGCTTCAAGGGCAAGAACATTGACGACAGGGTAAAACATGGTTTTCTCTCTGTCGAGAAACCTATCTACCACGTGGGATTCAGTAATGAGATCATCAACCTATACGAAGAGGCATATCGCACCGCCATCGAGGAGGCTGCCTTCTCGCAACAGAGCCTGGCTGGTATCGTCAACCACCTCATCGGACTCATGTACTCCCTGGAAAGAAACATTGAACTGAACAAGGACACCAAGCATGTCGATATCATCAACAAGGCTAGACTTCGCATCCGTGAATCGCTGGAAGAGAATATGACCATACAAGAACTAGCAGTGGAACTCGGCATGAGCTACTCCTCTTTCAGAAAGCTATTCAAGGAGCACACGGGATTTGCCCCTGCCCTCTATCAGCAGAACCTAAAACTGCAAAGAGCCAAGGAGCTTCTCTCCACCACAGAAGAAAGCATCAAGGAAATAGCCTATCGCCTCAACTTCGAGTCGCCCGACTATTTCTCCTCCAAGTTCAAGAGTCAGACAGGTATGAAACCATCCGATTTCAGAACCATGACACGATAACATCCACCCATACAGCCGCGGGGCTGTATGGGTGTTTTTGTACTCCCCACTCCCTACTTTCTTCCATTTCCACTCAAAAACAATTGACAAATATTAATGCACGAAAATCAAAATCTCTTGTCGCCTATCAGTATTTCGCCCTAATTTTGCAAGCGAAAAATGTAACAACTTAAAACCTACATTATTATAATGGAACAAAAAAAATATTTCTTCGCAGTTGACTTGGGAGCTACGAGTGGACGAACCATCATCGGCAGTCTGTCGGATGGAAAGTTTGACCTAGAGGAGTTGACACGTTTCGACAACAACCTCATCGAGACAGGTGGTCACTTCTATTGGGACATCTATGCTCTCTACTACGAAATCATCAAGGGTTTGAAACTCGTTGCACAGCGCAACATCCCTATCCAAAGTATCGGCATCGACACTTGGGGATGCGACTTCGTATATGTGGGCAAGGACGGAGCTATCCTTCGCAACCCGATGGCATATCGCGACCCTCACACCTTCGGCATGATGGAAAAATACTTCGACGAGAAGGTGAGCAAGGAGAAAGTCTATGAGAAGACAGGTATCCAATTCATGAACTTCAACTCACTTTTCCAAATCTACGCCATGCGCAAGGCTGGCAACGTAGCCTTGGAAAACGCTGACAAGGTATTGTTTATCCCTGATGCCTTGAGCTATATGCTCACTGGCAAGGCTATCTGCGAATACACAGTAGCCTCCACCTCACAGATACTCAACCCGATGACCAAGGACTTGGACGAGGAACTCGTGGAAAGTCTAGGACTGAAACTCTCTCAGTTTGGCGAGATGACCTCCCCTGCCACCATCATCGGCACACTGACCAAAGAGGTGCAGAAGATGACAGGACTGACAGCCATCCCAGTGATAGCCGTAGCAGGTCACGACACCGCCAGTGCCGTAGCAGCCGTACCAGCCAAGAACGAGGAGTTCGCTTACCTTAGCTCTGGCACATGGAGCCTGATGGGCATCGAGACGAAGGAAGCCATCATCAACGACAGAAGTTTCGACCTCAACTTCACCAACGAGGGAGGTATCGACGGTACGACCCGATTCCTCAAGAACATCTGTGGCATGTGGATTTACGAGCGTTGCCGCAAGGAATGGAAAGATGCAGCCGCAGCCAACAACACCGACATGGAGGCACTCTCCCACTCCGCCCTGATAGCAGAGGCGATGAAGCAGCCAGCCTTCCAGAGCATCATCAACCCAGACGATGCCGTCTTCGCCAATCCTTCCTCAATGGTAGATGCCATCCAAGGCTACTGTGAGAAGACAAGTCAGTATGTACCGAAGACATACGGTGAGATTTGCCGTTGCATCTTCGAGAGCCTAGCCCTTCGCTATCGCCAGATCTTCACATGGCTCAAGGAGTTTGCCAACTTCGACATCCACGTACTGCATATCATCGGCGGCGGTTCGCTCAATGCTTACCTCAACCAATTCACAGCCAACAGTTGCGGCATCACCGTACTGGCTGGTCCTCAGGAAGGCACCGCCATCGGTAACATCATGTTGCAAGCCAAGGCTTCGGGAGCTGTCAAGGACATCTGGGAGATGCGACAGATCATCGCTAACTCACTGGAGCTGAAGCGTTTCGAGCCACAAGACAAGGAAGCGTGGGACAAGGCTTACGAGCATTTCTTGGAAATCACAAAATAAACAATAACAACATAAAAACAAAATAAACAATAACAACATAAAACTTAAAAACAATGAACGCAGATTTAATCACAAAGAATTACGAGATTGCTAAGGAGCGCTATGCCGCTCTTGGTGTGGACACAGATAAGGCCATCGAGACCTTGGAGAAGACTCCTATCTCCTTGCACTGCTGGCAGGCTGACGACGTAGTAGGCTTCGAGCGCAACGTAGCTGCCTCTGGTGGTATCCAGACAACAGGCAACTATCCTGGCAAGGCACGCAACATCGACGAGTTGCGCCAAGACATCGAGAAAGTGAAGTCTCTCTTGGCTGGTACCTATCGTTTGAATCTCCACGAGACCTACGGTGAGTTCGGCGGCAAGTTTGTTGACCGTGACCAAGTTGGCGTAGAGCACTTCCAAGGTTGGATGCAGTGGGCTAAGGAGCATGACTTGAAGCTCGACTTCAACTCCACCTCTTTCTCTCACCCTAAGAGTGGCAACCTCACATTGGCAAACCCAGACAAGGAAATCCGTGATTTCTGGATTGAGCATACCAAGCGTTGTCGTCGTATCGCAGATGCCATGGGTAAGTATCAGAACGACCCATGTATCATGAACATTTGGGTACATGATGGTTCTAAGGACATCACTGTAGAAAAGGCTCGCTATCGTCAGATCTTGAAGGATAGCTTGGACGAGATATTGGCAGAGGAATTGCCAAACATGAAGTCTTGCTTGGAGGCAAAGCTCTTCGGTATCGGCTTGGAGGCTTACACAGTAGGTTCCAACTACTTCTATACAGGCTATTGTGCCAAGAACAATGTCATCTACACACTCGATACCGGTCACTACGAGCCAACAGAGAACGTTTCTGACGCTGTATCAGCACTCTTGCTCTACGTACCAGAGTTGATGCTCCACGTATCTCGCCCTATGCACTGGGATTCAGACCACGTAACACTCTTCGACGACAATACTCGCAACCTCTTCTCTGAGTTGGTTCGTGCCAATGCACTCGACCGTGCTCACATCGGTCTCGACTACTTCGATGCTTCCATCAACCGTATCGGTGCTTACATCGTAGGTGTACGTGCAGCCCAGAAGTCATTGTTGCAGGCATTCTTGGAGCCACTCGATATTCTTCGCAAGTACGAGGACGAAGGCAAGCTCTTCGAGCGTCTCGCCCTTCTTGAGGAAGCTAAGACATTGCCTATGGGCGCTGTCTATGACTACTTCAACCTGAAGAACAACATCCCTGTAGGCGAGGAGTATATCGCAGACGTAGAGAAATATGAGGCTGAGGTCCTCTCAAAGAGAAACTAAGCCTATGGACATCATCATCGGATTAATCATCATAGCAGTTGGAGCATTTTGCCAGTCCAGCTGCTATGTTCCCATCAACAAGATCAAGGATTGGAGCTGGGAATCCTACTGGATCATACAAGGTGTCTTCGCTTGGCTCATCTTGCCATTCTTCGGTGCCTTGTTGGCAGTACCGGAAGGACACAGTTTCTTCGAACTATTTGATGGATATGGATTCAATGTGGCAATGACCATGCTCTTCGGTGTGCTTTGGGGCGTAGGCGGTTTGACCTTCGGTCTCTCCATGCGCTACCTCGGTGTAGCCCTCGGACAGAGCATTGCCTTGGGAACCTGCGCTGGCTTGGGCACCATCATGGGTCCTGTCTTGCTCAACATCTTCTTCCCTGAGATGAACGCTTTGGCAGCTTTGACTTTCAGCGTTATCCTCGGCGTGGTCGTTACCTTGGTGGGCATCGCCATCATCGGTGTGGCTGGCAGTATGAAGGCGGCTTCCCTCTCTGAAGAAGAGAAAAAGGCGGCTGTCAAGGACTTCAACTTCCCTAAGGGTCTCGCCATCGCACTGTTGGCTGGTTTCATGAGCGGTTGCTTCAACGTAGGTCTTGCCTTCGGAGCTGACATCAACTTCGGTTCGCTCACTCCTGACATGTACAAAACCTTACCAGCCACCTTCTTGGTGACATTGGGCGGTTTCGTCACCAATGCCCTCTACTGTTTCTACCAGAATAGCAAGAATCATACTTGGGGCGATTATCAGAAGACGGAGGTATGGGGCAACAACCTGGTGTTCTGCGCCTTGGCAGGAGCCTTGTGGTACAGCCAGTTCTTCGGCTTGTCGCTTGGCAAGGGATTCCTCACTGAGTCGCCTACCCTCTTGACGCTCTCCTTCTGTATCTTGATGGCACTCAACGTGGTATTCTCCAATGTTTGGGGCATCATCCTGAAAGAATGGAAAGGATGTTCACCGAAAACCATCGCAGTACTCATCGTTGGCATCATCGTCTTGATTATCTCAAGTTTCTTGCCACAGTTAATTTAAAAAAGAAAAGACAATGAAAAGATTTGCATTTAAGATGTATCTCAAGAAGGGATGCGAGAAAGAATACGCCAAGCGCCACGCTGCGATTTGGCCTGAGTTGAAACAAATGATCAAGGAACAGGGAGTGAGCGACTACAGCATTTTCTGGGACAAGGAGACCAACCTCCTCTTCGCCGTTCAGAAATGTGACAGCGACACCAACAGCCAGGACACCACCAATGTGGACCCAATCACCCAGAAATGGTGGGACATGATGGCTGACATCATGGAGGTGAACCCAGACAACTCGCCTGTCACCATCCCACTGGAAGAACTCTTCCACATGGACTAGAAAGAAACGTATGTTTGGGATAAACAGCAAACATACAATAAAGGAAGCCCCCGAGCATTTCACAATGTCCGGGGGCTTATTCTTTACTCTTAAACCTAAATTCTTAAATTAAATCTACTAAACTACTTAACTTAAATATAACAAAATTCTACTGAATCTAAAACGTATGCAACCTATTTCTTTATCTTGGTAAATTAAAAGCCTTTGTCATCTCAGCCATTTCCTCTTGACTCATACCATCAGGCTCAAAGCCCATGCAATTGGAGTCAATATAGATCTTGGCACTCTTGGAGAGAACATCAATCTGGTCGAAAGCATCCATCACGTCCAAGCCCTTGGCGAAGACTCCGTGCTTCTCCCACATTACCACGTCATAATCTTCCAATTCCTTCAAAGTTTCCTCTGCCAACTTCAAGCTGCCTGGCAACTGATAAGGGACGATACCCAAACCGAGTGGACAGAAAGCCTTGGTCTCTGGAATCATACTCCAAAGGAGATTGCTGAGCACATCCTTGCCCATGAACTTCTTGTTGTGGCTCATAGCAATCAACTCGATAGGATGAGTATGAACAGTTGCCTTATAGTTGGAACCCTTCTCGATGAGACGAGCATGAACACTCAAGTGACTAGGAAGCTCGGAGGTTGGCATCACAGGATTGTCGGCGATGATGACATAGCTAGCGCAATCATCCAGGATGCGGATGATGGAACCATTGTCCATAGGCCAACGAGCCAAATCACGCATTCTCTTGCCAGTACCCTTGCAGAAGAAATAGCAACCTTTCAATGCTGGCAATGCTGTACCAATCTGCTTCACCTCGCTGATAGCTGGCAAAGACTTGATTTCATCATCCACCAAATCGGTGATGTTGACGGTGATGTTGCCACCATTACGCTCTGCCCATCCATTCTGCCAGAGATAACCTGCTACCTCAGCTATCTTATCGACCTCCTTCTTCAAGGCAGGACGACCTTCCAATATGCTACTCATGATTTTTTTGTTTTTAGTTTGTTTTTGATTTCGATTGCAAAGTTAGTCAATATATCCTATGCCTTTCCCTATTTTTTGACAAATCAACCCTCATTTTTGTACTATTAGGCTTTTTTGTAAATCTTAGTTTGAACATATCAAACTTTTTACCTATCTTTGCCGGTGCAATTACATTATTATATATAGTCAACTTAAAACCAGCATAAATGAACAAACTACAAAAGACAAAAATCATGGGATTTTCTTTCGCCTTCGCATGGATGGTGACATCTGCCAGTTATGCTCAGATGCTACCTACCCCTACCCAGGAATCAAAGCCGGGAGTGAGATGGTGGTGGATGGGATCTGCAGTGGATAAGGGAAACCTCAAGTGGAATCTTGACGAATATGCCAAGGCTGGCATCGGTGCCGTTGAAATCACTCCTCTCTATGGCGTGCAAGGCAATGACAAGAATGATATTCCCTACCTTTCCCAAAAATGGATGGATATGCTACAGTTCGTGGAAAAGGAAAACCAACAAGTAGGCATAGAGACTGACATGGCTACGGGCACGGGATGGCCATTCGGCGGTCCGTGGGTGCCTATCAACGAAGCTGCCTGCAAGGCTATATTCGTGGATACCATTGTGGATGTCAAGCAGAAACTGATGGACATCGACTTCCAAGTGCCTGCCAAGGAACGTGCCTTCGCCAAGCTGAAGCTGATCAAGGCTTATCCTGTGGAGGGTGACAAGAGAAAGAAACGTGTCATCGCCCTATACGAAAGTCGTACCCGACAGAAAGTGAAGCGTGCCGCCCCTGGAGGAGAGGGATATGTCATCGACCATTTCGACTCCACTGCCGTGGCTCACTATCTCGCCCATATCGACAGTGCCTTCGTGGCATCCAAGACACCCTATCCTCATACTTTCTTCAACGACAGTTATGAGGTGTATGGTGCCAACTGGACTCCTACCCTGCTAACCGAGTTTGAGAAGATGCACGGCTATCAGTTGCAAGACAAATTCCCTGAGTTCTTGGCTGGAGATGCAGAGGTGGTAAGCGACTACCGTAAGACTCTCGGCGATATGCTGTTGCACAACTTCACGGAACAATGGACGAAATGGGCGCATGAGCGTGGTGCCATCACTCGCAACCAAGCACATGGTTCTCCTGCCAACCTCATCGACTGCTATGCTGCCGTTGACATCCCTGAGATTGAGGGATTCGGTCTCACCGACTTCGGCATTAAGGGGTTGCGAAAAGACCCAGGCAAGACTCGTCCTAACTTCAGCGACCTCAGTATGTTGAAATATGCTCCTTCTGCCGCACACATCACTGGCAAGAAATATACATCGAGCGAGACCTTCACTTGGCTCACCGAGCACTTCAGAACCTCCCTGAGCCAGATGAAGCCAGACATGGACTTGATGTTCTGCGCTGGTGTCAACCACATGTTCTTCCATGGCACCGCCTACTCACCGAAGAACGATCCATGGCCAGGTTGGAAGTTCTATGCCTCTATCGACATGAGTCCTACCAACAGCATTTGGCGTGACGCACCTGAACTGATGAAGTACATCACTCGCAGCCAAACCTACCTGCAATGGGGACAGCCCGACAACGACTTCTTGGTATATCTGCCTGTGAGAGACATGTGGCGCAACGACACCAAGAACTGGTTGATGCAGTTCGACATCCACAGTATGGCGAAGAAGGCACCTGAGTTCATCAAGGTCATCCTCGACATCGACAAGGCAGGATTCGATTGCGATTACATCAGCGACAAATACCTTCGCACATGCCGTTTCAAGAATGGTATGATCGAGACTGCCGCCGGTACTCGCTACAAGGGTATCATCATCCCAGGCAACAACATCATGCCAAAGGATGTCATCGAGCACCTCTCTGACCTGAAGGCGCAAGGTGCCAAGATTATCAAGGGCGACAACACGAAGGCGATGGCTGAAGCGGCACAACCCGAACTGATGAAGAAGCAGTTGGGATTGAAGATGATCAGACGCAGCAATCCGATAGGACACCACTACTTCATCGCCAACCTCTCACCACAAGACATCGACTCTAGCGTAAACCTTGCAACAGGTGAGAAACAAGGCATCTGGTACAATCCTATGACTGACGAATATCAAGCTGCCCATATCGACAGCAAGGGAGTTCGAGTACTATTGAAGAGTGGCGAGAGTCGCATCCTTATCACCTCCAACAAACCTATCGACAGTTGGAGCATCAGCAGCGACATCCTCTCCCATATCAAGGAGACTCAGTCTTACAACAAGAACCAAGGCTCCACAATGGAAGGGAAACAAGAAATCGACCTCACTACCAATAAGTGGGCTCTCTCCTTCACCGAGGAACAACCGCAGGTGGAACAGAAATTCCAATTGCAAGGTCTGAAGACTTGGGAAGGACTCAACGACAAGACCAAGGTGACAATGGGAACGGGCGTTTACGAGACCACCTTCAAACTATCGAAAGAGGAAGCTAAGGCTCCTTGGAGCATCGACTTGGGAGATGTTCGTGAGAGCGCCAGAGTCTATATCAACGGCAAATACATCGGCTGCGCATGGGCTGTACCTTATATTCTCGACTGCAAGGACGCACTCGTGAAAGGCAAGAATACCCTCCGCATCGAGGTGACCAATCTACCTGCCAACCATATCGCCGAACTGGATAGACAGGGAGTGAAATGGCGCAAGATGAAAGAAATCAACGTGGTTGACATCAACTACAAGAAAACCACCTATGAGAACTGGGAGCCTGTGCCTAGCGGTCTCAACAGTTACGTTAAGTTGGTTCGCCCATGATTCTCCCCTATCGACGAGCATCATCAGAATCGAACGAACAATCGTTCTCTGATTCCAATAGACAATCATCAAACATTGTATAACCATAACATACCAAAAAGCAACATGAAGAAACTAATTCTTTCAGCCTTATGCGCGGTTTGCGGCTTGACTAGCCTGTCTGCCCAAAACGCATTGCAAAACGAAATCTTGGAGGTGGCACATCGCACCAACAACTACTTTATGACGAAGTACAGCGATCCGACCATCGACACCTATGTGAAGAAAGTACGTACCAGCAACCTCTGGACTCGTGCCGTATATTACGAGGGCTTGATGGCACTCTATGAGATTGACCCACAACAACGTTACCTCGACTACACCGACCGATGGGCTGACTATCACAAATGGACAGCTCGCCACAGTGTGAACGATACCGATGCCGACAACCAATGCTGTCAGCAAACCTACATCGACCGTTATGTACAAACAGGTGGCAAGAAGGACTTGAGCCAAGTAAAAGCCAATCTTGACCATCAGATGAGCACCAATAGAGTGTCTTACTGGACATGGATCGATGCCATCCAAATGGCAATGCCTGTCTATGCCAAATACGCCAAACTCACAGGCGAACGCAAGTATCTCGACTATGCCATGAACTCCTATAAGTGGAGCCGTGACACACTTGCAGGCGGTCTTTTCAATAAAGAAGAAGGTCTGTGGTGGCGTGACAAGGACTACGTACCACCTTACAAGGAGAAAGATGGCAGCAACTGCTACTGGAGCCGTGGAAACGGTTGGGTATATGCCGCCTTGGTACGTGTCATGGAAACCCTGCCTAAAAACGACAAGTACTATGCTTTCCTCAAGAAAGACTTCATCGCTATGAGTCAAGCCTTCTTGAAATGTCAACGTGAAGATGGATATTGGAACGTCAGTCTTCTCTGCCCAGCCAACTACGGTGGTCCTGAGATGACAGGTACCGGTCTCTTCCTCTATGGCATGGCATGGGGCGTACGCCAAGGCATCCTGCCACAAGCAAAGTATCAAAAAGCGATGAACAAAGCCTGGAAAGCCTTGGCAGCCTCCGTCCATGAGGATGGCTTTATCGGTTATAACCAAGGTACAGGCAAAGACCCTGCAGCTGGTCAGCCTGTCACCTTCACTTCCGTCCCAGACTTCGAGGACTATGGTACAGGATGTCTCTTGCTAGGAGCTGCTGAGTATTATAAACTTCAAAATGCGACCCTCACAGCTACAACCCCAAAAGTTGCTGCAAAGAAGGTCGCCGCAAAGAAAAGAACTAGAAAGTAATTATCCCTTCATCAAGAAACAAAACGAATCATGAGAAAATATATTTTTCTGATGGCATGCTTGCTGGCTCTGATGCCAGCAAGCTCTGAAGCCGCAAAGAAACAAAAGAAAGTCAAGAAGGCCCAAACTGAACTTTGGCCCGATGGCACTAAGATGGATGCTTGGTTCTGCAACGCCCAAAAGGTGAATGTTGACACGCTCGGAAAGAAGTATGTCATCACGGATTATGGCGTGAAAAACGACAGCAACCTCATTCAGACAAAAGCTATCCAAGTCGTCATCGACCAAGCCGCCAACAACGGTGGTGGCGTCATCGTCATCCCTGCCGGAACCTACCAGAGCGGTGCACTCTTCTTCCGTCCTAAGACCCACCTCTACGTGGAGGAAGGCGGCAAGCTAAAGGGCAGCGACCGTATCGTCCACTTCCCTGTCATCGAGACTCGTATCGAGGGCGAGACATGTAAATACTTCTCTGCCTTCATCAATGCAGACCATTGCGATGGCTTTACGATTGCTGGTCCTGGTATCATCGACGGCAATGGTTATCACTATTGGGAAGAATTTTGGATTCGCCGCACCTGGAATCGCCAATGCACCAATAAGGATGCACAGCGCCCTCGCCTCATCTACATTTCCAATTCCAGCAACGTGACAATCCAAGATGCTCATATCCAAAACAGCCCATTCTGGACCAATCATATCTACCGCTGCGACCACGTCCGTTTCTTGGATTGTACCATCTTCGCACCGACAGAAGGAGTGAAAGCTCCTAGCAGCGATGCCATCGATATTGATGTATGCCATGATGTGTTGGTAGATGGTTGCAATATGCACGTCAATGATGATGCCATCGCCATCAAGGGTGGCAAGGGCACTTGGGCTGACCAAGCCCCAGAGAATGGTCCTGTATATAATGTACTGATTCAAAACTGCAACTATGGTAGAGTTCATGGTTGCCTCACCCTTGGCAGCGAGAGCGTGAACGACCGCAACATCGTACTGAGAAATATCAAGGTGGGCAACGCTCAACGAGTACTTTGGCTCAAGATGCGCCCTGACACCCCTCAGCATTACGAGTATGTCACTGTTGATAACATCACAGGCAACACCGGCAGTTTCCTCGTCATCCGTCCTTGGACACAGTTCTTCAAGCCTGGTGATCGCAAGGATATGCCACTCAGTCAGTGCAACAACATCTCCATCAAGAACATCAGCATGAATTGCGACAACTTCTTCGATGTAGGCACAAGCGATAAGTATCGCCTAAGAGATTTCACCTTCGAGAACATCACTTGCACAGACAAGAAGATGGCATTCGATAGCAAACTCATAGAGAACACCCTCGTCAAGAATGTCAACATTCAAGAAAGAAGCAAGAGCAATGGATTGAAAACAACCAGTGATACCGACGGACTGAAATAAGATAAAGATAACAGAAACTAAAAAATCCTGCTAGTCAAAAGACTTGCAGGATTTTTTATGGGTGGAAGGTGGGACTCGAACCCACGACATTCAGAACCACAATCTGACGCTCTAACCAACTGAACTACGTCCACCATGTTAGCTAGCTTAATCGTTATTTCTTTTAAGCGAGTGCAAAGGTAGCAATATTTTTTGATTCCACCAAATTTTTCTTCGATTTTTTTCAAAAAGAAGCGCATTTTATCCAAAAATCAAGAAAAATGGCTACTTCTCTCGCGAGAAATAGCCATAACCTATGTACAAACCTTTTATAAAAATGGTTCGTAGTTTCTTCAATTACTTAGCTGGAGAAGCTGGTGCCTTTGGCGCAGCAGGAGCTGCCTTCTGAGCATCTGCGCCCTGAGTTGCAGGAGCTTTCTGAGCACCAGCTGCATTGCTAGCACCTGGCATAGCAGGAAGAGCAGTCTGCTCTGTTGTAGCAGAATTCTCCATAACACTGCTTTCGCCTACTGCTGTAGGAGCTACGTAAGCGCAAGCTACACTGATGATGACCATTGCTGCAGCAAGGCCCCATGTTAATTTCTCGACAACATCGGTGGTCTTACGAACACCCATGATGGCGTTAGATGAAGAGAAGTTGGATGCAAGACCACCTCCCTTTGATTCCTGGATGAGCACGATGAAAATCATCAACAATGCTATCAAGACGATTAATACTACAAATAATGTGTACATTTTTAAAACTAGTTTTATTTATTATTATTTTTCTCTATTTCTTGCTGTTTCTGATCAGTTTCTCCAAGAAGCGCATCTGGTCACCATAGTAGGCACTCTTGCCAGGATGCTTGGCATGAAGACGACTGATGATGTCGAGCGCACGCTCATATTTGCCTTGCTTGATGTAGATTCTCGCCAAGGTCTCCGTAAAGACGCCGCCATTCTCTGTCTGACCATCCTTCTCTTCCTCTATCTGAGGCTTGAACTCTGGTTGGTAATCGGCAGCAGAGTCTATCTTCGGCAACTTGAATCCTCCATCTTCCATGAAGTCATCAATCAGTGAGATAGTACGGGAAGGTTTCTCTTCTTCTTCCTCGCCTTCCGTCTCCAAGAGATAAGCCACATAGTCAACAGCTGCATCTGCAGGTGTTGGCTTCCTCTTCTCTTTCTTCTTTTTCTCTTCTTCCTCATCAGCAGGAATTGATTCCAAGAAGTTGTCTATCAAGTCGGAAGTACGATCGGCATTATCATCCTTCTTTTCGACTGGTTTCTCCATCTTTTTGAGTTGGTAATGAGCTGCCTCCACCATTTGGAAGATAACCTTCCTGTCAGTGATGTAAATGGCTGCCCTACGCAATTCCTCATCAAAGCTGGCATCGTGGAGCAAGTAAAGATTCTGCAACATCAATAGGCGAGCCGTCTGATAGTACGGATAGAGTGCTAGCAGCTCTCGGAGGTCATAAAGGGTTTCTTTATTCATCTCCTCTGGATGTTGTATCAATCTTAATAGTTCCACTAACGAATATTTATTATTTATAATTTATCATTTATTATCTACCCCATTACCAGTTGGCAACTGTAGCGTTGAATATCTGCTCCACCAAGTCTTTTACCATCTGGTTGACGAGTTCTTCTTGCACAGAGGCTAAGCTCTGAGTGGTCTCGTAACTCTTGGAGGAAGTAAATTGGCGTTCAAAGTCCTCGGTATGGTTTACATTGTTGGTGAATCTCACATTGACCGTGATGGAGAGCTCTGTCTGCGCTGAATATCCCTCACTCGACACACTCTTGTTGCGCTGGCTGTACTGGGTTATCTCACCCTCAATCTTTAGGTCGCCGTTGCGTTTCACCTGTTGCAAACGAGTATGGTTGGCAAACTCATCCTTCAAGGCATTGTTGAACATCGGACCCATCGGCCCCCATACATACGAGCTTCTGATAGGGAACTCGGCTATCTGAATAGTCTTGGTCTTCGTATAGTCGATACTTGCACCGTTGAACTTATAGCTCACGGAGCAAGCCGCCAAAATGCCCATCATCAAGATGACACCTATTATATATATATGTTTGCGAAAACGCTTCATATTTTCATTCTTACTTTTTCTCGTTATCTTCTTCCGAATCCTCATCATTGTTGCCGAGTCCATATTGCTTGATACGGCGATAGAGCGTTCTGTCGGATATACCCAACTCTTGTGCCGCCTTCTTGCGATTACCATTGTTACGTTCCAAGGCTTTCTCTATCATCTGTCGTCCGATGTCGTTCAAGTTGAGTGTCTCCGGCTCATTGATTTCCTCCGCCACAGCATCCTCTGCCTCATGTGGATGAATCACCTGGGCAGGACGCATAGTGGTAGGATAATTCGGCTCAATGGATGAGATGGATTGCGGAGCGGAGAAACCACTTGCACCACTCAACTGTCGTGCCTCATCGAGTTGCTTCCTCAAGGAAGTCACATCCCTTCTCAGGTCACTCACGTTGCCTCTCAACTCATAGAGTATTTTGTAGAGCAACTCCCTCTCGCTCTCATAACTATGATTGCCGCCCGACTGACTAGGAATCGTCGCCAATTGGGTAGATTCCTCATCTTGCGGTATATACTTAAGTAGCACATCGGCAGAGATTTCTCTTTGTTCGCTGAGCACAGACATCTGTTCGGTGATATTCTTGAGTTGTCTCACATTGCCCGGCCACTTATATTTCAGCATGATAACCTTGGCGTCATCACTCAGAGAAATCTTTGGCAAGCGATACTTCTCTGCCATCTGCATGGCGAAGAGACGGAACAACAAAAGTATGTCATTGCCTCGCTCTCTCAAAGGTGGCATCTGGATAGGAATGGTGTTCAGACGATAATATAAGTCCTCACGGAAACGTCCCTCGCTTACTGCCTTGCGCATATTGACGTTAGTGGCAGCAACGATTCTCACATCTGTCTTTCTCACTTCCTGTCCGCCTACCCTGATATATTCGCCTGTCTCCAACACACGAAGCAGTCGAGCCTGAGTCTGAATAGGCAACTCACCCACTTCATCCAAGAAGATGGTACCCTTGTTGGCGATACCGAAATAACCCTCACTCTCGCCGATGGCACCTGTGAAGGAACCCTTCTCATGACCAAAAAGTTCACTGTCTATAGTACCCTCAGGAATACTACCGCAGTTGATGGCGAAATATTTCTCTCGACGGCGAGGAGAATTGTCATGGATGACACGTGGAATGATCTCTTTTCCGACACCCGATTCACCGATGATCAGCACAGAAAGATCGGTCGGTGCCACCTGCAAGGCGACATCGAGTGCATGGTTCAAACCATCGCTATTTCCAACGATGTTGTACCTTTGCTTTATCTTCTGTAGTTCACTTACGTCCATTTAGCTGACAAAATTACGCATTTTTTTTGAATAAACTGCAAAAATGGCATAAAATAGTCACTTTTTTAACTTTTCACCTCTGCATTTGGGTTGAAAGGCGCATTTGAATGCTTCTTTGGGATAGAAAAGCGCACTTTCTCACTCTCATCACGTTTCTCATGATAAAGCTTAGGAAGTGGATTCGCTGAAGCCTCATCATAGTCGTTGCGATGACGGAATGCATCGATAGCGAGATAGATGGCATGACGGAAAGATGTCTCATCGGCATGACCCGTTCCTGCGATACTAAAGCTTGGTGTCACATCGGCTGTGGTACGGATGATTGGGAGACCTGCCGTATAGATCACACCATCCTCGGTATAGAGAGAATGGAACGGTGTGGTAGCTTGGTCATGATACATCGCCATGACACCATCAAAGTCGGCGAAGTAACCTTGTCCGAAGAACTCATCTGATGCGTATGGACCGAAAGCCTGCACACCTTTTTCTGCCAAGGCATCGATGGCTGGGATGATGACTTCACGCTCCTCAATTCCACAACTGGTATCCTCATTGCTCTTTGGATTGAGCGAAAGTACTGCGATACGAGGATTGGTAATCATAAAGTCACGCTTCAAGGTTTGCTGCATCAGCGTCACCTTCTCTACGATAGCATCTGTAGTGATGCCAGCGGCAACCTCCTTCAATGGAGTCTTCTCCGTAACGGAAGCGATACGCAAGTTACCACCCACCAAGATAGACAAGCCTTTCTTGCCCTCACCGAGGCAAGTCTCAATATATTTCTTATGACCTTGGAAAGGATAGTTTTCTATCTGAGCGTTACCATTGTTGATAGGCGCGGTCACCAAGACATCATACAATCCATTGCGATAATCGGTCATTGCACGATCGAGAGCCTTTACGGCTGATTGTCCTGACTCTGGCGTAGGCATACCCATATCCACCTTCACTTCTTCCTCTACGGCTGCAAGGAGATTGATTCTTCCATCTTGTGCGTCCTCTGCTTTCTGGATGATAGAGAACTGTCCCGGCAGATTCATCGCCTTACGATAGTAAGCTGCCACCTTAGGGGAACCATATATAATAGGTGTGCAGAGTTCCAACATTTCCGGCTCTGCAAATGCCTTAAAGATGAGTTCATATCCGATACCATTGGTATCGCCATGGGTGATTGCCACCCTTACGTTCTGATTGTCCATTGTTTGTTTTTTTTTAAAGTTTTGTTTGCAAATCATTTAAATGTGCGGGCTTCCTTTATTGATAAAAAGAATGGTCCGCTATGTTAGTTGCCAGCGGCTCTCTTGGCAGTTGTCATCACTGCTTCAAGCTGCTTCATGAGATTTCTCTTTTTCATTTCCGGGGCATATACGAAGGCGATAATATAGAGCGAGCCATCGGCTAGTGGCAGTCGGCTCATTCTGTAGGGACCGCCCATGGCATCTCCCTTCATCTCCCAAAGTCCTTGGGTCAGGTTGGCGTAAAGCCTCTTGGGGTAGGATAGTTGCATATACATGCTGTCCGTTTCCCCAATCATATTTTTGCGCAGCATACTGTCGATTTCTTCTTTGGGAGTTAATGGTGTAGAATTCTTCACTCTTCGTTCTTCACTCTCCACTCTGACAAAGATGAGGTTTTGCATACCTCGGTTGGCGTTATTCGATAGCCAGAGGAAGTTCTTTGCCTCCTTGCTGGCATCGAGCTGGTCAGGTATCTTAATGTCGATGCCGAAGAGTCGCTTCACCAGTTTCTGCTTCTCTGGGTTCTGCTTGACGACAGCAGCAAGATGCTCCTGCTCAGCCTCGTAGATGGCAGCTTGGAGCACTCGTGGTTGGAGACTGTCCCTCAGTTCTTGCAGGGAGGCGGCGTGGATGCGGATGATGGTTTGCGGCGCAGCATTCTCATCATGGCTCACCTTGACGGAGAAGTTTTTCCCGATAGTAACAATGACTCGGGTTCTCATCAGCAGATAACTCCCACTCACCTTGCCTCGCTTCACCGAGATGACATTGCACATTGGCTCAGGTTGCGGCAAGATGTCCACGTCTTCAGTCAGCATCTCCTTCACGATATCCAACGTGTCTCCCTCCAGCAACACCTCGTAGGGCTGCCCTATGCTAGCAGGCAGTTTCTTCTCATCTCCTCGCTTACCGCCCAGTGAACAGCTAACGAAGAAAAGACAAACTGTGATAAGGAGGCTGAAAGCCAAAAGCATTCTTCTAACCATCATTATTACATATTTTTCAACCAAGTCCCTAGGAGAAGGGTTACATATTTTCCAACCACTTCTTTCCCGGTTTTGTGTATAGCCAAAGCAATATCAGTCCTGAAATAACACAGCCAAACGACATTGTAAAGACAAATGCATTCATAATTTATCTATTTAAAATTTTATAACCAATAAAAAACAAGAAACTCGACATTAGCAAGCCTGTTGCCATTCCATAAATCAGCGATTCAGTGAAACAGTTGTCTTTTATTGCCAAAGCAACATCTCCCAGTACGGTAATTGAGAAAGTAGCCTTACTCAAATCATAGAAGTACTTCCCGTCTCAGTCCTTTTCGTCTTAGTTTTTTCTTTTTCTTCCTTTTGCGTAACCATCGTCCATATTTTTACGATTCTTCGATATGTCTGATTTCCCCAATCTTCTTCGAGGTACTCAGCAATCCGCAAGCGGCATAGATGTCTTGTCCACGGCTGGCACGAATCGTAGTGAAAACTCCATGAGAGGTCAAGAAGTCACGGAACTGCTCCATCTTCTCATCATCCACCCCATGCAGTGGGATGTCTGGAATCTGGTGGAAACGGATGAGGTTGATACGGCAGTCGAGCCCCTTCAAGAGTTTGATGATCGCCTTGGCATGCTGCATACTGTCGTTCACACCCTTGAAGACGATATACTCGAAAGAGAGACGACGCTGGTGAGAGAAGTCATAGTTGCGCAACAACTCCACTACCTGCTCGATGCCCATTCCCTTCTCGGCTGGCATCAACTCCGCTCTCTCGGATGGTATCGGGTCATGGAGACTGATGGCTACATGGCACTCACTCTCCTCCAGGAATCGTTTCAACTTGTTTTTGATGCCCACCGAGCTGACCGTGATACGCTTCGGACTCCATGCCCAACCATAATCGGCAGTCAATATCTCCGTGGCACGAAGCACATTGTCGAGGTTGTCCATCGGCTCGCCCTGTCCCATAAACACGATGTTGGTCAAGTTCTCCACCTCAGGTAGAGAGTATATCTGGTTGAGGATGTCGCCCGCAGGCAAACTCCCCTCAAATCCTTGCTTGCCCGTCTGACAGAAGAGACAGTTCATCTTGCATCCCACCTGCGAGGAAACGCAGAGGGTGGCACGGTCCTTATCAGGAATATAGACGGTCTCCACAAACTTGCCGCTTCGAGTTGGGAAGAGGTACTTGATGGTACCATCCACAGAGTGCTGCGCATCAGTATATCCAGCGCATCCTATTTCGTATTCGGCAGCCAGTTTGGCACGGTTGGCTTTCGAGAGATTGGTCATCTCATCGATGCTCTTCACATGCTGCACATAGAGCCACTTGGCGATCTGCCCACCGGTGAAAGCAGGCATCCCCAAGTCCTTCGCCACCTGCTTCAATTCTGCAAGGGTAAGACCCAAAAGATATTTTTTTTCGTTATTCATACTGCAAAGATACGCTTTTTTGGCGAAAAAGTGTTATCTTTGCCACATATTTTAATATAATAAGCTAAAATGTTTAATATTCAGAGCTAAAATGAGAGAAAAAATAGACCTTTTCTTGCCTTGTGAAGACCTTATGGTGGCACAAGAAGCCTTGACAGAACTTCACGACAACAAGACTGTTCAACATATCAATCTCTTGGTAAGTAGCGACTTTGCCGCCCAGCACCAAGTACCCGACGGACGCACCTTCGTGGTCATCGACCGACTAGAGAGTTCCAACACCATCACGAGCATCGCCGAGAACACAGATGCCGATTACGTCATCATCTGCACCAAGACCACCCCTATCAAGTGGGGACTCTATGCCTTGGAACGCTTTCTCCGCACTGCCGACGACACGGGAGCCGTGATGATTTACAGCGACCATTATTCGATGGTCAAGGACGAGAGCCTTTCGCAAGACGGCACTTCCGCCGTGGGTAAACTCGAAAAGCATCCCGTCATCGACTACCAGGAAGGTTCGCTCCGCGACGACTTCGACTTTGGAAGTCTCTGGCTCATCAAGTCACAATGCCTTCGTGACTATGCCGCCCAGACCGATCGAGTAGATTATCTCTATGCGGGTCTCTACGACCTTCGCCTCTACTTGAGCCGTGTGGGTGAAATCTTCCACCTCAACGAATATCTTTATACAGAGAATGAACTCGACACGAGAAAGAGTGGCGAGAAGCAGTTCGACTACGTGAACCCTCGCAACCGTGAGGTTCAGATAGAGATGGAGCGTGCTTGTACCCAGCACCTGGAGAAGGTGGGAGCACTGATAGATACTAGTTATTATCGCTTACCCGACTTCAACGAGCAAGACTTTGAGTACGAGGCTTCCGTGGTCATCCCGGTCTTCAATCGAGAGAAGACCATCGCTGATGCCGTGAAGAGTGCCCTCAGCCAGAAAGCCAACTTCAAGTTTAACGTCATCGTGGTCAACAACCACTCCACCGACAAGACGGGCGAGATACTCAGTCGCATCGCTCACGAGATGGAAGAGAAGAACGACAAACAGGCTGGTCGCCTCATCCAAATCGTGCCAGAGCGCAGAGACCTCGGCATCGGTGGTTGCTGGAATGTAGCCATCAACAGCGACCATTGCGGCAAGTTTGCCGTACAGTTGGATAGCGACGACCTCTATTCTTCGCCAAAGACACTCCAAAAGATAGTAGATGCTTTCTACAAACAGAAGGCGGCGATGATGATTGGCTCCTACCGCATGTGCGACTTCGACCTCAACACCTTGCCTCCTGGACTCATCGACCACAAGGAATGGACGGAAGACAATGGATGCAACAACGCCTTGCGTATCAATGGATTGGGAGCACCACGTGCTTTCTTCACGCCATTGGTGAGACAGATTCAGTTCCCTAACACCTCATATGGCGAGGATTATGCACTGGGCTTGGCTTTCTCTCGCCGCTATCGTATCGGCAGAATCTACGATGAGTTATACCTTTGCCGTCGCTGGGGTGGCAACAGCGACGCCGCCTTGAGCATCGACCGAGTAAACGCCAACAATCTCTACAAAGACCGCTTGCGCACCATGGAGCTGAAGGCACGCCGACAAATGCTCCAGGGCAAGGCAGACATCATGGAAGACAGCAGCATCTCTAGATTCTTCAACCGCCAGTTGGAGAAGTGGGATGACGCACGCCATCGCTTCCGTGACCTCAAGCATGTGGAGACTAAGAAGCTATCCGAAGAAGTGCGCCTCCAATTCAATCCAGCACGCATCGTGAGCACTGGAGCCAAGATAGACAAGAAGACCTTGGGCGAACGCCCTTGCTTCCTCTGCGACAAGAATCGTCCGAAGGAGCAGATGTCACAGCAGATAGACGAGCGTTTCCACCTCTTGGTCAACCCATTCCCTATTCTGCCTGTCCACTTCACCATCCCAGCTCGCAAGCATCAGCCACAAGCCATCTACAAAAGCTATGGCGAGATGCATCGCTTCCTGTCCTTGCACAGTGAATTGATGGTATTCTACAATGGTCCGAAATGCGGAGCCTCTGCTCCCGACCATCTTCACTTCCAGGCTGGTACAAGTGGCATTCTGCCTTTACAAGCCAACTGGCAGCGCCTCTCTCGTAACCTCACCGACGTCATCAGCCTCAACGATGAGGAAAAGATTGCCGTGGTGAGAGATTTCATCGTACCGGCTTTCGTCATCATCTCCAAGAGTGAGGAGAGCGACGAGACTCTCTTCCACCGCCTCTATAAGTCGATGCCGATGCGTGGCGACGAGACGGAACCTATGATGAACATCATCGCTTGGCGCAAGGGAGACGAGTATATCAGCGTGGTCATCCCAAGAGAGAAGCATCGTCCTGACGCATATTTCGCCAAGGGTGATGCACAAGTGATGGTTTCCCCAGGAGCCTTGGATATGTCGGGACTCATCATCACCCCTCGTGAGGAAGACTTCCATAAGTTGACCGAGGAAAGTGCCACCACCATCTTGCAGGAGTGCGGCATCTCGACAGAGAAGATGAACAGTATCGTGACCAAGCTCAAGACCTCCAAGGAGGCTGAGACTGGAAGCGAGATTGCCACCTTATATAATAATGGAAAGCAACCCAACGTCACCGTGGGCATCGTCAGCGGTCAGAAGATTCACTTCTCGCTCAACAAGCCTTATCTTGCCAAGGGCGAGACCGTGATGGGTGAGCAAGTCGTGGAGTTCTCCGAGGGTGGCGTGCTTTGGAATGGCAATCAGTACAGCAAGTTGACTTTCCATCCACAGAGTGCCGATGCCTCATTCTCGCTGAGTGATGTCACCATCGGTGTCAACTTCCATTGGGAGCGCAAGGAGACACAGACCTTCCTCGGCACACTCCGTTTCGTGGTCGAGGCAGACAAGATATGCGCCATCAACGAGTTGCCAGTGGAGAAATACTTGGAGAGTGTTATCTCCAGCGAGATGAGTGCCACCTCTAGTTTGGAACTCTTGAAAGCTCATGCTGTGATTTCCCGCTCTTGGCTCTTGGCACAGATGAAGAAACGCCGTGAGGTAGCCGCCAGTGGCAACAACTTCTTCTCTTTTGTCAAGAAGGACGATATGCTGATACGTTGGTACGACCGTGAGGATCATACCATCTTTGACGTCTGCGCCGACGACCACTGCCAGCGATACCAAGGCATCACCAAGGAGACCTCTCCTCATGTGGCAGAGGCGATTCGACAGACGCTTGGGCAAGTCTTGCTCGATGGCGAAGACATCTGTGATGCAAGATTCTCCAAGTGTTGCGGTGGTGAGACCGAGGAGTTCCAATATTGTTGGGAAGATACCCCGAAGAGTTATCTCACTGCCGTGAGAGACTTGGTACTAGGAGTGAAGAACGAAGAGCAAGAAGATTCTTCACGCTTCACGCTTCACTCTTCACTTCAAGACGAGGCAACTGCCGAGCGATGGATTCGTTCCAACCCTCCTGCCTTCTGCAATACGACCGACAAGAAGATTCTCTCCCAGGTACTCAACGACTACGACCAGGAGACCGCCGACTTCTATCGCTGGAAGGTAACCTACAGCCAAGAGAAACTCCAACAACTCTTCGAGGAGAAACTTAAGATGAACTTCGGAGCCATCCTCGACATGAAAGCAGTGGAACGTGGCAAGAGTGGTCGCATCAGCAAACTCCAAATCATCGGCACAGAGAAGACTTTTACGATTGGAAAGGAACTGGAGATTCGCCGTGCCCTGAGCGACACTCATCTTTACAGTTCAGCCTTCGTGGTAGATAAATATGACAAGGATGAGCAAGGCGTGCCACAACGATTCGAAATCATCGGAGCCGGTTGGGGACATGGCGTAGGTCTCTGCCAGATCGGTGCTGCCGTGATGGGTGAGCAAGGATATGACTACAACGACATTCTCCTCCACTACTACCAGGGAGCAGAAATCAAACAACTCTATAAGTAATTAATAATTAACAATTAAGAATTAATAATTATTGATGGGAACAACGAGAAACAAAAGGAATCCATGGGCTTGGATTCCTACCCTATATTTTGCGGAAGGACTGCCTAATGTCATCGTGACAGCCCTTTCGGTGGTCATGTACATGCAGATGGGACTCACCGATGCCGAGGTAGGTCTCTTCACGGGATGGCTTGCCCTACCTTGGGTCATCAAACCCTTGTGGAGTCCTTTCATCGACCTCTTGAAGACCAAGCGTTGGTGGGTGCTCACGATGCAAGCGCTCATCGGAGCCTCCTTGGCAGGCATCGCCTTTTCGCTCCCTACCGCCTTTTGGTTTCAAGCCACCATGTGCTTCTTCTTCCTCATTGCCTTCTGCAGTGCCACCCACGACATTTCCGCCGATGGCTTCTACATGATAGAGCTAGACGAGCACAACCAGACCAAGTTTGTCGGTTTGCGCAATACCTTCTATCGCCTCGCCATCATCTTCGTAAATGGTTTCTTGGTGATGCTAGCAGGCGTCTTGCAGGTGATGTTCCGCAACCAGATTCGCTTCTCATGGGCTTTGATATTCTATGGATTGGCAGGTATCTTCATCGGTTTGTGGCTCTACCACAGTCGCTTTATGCCGACTCCAAAGGAAGACGTGCAGACCGATAGAACGATTGGCGAGGTGGCACATGAGTTGAAGAACATGTTCCGCACCTTCTTCGTCAAGTTTGGTGTGAAGGAAACGGTCTTCGTGATGCTCTTTCTCTTGTTCTATCGCTTCCCAGAGGCATTGCTCAACACGATGACCAAGACGTTCATCCTTCGTCCTAACTCACAGGGCGGACTGGGCTTGTCGCCACAGGAATATGGACTTGCCAATGGTACCGTGGGACTGATTGGTCTCTTGCTGGGTGGTATCATCGGTGGTATCTTGGTGAGTCGAGACGGTATGAAGAAGTGGTTGTGGCCATTGGTTTGCGCCATCACCTTGCCAGACGTGGTGTATATCTACCTAAGTTACTCGCTCAACTCTGACATTGTGATGGTGAGCACCTGTCTCTTCATCGAGCAGTTTGGCTATGGTTTGGGCTTTACCGTGCTTACCTTATATATGTTATACTACAGCCAAGGCAAGTTCAAGACCTCCCACTACTCCATCTGCACCGGTATCTCCTATCTCGGTTTGATGTTACCAGGCATGATTTCCGGCTATATGAAGGATATGTTAGGTTATCGACACTTCTTCATCGTGGTCATGGCATGTTGCGCCATCACCTTCCTCGTCACCGCCTTCCTCAAGATAGATCCTAACTTCGGAAAGAAGGAAGAGGTTATCGATGAAGAGGATGACGACATAGAGGAATAAGACTTATAAACGTGGAGGCTTTCGATGCTAAACCACGGTCTTTACACCGAAAGAACTGCATCTTGGCGATTGCGTGACAGTTGTCGTGCAATCGTTTGACAAATGCCACGCAATTGCACGACAAATGTCGTGTGATTGTGTGGCATTTGTTTGAGTATCGTCTATTCCTAGGTTTTCACGCCATAAGAGACGAGTGCATACTCTTTTAGGCATATGGTCGTATCATCACTTGAGTGCGTTTATATCATATACCATACCATTCTTTTTATTGATAAATATCTGTATTATACCTCCGAATACAATACTACCATCCGATTGATCAGGACTATTCGTCACTTCCCACGCTTCTTTGTTTTGGGAGATACCCCAAATAGTATTCTTAAATAAATCACTATCAAAAGAACTTCTTAAAAGGACATTGGCTATTTCATAAGCTACCGCAGGAGTTGAGACCAAGTCTTCTCCAAACATGATGACGGTGCTGTCTTCCATCAAGAATCCATCCTTACTATGATGAAAGTGCTTTATATTTTGCACATTACCTTCGGCTTCGTTTTTCTTTATTCTCAAAATTTTGCCATCTACCTTTTGGATATAGATAGCACTCCGCAAGTCTTTTACACCTCTCTGCTTGCCTATAATTTTCCAAACCTTACCATCCAACAAGTATGTGGAAAATGGTTTTTGCACAGTAATTGAATCTGCTCCATATTTAGAAGACAAGATTGCCAATCCAACTTTATCTGCAATCTTTGGAGACTTAATTAGTCCTACATTTTTATCTAAAATATCCCCTTTGTTCTTAGTCGCAATAGAGGTTGGATCATAATCATAATACATAGAGACACCATTAACAAAATCTTGACTATCATAGTTATCAAGTCCATAATATGTGTAAGGTGGCTGCTTTTGCAGACCATTCACTATGCTATCTATGAAAGGGACCAATCTAATGAGCAATATTACCCCCAAAAAAGTAAACAATATATTTATTATACGTTTTGTTTCCATTCGATTATTTTTTAAAACTTTTGCGGATTTATAAACAACTTAAATACCTTAGTAAGGTAATCCATAAAATCTACTCTTTTAATATTCAAGAGTTTCTGATTTTTTCTAGAAGGATCTTGCGGATCACTAGGCATTTGATTACTAATCTTTAATATTTTACCATCCTTAGGATTATATTTTTGTAATTGTCCATTGGGACTTACTAAATATACTTCTTTTCCTAATTTATTTGAAGTACCAATATCGGTTGGCATATTAGGGGAGTTTATTACTAACTTCAACTCACGTTCCGACAACAATCTAGTTTTGCCACGCCTAGTCAGTTGACCAGAAAAGTAGTTATCTGTGTATGCACTAAAATTACCATGTGTATGCACCAAAGCTGCAACAGGATGTCCTAAAGGATAAGAAGAAATTTTGCTTTTATATTCTGTACCTACACTAGGCCACAAATATGTGTAACCAGAATTTCCATACTTATCTGAAACGGCAACGATTGGAGAAATATATTCTCTTTTTTCCAATATAGAGATGCCATTATAGAATAGTCCAAAGTCCATTGCAGCAGCGTTTTTACTTAAGAAAAAGTCTCCAGGTTCATTCCCAATCTTATCATAATAGTTCAAAAAGCGATTCAAACAATAACCATACGGTGTAAATGGACTATACTTCTCACAAAGTTTGTCCATTCCATCCCATCTAACAATTGCTGCATCATAATTTCTTGCACCATAGCCATACCAATTCAAGCCGTTGGTTCGATCCAATTCCTTGCCATTATACTTGAAACGTTGGGTATCTCCACCCTTGCTGCTAGTCATCAACGCACCTGTTGGATAATAATCGTTCACTTGTTCTATCTCGCCATACTCACTGACAACTACACGATTGTTGCCAAGGTGGTCTTTCAGATAATAATAAAATGAGAGATTGTTGTCCTTATTGTACAAGGCATAGCCAACATCATTCAATATCATCGTTTCGTTACCATCGTAGATGATGTTACCACAATAATCAATGGTCTTCTGACCATTAGAGACGTTGGCAGAAGCTACATTTGAGGATTGCATCACAGGCATTTGTGGTTGGGCGGAAGACATCGCCGTCAGATTATATGACACGGAGAGTTTGTTACCCTCTGCGTCATATACATAACTTGCATTACGTCCATCACTGTATTCTATTTTACGTGGTTGGTTATTGAGGTCGTAACTGATGGAGATGATGCCCTTGTTCAAGTCCCTCACCATGTTGCCGTTGGCATCATACTCATACTCCACGGCTTCATCCGCACCATCCACGAAGTGGAAAGCACCCTGGTAATATGGACCATTGGCGGCATCGTCAACCTTCAATAATTGATTACCATGATAGCTATAGCTCAAGTTGTCTATCAGTCCATAAGAGCCATCATCCAACAAGCCACTGCGCAACAAACTCTGCACATTGCCCATTTTGTCATAGCTCAGGCTCTCGTCATAGTTGCCTTGCCAATCATTCAGTCTGTCACCTTCATTATAACCTGAGTCCGTGAGCATATTCTGGACATTGTAGTCATAGAGAACTTCATCCTTACCCATGATGTTCTCCAATAAGATTCTGCCATAATTATCATAGTCCACAACAGACAAGTCTCGCTTGTCACTGCCATTGACACTATATGTGGTCTTGACCAAGCGACCCACATGGTCATAAGCATAGTCATATTCTTCGACAACCTCTTGCTTGCCATTGGCTGTATGGACATGCTTGGTTTGCAGAAGGCTGCCAGCATAGGTATAGGAAGAATAAGTATGTTCCCAACCACCAAGGAGATTGGAACTATGAGACTGCACTACCCTTCCCTTCTTGCCATAATACTGAGAAAATAGCCACTGTCCTTGTTTACGCAAGTTGCCATCCTGCATGAAAGCCAGATGGTGTTCACGGTAGTATTTCATAATGATTGGTTCGCAACCAGGAAGTTTCTTCCAAATGCAGTTACCTCGACCATCATACTTGTATTGGTAGGCATATAGCTCCAAGTCCTCCTCATCCTGATAGTTGGGTGGAAGGACAAATGCCAAGTTGCCACAATAGTCATATATATAATAGGTGTCGGCTGACTCCGTGCCACTCAACATCACTCGCTGAAGGATCACATGACCAGCCAAGTTCTTGAACTCATAGCTTTCATGTCCATCCTCATCCGTACTTTTGGTCACATAGAGTCGCCCTTCGGGATAGTATCCCTTAGCTTGAAGTTCACCCGACATCGACACACGATAATACTTGCAATTGAGGGGAAAAGAAGAGGTGTTGATCAAATGGTCACTCTTGATGGAATGTCCCTTCCAATCCTCGCCAATGCCTTCTACTTCAACAACTCGATTTAGAGGATTACTCTCATAGTTGTTTTGCGAGAAGGCATGGCTATCATCATATTGGCTTTGAGACAAGGAGCTAACATCCGAAGGATTGAGAAAGGCAGATGAGCTATAGATCGGATTCCAATTTCTCCATTCTCTACCCAAGCCATCATACTGCTGAAGATGAATCAAGTTGTCACCACTTGGAGTGACTCTTTGCTCCACCTTCTCAAATGGGCGACCCAAGCCATCATAATATTGGGTCGTGGTAAGCACCTGAGTGTCACTGATACGCTGTGTCGTTTGGACATAGTTTTCAGAAGACACTTGTGCTAACGCTGGTGAGGTCACAAACACCAACAATATCTGAAATAACATTCGTTTCATATCAATAATGTTTGTAATTATACTTAAATGCCGTTGAAACTATGCCATCATGGTCTTTTATAGCACTCAATCTTGCAAATGAGTCATAGTCATACGTTGTACACTCTCCCTTATTGTCTATCATTTCCACCATACCAACATAAGGATTATAGCTATATGTTGTCACCAAGCAACCAGGTAGTTGACTGAGCAAAGCATACAACTGTCTGTTTGAATAAGTAGGAGTTGACGCACTCTCCAAATCATCAACGGTAGAGCTACCATTCAACATACTTGCCACCATACTAAAATTTGCGCCTTTGACAACTGCTATTGGATACTGGCAATAATAGCCCCAAATATAAGTGCAAACCTCTGCACCATCTATCCTCACCTCTCTCGGCTTATGACTTTGATTATAGGACAACGTTGCAGAGTTATCATACAGGGAAGAAATCGTTGGAGAATTCTTCCAGAGTGTGAAATTATTGCGTGGCATAACACTCCCATTATTCAACGTATATTCTGCCATGATATTGCCAGAAGCATCATAATCGGTACGGCTATCCTTTACCACATACGTTCCATCCTCATTTTTCACCGAGGCAATACGTTCCATCGGCACACTCGTTATGTTGGATGCAGTCAAAGTCTTTGCATTGCTTTTGGTCATAAAATCTTGCGGATAGTAAGTTTCCTCCAAGACAACATTGTCACTTTCCGATTGTGAAAACCTAGACAAAGAATCCAAACCGTTTGTCTGATTATACCACACGTCTTTCCAAGACTCCAACTGACTTTTTCCTTTAAACTCCTTGACTTTCTGATGAGAGGAGAGCATAGAAAATTGAACCGATGGATAAAGGTATATCTGCATACAGCCAGACGGCAGCACATTCATATATGGATTTACGCCAGATACCAAATGATTTGGACCGAAATAGATATTTTCTATCACTGCACTTAGTAATCTAGAATCAGTACAATTCCATTTATAGCTATTCTCTACCACCCGGACAATCCTATGGTTTTCGTCAAAAACACTATCCGACAAAAGCAGCCCATTTCTCGGATCCTCTATACGCTTGAAAAAATCCATATCATGGCTACTTCCCCAACGACGATTCCAATAATTATAAATATGCTCACCATTTTTATCAGAATTTCCGAATTTCTTTTCCACAACACTTCCATAACCAACTATAAGAGGATTGGGAGACAGGCAATCTCCACAAACTTTCCAATACTTTATCCGTCTAGGTTCGGGAACTGACACAGAACTTCCTTCTTGCACTTCGGCAGTTTGATACAACAACAACCTCTCACGAGCAAAGACTGATGGAGCCATCAACAATCCAGAAGATAACCTATCACCATTTATATAAGAATATAAGGTTTTAGTACTACCTCCAACACCATCAGAAGTCGTTATTTCCTTCACTCTAACCCCTGCGCCTTTTGATTTGAAAGGTTCCTTAGCTTTTTCCATACGAGCTGTCACTTGATAAAAAGCATAATTACTCGGTATATCATTCATTTTGCCTACTATCATCAATCTGCATTTTCCTTTTTTCATATAGACTTCTTGTTCTATACCAATGCTTTGATTTGTCAATGTATCACCTCCTTTAATCTGAACAACTTGGCAAGAAGTCACCTGCTCACGAGTTCCATACTTATCAGAAACCTTTTCTATTTGATATATAAGAACAGGATGAGATACCAAATTACGCCAATATGCTTTTTTCATTTGGTTGTTTTTATAAAATGATGTGTGAACAACATACTTACCTGGATACTTAATCTCAAAGATGGAATCCCCTTCTTTTGTTCCTGCTCCCTGCGAATAATTGATCTGATTACTTAAATAGATGCGTACATCCCCGAAAGGAATCTTTGTCGATTGGAAGTCCTTATTGAAATATACAGCATTTGTAAAGCTATTCTCTTCGTACTCTATTTCAGAAGAACCGCCTGTAGGATAGCTAACACCACATAACATACCAGACGTTGCATAAGACAAATCTGACCTTCTATCTGCACGCAACTCACTCTTCATATAAGTCGGGATGTCATATACGGCATCATCGCTTCTATCTGAAAAACATCTAGGAAGAGTTGAATGATAGGTTCCTCTCATATTGTTACGCCCATTAAAATAGCCCCAATAATCTATCGCGGAAGAGGCTTTGCAAGGCAAACCATCAAAATAATTAAATTTATATTTATTAATCGACTGTTCTTTTGTTGTCACATTTTCTTCCCACAATGAGTCTAGGCGCAACCTTTTATACATAAAATCATCTGATTGAAACCAACTCTGATATTGCGACAAGCGATTCACATCACGGAAAAGGTCATATATCATATTTCCACCTATCAGATTCTTTGAAAAATAACTTAAGGCAAAACGATATTTTTTCAATAATGTTTCCTTGTTGTTTTTCATTTGATATATCTCTATATTATCTAAGCAATATGATTCACCATTTAAATCCAACCGTGGGGATGCAGAAGGATTGAACACGACCCTCAATCCTGTATCTGTCGTTATACTTTTCAATCTCTTAGTGTTAATCGTATAAAGATGAGATAATCTTCTTATAATAAGCGCATTGCTCTTTATCTCATAGGTCATCATACCTTTATAGCTTTCAGCATTGTTGGGAAACTTATTATCATAAAGTGTTTCCGTAACATGATACAAGGGTTTTATCAAACCACCATCCACATAGTTGAAATTTACAACATGCCCCATTGGGGAACAAATACTGGAAAGGTAAAGGGTCAAGTCCTTGGGCGTATGTCCCAAATCCACGTCAGTTCCATCCAAGCTAGCTTGTTCAATTGAATGAAACATATATTTTATGCCATGACCGTCAGTAATAGTTATACTAGTAGGTGTTCCTTCTATGCGAAAATTTTGCTTACGACCAGTAATCATAAACTCTTTTTTATCTTATCCCAGACAAAAGTCACACTATTTCCTAAGAAAGACGCATGATAAGTGGGTGTTTCACCTGTTTGATTTGAGAATATATCTTCATATAAAGTATAAGCTAAATCACCATGATTATTTCTTTCAGATCCCGTTTCCCTCACACTGCTCAAAAACCAATTTTTACCATATTCTCCACATCTATCAGGGTGTTCACCATTCACCTTATAAGACATTTTTTGGAATTCTCCACCATCAATTCGAAATTGTTGAAAACTCAAGCGGTTAACCAAGTTATCCCAATCTTCTTTATATGCATTACCTTCTTCATAAATACTATTTCCTCCAATTCTAGTAACAACAGCACCACCTGCATTCAAGAGCCAATTCAGCCCCACCCAAGTCGCCTCTTGGCACACAGGAATAGCGCCGCCTTGATAATCCAGGGAAATTGGCAATACTATATCGCCACAAGTAATGGTATATATCGGTATGGACAGAGCTAATGTGCCAGTATAATTGCTAACTGGAATATCTGGGACACGGTCAAAAGCAGCTGCTTCTGGCGACTTTGGAGTATAATCATAATGATTGCCATCACCTGCCCATAACATTTTTGATGACATCAACAAACAAAATAATATAAATACGACCTGTTTCATATAAATGACATATACATAAAGATTAAACAATAAATTATAAGCCTAACCACTTTAATGGTGATTAGTTTTCCCTATATAAGATAACCTTAACACGAAATTCTGTAAAGACAGGAGACAATTTTGGTGATGGCTTATATTCATAGCCTTCCAACAAATTAAAATACCTAGAATCATAACAATCTTTCAAGTACTCCTTCTCCATTCTATTATAATAACCAGAATACTTCTTCAACAAAAATATGACACGTGGACTAACGCTGATACTATCAGAATCTTTAGTAAAAGCACAAAAACGGTCATCAATAAATATTTGCCCGATACTAGTATCAACACGCATACGACAATTGGGAATAAAAGACTTTTTTATTCCTGTCTTTTCAAAACCATAGTAAATACTATCAAGCACAGCTGCAGGAACAAGCATCTTTTGTTCTTCTACATTTTTAAACAGGCCTACAAAATAGTTGAAATCATTTAATGGTGTCGATGTTTCCATATCATCATCAATATATATGACTTCCATACCCTTCTTTGTTGTACAAGAAAACAAGCCTAAAAAGAATAGGCAAAAACAAACATTTATTATTTTCCAATTCATAGAACTATTTCTTTGACTTTAAAATTTTCGAATTGTTACCTGCAGAATCCTCCAACTGTTTCAAGGTTCTTATGCAACGAGGTTCATGCAGTTTAGCCCCTCGGCACAGGAAAGCCAAAGCAAATTTCTTTGACTCCACATCCAGCGTATCGATTCCATTCATAAATGTTGTCAATGTGTGATAGACATCATAATACGCAGGAGGATAATTGTACTGAGCTGACATCAGAAGAGAATAATAGAGAGAATTCTCTGGAGACAACCAAGCCGAATCCTTTGTTGCTTCCACAATTCTTCGATAAGCCGCCGTATCAGCACGTTCAACTACCTTTTTCTTGTCTATATACATGAAAGCATCCAAGTAGTCGAGACCAAACTCCCTTGGTTTCAAATTGTCTATATCATAAAACAACCCTGCCAAAAAACAGAAGATGCAAAGAAACATCATTTTTTTCATCTATCATAAAATTAAGCAGTTAGCAAATTAGCGTCTATCATTTGTGAACTGAATTAATGAGGCTGTCGATAACAAGGTCATTCATATCCAAATGCTCATCATATTTCATAGACCACAATGTGTTACACAAAAAAGAATCAACCGTCAAGGCTCCTTGTTTTGCTATAACAATTCTCAAGGAATCCACGAACTCTTTTGCATTTTTATCTACGGACTCACGTGACATTCTAGAAAGTTTTCCCAAAACTTTTCCATATCCCAAACACTTTTTATACTTAAAACCATAAATGAGTTCATAAATACAAAACTCTCTCTTTGAAATATCAAAATTGTCATAACAAATATCCATAAGTCTATATATACTATCCCCTCCATGTCGCAAGAAATTATTACGATGCTTCTTAACTTGGTACGAACGATATATATCACATGGATTGACCTTAGGATGGTCATCCAAGAAATTACCTATAACCACATTTGCGTAAAATCCCAACGCAAATGATACGACGATAAAAGCTATATACTTATATGCGCCCCTTTTCTCCAAATTGAAATTCATTTCAGTTAAATTTTATTTTTAAAAACAACTTTTAATTCTATCCCAAAGTGTACGATATTCAAAGCCTTTACCGCCTGGTTTTTCATCGCTCTGATATCTAGTTTTTTCACCTCCATCATACGAATTATAGTATTTACCATTTCTATAACCTATCCAAATTCCCGATTTCACTTTACCCCATCTAGAAACTGTTTCCACCTTTGTATTTTCGTAATGCCCTTTATAAAATGCATAGCCGCTCTTACGATCGTATTTAATAAGTTTACTCTTATAAAAAGACACTTTTACATTTTCTGTTGGACCTATTATTAATACATTCCTGAACAAATCACTAGCGGATAATATTTTTGCAAAATCAGCAGTACTGCATGAATGTAATACTATTATAGCGGGATTCCCTTGTGCATGATTCTTCCATACTTCACTATGTTCTTTTAGCATTTCATCAAAATCCCTGGCACTGCTTAATGTTTTTCCATTATAATCAATTCCATCATTATCCCCATGTCCCCAAACATTAATGACATTAGGATCATCATCAAAATATTTTGCGTCTAGTTTTAGGGTATAACTACGATAATCTTGTTGAGGCGAAGGTAAAAGATCAACCGTATCGGTACCTAAAGGATCAATAAAACGCATAGGATTTGAGTTGCAATATCCATACAAACTAGTAGTAACATTTTTGTCAGCCATCTTATCCACGCCTTTCCAAACTACGATTTCCGCATCGTAATTCCTTGCACCATAATCATACCAGTTCAAGCCATTGACTCTGTCCAATTCCTTGCCATTATACTTAAAGCGTTGCGTATCTCCACCCTTGCTGCTAGCCATCAACGCACCTGTTGGATAATAATCGTTCACCTGTTCTATCTTACCATCCTCACTGACAACTACACGATTGTTGCCAAGGTGGTCTTTCAGATAATAATGAAATGAGAGGTTGCTGTCCTTATTGTACAAGGCATAGCCTACATCATTCAATATCATCGTCTCGTCACCATCATAAATAATGTTGCCGCAATAATCAATGGTCTTCTGACCATTGGATACATTGGCAGAAGCTACATCTGAGGATTGCATCACAGGCATTTGTGGTTGGGCGGAAGACATCGCCGTCAGATTATATGACACGGAGAGTTTGTTACCCTCTGCGTCATATACATAACTTGCATTACGTCCATCACTGTATTCTATTTTACGTGGTTGGTTATTGAGGTCGTAACTGATGGAGATGATGCCCTTGTTCAAGTCCCTCACCATGTTGCCGTTGGCATCATACTCATACTCCACGGCTTCATCCGCACCATCCACGAAGTGGAAAGCACCCTGGTAATATGGACCATTGGCGGCATCGTCAACCTTCAATAATTGATTACCATGATAGCTATAGCTCAAGTTGTCTATCAGTCCATAAGAGCCATCATCCAACAAGCCACTGCGCAACAAACTCTGCACATTGCCCATTTTGTCATAGCTCAGGCTCTCGTCATAGTTGCCTTGCCAATCATTCAGTCTGTCACCTTCATTATAACCTGAGTCCGTGAGCATATTCTGGACATTGTAGTCATAGAGAACTTCATCCTTACCCATGATGTTCTCCAATAAGATTCTGCCATAATTATCATAGTCCACAACAGACAAGTCTCGCTTGTCACTGCCATTGACACTATATGTGGTCTTGACCAAGCGACCCACATGGTCATAAGCATAGTCATATTCTTCGACAACCTCTTGCTTGCCATTGGCTGTATGGACATGCTTGGTTTGCAGAAGGCTGCCAGCATAGGTATAGGAAGAATAAGTATGTTCCCAACCACCAAGGAGATTGGAACTATGAGACTGCACTACCCTTCCCTTCTTGCCATAATACTGAGAAAATAGCCACTGTCCTTGTTTACGCAAGTTGCCATCCTGCATGAAAGCCAGATGGTGTTCACGGTAGTATTTCATAATGATTGGTTCGCAACCAGGAAGTTTCTTCCAAATGCAGTTACCTCGACCATCATACTTGTATTGGTAGGCATATAGCTCCAAGTCCTCCTCATCCTGATAGTTGGGTGGAAGGACAAATGCCAAGTTGCCACAATAGTCATATATATAATAGGTGTCGGCTGACTCCGTGCCACTCAACATCACTCGCTGAAGGATCACATGACCAGCCAAGTTCTTGAACTCATAGCTTTCATGTCCATCCTCATCCGTACTTTTGGTCACATAGAGTCGCCCTTCGGGATAGTATCCCTTAGCTTGAAGTTCACCCGACATCGACACACGATAATACTTGCAATTGAGGGGAAAAGAAGAGGTGTTGATCAAATGGTCACTCTTGATGGAATGTCCCTTCCAATCCTCGCCAATGCCTTCTACTTCAACAACTCGATTTAGAGGATTACTCTCATAGTTGTTTTGCGAGAAGGCATGGCTATCATCATATTGGCTTTGAGACAAGGAGCTAACATCCGAAGGATTGAGAAAGGCAGATGAGCTATAGATCGGATTCCAATTTCTCCATTCTCTACCCAAGCCATCATACTGCTGAAGATGAATCAAGTTGTCACCACTTGGAGTGACTCTTTGCTCCACCTTCTCAAATAGGCGACCCAAGCCATCATAATATTGGGTCGTGGCAAGCGCCTGAGTGTCGCTGATACGCTGTGTCGTTTGGACATAGTTTTCAGAAGACACTTGCGCTGATGTTGGTAATGCAAAAGAAGCCAACAACAGAGGTAACAATCCGTTTGTCTGTATTTTAAAAATCGGATTTTCCATAGCTCTAAATTACTTTATCTGTTAATAAGCTATTTTCTCAGAATATGATTGATTATTGACAGCTATTTTTAATATATATATGCCATGTGAATAAGGAGTTAATGACATTTCTACAATTCTAGATGCTGTCAAACCTAAATCATGAGTTTCCAAAAGCATGCCATCTAATGTATATAGACTACAACTTACATTCTCTTTCTTTGAACAAGTGAATGAAAGATTAACTTTTCCTACCGCAAACACATCCAATCGATAATCTACATAATATCCGTTTCCACGAGACAACTATCTGAAGCTAGATGCCAAGCGATACTATCAGCATTGAAAGGACAAATGCTATCTACAAAGACATGCAGAGAATCGTATGAAACCATATCTTTAAGATATTGTTGCCCTGTAGTTTTATGAATATGAACACGAGTTACATTTTGCAAGCTATCACTTGATGGAAGCAACAAAGTACCCACTCCATCCACTTGATAGGTATATTGTAGCATACTTTGGAGAGATTGTTCTCAAAGCCTCTTAGCCATATACGCCCTTGTTCCACTTCATAATACGAAAGTCCATGATGCTCGATACCTGTGATGCCATTGTCATATTTTCTATCTGCCACATACTTTACATTGACTTTTTTGTCATTCAAATCAATGTCACTCAAATCCCAAGTGGCATGTTGACCAGTAGCAGAAAGTACCTTATAAGATGCTTTGTATCTATCAACATCGTCACCAATGAGAAACTCATGACAGTCACTTCTCTCTTGAGCTGTCACCGTGCCAACCATTGCCAAAGCAAAGTACAATATGAATATAAGTTTAGATTTCATAAGCTGGTAGTCTTTATTTCAGTGCAAATATAGTGAAAATCAGACAAGGGTGTTATTTTTGTTAAGATAGTTTAAGGTCTTTCTGCGATTGATGCTTCACCTGCCAGAAATACGCACTTGGGGACAAGGCACGAAAAAGGTCGGGATGCTTTCCGAAAAAAGTCCCGACCTTTTTATATTTTCCTCGGGACATTTTTGGAAAAATGTCCCGAGGTTTTTTCTATTACCTCCCGGAGAGTATTTTTATCTGATAACTTTCACCTCGCCATTCTTCGAAAGCTTGACGATGCTAGATGGGGTGTGAGGCTTGTGCTCCTGACGACGTGACCAACATACGTAATCTACTTGCTCCAACAACTTAGGGTCGATGTCACAATAGTTCTGTGCAGCTGGCTCACCACTGATGTTCGCACTGGTGCTCACAACAGGCTTCTGGAAACGATAGCAGAGTTGCTTGCTGAATGGTTCGTAAGTAACACGCATCGCCAAAGTGCCATCCTCTGCCACGAGATTGTTAGCAACACCAGTGGCATCATCCAAAATCACGGTAGTTGGCTTTACAGGCATAGCCACGTCGATAAACTGCCATGCCACCTCTGGTACATTGCGGAAATAGCGAGCCATGCGGTCGGCACTATCCACCAAACAGATGAGCGCCTTGCTGTCATCACGCTGCTTAATCTGATAAACCTTTGCCACTGCCTCTGGATTGGTTGCATCACAACCGATTCCCCAAACGGTATCCGTAGGATAGAGAATCACTCCACCCTTGCGCATACACTCCACTGCGTTCTTAATATCTTGTTCTTGAGTCATTGTTTGATTCCTCCAATATAATTTGATTTTAAATTGTTTTAGATGCTCTTGTATAGTTCGATGTCACGCATTCCATTGAGGAAGTCACGTGCCTCCATACGTTTCTTGCCACTGATTTGGATGGTCTCCAACTGTAGCCACTCATCCTCACAGGCGATGAGCAACTGCTTGCCTTCCACCTTCAGACTACCCACAGCTACATCAGCAGCTATCGCTTTACCAGTCTTGCTAGTCTTAAATACCTTCAACACCTGCGCCTTGCCACCTTCCTTCTGAATCTCAGTCCATGCACCTGGATATGGCGAGAGACCACGTATGAAGTCATATACCTTCTTGGCAGGTTGATGGAGATGGATACGGCAGGTATCCTTGAATATCTTTGGCGCAACATGGAGAACGGTATCAGTGGAAATCATTTCCTCCTGAGGCATTGACTCGATGTTGCCGTCAGCGGCAATCAACTTATCAATTGTCTCTACCGCAATCTCCGCACCCAAGTGCATCAATCCGTCATAGACATACTCCACATCGGCATCATCAGGGATGGCGAAAGGCTTCTGCATGATGATGCGACCTGTGTCGATGTCATGGTCGAGGAAGAAGGTAGTGACACCCGTCTCCGTCTCACCATTGATGACCGCCCAGTTGATAGGAGCAGCACCACGATACTGAGGAAGCAAAGCTGCATGAACATTGAATGTGCCAAAGCGAGGCATATCCCATACCACCTCAGGCAACATGCGGAACGCTACCACCACCTGCAAGTCGGCATGGTAGCTACGCAACTGCTCCACAAACTCCGGGTCCTTCATCTTGACTGGTTGCAACACAGGCAAGCCCTGCGACAAGGCATACTGCTTCACCTGTGATGGTTGCAAGGTATCCTGATGGCGACCCACAGGTTTATCTGGCTGAGTCACCACAGCCACCACGTTATATCCGCCTTCCACTAGGCTCTTGAGGGACTCCACCGCAAACTCCGGGGTTCCCATAAATATGATTCTTAAATCCTCTTTCTTCATATCATTATTAATTGAAATTTACTCCGCCGACATATCCGCCACAATCTGGCGATAAGTGGAATAGACCGTGGTACGACTCAGATAGCCCACCAAGACACCACTCATATCGACCACAGGCAACTGGGCGGCATCGGTCTCGTCAAACTTCCTCATCACCTCATCCATCGGTTCATGGTCGCTGACCACCGCTGAGGGTTGAAGCATCAGCTGGCGAACCGTAAAGCGATTATAGAGTTCGGTACGGAAGATGATATGTCGAATCTTTGTAATATCGATGATGCCCAAGAGCACGCCACCTTTATCTACCACAGGCAAGAAGTTGTTGTTGCTTCGACTAATCTCCGCCACCAACTTAGACATCGGAAGGTCTGGACTCACTGGGTGATAATCCTTAGTCACCAAAATCTGCATACCCATCAGCGTGAGGGCTGCCTTGTCGATATGATGGGTCAGCAACTTTCCTTCTCGTGCCAATCGAAGCGCATAGATGCTATGGCTCTCGAAGATATTGATGGTCAGGAAGGAACTGATGCAGACAATCATCAAAGGCATAAACAACTGATAACCACCCGTCAACTCAGCTATCAAGAAGATACCCGTCAATGGGGCGTGCATCACTCCCGTCATCACACCCGCCATTCCCATCAAGGTGAAGTTCTGTTCGGGAATATAAACACCGATTTGGTTCATGTTCCAAAGGCGTGAGAAGAAGAAGCCTGCGAAACCTCCAATAAAGAGGGATGGCGCAAACGTACCTCCGCATCCGCCACTACCATTGGTAGCAGAAGTAGCAAAGACCTTGGTAAAGGTAACCAGTCCGATATAGAGAATCAACAGTTGGCTGTGCCCATAAAACAAGGAATTGCCCATCACCTGGTTCCAGTCAGCTTCCGTCCTACCCTTCAAAAGGATATTGACAGCAGAATAACCCTCGCCATAGAGAGAAGGGAACAGGAAGATGAGACTACTCAACACGAGACCTCCCACCAAAAGTTTGAGATAAGGATGCTTGCCCAACTTGGCAAAGAAGCCCTCACAAGCCGACATGGTTCGCATGAAATAGAGACTCACGAAACCACAGAAGACTCCCAGCAAGATACACGCTGGCAATCGGTCCAACTCCCAAGGATTGGTCAGCGTGAAGTCGAAAAGCGACTTCTCCCCCATCAAGATGTAAGAGAAACAAGTAGCTGTGACACAAGAAATCAAGATAGGCAAAAGGGATGCCATGGACAAATCGACCATCAGCACCTCCAGGGTGAAGACGAGTCCGGCAATCGGAGCCTTGAAGATGCCTGCGATGGCTGCACTGGCACCACAACCCACCAACATGATCATCGTCTTCTTGTTCATCCTGAATATCTGTCCCAGGTTACTGCCGATAGCAGAACCCGTCAACACGATAGGAGCCTCGGCACCCACAGAACCACCAAAACCGATGGTGATACCTGATGCCACCACCGACGACCAGCAGTTGTGGCTCTTCAGCTTCGACTGCTTGGTGGAGATGGCATAGAGCACCCTCGTGATACCATGCGAGATATTGTCTCTCACCACATATTTGATAAAGAGCGACGTGAGATAGATACCCACGATAGGAAAGAGAAGGAACAACAAGTTGTAAGTGTTCTTCTCAAATCCCGACGTAAGCAAGACTTGTATCTCATGCACAATACCATGCAGGAAATAACCTGCCACTGAGGCAAGCACACCGATGACAAAAGCCAGGACCAGCGTCATCTGGCGGTCGGAGATATGCTCCTTCTGCCAATCGACTACCCTCGCCATCACACCAGGTTTCTCCGCCATTTCATCTATCATTTTTCTTTCCTATTTTCTTTATCAATTCTTCTATTTCTACAAGAAGGCTGTCCTCCTTATTCTACAGGAAGATTACTCTTCCTTTTCTACAAGAGAGTTACTCCTCCTCTACTACATGAGGGATTATCCTCCCTTCTCTCACTACATCAAAACTCTGAGGTGAAGTGGAACTTGATATGCTCGAAGTCTTGCTGCGCCATGCTCAATACATAACCAGAATCGGCGAGGAACACGTCTCTGCCCTCGATGTCCTTTGCCATATACTGATACTTGCGCTTCTTGAAGTTCTCCAACTCCTTCTCGTCGTCAGCCTCTATCCAACAAGCCTTGTGCAAGTGAACTGGCTCCCAACGACACTTGGCATTGTACTCGTTCTCCAAGCGATACTGGATGACCTCGAACTGCAACTGTCCTACGGTACCGACGATACGGCGACCATTGAACTGATTGACAAACAACTGTGCCACACCTTCGTTCATCAACTGCTCCAAGCCCTTTTGGAACTGCTTGCTCTTCATTGGGTCGTCGTTCTCGATGTACTTGAACAACAATGGAGAGAAGCTTGGCAAACCACGGAAGTGAACCTTCTCACCCTCGGTCAAGGTATCGCCAATCTTGAAGATGCCATTGTCTGGCAAACCTACGATGTCGCCTGGATAAGCCTCATCGATGGTACTCTTGCGTTGCGCCATAAACTGGGTTGGTGAAGAGAAACGCACGGTCTTGTCGAGACGTACATGATAATAGGGTTGGTTGCGTACAAACTTGCCTGAGCAAATCTTGCAGAATGCAATACAAGAGCGGTGGTTAGGGTCGATGTTGGCGGTAATCTTGAAGATGAAGCCCGTAAACTTAGGCTCCTCTGGCTCCACCATGCGCTCCTCTGCCTGGGTAGGCTTTGGAGAAGGTGCTATCTGAACGAAGCAATCCAAGAGTTCCTGCACACCGAAGTTGTTCAAGGCTGAACCAAAGAACACTGGAGCCACCTCGGCTGAGCGATAGGTCTCCACGTCAAATTCAGGATAGACCCCATCCACGAGTTCGAGTTCCTCACGAAGTTGAGAAGCCTCACGCTCTCCCACATGCTGGTCGAGCTCCTCGGAGTTGATATCCACCTCCACTTTCTCTGTCACACGCTGCTTGTTAGGTGTGAAGAGGTTCAACTGATGTTCATAGATATTATAGACGCCCTTGAATCTGGCACCTTGACCAATTGGCCAAGACAATGGGCGCACCTTGATTTTCAATTCTTCCTCCAGTTCATCGAGTACGTCGAATGGGTCACGACCCTCACGGTCCATCTTGTTGATGAAGATGATAACAGGAGTATTACGCATACGGCACACTTCCATCAACTTACGGGTCTGTGCCTCCACACCCTTGGCTGAATCGACCACGATGATGGCAGAGTCAACGGCGGTAAGCGTACGATAGGTATCCTCGGCGAAGTCCTGGTGTCCAGGAGTATCGAGAATATTCACCTTATATGGGTCGCCAGTCTGTCCGTCTGGAAGATAATCAAACTCCATCACGGATGTAGAGACAGAGATACCACGCTGCTTCTCAATGTCCATCCAGTCGGAAGTGGCTGTCTTGCGAATCTTATTATTCTTGACGGCACCTGCCACCTGAATCTGTCCACCGAAGAGCAGGAACTTCTCGGTCAATGTTGTCTTACCAGCATCAGGGTGAGAAATGATGGCAAATGTTCTTCTTCTTTCTATTTCTTTCATACCTTAATATAATACCTATTTAAATATATATACGTTAATCTATGTTTGCGAGAATCACGACGCGCTAGCCATAATTATTCATTCTTAATTATAAATTATTAATTCTCATCAAAGTCCAGTCCTTCCGTGCGATCCTTGATGTAATAATCGCTCAGCAAACCGACGAAGGTGGTGATTTCCTTGATGGCACGCTCTGTCTCCGGGGTAATAGGCTTCTTCTGCAATCTGAGCATCATCACGCCATAGAGTGCATCGAGGCAAGTCTCAATCTCATTGACGGTTTTGTCGCCACGGTTTCTCAATTCCACGATAAAAGGCAACACCTTGTAGTACTCGGCATTGTAGATAGGAAACTTGGTGCTCTGCAAGAGCATTCCATGGAGGTCGATGACATCCTTAAGCAACACCTTATTAATATTAAGGTGACCCGACTCACGCTTTCCCTCCTCGTTCATCATGCGAATGAGATTGCCAAACCAGTCGATTTCCTCGTCCTTCTGTTCGTCAGTGAAGTTGAAACGATCGATATATTGCTTCTTGATGACAGGGAGTGAGCAACCATAAGCACGGATGATGTCTTCCACCTGCCACATATACAACAAGTATTCTGCGATACTCTTCTTCTTTAATTCTTGCGCTACAAACATTGATAATTAAGAATTAATAATTAATAATTTCTCTAGAACTCTGGGAGATGATAAAGATTGAAAATCGTACCTATCAAGGCGATGACCGAGAAGATGATAACCACGCTTCCTATTACCTTATTAATAATAAGGATGCCATTGGTATCAAACTTGCCTCTGATTTTATCAACCAACCAAGTAAGTCCGAACCACCAAAGCAAGGCTCCGAACACGATACTCAGATAGCCCACTCCCATCTCCAACGGCATGTCGGGCACAACAAATGCAAACTGTGCGAAGGTTGCCATGAAGAGGAAGACGATAAGAGGATTGGAAAGGGTGACGAAGAATGCCGTGATGGCATTGTGCGTCAGCGACCCTTGCTTGTTGCTGCTCTGGTGCATATTCTTGGTAGGATTACTCTTGAAACAATAAATGCCAAAGGCAAGCAAGAGCAAGCCACCAAAGATCTGAAGATAGAACTTGTTCTGAGCATTGTTGACAAAATCCATCACAAAGCTCATTCCCAAACCCGTAAAGAGAGCATATACGATGTCGCTGCAAGCGGCACCGATACCTGTCACGAAACCATACCAACGCCCCTTGTTCAAAGTGCGCTGGATACACAAGATGCCTACAGGTCCCATAGGGGCAGAGGCGATAATACCTATGATAATTCCCTTGAATATAAAATCAAGAATATTTATCTCAATTGGAAATGTTATACTCATACAGAGCGCAAAGATACAACTTTTTACCCATATCGAGTAATTTTTTGGCTTAAAACTTTGTTTTAGGTATTTTTTAACCATAAAACTTTGCCATTTCCGAAGTTTTTCCTATCTTTGTGCCAAAATCTAACAAATTTCTAACTAAATAAATAGCAAGACATGACAGAAAATGAATTGAAGCCGTATGTAATCGGTTTGGACCTCGGTGGTACCAACTCCGTTTTCGGCATCGTTGACTCACGGGGTGAGATCAAGGCTACTACTGCAATCAAAACTGGTGGTTATGAGGATGTAAATGACTATGTAAAGGCTTCCATAGAGGCACTTCAGCCTATCATTGATACCGTAGGTGGTATCAGCAAAATCAAGGCGATGGGTATCGGTGCTCCTAACGGCAACTACTATAACGGAACGATTGAGTTCGCTCCTAACTTGGCTTGGGCTCACGATGGCGTAGTGCCATTGGCCAAGATGTTCTCTGATGCTTTGGGTGGTCTGCCTGTAGCTTTGACCAATGATGCCAATGCTGCGGCACTTGGTGAGATGACATACGGCGCGGCTCGTGGTATGAAGAACTTCATCGACATCACATTGGGTACTGGCGTAGGTTCTGGTATCGTCATCAATGGTCAGATGGTTTATGGTTGCGATGGTTTCGCAGGCGAGTTGGGTCACGTCATCATGGTACGTGGCGAGGAAGGTCGTCCATGCGGTTGCGGTCGCAAGGGTTGTTTGGAGGCATACTGCTCTGCTACAGGTGTAGCTCGCACAGCTCGCGAGTTCTTGGAGAAGAGCGAGGAGCCATCTCTCCTCCGTGATATGAAGCCTGAGGACATCACTTCTTACGATGTAAGTGTGGCAGCTGGCAAGGGTGATGCTTTGGCTAAGCGTGTATATGACTTCACTGGCAAGATGCTCGGTGAGGCTTGCGCCGACTTCGCAGCATTCTCTTCTCCTGAGGCATTCGTCTTCTTCGGTGGTCTGACCAAGGCTGGCGATCTCTTGATGAAACCTGTCAAGGAGGCTTACGACAAGAGCGTGCTCAAGATATTCAAGGGCAAGGCTAAGTTCTTGGTTTCTACCCTCGACGGAAGTTCCGCAGCCGTTCTCGGTGCTAGCGCCGTAGGTTGGGACTTGTAATTTCTGGAGGAAACATTTCATTTTAAATTGCTATATGAGTACTCATATAATGATTTATATCTTACACATTTAAGGCTCTCGACTTCCCATCGAGAGCCTTTTTCGTATCAAAACTGCACTTTTTGTCGAAACTATTTGCGCCTTTCTAGTTTTTTTCGTAATTTTGCACCCGACTTTATAAAAGATTTGTATCTAACGAGTTATATTAGATTTAGTTTAAGATAAAAAGTGTATTAAGATGACAACCATCAAGAACTTGTTGGCGATGGCGAAGCGCATCCTGCTATCATCCATAGCTTGCCTTGCCTTCAGCATCACCATCTCTGCCAAAGGCACACAGCCTGAGGCTGGTCGTTATATATCCAAGACCTTCAAGGTTTGCCCCTTCAATGTGGATGGATTGCCTAAGACCATCAGCATCTTAGGATTTACCATCAACATCAATAATGACGGTCTAGAGGAAGAAGGCGCCATAGCTATTGGAAAATATATTGCCAATAGCAACATTGACGTCTTTGCACTCAGTGAAGATTTCAACTTCCACCCTTCTCTTGCAGCTCAGATAAACGATGAATATACCTTTGGTACGTATCGAGGAGGCATTTCTACCTCCAACCTCTCTGGCACTAAGGTCAACACTGATGGGTTAGAGTTTCTAGCCAAGGCACCTTTCTCTTTTTCGGAAGAGACATGTACTCCATGGAACAAGACGTATGGCTACACCACAAATGGTAGCGACGAGCTCATCAAAAAAGGCTATCGCTACTATGTCGTAGATTTAGGCGGCGGAGCTTTTGTCGATTTCTATATTCTGCACATGGATGCCGAAACTGATCCTAAAGACAACGAGGCACGTGCTTCACAATGGGAACAGCTGCGTGATGACATCTTGTCAAAATCCACCAATCGACCTGTCATTGTGATGGGCGACACCAACAGTCGTTACACTCGTGACGACATCCTTGGATTATTCATCAATCCTATCGAAGCAACTGGCTACTACGAGGTGAAAGATGCCTGGATTGAGCATTGCAAGAATGGCAAATATCCTAATCTGGGTGATGAAGCATTGATGGTAGATAAGCTAGGATATAGAGAGGGCGAAATTGTCGATAAGGTTCTTTATCTGAACCCAAAGAAGAATGGTCTCAACATCCAATCACTCGACTTCGATGTGGATGCAGCATTTGACAAGAGCGACCACAAGCCTATCATCGTTACCATGAAAGTGGAAGGTTCCACCTACGCTCCAGCCAAAGCTAACAACTGGTGGCGAGGAGAGACACTAAAAGGTGGAGGTCAACAAGTATATATATATAATGTAGGAGCTGAGACCTTTATCTCTGGTAAGGAACCCACTATCAAGGACATCAACTCTGCTTATATTTGGAATATCAATGGAAGCGGTTCTTACACGTTTGCTTGTAACAATAAAACGGAAGATAGAATTAAGATGTCTAAGTCTGGGCTTTCATGGAGTGTAGGCTTCAAAGAGGGTTCTGGTGCAAGCGATTTCGATGTCATCCCAAGTACAACAACCACAAACAGGGGCAACGCTTACAAACTATCAGTTACCGCTCGCAGAGATACTCGCTACTTCAATGTGGATGGAAAATCTTATTCTCCAGCATCAACACCTAGCAATATGAACGACTGGCTTTTTATCTCTTCAGGACAAAAGGAAGCATACGCTACTTATCAGTCACTATTTAATAAGGCTAGAGCTTATCAGAAATACACACTTAGCGAGAGCCTGAGAGAAAAGCTGACCACTACGTTGGATGATACTGAAGCAGGTTCTTATGACACCTATACGACTGACATAGAGCGCTTGCGCAAAATCATTGCGGATATTGAAGCTTATATCAAAGAAACTCCTACAGGAATCAGTAGTTCACCGATTGTCGGTCGCCAAGGATTCACTGCTATCTATGACATCAACGGTGTACGCCGCAATACTCTCGTGAAAGGTATCAACATCGTAAAGATGTCAAATGGAGAAGTAAAGAAAATCAACTATTAGATAAAAATATAAATATTTAAAAGATGAGAACAATGGAATTGATGGCAAATGCTGCCAAAGGTTTGATGCTCGCTGCTTTCATGGCAGTGGCAACAACTACAGTTAACGCTCAGAATGAATCAGCAGAGACATTCGCTCCTGTAAAGGTTGGTGATTGGGTAAAAGGTGAAGAAGTAACTGGTAATGGTCAAGAAGTGTACATCTACAATGTAGGTGCAGGAACATTCATCAGCGGTAAATCTGCAACTGAGACAGACATCACCAAGGCATATTCTTGGAATGTGAATGGAACCTCAACATATACATTTGCTTGTAACAACTCAACAGCAGATCGTATCAGTATGGGCTATAGCAAATGGACCCGAAGTTGGAGTTCTGAAATAAAAGAGAAATCAGGAGCAAGCGACTTTACACTTATAGCAGGAACTACTGATAAAAGCTATAAATTTTCCATCACAACCGATGTTTTTATTAATTCATATTCTTTAAAAACTAAAAAAGAGACACGCTATTTCAATATAGATGGTAGCTCATATACAGCAACAACAACGCCAAGCACCTACAATGATTGGCTCTTTATCTCTACAAAGCAAAAGGATGCTTACGTTGACTACGTCAACTCATTCAATGAGGTAGATAGCTACCTCACAAACGAGAAGGTAGAAAAGGAAGAAAGCTTGCTTGCCAAGATCAAGGAAATCTTGACTAATGTTTCTAATATAGGGCACACATTTTCTACCTACGATGGAGACAAGGCTAAACTCACCAGCATCCTTGACGAGATCAAGAATTTCTTGAACACTCCAACTGGTATCGAGACTATCAAGCCAGCAACAAGCAATGCTGAGACTACAGCCATCTACGACGTAAATGGTATTCGCCAGAATAGCCTCACCAAAGGTATCAACATCGTGAAGATGAGCGATGGTACAACCAAGAAGATTATCAAGTAAACTCTAAAAGATACATCAAACAACAAAAAACGGAAGTCGAGCCAATCGCTTAACTTCCGTTTTTTTGTTCTTCATACGTTATCTTTTAAAAATATCTTCATCTCTTCAAACTATCATACTTAGACTTACTAAACACTATACTTAGACTTACTAAATATAATAGATCATGAAGCTAAACATAATAGATACACTTCTTAATTATGATAGTTATCAGCCTGACCTTGTGGAGCATTCTCCCCAAACAGCCAGTTCTTAACTATCGTCTTGCCCTCTGGAGTCAAGACACTCTCTGGATGGAACTGGATGCCATGGATGTCATAATGCTTGTGGCGCAATCCCATGATGCAACCATCATCGCTCACCGCCGTCACATCCAAGCACTCTGGGAAACCAGCCCTATCAACCACCCAAGAATGATAACGACCTATCTCAATACGCTTAGGCATACCGGCAAATATAGGGTCATTGCCAAACTGCGTACAAGGAGTAGCCACTCCATGATACACCTCAGAGAGGTTGGTCAACTTGGCACCGAACGCCTCTCCTATCGCTTGATGTCCCAAACAAACCCCGAGCATTGACTTTCTGCCAGCGTAAGTCTTGATGACATCCATCAAAAGCCCTGCTTCCGATGGAATGCCAGGCCCTGGACTCAATATAATCTTGTCGAATCTATCTAGTTCTCGCAACTGAAACTGGTCGTTGCGATACACCGTCACCTCGACACCGAGTTCCTTCACCAAATGAGCCAAGTTGTAGGTGAAGCTATCGTAATTATCTATGATTACTACTTTCATATTACAAATTTTCTGCTATGTGAATCGCCTTGGTCAAGGCACCCAACTTGTTATTACACTCCTCCAACTCATACTGGTCGTTGCTCTTTGCTACCACGCCACTACCAGCCTGGAACCAGAGTTCGCCATTACGACTGATAAAGGTACGGATGACAATCGCCTGGTTGAGGTCGCCATTCAAGCCGATGAAACCGATGCAACCACCATACGCACCACGGTTGTGTGGCTCCAACTCTGAGATAATCTGCATGGCACGCACCTTTGGCGCACCACTCAAAGTACCAGCAGGGAAGGTATCGATAAACTCCTTGATGTGGTCGGCTCCCTCATCCAGCGTACCACTTACACGGCTCACCAAGTGGATGACATGGCTATAGAACTGCATGTCCTTATAGAAATCCACCTTCACACCATGGCAGTTGCGGCTCAAGTCGTTACGAGCCAAATCCACCAACATCACGTGCTCGGCATTCTCCTTTGGGTCGTTGCGCAAGAACTCAGCCGCCTTGCGGTCTTGTTCCATATCGCCAGTACGTTTGGTAGTTCCAGCGATAGGGTCGATAAACGCCTTGTTGCCCACGATGCGGTTGTGGGTCTCAGGAGAAGAACCGAAGATACGGAAACCTCCGAAGTCGAAATAGAAGAGATAAGGACTTGGGTTGATGCTTCTCAAAGCACGATAGAGTTTGAAGTCATCGCCCTCATACTTCTGTACGAAGCGGCGGCTCACCACAATCTGGAAGACATCGCCACGCAAGCAGTGCTGGATGCAGCGACGGATGTTCGCCTTGTGTTCCTCATCGGTCAAGGTAGAGGTGGTTTCGCCTACAGGGTGGAAGTCGTATGGCTTCACATTCGCCTTGTTGACAGCCTTCAGTAAGGCGTCGATCTCGAGTGAAGAGCGAAGAGTGGAGAGTGAGGAATTCTCTTGCTTTGCCTCTTCTGACTTTTCCTCTTCATTTGCCTCATTAAGGACGATCAGCTCCATCGTATTATTGAAATGGTCGAAGACAATGATGTCCTTATACATGATATAATAGATGTCAGGGGCATCGTTCTTCTCCATTGTGGTATCCTTGACAGGGATGTTTTCAAAATATCTCACCGCATTGAAGGTGGTGAAACCATAGAGACCACAGAAGTCCTTGCCTTCCCCCTCTACATGGAACGACTGGATGAAGTCGTTGATGGCTTTCGAGATGGCGAGTTTGCACTCCTCGCCCTTGCCCTCACCGAAGGCAGGCAGTTCCTGCTTCTCCACCTTTCCATCAGGATAAGTGGCAGTCACGATGCCATGACCTACGGCAATGCTGGCAATCGGATGCACACCGATGAAAGAACGAGAGTTGTCGGAACCATGATAGTCGCTACTCTCCATCAAAGCCGACTGGGGATAAATATCTCGCAGTCGCATATAGACTCCCACCGGCGTATAGAGGTCGGCGAGAATCTTGCGAGTTACAGTCTTATAATTATATTGTGCCATAATTATAAATTATTCATTATAAATGATACATTAGAAGTTGCCAAACTCCTTAGCCATCGCCTTGTTGCTGAGATAAGTTTCTACGTCCTTATCACCACGACCACTGACGGTCAAGACCACGACATCGTCCTTCTTGAACATCATCTTATTCAAGGCTGCCACAGCATGGGCACTCTCGATGGCAGGGATGATACCCTCCATACGTGTCAACTCATATCCGGCATAGATCGCCTCATCGTCCTTGATGGCAAGTACATGGCTGCGACCACGGGTTGCCAAGTCGGCGTGCATCGGACCGATACCAGGATAGTCGAGACCCGCACTGATGGTGAAGGCTTCCTTGATCTGACCATCATCGGTCTGCATCACGAGGGTACGTGCTCCGTGGATGATACCCTCAGTACCACAGTGCATGGTAGCAGCGGTATAGTCTGTGTCGATGCCATGACCAGCAGCCTCGGCGAGGTAAATCTGCACCCGCTCATCATCAATATAATGGTAGATGGTACCAGCGGCATTACTTCCACCGCCCACACAAGCGACGAGATAATCTGGATAATCACGGCCTATCTTCTCCTGCAATTGCCATTTGATTTCCTCGGAGATGACACTCTGCATCTTTGCCACGATGTCAGGATAAGGATGAGGCCCCATCGTACTACCTACAATATAAAAAGTATCTTGTGGATGGCAGCACCAGTCGCGGATCGCCTCTGAACAAGCATCACTCAAAGTCATGTTACCCGTACGAACTGGATGCACCTTAGCTCCCAACATCTTCATGCGCTCCACATTGGTATGCTGACGCTCCACATCGGTAGCACCCATGAAAATCTCACACTCCATGTCCATCAAGGCACAGACCGTAGCAGTTGCCACACCATGCTGACCGGCGCCCGTCTCAGCGATGATGCGAGTCTTGCCCATCTTCTTCGCCATCAGAATCTGACCGATGGTATTATTGATCTTGTGCGCACCGGTATGGTTCAAGTCCTCACGCTTCAGATACAACTGGCATCCGTACTTCTCGCTCATGCGCTTGGCATAATAGAGAGGTGAAGGGCGACCCACATAGTCTTTCAAGAGAACATTATACTCTTTCTTGAACTCCTCGCTCTCGATGATAGGCTTGTAAGCCTGCTGGAGTTCTGTCACACACTTATATAATATCTCAGGAACATAAGCTCCTCCGAATTTTCCGAAAAATCCTTTATCGTCAACTTGATACATAATATGCTAAATATTAAATTATAATGTATAAATAATAAATGGGCTTACGCCATATCCGTCGGGCATTTATCATTTATTACTTATTATTTATCATCTACTTTTTGAGTGCCTCAAAAAGTTCATCCAGTGCCTTATCTGGGTCGCCAGTCTCATTGAGCAGTGTCACAAACTTACTTCCGATGATAGCACCTGCAGCATTGTCTTGCGCACTGGTCAAGGTCTGCTTGTTGCTGATTCCAAAACCTATCATACGAGGGTTGCGGAGGTTCATGCCATTGATATGGTTGAAGTAAGCCAACTTGGCATCACCGAAGTTGCTTTGGGCACCTGTGATGCTGGCAGAGCTGACCATATAGATGAAGCCATCGGTATGCTCGTCGATGAAGCGGATGCGCTCCTCGCTGGTTTCTGGGGTAATCATCATGATGACACGGATGTCATACTTGTCGGCGATAGGCTTCACCACCTTCAAGTAGTCATCGAATGGAAGGTCTGGGATGATAGTTCCGCTCACGCCACTCTCCACACAACTTTGGAAGAATGCCTCGATGCCATAATGCATGATAGGGTTGAGATAACCCATCAGCACCAATGGGATGTTCACCTCGTCCTTGATGGCTTTCAACTGACCGAAGAGGGTCTTCACGGTCATGCCGTTCTTCAAGGCTTTTGTGCCTGCGCTCTGGATGACTGGTCCATCTGCCAATGGGTCGCTGAATGGGATGCCGACTTCTATCATGTTGATGCCGTGGCTTTCCATCGCCTTGATGACAGTGCCGGTACCATCGAGGGTTGGGCAACCTGCACAGAAGTAGAGAGACAGTAACTTTCTCTCTTTGTTTTCTGAAAAAAGTTTGTTTATCTTATTCATTGTTTCTTTTGTTTTTTATTCTTATTTTCGACTTCCCTGTCCCCCTCTTACGAAGAGGGGGTCCTTAATTCCTAACCAAGCCTTCCCCTTTTCCAAAAAGGGGAAGGATGTAACCGCTCCTACTCGTCGCTCTTAACCGCTTCGCTCTAAGGTTGGCGGACCATCAAAGGTCTCGCCAGTTTTTCTTACGCAATAGAATTGCGATTTTTGTGCGGTGTTACACCGCCTTGATAAGAGCTTGATTTCATTCTCTTAGCTTTTCTAGAAAATCCTTGAGCTTCTCCACGTCCTTCAGGGCGGGTTCTATCTCGAACTTCGAGTTGAGGTCGATGCCGATGCACTGGGGATGATGGAAGGACTTGACTCGCTCGGTGTCATCGGGACCGATGCCACCACTTAGGAGGAAGGGTGTTTCGCCATCATATTGCTCCAAGACTTGCCAATCAAACTGCTCACCACTTCCACCGACTGTCTTACACTTGGTGTCGAAAAGGAAGAGGTCAACAGCGCCTACATACTCCTTATATTTCTGAATATCCTCGGCTGTGCTCACACTGATCGCCTTGATGATCTTGATGCCCGGCTTGATGTCGGGGTCGAGCGTGGCACGGAGGTTTTCTATCGTCTCCCTTGTCTCATTGCCATGCAACTGGATGTAATCGAGATTGTAGTTATACACCCTCGTCACGATGTTCTGAGGCATATCATCTACGAAGACTCCTACCCTTGCTGGTTGCTTTTCTCCAGATATTCCTTCTCCCATTTGAGGCTTAAGACTTTTGAACCTCTCCTCAGAATAGTCGGGAATGATACCCGCCTGACTGCTCAACATCTGAACATATCGGGGTGACTTGGGATAGAAGATGAAGCCTATCATGTCAACCCCCAGTTGACTCACCGCGCGAATGTTATCGGCATCACGCATACCACAAACCTTGACAATCATTCTATTTATCTTTAAGAATTTATAGTTAAGAATTACTGCAATGCAGCGATGAAATCCTTCAATGCTGCTCCTGGGTTCTCTTGCTTCATGAATTGTTCTCCCATCAGGAAGCCTCGGAAGCCAGCTTCTTCTCGCAAGCGCTTCACCACCTCCGGATTCGAGATGCCACTCTCACTGACTCGGCAGACATCCTTGGGAAGTTGCTCTGCCAATCGGAAACTGTTCTCTACATCCGTGACGAAGGTTCCGAGGTAGCGATTGTTGATGCCATACATGTCTGGCTCCAGTTCGGCGTACTCGAAGTCCCGGTCGTTGTGCATCTCCAAGAGAACCTCCAACCCCAGTTGATGAGCCATTTCGAGCAATCGCTTGCACACTTCTTTCGTCAGACAGGCAGCTATCAGCAAGACTGCGGAAGCTCCACAATAGCGAGCCTGCAAGAGTTGGTATTCCTCGATGACGAAGTTCTTATATAATATAGGTATAGAGACACCCACGTGTCGGGCCTCTTGGATGAACTCATCATAACCGCCGAAGTAGTCGATGTCGGTGAGGATGCTCAGTGCCGAAGCTCCATTCTCCTGATAACTCAGAGGGATGATGCTTGCCTTGCCCTCCTCCTTGATCCATCCCTTGGAAGGCGACTTGCGCTTGAACTCAGAGATGATGCCGGTAGAAGAAGCCATCAAGGTCTCCCTCATGCTACCGCCCGGTGTCTTGCCATCATCGTCCTTCATCTTCTGCTCCGTCAGCGTAATCATCTGGCGAGGCGAAATGAAGCGCTTGCGCTGGTCTATCTCTATTCGCTTATGAGCGACAATCTCTTCTAGTATATCCATCACTCTTCACTTTAACTATTGAGTTCAACGAATTTTTTGAAGGTGGCGAGTGCCTTGCCACTGTTGATGCTCTCTCGTGCTATCTCCACACACTCCTCGATGCTTTTCTGTCCCTTCTCCATCACTTGGATGCCGAAGGCGGCATTGGCGAGGACGATGTTCTTCTGGGCTGGTAACGCACGATTCTCCAACACGGCATCGAAGATGTCCTTTGCCTCTTCCTCGGTAGCACCGCCTCTCACCTCCTCAGGCTTGGCGATGTCGAAGCCCAAGTCTTGCGGCTTGAAGATGCGCTCATAGTTGTTGGTGGTCACCTTGAAGTCGCTGGTGAGTGAGATTTCGTCATAGCCATCGATACTGTTCACGATACCATAGTCGATGCCTATCTTCTGATAAACCTGGTTGTAGAGCCGCATCTGGTCGAGGTTGGCGACACCGAGCAACTGGCACTTAGGTTGACTAGGGTTGACCAAAGGACCGAGAAGATTGAAGACCGTAGGGAACTGCAATGCCTTGCGGATAGGACCGACAAACTTCATCGCCTTGGCGAAGAGTTGGGCATGGAGATAGACGATGCCACACTCATTGATGGAGCGGTTGAGCTTGTCCATGTCGTCAGTGAACTGCACGCCGTGATTCTTGATGACATTGGAAGCACCGCTCACGGAAGTCGCAGCATAGTTGCCATGCTTAGCCACCTTGTAGCCAGCACCAGCGATGACGAAACAAGAGGTGGTAGAGATATTGAAAGTATTCTTGCGGTCGCCACCCGTACCGACCACGTCGATGTAGCGGTCGCAATCAAGAATGGCAGGAACGCCTGTCGCCAAGATACCATCACGGAAACCGAGCAATTCATCCACCGTCACACCACGCATCTGCAATCCGGTGAGCAAGGCTGTGATTTGTTCCTCAGGGAACTCACTCTTGGTGATACCCACGATGATGTTCTTGGTTTCCTCACGAGAAAGTTCCTCGTGGTTCAACATTCTGTTCAAGATGTCCTTTAGTTCCATAATTCAAGTCTCCTATTTTTATTTTTTATATTCTTCTTGAAGATGCCTTCCGCAACAGGTCAGATAAAGAAAAAAGACCTGTCGTAAGTTACGGCAGGCCTTCTTGTATTCTTATGGACTTTCATATCCACACACGGCTTATCTACTCACGACTTTTTAGATCTTGAGATACGCCACCACCATGCTGTTGAAGATACGAATGTCATCATATTCTTGTTGTTTTAATTATTCGATTGCAAAAATACACTTTTTCTTTCAAACCACCAACTTTTTGGCGGGAAAATTACGAATTTAATAGAATTTAGTAATTAAAGCTACCGTTTTCACTATCCCAACTATGCTTACACCTTATATTATATATAAGGGATTATTATATATAAGGGAGAAGACTCCGAAGAAAAAAACGCCAAAAAGGACACTTCGATGTAATAAAGCGAAAAAGCAATCGTTATTACAATAAAAGAATACAATACAATAACAACTCTTTAATAGCAACAACGCCTATGAAGTATATATTTACTCCTGAAGAATTGAGGCCTTCCAAGAGGACCATCCAAATCATCAAGCAGATAGCTTATACCTATCGTGCCTTCAAGATGAACGGGAAATATGAAGTGTTGTGCTTGAACTAAACATCTAAGAAGAAATGAAAACCCTTATATCTCCTTCTTTGCTCTCAGCCAACTTCATTGACCTGAAGAGCGACATCGACATGATCAACAAGAGTGAGGCTGATTGGCTTCACATGGATGTCATGGATGGTGTCTTCGTACCCAACATTTCCTTTGGATTCCCAGTATTGGAAGCCGTCAGCAAGGTTTGCACCAAGCCCCTCGACGTTCACTTCATGATAGAACGCCCTGAGCGATACATCGAGCAAACCGCCAAGATTGGCGCCATGATGATGAACGTGCACTATGAGGCTTGCGTTCATCTGCATCGCACCATCCAGCAGATTCACGCCGCTGGCATGAAGGCTGGCGTCACCTTGAATCCATCCACACCGGTCAGTGTATTGGAAGACATCATCGGCGACCTCGACATGGTATTGCTGATGAGCGTCAACCCTGGTTTCGGTGGACAAAAGTTTATCGAGAACACCATCAAGAAGGTAGGTCGCCTACGCCAACTCATCAAGGAGTCTCATTCCCATGCCCTCATCGAGGTAGATGGAGGCGTGCAGGCAGAGACAGCCCCTCGACTGGTGAAAGCCGGAGTCAACGTATTGGTGAGCGGTAGCTATGTATTCAAGAGCACCGACCCGATTTCCACCATCCATGCGATGAAGGAACTCAAGCAACTGGAAGACTAGTCGCGCCAAAAGTGCCGACTAGCCTAGTCTAACTGAAGATAGAGGTTGTGCTCTCTCGCCATACGACGGAGGTTGAGGAGCGCATATCTCATTCTGCCCAAGCTGGTATTGATGCTCACACCTGTCATCTCGGCAATCTCCTTGAAAGAGAGCTGCTGGTAGAAGCGCATATACACCACCTCGCGCTGAACGGCAGGGAGATTGTTCATCAACTTCTTGACATCGGCAAGCACCTGTTGGTTGATGATGGCATCCTCGGCATTGCTATCCAGCACGCTGGCACAACCGATGTTGGACAAGTCGTTGGTCTCATTGGTATCCACCACGTGGCGACCTCTCTGCTCACGATACATGTCCATCATCACATTATGGGCAATACGCATACACCAAGCGGCGAACTTGCCGTTTGCTACATATTCGTGCTTCTGGAGCTTGCTGATGACCTTGACAAACGTCTCTTGGAAGATGTCGTTGGCTAACTCTTGGTCATGCACCATAAACATGATGTATGAGAAAAGCTTCACCTCATTGCGTGACAACAACTCATCGAAGGCTGGGTTACTGCCCTCGACATACAACATCGCCAACTCCTCGTCGGTCAAATCTTGTAGATTTCTCATTTTCTTAATCCCTTGTTTTAATTAAGTAAATGTCTAATCAATAGGCTATCTTCTTGTTTTTATTGTGTGAATGATGTTAATTATTTGCAATTTTGCCGTGCAAAGGTAGTGTTTTTCCTACAAACCACCAAATATTTAACATAAAAAAAGGTTGGCTACAGGACGTAGCCAACCAGAAAATCAATATTTTGGAGTAATGCCTTCAAAATATTATGGCGCAAATATACGCCGTTTTTTCCATATCTCCAAACTTTTTTAACTCAAAATTGCTTTTTTAACATTATGTGCGATACTTAATCCAGGAAAAAGCCTTATCTTTGCAGAAATTATATAAGACTCTAAACTTAACAAAACAAACAATATGAAACACTTAAAAACTTTACTGCTTGCCTTGGTGCTCCTACCAGCCATGGCTTTTGCGTCGGGATGGAACGACCAGGAGTACAAGCAAATCGAACAAAGCATCCAACTGCCTCAGCTCCATAAACGGCAGTTTGTCATTTCCTCTTTTGGTGCCAAGCAGAATGCCTCTGCCGCCCAAAACCAGAAGGCTATCAACCGTCTCATCTCCTTGGTTTCCAAGAAAGGCGGTGGCAAGGTCATCGTTCCGAAAGGTACTTGGAAAACCGGTGCCATCGAGATGAAGAGCCATGTCAACCTCGTCTTGGAGGAAGGCGCTATCCTGCAATTCGTCTTCGATACCAACCTCTACCCTCTCGTGCGTACTTCCTGGGAAGGCATCGCCTGCTGGAACTATTCCCCATGCGTCTATGGTTACAAGGTAACCGACGTTGCCATCACCGGTAAGGGTACTATCGACGGTGGCGGTAGCAACGAGACTTGGTGGCCGATGAACGGCAATCCGAAATATGGCTACGTCGATGGCGTGACCAAGGAGTGCCAGCGTCTAGGTTCACGTGCCCTGCTCTTGAAGCAAGCCGAAGACGGCGTGGCTTTCGATGAGCGCAAGTTTGGCAAGGGACAAGGTTTGCGCCCTCAGCTCATCAACTTCGTACGCTCCGAGCGCATCCTCATCCAGGATGTCACCTTGCTGAAGTCACCTTTCTGGGTTATCCACCCTCTCCTCTCCAAGAACATCACTGTGGATGGCGTTACCGTCTGGAACGAAGGTCCTAACGGCGATGGTTGCGACCCTGAGGCTTGTGAGAACGTACTCATCCAAAACTGTGTGTTCCATACCGGTGACGACTGCATCGCCATCAAGAGCGGTCGCAACAATGATGGTCGTCTCTGGAACCAACCTTCCCGCAACATCATCATCCGCCATTGCAAGATGGAGGACGGTCATGGCGGCGTGGTCATCGGAAGTGAAATCTCCGGTGGTTGCGAGAATGTCTTTGCTGAAGACTGCGTGATGGACTCTCCTAACCTCGAACGCATCCTCCGCATCAAGACCAACAACTGCCGTGGCGGTGTCATCAAGAACATCAACATGCGCAACGTCACCGTGGGACAATGCAAGGAGGCTGTCTTGAAAATCAACCTCGACTACGAGCCTAAGGAGATATGCTACCGTGGTTTCGAACCTAGTGTGAGCCAGGTTTATATGGAGAACGTGACTTGCAAGAAGAGCGACTACGGCGCCCTCATCATCGGCCGTGACCAGGTGGAGAACGTGAGCGACATCACCGTGAAGAACTGCCAGTTTGATGGCGTTCAGAAGGAGCCTGTCAAGATTACGGGCAAGACTCGCAACGTGAAGTTTGACAACCTCACCGTCAATGGTTCGTTGGTGCTCAACAAGGCAGACCAGCCTTATCAAGCCTATAGCGAGTGGCTCACCCACAGTGAAATGCAGCGTGTGGCTCATCCATACAACCTCGATTTCTCTCCAAACAAACCCCGTTGGAGTTATGTGATGGGCATCGAGATGGAAGGTATGCTCGACACTTACCTCGCCTACCAGAATGGCAAGAGCACCTTCAAGGGTGGCGACGCTGAAGCCAACAATGAGAGAATCATCGACTACCTGAAGGAATATCCTGCCAAGATGATTGACGAGAAGGGCAACATCACAGGTTATAAATATGAGGATTTCAACCTCGACAATGTGCGCACGGCGAAGTTCATCCTCCGCATGCACAACCTCTTCCCTAGCAAGAGCACAGAACTTGCCTTGAAGACCCTCTTCAAGCAGTTGCAGAACCAGCCTCGCACCAAGGAAGGCGTATATTGGCACAAGGCTATCTACGCCAACCAAGTTTGGCTCGATGGTATCTTCATGGGCTTGCCTTTCTACTGCCAGTATGCCGTACAGACGATGAAGCCTAAGAAGGCTAAGAAGTACTTGGACGATGCGGTAGATCAGATGATCAAGACTGACAAGCGCACTTACGACGAGAAGACACAGCTCTGGAAGCATGCTTGGGACGAGACTCACCAGCAGTTCTGGGCAAATAAGGAGAACGGAAAGAGCCAGCACACCTGGGCGAGAGCCTTGGGATGGTATGTGATGGCGATGACCGAGTGCCTCGATGCCATGCCAGAGGACTATGCTCGCCGTGGCGAGGTCATCGACTTGCTCAACAAGGCGATGGCTAGCGTGGTGAAGTACCAGGACAAGAAGACAGGCGTATGGTATGACGTGATGGACGTGAAGGATCCTCGCAACTACTTGGAGAGCACAGCCTCCAGCATGTTTGCCTACGTTCTCTTGAAGGGTTACCGCAAGGGATACCTCGCCAAGGAATACCAGGATGCGGGCATCAAGGCATACAAGGGCATCTTGAAGAATTTCATCCAGGTGAACCCAGACAAGACCATCAGTCTCACCAAGTGTTGCAGTGTGAGTGGCTTGGGTCCTGGTCCCGGTCCATACGTGACGAAGCCAAACTTCAAGCGTGACGGCAGTTTCGAGTATTACATCAGCGAGCCTATCCGTGACAATGACGCCAAGGGTGTCGGTCCTTTCATCTGGGCTAGCTTGGAAATGGAGCAAATGAAGTAGAGTACTCATTTACGCTGTGCACAGCGTAACCCAACGCCGTGCAGTGCATAGACTGCTGTCGTGCAGAGCGAACGCTTACGCCGTGCAGAGCAGAAAGCGATGCCGTGCAAGGCGTAAGCCGATGCGACTAGGAGTATAAGCCGATGCGACTAGGAGTGTAAGCCGATGCGACTAGGAGTGTGAGCCGATGCGACTAGGAGTGTGAGCCGATGCGACTAGGAGTATAATAGGAGGCGGAAAAGAACATAAAAGCGTTCTTTTTCGCCTCTTTTTTGCATATTCATTGAATTTTAACACACGAAGTGTAACAACCAATACATATTTTTACTATCTTTGCGATGTGTTAGGAATACTGACGCAGAGTTAATTCACCTATTAGTTAACATTTAAAACAAAAGTTTATGAACAAATTTTTACGCTATTCATTCATTGCGGTGTTGGCATTCATTTGCAATGTTAGCTTCGCACAAACCAAGTTTGACTTCGACAATGACTATGCCAAACTTTTCCCAAGTTTAAAAGGCGTATCATCATCAAACTCTTCTGCTGGAGACTTTACAGAAGCAACATCATGTACCGTTGATGGGATTAAAGTTACGATTTCTGCAAAAGCAACTTCTGCAAATAATCCTAACAGAATCTGGAGCAGCAGCCCACGACTCCGTATGTACACAGGTACTCTCACAGTTGAAGCACCTCAAGGCAAAACCATTAGCGATATCACTATTGAGAATGGAAAATGGAATGCTAATAATAAGGCAGACAATGGTACCCTTACGAACAAAGGTGCTTGGACGGGCGATGCCAACAAAGTCGTTGTCACCATTGCCGGCAATACACAAATCAAATCCATCAGTGTTCTTTTGAAAGGTAGCACGGTCTCTTACACAGAGGTTTCAAGCGTAAAGGATTTGCTTGCCAATTACACAAAAGCAACAAGCAACTTGAATCTTAAACTAACCAACGCTAAAGTATTGTATGTAAATGAGTACAACGGAACTGTCAATACATACGTTCGTGAGGGTGACGCAGCTATTGAGTTGAGAACTCTCGGTTTCAATATGCCTGTCAACAGTGTAATCAATGGTACAGTAAAGGTTGACTTAGCATTTAGTTATGGTGTTCCTTATCTTGAAGCAAATGTAGGCACTGACGACGAGAACTTAGACATCAAAGAAAGCCCTGAGGTTGCCGAACCTGTTGTTGCCACAGTTGCAGACATTCTTGCAAATAAGTATTTGAATGATTTGGTAACCATTAAGGATTTTACATTCAGCAAGGATAAGTATGCTGAGGGTAAGTTCAACTACTATGCAAACGATGGCGAAAGCAAGATTATGCTTTATGACAAGTTCAACAAAGTTGGTGGTGTAGCAGATTTGACAGATGGAGAGAAATACACCGTTGTTGGTTTATTCGGTGCCATTTTCAAGAGCACTCCAGAAATTCTCCCTACAAAGTCTATCGCTGAGACCTCTGGCATCAACAACATCTCTGCTGACGACGCAACCCTCAACGCCCCAGCTTACAACCTCGCAGGTCAGAAGGTTTCTGAGTCTTACAAGGGCGTAGTTATTAAGGCTGGCAAGAAGTTTGTACAGAAGTAAGAAACAACATTGAATTGTAAATAAAAATCCCCGCGCTCAACAGAACGTGGGGATTTTTTGTGCCTACACTTTCAGCGCTCCCTGCCTAGGAAAAATTTCATACCTAACTAGGGAAAAATTTATACCTAACTAGGGAAAAATAAAAGTGGTACTAGAGGGGATATTCCGCCTCTGCGAGACGCATTATACGCCTACTTCTCCCATGTCAATTAATTTTCCACCTTGGAATTGCAAGATAATGCCATGCAGCTGCGTTCCAGCAGTCATACGTTTCAAGGATTCATCAGACATATACTTTCTCACTTGTTCCTCCGCCTCATGCCACTGAGTCTTTGCCTCATTTTCTGCAGCATCAGCTTTCAGATATTTCAACTCCACCACATAGCTATGCTGCAAGACAGGGAACTTCTTAGTGTCTGCCAACAAGAAGAAATCGCAATAGCCATGCTTGAACTCCAACTCAGGACGAATGACAAACAAACGAGACAAGTTGAGATATGCCATAAAATAGCCTTGCACATTCTTTTCACCACCAATGGCATCACGCACACTGCTATCCTCGAAATATCTATCCGACAAATATTGGAACAATGGTTGCCAATCGCCCTTGAGTGCCGCATCAGTAAAAGCATTCTCTAGCTTCATCATATCAATACGAGCCGTATCTTGATACTGGTCGAACAAGAAACGATAGTACTGCTCCCAAACATTGAGGTTTGGCACTACCAAATGGAGCTTATCCAAAGTCGTTCCCCCTATCGTCAACATACCATAATAGAACAGCAAGCTGACAAACATGTTAGGGTTAATCATTTCGATAGCAGGAAAGGTTGTCTCAATGGTGGCATCAATATAACCTTGCTCGGCAATTGTCCGCACAACTCCCTTTCGGTCACCATCCAATCTATCTAAACGCACAAGGCGTTTCATCTTGGCGTAATCGGTCTTGGAGTTAGGATCACGCATATCCTTAGGAGAGCGACCTGTCCGAATCAGAAGACTCATGTAATATATTACCATATTACTATTGTACATACTTGGTTCTACACCAAAAGAGTCCTCTGCAAAGCAATAATTGTCATACCAAGGTTTCATCTCTGCTATTACTTCATCCGCAGTTTTCTTTATCATGCCTGCATCTTGATAATAGCTAATCATTTTACGCACATCAGTTTCACTAAATCCCAACAAATCGTTAAACCAAGAATCTATTGAGATATTGGTAGCGATATTGAATCCGCTCGTCAAGTCATCCAAGGTGATAGGACTAACACCCATAAAGAGGATTCGAGTGAAATTAGGCTTGAACGTTTTAAAGACATCACGATAGAAGCCGCTACCGTGAGTCATCTCATGATAAACATCATGCCCTTGTTCGTTGAGGACAACATTCGTAAAATTATCATATTCATCGATAATCAAATAAAGTCGATAACCCTTTTCTTTAGCCTCACCGGCAAATGCAGCAATTTTGCCACCAGCAGTTGGAGCATTATGAGCGGCCTCTATAGCTTTCTGACTATAATACTTCCCATATTTTCTAAGGAATGCATCTATCTTAATCCCCAAGTAAACATGAAAAGCATCCTGCAAGTTGTCAGCACAACCCGCCACTTGCGAGAAATCCAAATTCAGCACTTGGAATTTTCCCTTGGTCTCCAAAGGGTGCTCCGCTATCCAAGTACCTTGGAACTCTTCGTCTATATCCTTGTAGTTCTCACAATCATAATAGTCTGCCACCATTGACAAGAAAAGGCTCTTACCAAAGCGACGTGGACGAATGAAGAACAAGAAGTCTGACACAGCCTCCATCTTTGGCAAGTACATGGTCTTGTCAACATAATAGAGATTGCTATCTGATATGCTTCGGAACTGACTGATGCCAGTTGGCAGTCTTTTTATCTTTCCCATAAACCTAGTTTTATCTTTCGGTTGCGAAGTTAATCAAAAAATATGAAACAGCCAAACTTTAAAGGTACAAATACGAAAATGGGCTTCCCTCACTACCCTAAGGCAAGTGAAAGAAGCCCAAATATATTGAATGATATGTCTAATGCTTACTTGTTCAAGTACTTCTTGCCGTTCTTGACAACAATACCCTTGTAAGACTCTGATACCTGCTGACCAGCAAGGTTGTAAAGTATAGAAGACTTGGCTGAAGCAGAAGCCTCAACGTTAGAGATTCCTGTTGGAGTGCCACCAGAGATGGTTACACTCTGAATACCAAAACCACCAGCTGTCTCTTGAATAATTGCGACATCAGCAGTAGCTTTAACTTTGACATCTTGGAAAGCCAAATCATCACCATTTTTTGCTGCAAAAGTTGGAATATCCCCAACAGCTTCGCAGCCAGACACAATTGCGAAAACTGCAGCTTTAGAACCTTTTGATGCAACAGAGAAAGTAACTTCCTGACCTACTGCCAAACCAGAAACTTCTATGCGAACCTTACTTGATTGCGCACAGAAATATTTATCAGAAATTGTGAACACCTTAGTATTTGCTTTAGAATTCTTAAATGACAAAGACACCGGGGAATCCTTTAACGTAACACCATGATACTCATTTTTGCTACCAGTCTTATAGTCTAACTGAGTAGTTGTTGTTGCATTCCATTCATACCAAGCCTCTTCAAATGTATAGCTATCAGTTGTAGTCCCTACAAAGGAATAAGTTGTTTGTGCACTAACACTAGCTGCCATAGCGACAGCTGCAATAAGAGTAAAGAATTTCTTCATAATCATTTGTTTTAAGTTATTGTTATTTTAAGTTCGGTTTATCTGCTTGCAAAGGTAACACTTTCTTCCCTACTTCGCTACCCTAAAATACCAAAATCGCACGCAAACGATTACGTGTGACTTTGGTTTAACTCAATTCTGATCAAGTCCAACAGCAATATCCTTCAAATCGAAATAAAGCAAACGGGTAGGAGCATCTATATCATCATCATTCAATGGAACAAAACCATTCTTCTCATAGAACGGAATAGCTGGAGCATAAGCATCCACCGTCAAAAAGCGACATCCCGTCTTATTATTCACGACAAAGAAACTCTTAATGAAGTTCAAGAGGTAAGTACCTATAGAATGCCCTTTCAGAGTTCTATCTACAGCCAAACGACAAAGTTTAACAGCAGGATAACTCTTCATTCGCTTTTCATTTACGAACCTTACTTTACGGAATCTGTTAAACTCCGTCTTACTTTCAAAGTCAGCCAAGGAGATTCTATCATTTGCCATACTAAAATAAGCATGAACCAAATGACTTTCCACTTGTTCCAATACATACGAAACTGCAAGCAATTCCTTGCGGTATAGTTTCGCCTCATTCAAAATAAAATCATTCAAATCTTCGTCTCCGCAATCAAACAAGTGAGTGTCTTCGCCATTTTGGAGTTTTCGGATTGAATATTTGGATTCAATTTCTTCTCTTTCCATAAATTCTTAACCTTTAAAAATTCTCATTGCACTCTCATAGTCTGCCATTCGTCTAGATCTGTCCTGTGGACTCTCTCTACGAACCTGCATCATACGCTCCTCGAATCGACGAGCGTCATCTCCAAAAAGTATTGGAGTTTCTTTGATTGGTCTTGCCATAATAATTCTGTTATTAAATGATTAAACTGCGGCAAAAGTACGCAAAAACTTTGTAACAACCAAATATTCAGAGCACTTTTTCACAATAAGTTTCTTTCTAGCATCATTCTATCGCACGCAAACGATTACGTGAGATTCAATATCTTGACGTATAGTGCTTTCGAATTTTTATTGTAATTTTGCCAAACATAAACAACAAAAACAAACCTAAAGTTACAAACAATGAAACAAAATCTACTCAAACTCGGAATGATTTGTCTGATGCTTGTCTTTAGCTTCATCGCTAAAGCAGTGGACATCAAGGAAAAGGCTATCTACTCCACCGACTTCTCGGAATGGAAGGATGCCAGTGCTACAAAATCAGAATCGAAGGTGACGGTGAAGAACAAGTACACCAAGGAAGCCTTCGACTTTATTCTCTACAACACTATCATTAGTTCTACCAACAAACAAACTCCGAAGCTAGGAAATGCTACAGGCGGTTATCTGCAAACACCGAAGACAGCAGACACATACGTGATGACTTCTACCATCCCTAGCATCACAAAGGTTCATTATATGAATGGAGCCACTGGTGGAAAAACTCGTGGTTACAAATTGGAATGCAAGGGAGATGGTGACACGGATTGGGTTTTACTGAGCGACACTCCAGCTTACCCTATAGCTGGCACAGATATTACAATTGATGTGAACCGTACCAATGTTCAACTACGTTTTACCAATCTTGACAGTGGCAATTACGCCTTCCTCCTCAAGCTCGACATCTATGCCAACATAGATATGGACAACGTAGCAGAGAAGGAGAACTATACCCTCACCTATTATAATATAGATGGATCTACAGTCATCGGCACACAGAGAGTCACCGAGGATGAAACCATCGGCGCATTCTCTGCAGAGGCAGAAAGCAAGGTGACCATCGCCGACGGTCAGAAGTTCCGTGGTTGGTGCACGAAAATGCAAGAAAATCCAAAGAAGTATTCCACCAAGGACATCGTGACTGGCAACCTCAACCTCTATCCTCTCGTAACAGAAATAGAGTCTGCCAATCCAACCACTCGTTACGACTACAATCTGAAAGACCAATACTTCGATGCCGGTGACCATGAGGCATTCTCTGTTGAGGGCAATGGCAAGTGGCATGACACAACTCATGGATGGACATTCTCCGCTACCGACAAGATCAAGTTGCTTATGGGTGGCAAAGGTTACATCAAGATGAATCTCTGTAACTATTCAGGCTCAGGCAACATTATCCTGACCAGTCCAAGCGGCACACAGATAGCAAGCATCACTGCCAAGGCTAGCACTGATGGAGCCACCGCTGTCATCGAGAACACCTTAGATGAAAGTGGCGAGTACATTCTCTCTTTTGATGGTACAGGCTCCAACTATATCCACAGCATCAGCATCATCAATATGACAGAACCTGCCTACACACAGAATGGGAACTGGTACACGGTGAAGACTGGCGATGCGAAGAGTTTTACCACTACACTGGAATTGGTTAACGGTTTCAATTCCGCAGCCAACGCACCTCGCTCATATATCTTCTTGCCTAACGGCACATATGACCTCGGCGAGACTGTACTGACAAACATCAGCGGCAACAACATCTCACTTATTGGTGAGAGTATGGACAAGACTATCATCGTCAACAAACCAGAGATAGAGGGTATCGGCGTAACAGCCACCATCCTCAACACTGGTAAGAACCTCTATATCCAAGACCTTACCTTGCAGAACGCCTACGACTATTATAATGCAAAAGATGCTGGTCGTGCCATCTGCTTGCAAGACCGTGGTTCCCAAACCATCTGCAAGAAAGTGAAGATGCTCTCTTACCAAGACACCTACTATAGCAACGACCCACAAGGCAAGGGACAATACTACTTCGAGGACTCTGAAATTCATGGTACTGTAGATTATATCTGTGGTGGTGGCGATGCCTACTTCAACAGAGTACTTCTCGTCAACGAGAGTCGAAGCGCAAACAGCAAGTCTGGCGAAGATGTCATTGCCGCTCCTAACAGCAAAAGCGATTGGGGATATATCTTCAAGGACTGCACTATCGAAAATAAGGCTGCAAAATTCTCACTCGGTCGTTCATGGGATAATATCACTCGCCTTACTTGGTTGAACACCACCATCAACCAAAAAGATGAAATCATTGACGACGGAAAGAAGGTGGCTTACTTCACCATCGATGCCATGGGAAATTACGCCGCCGATAAGTTCTGTCTCGATCTCTTGAAGGATGCCGATGGCAATGTCTTCTCCCCAAGCGAGAAGATGGTGACATTCAAAGCAACAAAGGCTAGCATTACAAAACCAGAAGAGAACATCATCCTCACAGCAGATGAAGCCGCAGGATATACCCTCGACAAGGTATTCACCGAGTGGACACCAGCCGCATTGGCTTCACAGAAGGACCCTATCGCTGCCAAGGTTGCCAATGGCAAGTTGACTTGGACGGGTGATGCAGATATGTATATGATCGAGAAGAACGGCGAGTTCACAGCCTTGACTTCCGAGACATCATACGACATCGACGACGCTTCTGCCAAGTACGAGGTAAGAGCAGCCAACGAGATGGGTGGTTTCGGCTTGAGCGAGTCAACAGCCACAGGCATCGACAAGGTCATCTCATCTGACGATGCTATCAAGACTGTCATTTACTCAGTAGATGGCATGCAGCTCAGACACCTTCAGAAAGGTATCAACATCCTCGTGAAGACATTCGCTGATGGAAGCAAGAAGACTAGCAAGGTAATCGTGAGGTAAAGACTTTAGATGAAACGAAACTTCATCTAGCAACATATTCAGAAAAGGCATGGCAGGCAAGCTGTCATGCCATTTTTGGTTTTCCACACCTGAGATGGGCATTGCACTTTATTGTATTTATCCGTAATCGTTTGCGTTTGCTTTTACATTCCATCATACACTATAATAGGAAGAATAATTGTAACTTTGCCACATAATATCAAACCTAAGAAAAAAATGAAGAAATCAATCTTACAAACTATCGTGCTCGCAGCACTCTTGGCTTTGCCTACATTTGCAAAGGCTCAGACCTTCGCAGGAATCACTGCAGAGCAAAGCGCACAAAACACGCCTGAAGGTTGGATTGCAGTGGCATTGCCTCAGTTGCCAGCCATCACCTCGGCAAATACATTTAATATTACCAAGTATGGTGCTTCAATCTCCTCTGCCGACAACACCAAGGCTATCCAAGCAGCTCTTGATGCCGTACCTTCCACCGGCGGTATGGTTGTCATTCCAGCAGGAACATGGCTATGCGGTGCACTACAAATTAAGTCTAAGACCATATTCCACCTTGCTAAGAACTGTACCCTATTGCAGCAACCTTATGGCACATTCCCCAACAACAAGACAAACTTTATTAGAGAAAAAAAGAATGCAACCGATATAGTTATCGAAGGAGAAGATAAAGAAACATCAATCATTGATGGACAAGGAGAAGCTTGGTGGAGAGCACTAGACAACGGAACCTCTCTCAATCGTGGAGCCTTGATTAGATTTAATTCCGGTTCCAGATTTCTAGTCAGAAACCTTACTTGCAAAAATGCGCCAGCACAGAACATAACTTTGGGCAACAAGAGTGCAGCTAGCAACAGTTCTTATGCACTGAATGCTACTGTTCATGATGTTTTCATATATGCTCCAGCTTCGGAATTGAGCAAAACTGGAAGTGTTTACCCATCTCACAACACAGACGGTATTCCTATATGGGATCCATACGTAAACATCTACAACTGTGAAATCAACAATGGAGACGATAATGTTGTTTGCGATTCATACTCTCAGTACATTCATGTGTGGAATTGTAAATTTGGTACTGGTCATGGAGCTTCTGTTGGAAGTTTCACCAAGAACATTAAACATGTATGGTTCGACAATATTACAATGAATGGTACCACTGCTGGTGTTCGCTTAAAAACTGGTATAGAATCAAACGGATCTTTAAGAGGCGGTGGGGAGGAAGACTTTCGATTTACTAATTTTACCATGACCAAAGTCAAGAACCCTTTCTCCATGGACTGCTATTACGATAAGAAATACAATGCAGACCCTGCGGTTGACAAGGCAAACGCTCGCGCATTGGATAGCACAACCCCGACCTACAATGGCATTTTGCTCCAGAACATCAAGACCACCGATGTTTGCTCCGGCAATGCCATCTTCCTCATCGGTCGCCCAGAGAGCCACATCAAGAACGTGACACTCGACAACGTGCAAATCAATGCAAAGAAGGGTATCGACATCCGATTCGTGGATAATCTCGTCTTCAAGAATGGCTCCAAGATTACCGTAAGCAGTGGTTCTATGTGGGTGAAGAACTATGATTCTACATATGATGACCAATGCGATGCTACCAAGACAAGTAGCACGCCTACCCCTACACCAGGGGATGACACTGCCGATTCATATATCCTCTATTCGAAAACATTATCAGAAAACGCCACTGGCACTGCCACCTTCAGCAATGGCTTTACCATTACTAACAACAATAGCAAGAAATACGATGTTGGTTCTGGCACCAACTATATCAAATACAGTGCAAAGACACAATACACCATCAACATCCCAGCTGGCATCAAGATTAGCAAAATGGAGATAGAAGGCAAAGACAACTACACTGACGCTGATGCTTATATGGGAGAAGTGAACGGTACATCTTATGAAACTACCCAGTACACATTCCCAAAAGACCAAAGTATCAAGAGTTATTCCATTGCCTTCGACTCACCTGTGGAGAATACTTTGACTTTTACCCCAATGGTAAAGCAAGTCATCTTGAAAATCACGCTATATTCTAGCGGCACCACTGGTATCGACCAAGTCGAATCATCCACAAGCGACATCGTGAAGACCGAATACTATAGTCTCAACGGAATGAAGTTCAATGCACCACAAAAAGGCATCAATATCCGCAAGGCTTACTATCGCAACGGTACTGTAAGGACTGATAAAATCATCCTGTAGATAATCATATTAGTATAAAGGGGTGCGCCATAGACTTATGGCACACCCCTTTTTTTATGGTTTTGTTATACGTTTCCTTTATGGGAAACATTCATTATTTTTGCTCTGCAGGCTCAGTCACAGAAGGCTTCTCTGCTACTTTCTTTGTTGTGGCAGCCTTCTTAGCAGGAGCCTTCTTAGCTGCAGGCTTTGCAGTTGCAGCCTTAGTGGCAGTTGCTTTCTTGGCTGGAGCAGCCATCTTGGCGGTCGCCTTTTCCTTCTCAGCACGAAGTTTCTCAGCCTCCTTCTCTATCTTCTCTATTTTAGCCTGAAGACGGACGATTTCCTTATCCTTCATCTCAATCTCCTCCTCCATATTCTTCACACTCGTCAAGTAGTTCTCCAACTGATCGTTATCGACATCAGCAGGATAGAGTTGATCGACTCTTCTGAGGAAGTCACCCAAGATATTCATATAGTTGGTGAACGCATCGAAAGGACTGGAGTAGATGCCACGGTCGAGGCCCACATTACTTGGCTTGGTGGTCATAAAGCGGAAGTGGTTGCTTGCCTGCAGATAATCCCAGTCTTGGTTGATACGTGGGTCGTTGGCAATACGTACACGATCTGCCACACTATAAAGCTTGTTGAAAGCCTCACGCTGCATTGGGTTACCGAGCCATGTGCTCACGTCACGCTCCTCATCCACCCAACTCAAGGTATCAGGTACGTTCAACTCTCCTACCGACTTCATCTTCTTGCAAATCTCAGAAGGTGTAGAGAAAGTGATGCCCTTCTCCTTAGCGCAAGCTGGGAGAGCCTTGAAGAACTCCAAGATATTGCTAGACAATGGCTGGGCGATACCGAGGGCAGACAACTCCATGAAGATGTTGATGATTTGCTCCTCCTGTGGCAAAGCCGCAATCTCATTGATATAGGTATCAGCGAAGAGAGGATAGCCATCCCAACTGCTGTTATTGAAACGTAAGGAGATGTCATCGCTCAACTTGATGTCTCGCAGCAAGAGTTTCAAGTTAGGAGCCAAAGGACAATGATATACATAATGTGGGGACTTCCAACCAAGCACGTGCTTAGCACCCTCAGTCAGCATACCCTTGAAGCCCATCTGTGATGCCTGCAAACCGATGTCATCGCTGTAGATAAGCGAAGAGTTGCGCAGGATAGTTGGTTCCTTGCCGAAGTACTCCTTGATCTTGGCAGCCTGGCGCTTCACCTCCTTGGCAAAGCTATCCTCATTGATGAGGGATGCCAAGCCGTGAGAATAAGGCTCAGCCAAGAACTCCACGCAACCCGTGTTGTTGAGTTCCTGCAACTTCTCCAATACCTGGGGAGCGTGCAACTCCAACTGCTCCATGCCGACGCCCGACAGAGAGAAAGCCACCTTGAAGTACTTGTCGCTATTGTTGATCATCTCCAAGAGGGCGTTGAGAGCTGGCATGTACGACTTCTCAGCTATCTCATTGATGCTACGCTCGTTCTCATAGTCGTCATAGTAATAATGGTCGGTACCGATGTCGAAGAAGCGGTAGCGTTTCAGATGGGTAATCTGATGTATCTCGAAATATAAACAAATTGTTTTCATAATTCTAAATTATTAATTATTAATTATTTCCACCCCAAGGTCTTGAGGTAAAGGTCTTTGATGCGAGCACCCACTTTCTCCCAAGTGATTTGGTCAACCTCCTTCTTGCCTTCCACAGAGAGGTAGTCGAAGAGACTCTCATTGTGGCAGATGCTGTAGATGGCATCGGCGAGGGCATGGATGTCCCAGTAATCTACCTTGATGCAGTTGGTAAGAATCTCACCACAACCGCTCTGCTTGGAGATAATGGTAGGTGTGCCACATTGCATCGCCTCCAATGGGGAGATACCAAAAGGCTCACTCACGGAAGGCATCACATACACATCAGAATCCTTCAAGCACTCATACACCTGTTTGCCACGCATGAATCCAGGGAAGTGGAAGCGGTCAGCAATGCCACGCTCGGCTGCGAGATAAATCATCTGGTCCATCATATCGCCAGAACCAGCCATACAGAAACGGACGTTACGGCTACGGTGCAATACCATGTTGGCTGCCTCGACAAAGTACTCAGGTCCTTTCTGCATCGTCAATCGCCCCAAGAAGGTGACGACCTTCTCCTTGCCCTTATGGTCAGGGCGAGGGATGTCTTGCCACTCTTGCTTCAATGGATAAACGGCATTGTGCATGGCGAAGCACTTGCGTGGGTCTTGGTGATATTGGTTGATGACCGTCTGCCGGGTCAACTCAGACACACACATGATGCAGTCGGCATTGTCCATACCATCCTTCTCGATGGCATACACGGTAGGGTTCACCTTGCCACGGCTACGGTCGAAGTCGGTAGCATGTACATGGATGCACAATGGCTTGCCGCTCACTCTCTTGGCATGGATGCCTGCTGGGAAAGTCAACCAGTCGTGTGCATGGATAATATCAAAATCTTCGGAACGAGCCACGACACCAGCGATGATGGAATAGTTGTTGATCTCATCATGCAGGTTGGATGGATAGCCACCGGCGAAGTCCATACAACCGAGGTCGTTGACGTTCATATAGTTGAAGTCGGCATAGATATGGTCACGATAGCGGAAATAGTCATCCGGATTCATGACGTTGCCCACACGCTGCTGCACATAATCGTGGTTAACATCACGCCAAGCGATAGGCACCGAGTTCATTGCCACGATCTTGCAAGCGCTGCGGTCTTCATCACCGAAAGGATGAGGAAGGCACAAAGTGATATCCACATCGCCCTGGGCATGCAAGCCCTGGGAAATACCAAAGTTGGCAGTAGCCAAGCCACCAAATACGTGAGGAGGATACTCCCATCCAAACATTAATACTTTCATATAGCGTCCTCCTTATATTAATATTGATACTTTTCTAGTAATTCGAGCGCACGGAGAATCTCTGCCACGTTCATGGCGAAAGATATGGCGCCTCGACCTGAGAATGGTGGGTTGCCATCGAAGAGCTCACTGATAGTACCAAGGCAGTGATAAGACATTTCATCGTCATAACCTACCATCTGGCGCTCTACGAAACTCAAGCGGGTACGCTTGTAGAGTTTCAAGCTTGCCTCCATATAGAAACCACCCAGCCATGGCCATGCTGTTCCCTGATGGTAAGCATAGTCGCGCTGTGTCTGAGGACCTACATAGATAGGGTTGTAACCGCCACTCTTAGGTGAGAGTGAGCGCAATCCCTTAGGTGTAAGGAGTTCGCGGGTACAGATATCAAGTACCTTCTTCTTCTGGTCTTGCGACAATGGAGAATAATCGAATGCCACTGGGAAGATCATATTTGGTCTAACGCTCCAATCCATCATATTGCCATCTACATAGTCGTAGAGATAGCCATACTCATTGAGGAATGTATCAACGAACGACTTCTTGGTAACCTCAGCCTGAGCCAGCAATTCCTGCTGTGCATCCTCTTCGCCAGCTGTTCCAGCCAAAGCAGCACAGAAGCACAAAGCGTTATACCACAGAGCATTGAACTCTACGATATATCCGGTACGAGGCACTACAGGGCGGCCATTAGCCGTAGAGTTCATCCAGGTCACAGCCTTGTCCTTACCATTGGTATAGAGCAAGCCGTTCTCCATCAACTCCAGGTTAGGGTGCTTGTTGTCTCTGATGAAATTGATGACATCCTTGATAAACTGGCCATACTTCTTGTAGCACTCCTCCTTAGAGGTCTCCTTGGCATACTGCTGAAGAGCCCAGATAGCCCAAAGAGGAACGTCAGGCATCTCGATTTCTGTAATATGAGTGGTAAGAGGCTTATCCTCCATAAACTCATAGTATCCGCGCATAGCTGTCTGCATCACCAGCTCAAAGTAGTCGTTCTCCTCGATTGAGAGAGTAAGACCTGGGAGCGAAATGAATGTATCACGGGCACGGCACTTGAACCATGGATAACCAGCCTGAATGTAGCGGTCGTCGTTCTTTTCACGGCGATGGAACTGATGTGCAGCATTCACCAGGCAATGGAAGAAATTATCGCGAGGAGCACGTTCATCTACCTCTTTATCAAAGAGTTTCTTCAAGCCGGTAGTCTTGATTTCAGATGTAGCTGCAGCAAAGACAATAGACTCGCCTTTCTTGATATCCATCTCGAAATATCCTGGCACATAGAGGTCTTCATTAGAAGCATAACCTCTCTCCTGCTCCTTAGGATATTCCACGCCACGATACCAATCTGGACAGAATTTAAACTCGTTCTTCTTTGAGAACTGCATGTAGAGGTCTGGATAACCAGCATACATACATGTCTTAATTCCGTTGTCAACACCAGAGTAGTCACGAGATGCGGTTGCATTCTCATGGGTAAACTGACGCACGCTGCGGAACGCCAAGAAAGGACGGAAACGAAGCGTTGTGGCAGAATGACCGTCAACCAGCGTATAGCGGATCAGAATTCGATCTTCATAATGCTGGAAGACTACCTCTTTCTTGAGGATCACACCACCCACGCGGTAAAGTGTAGTAGGCACCTTATCGCAATCAAACTCACGAATGTACTTGTGGCCCAATGGACTGAAGTTGTTGCCCTGGTACTTATGCAGACCAAGATTGAATTCAGCACCATGCTGAATCACCGTAACATCCAGAGAACTCAGGAGAACATGATTGTCGTCGTCCAGTTCAGGAACCGGTACAACCAGAAGTCCGTGGTACTTACGGATATTACAGTCCACTATCGTTGAGCACGAATATGCGCCCGAACGATTAGTCCTTAACAACTCTTTCGGCAATGACTCTTGTAAGTTGGTCATCAGGGCCTTTTCGAATTTTAGATAACTCATAGATCTATATTAAGGTTTTAATATTTGTTGACTATATTTATTGCATTCAAAGGTACGGCTTTTTTGCGGGAAGACAAAGGAAAAAGTGACACATTTTTAGAAAATCTTACTTTTGTATGTTTTAAAACATATTTTTAGCGTTTTTTATTGAGTTATATCAAAAAAAATGTGTAATTTTGCAGCCGATTTAACGAACTAGTGCATAAATAGAAGAACGATAATGGTTGAAAAGAAGAAAGATGCGAATAAAGCTAAGGTAGCTCGAGAGATTTCGAAAATATGGGGCGGACTCGAGAGCGACCAGATTGCAACATTGAAAGAACATGTTGAAATCACCAAATACAAGAAAGGAGAAATGATTTACCAGTGCGATGAAACTCCCACTGATGCAATGTGTCTTCTCACTGGCAAAGTGAAGATATTCAAGGATGGCATCAACGGAAAGAGCCAGATTATCCGCGTCATCAAACCGAACGAATTCTTCGGATTCCGTGCTTATTTCGCAAACGAAATCTACAAGACTGCAGCACAGGCTCTGGATACTTGCACCGTAGTACATTTTCCACTACCCGTACTGATGAAGCTGTTGCAGAAAAGCTACAAGATCGGATACTACTTCATCAAGTACCTGAGCGTGGAAATTGGAAAATCAGACGACCGCACAGTCAACCTCACCCAAAAGCACATCCGTGCCCGCCTCGCCGAAGCACTCCTGTTTCTGCATGATTCATACGGACTGGCTAAAGACGGAGTCACACTGGACTGCAGCCTGAGTCGTGAAGACCTCGCTAACATTTCCAATATGACAACGAGCAACTGCATCCGCACGCTCTCGGCCTTTGTATCAGAAGGTCTGATAGAAACGAATGTCAGAAAGATCAAGATCCTCAACGAAGAGGAAATCAAGAAAATTGCAAAAGGATAAAAGCCACTGCATAAACGCCAATGAGGGTGAGTTCTACGAATAGAACTCACCCTCATTGGCGTTTATGCAGGAATCAGAAAGTTGATGACTTCCTGAATTACTGTTATTTTATAAGGACCCACTGGCGTATTCATCAACCTGCCATCGATACCTATCAAGGCATGAGAAGCCTCCTCTACCTCCACCTCGCGGGTACGGTAAGGATGCACACTCTTATGATTCAGGAACTTTCCCTTCACAAAAAGATAAATACCCTCGAAAAGCTGGGTCATCTGTGGATGATACACCACCGAGACATCCAGTAACCCATTATACGGCACGGCATTCGGCGTCTGACCATAACCAGCCGCATTGCCTACACACATCGTCATCACTCTGCGTCTGATGACGTCAGAGTTGATCTTGATATGCATCTTGTAGTCGAGACGCTGGAAGATCATCAGAATAAACGAGAAGATGAACGACAGCGTTCTGGAACCGAAGACATGATGGGTCTGGCGACGCAGATTCATAATCGCAGCAATGAGTCCGATGTTCACACAGTTGAGGAAGTAGCGCAAGCACTTCTCCCCTTTCTTGTTGGTGTATCGGATACATCCCAGGTCTATCTTTCTCACCCTGCGTTTCTTAAGCCAGGCCACCGTCTGCTCCACGTTACTGTCATCGAATCCCCAGAAACGGGCGAAATCATTCATCAAGCCATTAGGAATCACTCCCAACGCCACTTCATTGCGCTCGGAAGCGTCCATCTGCATCAGGCAATTGACGGCATCATTGAGCGCAGAATCTCCGCCAACAATCACTATCGTCTTATAGCCATTGTTAACAAACATCTTCACCAGTCGCTCAACGCTCTTCTGGTTTTCGCTCTGCACGAAGTCGTAATCCACGCCCTGCTGCCTGAGCACCTTTTCTATCTTTTCCCAGCGCTTGGCACTGCGCCAACCGCCACGGGGACAATACAGGAGTCCCCACTTATTTTCATTCACTGCCATGATTCTTACTTAGAACTTTTAACTATCTCCAGCACCTGCTCCACTTTCTGTTCCATCGGCTGCAGGGCATCTATCCAATTGATGGTAAACCCTCTTCGCTCCATACCGCGGAACCAGGTCATCTGGCGCTTGGCAAACTGATGGATGGCTATCTCCAGACCTCTGAACATTTCATCATAGGTGGTTTTGCCAATCACATATTCGGTGATAAACTTATATTCCAAACCATAATAGATGAGGTTTTCTGCAGGAATTCCCCTGTCTAGCAAACCTTTGATTTCATCTACCATTCCTTCCTGGAGTCTCTGCTTCAGCCTTCGGGTAATCTTTTCTCTACGGGCATCACGATCAATACTGACACCTATAATAAGCGAATCTACCGCAGGCAATTCCCGTTCCGGCATAGGATGCTCCAGATTATAGGTTTCTATTTCGATAGCTCGGATAGCTCTCTGTGCTGTATCCACATCTGTGCGATTGTGCATATTGGAACCCGTTTTAGCCTTCAACTCTTTCAGCATCACCGTTAGCTCATCCAGGCTCTTATCAGCCAGCCGGTCTCTCAACTCCTGATTCTGTGGTACAGGCGAAAGATGATATCCCTTGAGCACAGACTCAATATACAATCCTGTTCCGCCGCACAAGATAGGCAGCACGCCCCGTTTCCGGATATCGAGATAGGCATCATAGAAATCTTGCTGATATTCAAAGAGGTTATACTTGGTTCCCGGTTCGCAGATATCTATCAAATGGTAAGGTATCAACTTGCCGTCCACGGTATAATCTTCCAGGTCTTTTCCCGTACCGATGTCCATGCCACGATACACCTGGCGACTATCGGCGCTGATAATCTCCGCCCCCTGGGTAGTTCCACCCCACGACGCAGCATCCAAGCTGTTGATCTTGGAAGCAAGCGCTGCGGCAAGGCTCGTCTTTCCGCTCGCAGTAGGACCTAATATGGTAATCATCGTCTGTTTCATGCCGCAAAGATAAAGGAAATAATTGATAATACAAAATAAAACGAAAAGAAATTCTCACATCAAGACAATCTGAGATAGAAAAAAAGCCGCCCAGCATCAGAAATGCTGGGCGGCTATATTTCTTAATCGTTAAGAGGCAACGAATTAACCGTTGTGCTTCTTCATGATCTTGATCAACTCAACAACCTTGTG
>ENA-OWPL01000015-OWPL01000015.1-human-gut-metagenome-genome-assembly--contig:-NODE-15-length-175377-cov-5.201863_pt1 | contig 175377 bp, 143 predicted proteins | sample MGYA00248263_ERZ651844 | MGnify/ENA primary metagenome ERZ651844 (study PRJEB26924, sample SAMEA4378256) | human gut metagenome | biome: human gut; feature: human-associated habitat; material: faeces...
GGATAGCGCCGTCCATCTGAGCAGCACCGGTGATCATGTTCTTGATATAGTCAGCGTGACCCGGGCAGTCAACGTGAGCATAGTGACGCTTCTCTGTTTCGTACTCAACGTGAGCAGTGTTAATTGTGATACCACGCTCTCTCTCTTCAGGAGCCTTATCGATATCAGCATAGTCCTCGAACTTAGCGAAGCCCTTATTTGCAAGATACTTTGTGATAGCAGCTGTAAGAGTGGTCTTACCGTGGTCAACGTGACCGATTGTACCAATGTTTACGTGTGGCTTGGTACGATTAAAATGTTCTTTTGCCATTGGAATTTCCTCCCTAAAATTTTCAATAAAAATTTTGTTACTGATATTCTAACAAAATAAAGTGTAAATATCAAGTGTTTTTATAAATATTATTAGTCTTTCTTAGCTCTGTCACTGATAATTGATTCAGAAATTGACTTCGGTACCTGATCGTAGCCGTCCGGCTCCATAGTGTACTGTCCACGGCCCTGAGTCTTTGAACGAAGGTCGTTTACATAACCGAACATTTCGGAAAGAGGAACTCTGGCATTAATCTGCTTAGCACCTGTTCTGTCTTCCATGCCCTGAATCTGTCCACGACGAGAGTTAAGGTCGCCGATAACATCGCCCATGTATTCCTCGGGAACAATTACAGTTACCTTCATCATAGGCTCAAGGATTACAGGCTTAGCCTTCTTTGCAGCATCCTTAAATGCCATAGAACCGGCAATCTTAAATGCCATTTCAGAAGAGTCGACCTCATGGTAGGAGCCGTCATAAAGCTCTACTCTGACATCCACTACCGGATAACCTGCAAGGATACCGCTCTTCATAGCAGCCTGAATACCTGCGTCAACAGCCGGAATGTATTCCTTAGGAATAGCACCGCCGACGATTTGATTTTCAAACTCGTAACCCTTACCTACGCCGTTTTCGTCGAGGTTAGGATACAAGCGAATCTTACAGTGACCGTACTGACCGCTACCACCCGACTGCTTTTTGTACTTCGTATCGGACATAGATTCTGTCGTGATAGTTTCCTTATAAGCAACCTGAGGTGCGCCTACATTTGCCTCAACCTTAAATTCACGAAGCAAACGGTCAACGATGATTTCAAGGTGAAGTTCACCCATACCTGCGATAATGGTTTGTCCTGTTTCTTCATCTGTATAAGCCTTAAATGTCGGGTCTTCTTCTGCAAGTTTTGCAAGAGCGATACCCATCTTCTCCTGGCCTGCCTTTGTCTTAGGCTCGATAGCAACACGGATAACCGGGTCAGGGAAATTCATCGACTCAAGAATGATAGGATGATTTTCATCGCAAAGAGTATCACCGGTTGTAGTGTTCTTAAGACCTACAGCGGCAGCAATATCACCTGCATAACATACAGGAATATCCTCTCTGTGGTTAGCGTGCATCTGAAGAATTCTGCCCATTCTCTCCTTATTGCCCTTTACAGAGTTGTAGCAAGGAGTACCTGCTTCGATTGTACCTGAGTAGACTCTGAAGTAGCAAATCTTACCTACAAACGGGTCGGTTGCAATCTTAAATGCAAGAGCGGCAAACGGCTCGTCATCGGAAGAATGACGATATTCTTCCTCGTCTGTATCCGGGTTAACGCCCTTGATTGATTCGATGTCGGTAGGAGCTGGCATATAATCAACGATAGCATCAAGGAGCGGCTGAACGCCCATATCTCTGTAAGCGGTACCGCAGCATACAGGAACCATTTCGCCGGAAATTGTGCACTTACGGATGTACTTCTTGATAGTGTCAACATCAATAGCGTCTTCACCCTCGTCAAAATACTTCTCCATAAGTTCCTCATCCTGCTCGGCGATGAACTCGATAAGTTCTGTTCTGTACTTAGCAGCCTTTTCTTGGAGTTCGGGACGAATCTCTCTCTCCTCAAAAACAGTACCCAAATTCTTAGATGGGTCGATATATACGATTTCTTTGTTGTTTACGAGGTCAACAATACCCTCAAATGTATCCTCACTGCCGATAGGAAGCTGGATAGGAAGTGCATTACACTTAAAACGCTCCAGTACCATATCGAGAACATTATAGAAGTTTGCACCCATAATATCCATCTTGTTTACAAAAATCATACGAGGTACATTATATTCGTCAGCCTGACGCCATACGGTCTCAGACTGAGGCTCAACGCCGCCCTTTGCACAAAGAACGGTTACGGAGCCGTCAAGTACACGCAGTGAACGCTGAACCTCTACGGTGAAGTCAACGTGTCCCGGTGTATCGATGATATTAATTCTGTGGTTTTTCCAGAAACAAGTTGTAGCAGCAGAAGTAATTGTGATACCTCTCTCCTGCTCCTGCTCCATCCAGTCCATAGTAGCGCCGCCCTCATGGGTCTCACCGATTTTGTGATTAATACCGGTGTAGTAAAGAATACGCTCTGTGGTTGTAGTCTTACCGGCATCAATGTGCGCCATAATACCAATATTTCTTGTTTCTTCAAGAGCAACTTTTCTTGGCATAATATCCTCCTGTCAGGCAGATTAGTATCTGAAGTGAGCAAATGCTTTGTTTGCTTCTGCCATCTTGTGTGTATCCTCACACTTCTTAACTGCACCGCCGGTTTTGTTTGCAGCGTCCATAAGCTCTGCTGCAAGGCGTTCCTTCATTGTTCTCTCACTTCTCTGTCTTGCATATAAAGTGATCCATCTGAGTCCTAAGGTCTGTCTTCTTTCCGGACGAACCTCAAGCGGAACCTGATATGTTGCACCGCCGACACGGCGAGCCTTTACTTCTAATACAGGCATAACATTTTCCATAGCAGCTTCAAAAGTTTCTACGGGATCATTACCTGTCTTTTCTTGGATGATGTCGAAAGCACCGTAGACAATTTTCTGTGCTACGCCCTTCTTACCATCGAGCATAATGTTATTGATCAAACGAGTTACAACCTTTGAGTTGTAAAGCGGATCGGGTAATACATCACGCTTAGCGATCTGGCCTCTTCTTGGCATCTTCGCTTCCCTCCTTCATTAAAATGTAATATGAGTTCATAGGTACTCGGTTTTTCCGTGGAGCCAACAAAAGCCATTGTATAATCAAATAAACTATTGTCGGATTTCCTCGATTTAGGCTGATTACTTCTTAGCCTTCGGCTTCTTAGCGCCGTACTTTGAACGGCTCTGCATTCTGCCGTTTACGCCCTGGGTATCAAGTGTACCACGGATAATGTGGTAACGAACACCGGGGAGGTCCTTAACTCTTCCGCCACGAACCATAACTACGGAGTGTTCCTGAAGATTATGGCCTACGCCGGGAATGTATGCAGAAACTTCCATACCGTTTGTGAGACGAACTCTGGCAATTTTACGAAGTGCTGAGTTAGGCTTCTTAGGTGTAGCTGTCTTAACTGCTGTACATACGCCACGCTTTTGCGGAGAAGCGTTATCTGTCATAACGTTTTTCTTAGTGTTGAGACCTTTGATAAGAGCAGGAGTCTTAGACTTCTTCTCAAGTGACTTACGTCCGGTTCTTACTAATTGGTTAAAGGTAGGCAATAGTTTATTCTCCTTTCATTTATTTATGCACCGTTGCACAAAGCAATATGCACATATCATACAGTCATACCTAATATATATGACTGTATCAAATGCAAATACTGCAAAACAACTGCGTCAACCGACGGAACATTTCTGCTCCGTCGGACGATTTTAACAAATTAAAGCGGTAAAATTTGTGCAAAAGCACAAAAACATTCACACGCAGTTAAATATTATAACTTAGTTGTTGTTGTTTGTCAAGAGTTGTTGTAATTGTTCGAGGTCCTTAATTTCCATACCGCCTTCGGCAGAGAAATAACTGGGGACAACATCAACATCTCTGAACACGCTCATACCGGTACCTGCCGGAACAAGCTTACCGATAAGAACATTCTCCTTAAGACCGAGGAGCGGATCAGACTTGCCTCTGATGGCAGCATCTGTAAGAACTCTTGTAGTCTCCTGGAAAGATGCTGCGGAAAGGAATGAATCCGTAGCAAGTGAAGCCTTTGTAATACCGAGAAGAAGCGGAATGTATGTTGCGTGCTTAAGTCCCTCTTCGCCTGCGGCGATTCTTGCGTCAACCTTATCGTTAGCCTCTGCAACGGCGGCAACATCAACATTGGTGCCCGAAATCAAATCGGTATCGCCTGCCTCATCAACAATGCACTTTTTAAGCATCTGACGAACGATAACCTCGATATGCTTATCGTTGATATCAACACCCTGTGTACGGTATGCGTACTGTACCTCTTTAATAAGGTAATTATATACAGCCTCCTCGCCGAGGATTGCAAGTACATCGTGAGGATTCTTAGAACCGATTGTGAGTTCCGTTCCCTTTTCGATATGTGCTCCGTCAACAATGTTTTCGCAAAGTCTGAAGCCGTAAGGAATAAGATACTTCTTCTCCTCGCCTGTTTCCTTATTAAATACAATTACATGGCGAGCCTTCTTGATTTCCTCAATTCTGACCTCACCGTCAATTTCGGAAAGCATGGCAAGTTGCTTTGGCTTTCTTGCCTCAAACAGTTCCTCAACTCTCGGAAGACCCTGTGTAATATCCTCACCGCCTGCAACACCGCCGGTGTGGAAGGTTCTCATTGTAAGCTGAGTACCCGGCTCACCGATTGACTGAGCAGCGATGATACCTACTGCCTCACCGACCTGAACAGGCTCGTTAAATGCAAGGTTTGAACCATAGCACTTGCGGCAAACGCCGTGGCGTGACTTACAGGTGATGAGTGAACGAATCTTAACGGAAGTGATACCTGCGTCGGTAATTCTCTTTGCATCATCCTCGTTCATCATTCTGTCGGTATCCATAAGAACCTCGCCGGTCTCAGGATGAACAACAGGCTCAGAAACGAATCTGCCGACAAGTCTTTCCTCGAGAGACTCAAGAACACGGTTACCGTCTTTAATAGCGTAAACTTCAATACCGTCATGGCATCCGCAATCATCATCACGAATGATAACATCCTGCGATACATCAACAAGTCTTCTGGTAAGGTAACCCGAGTCAGCAGTACGAAGAGCCGTATCGGTAAGACCCTTACGGGCACCACGAGAAGAAATGAAGTATTCCAAAATGTTAAGACCTTCACGGTAGTTAGCCTTAATAGGAATTTCGATAGTTGCACCCGAAGTATTTGCGATAAGACCTCTCATACCTGCAAGCTGACGAAGCTGTGAAGTACTACCACGGGCACCCGAGTCTACCATCATGTGAATCGGGTTGTGAGTACCGTCAAAGTTATTTGTAAGTTCATCGGATACCTTATTTGTACATTCCTCCCAAGCCTTTACAACCTGTGAGTAACGCTCGTCATTAGTAATCAAACCGTAGTTATAGTTATTTGTGATTTCATCAACCTTTGCCTCTGCTTCTGCAAGAAATTCCTTTTTCTTTTCAGGAATCAATGCGTCGATAACGGCAACGGTTGTACCCGATACTGTCGAGTATTTATAACCCTGATTCTTAATATCGTCAAGAACTCTGGAAGCAACGGAAACGCCGTGAGTACGAATACAAGCGTCGGCGATTTTACCGAGTCCGCCTTTCTTAACAACAAAGCTGATTTCAGGAACGAACTCGTTACCCGGCACGCTTCTGTCGATAAAGCCCAAATCCTGCGGAATAGGCTTATTAAAGATTACACGGCCGATTGTTGTCAAAACGATTGACGACTTCTGCTCGCCGTTAATCTCGCCGGTAAAGCGAATCTTACATTCCGTATGAAGTCCGAGTGAGCCCTCCTGATAAGCCATCATAGCCTCATCAACGTCACGGAAGATTCTGTAATGCTTAATCTCCTCGCCGTCGATAATTTCGGTTTCAGCCTCGCCCGGCTCACCCTCTTTAATCATAGTTAAGTAGTAAGAACCGATTACCATATCCTGTGACGGAACTGCTACCGGCTTACCGTCTGACGGTTTAAGAAGGTTATTTGAAGCAAGCATAAGCATACGAGCCTCTGCCTGAGCCTCAGCAGAAAGCGGTACATGGACAGCCATCTGGTCACCGTCGAAGTCGGCGTTGAACGCTGTACAAGCAAGCGGGTGAAGTTTAATTGCTCTACCCTCAACAAGAACCGGCTCAAATGCCTGAATACCGAGTCTGTGAAGTGTGGGAGCACGGTTAAGCATAACCGGGTGATCCTTAATTACAACTTCAAGAGCATCCCAAACCTCGCTGCGGTTAGCCTTTTCTACCATCTTTCTTGCCTGCTTAATGTTTGAAGCAATATTTGTCGCAACCAAACGCTTCATAACAAAAGGCTTAAAGAGTTCGATAGCCATTTCCTTGGGAAGACCGCACTGGTAAATCTTAAGCTCGGGACCTACAACGATAACGGAACGTCCCGAATAATCAACACGCTTACCGAGAAGATTCTGACGGAAGCGTCCCTGCTTACCCTTGAGCATATCGGAAAGAGATTTAAGCGGTCTGTTATTCGGACCGGTAACGGGTCTGCCTCGTCTGCCGTTGTCGATAAGTGCGTCAACGGATTCCTGAAGCATTCTCTTCTCGTTTCTGATAATGATATCGGGAGCGTGAAGCTCCATAAGTCTCTTAAGTCTGTTATTTCTGTTAATAACACGGCGATACAAATCATTAAGGTCCGAAGTGGCGAATCTGCCGCCGTCAAGCTGAACCATAGGACGGATATCCGGAGGAATTACCGGAATAACGTCGAGAATCATCCACTCAAGTTTATTGCCGCTGTTTACAAAAGCGTCAACTACATCAAGTCTTTTAAGAAGTTTTGCTCTCTTTTGACCTGTTGCACCCTCAAGTTCTGCCGTAAGTTCGTCACGAAGTTCCTTTGCGTCTATCTCGGAAAGAAGTTCCTTGATAGCCTCAGCGCCCATTCCTGCCTTAAAGTCATCCTCGTACTTCTCACGCATATCCTGATACTCTTTTTCGGTAAGAGTCTGCTTCTTCTGAAGCGGAGTATCGCCCGGGTCTGTTACGATATAAAGTGCAAAATAAAGCACCTTTTCAAGATTTCTCTGGTTAATGTCAAGAACCTGACCGATACGGCTCGGAATGCCCTTAAAGTACCAAATATGCGATACCGGGGCAGCAAGCTCGATATGGCCCATTCTCTCTCGGCGAACCTTTGAGCGTGTAATCTCAACGCCGCAACGCTCGCACACCTTGCCCTTATAGCGAACTCTCTTATATTTACCGCAATGACACTCCCAGTCTTTCATGGGACCGAAAATTCTTTCGCAGAAAAGTCCGCCGGTCTCAGGCTTTAATGTTCTGTAATTTATGGTTTCGGGCTTTGTTACCTCTCCGTAAGACCATCCTCGAATGGCCTCGGGAGAAGCAAGTCCGATTTTAACCGAACTGAATTCATTTGTTGAATTATTATCCATAACGGAAGCACTCCTTTACATTTTATAGTGGAAAGTTAATCAGAATTTACAGATAGGATCAGTCCTCATAATCCTCATTGTCTGCACTGTTGTCGGCAAACAAATCATCATATTCGTCATCCTGATTTGCTTCCTCGATTTCCTCGCCGTTTTCATCAAGAAGACCGTAGCCCTCCTGACCGTCGAAGTCATTTACCTCTGTAAACGCCTTATCGTCGCTTACTGTCGGTATGCCGTCATCATCAAGATCCTGCTTAAGAATAACCTCATTACCGTCATCGTCATAAAGTCTTGTATCAAGACCGAGAGCCTGAAGTTCCTTAAAGAGTACCTTGAATGCCTCCGGAGTACCTGCCGGCGGAATGTTCTCGCCCTTAACGATTGCCTCGTAAGTCTTAACTCTTCCGACAACATCGTCCGACTTAACGGTGATAATTTCCTGAAGTGTGTATGCAGCACCGTAAGCCTCGAGTGCCCAAACCTCCATCTCACCGAATCTCTGTCCGCCGAACTGAGCCTTACCGCCGAGCGGTTGCTGAGTAACAAGGCTGTACGGACCTGTTGAACGGGCGTGAATCTTATCGTCTACGAGGTGATGGAGTTTAAGGTAATACATATAACCTACCGTTACACGGTTATCAAACTTCTCACCGGTTCTGCCGTCTGTAAGCTGAACCTTACCGTCGTAAACCTTATTGCCGTTTTCGTCTACATAATATCCCACATCGGCGAGTTTAAGACATTCTCTGATGTCGTCCTCGTGAGCGCCGTCGAATACCGGAGTCATCATCTTCCAGCCGAGAGCCATAGCCGCATAGCCGAGGTGAACCTCGAGTACCTGACCGATGTTCATACGAGACGGTACACCGAGCGGATTAAGCACGATGTCAAGCGGTCTGCCGTCGGGAAGGAAAGGCATATCCTCCTGGGGAAGTACACGGGAAACAACACCCTTGTTACCGTGACGGCCTGCCATCTTATCGCCTGCCTGAATCTTTCTCTTCTGGGCGATATAAACTCTTACTACCTTGTTTACGCCCGGATTAAGTTCATCGTGGTTTGCTCTGGTAAATACCTTTACATCAACTACGATACCGTATTCGCCGTGAGGAACTTTAAGGGAGGTATCTCTAACCTCTCTCGCTTTCTCACCGAAGATTGCACGCAAAAGTCTCTCCTCGCTTGTAAGTTCGGTTTCTCCCTTAGGAGTAACCTTACCTACGAGAATATCACCGGAATGTACCTCTGCACCTACACGAATAATACCGTATTCGTCCAAATCCTTAAGTGCATCCTCGCCGACATTAGGAATGTCACGGGTAATGTCCTCTGCGCCGAGTTTTGTGTCACGAGCTTCAACCTCGTGCTCTACAATGTGAATAGATGTATATACATCGTCACGAACAATTTTTTCATTGATAAGAACAGCGTCCTCGTAATTATAACCCTCCCAGGTCATAAATCCGATAAGTGCGTTCTTACCGATTGAGATTTCACCGTTGCAGGTTGCCGGACCGTCTGCAATAACCTGTCCGTCCTCAACATGCTGATGAAGTGAAACTATCGGTTTCTGATTAATGCAGGTTCCCTGGTTAGAGCCCTGATACTTAATCAGTTCATATTTATCTATTTCACCGCCTGCGGTTTTAATCTCGATTGTCTTTGCGTCAAGAGAGACAACCTCACCGCCACGCTTTGCGATAACCACTACGCCGGAGTCATAAGCAGCCTTATACTCCATACCCGTACCTACAACGGGAGCCTCTGTTTTAAGAAGAGGTACTGCCTGACGCTGCATGTTTGCACCCATAAGTGCACGGTTTGCGTCATCGTTTTCAAGGAACGGAATCATTGCCGTAGCAACGGAAACTACCATCTTAGGAGATACGTCCATATAGTCTACCTTTTCGGGCGGAACAGTAAGGAATTCGTCTCTGCAACGGCAGGTAACTCTTGCGTTGGTAAATCTGCCCTCATCATCAAGAGGTTCGTTAGCCTGTGCGACAACATAATTATCCTCGGTATCGGCTGTCATATAAACAACCTCGTCGGTAACAACGCCTGTCTCCTTATCAACCTTACGGTAAGGAGCCTCGATGAAGCCATATTCATTAAGACGGCTGTAACAAGCAAGATATGAAATCAAGCCGATGTTAGGACCTTCGGGAGTCTCGATAGGACACATACGGCCATAGTGTGTATAGTGAACATCACGAACCTCAAAGCCTGCACGGTCTCTTGAAAGACCGCCGGGACCGAGGGCGGAAAGTCTTCTCTTATGAGTAAGTTCCGCAAGCGGGTTGTTCTGGTCCATAAACTGTGAGAGCGGTGATGAGCCAAAGAACTCACGGATAGCTGCATTTACAGGTCTGGTGTTGATAATCGCCTGAGGTGTAATTGCGTCTGCGTCATCCTGAGACTGGACATTCATACGCTCCTTGATAACTCTTTCCATACGGGTAAAGCCGATACGGAACTGGTTTTGCAAAAGCTCGCCTACCGCACGGATACGACGGTTGCCGAGGTGGTCAATATCGTCTGTTGAACCTACGCCGTTTGCAAGGTTGAGAAGATACGAAACCGTTGCAAAAATATCGTCAACAATAATGTGATTCGGAATAAGGTCGTCGTGATGAATCTTGAGTTCTGCAACGAGAGCATCTTTATCATCGCCTACCCTTTCCAAGATGTCGGAAAGAACACGGTATGAAACCTTTTCGTTAATTGCAAGTTCCTTCTTGTCGATTCCGTCAACATACTTATCGATGTCAACCATACCGTTGCCGATAATCTTAATTACCTTGCCGGACTCAAGTTCAACATATGCCGACATAACACCGGCATCCTCGATTTCCTGAGCCTTCTGCTTGGTAATCTTTTCGCCTGCGTCTGCAAGAATTTCGCCGAGAGGAGAAATAACAGGCTGTGCAAGAATCTGACCGGTAAGTCTCTCAACCATACCGAGTTTCTTGTTGTACTTATATCTGCCGACTCTGGAGAGGTCATATCTTCTCGGGTCGAAGAAAAGACCCTCGAGATGAGCCTTTGCGGTATCTACCGTCGGAGGCTCGCCCGGACGAAGTTTCTTATAAACTTCAAGAAGTGCTTCCTCAACATTCTTTGTGAGGTCCTTTTCGATGGTAGCCTCAAGCATTTCATCGTCGCCGAAGTACTCTCTGATTTCGTCGTCAGTACCTAAGCCGAGTGAACGAAGGAAGGTGGTGATATAAATCTTTCTGTTCTTGTCGATACGAACATAGAAAATATCGTTTGCGTCCGTTTCGTATTCGAGCCATGCGCCTCGGTTAGGGATAACGGTGTTGGTGTAAAGTTCCTTACCCGTCTTATCGTGATCCATAGCGTAGTACACACCGGGAGAACGAACAAGCTGAGATACGATACATCTCTCCGCACCGTTGATTACGAAAGTGCCTGCATCTGTCATTAAAGGCAAATCTCCGCAATAAATAGTGCTTTCCTTAACCTCGCCCGTTTCGGTATTTCTCAGACGAGCCTGAAGCTTGAGCGCTTTAGAGTATGTTACATCCCTGGCTTTACACTCCGAAATTGAATACTTCGGGTCATCGTCCATGCTGTAATCGATAAAGTCGAGAATAAGTTTCTCACTGTTATCGGTTATCGAACCGATGTCACGAAATACTTCCTTGAGTCCTTCGTCCAGGAACCATTGGTAAGACTTCTTTTGCACTTCAATCAAGTTAGGCATTTTCATAACCTCATTGATTTTGGCAAAACTTTTTCGTGTGGTAGTGCCGAGTTGCACATCCTTCACATTTACCATAAAAGGTTTCACTCCGTTTCGTTTGTTATTTGCAATGATAGACCGAGAGGTCGGCATAATTATATATTATATAAGCCTTATATTATGCACCCACATAAGCACACACTCCCAGTTTACAATCGTGGTAATATATTACACACTTTATAATATAAAGTCAAGAAAAAATTAAAAAAATTAGAAAAATATTCAAAATTCACAATTTTCCACAACTTTTCCACCTGAAAAAATATTTTATCAACGCCGCCGTGTGTTTATATAATTTGTTTCAAAAAGCGACAATTGAAAAATCATTGGAGAAAAGTTTGATTTGATATTGAATTAATGTAATTAATTTGTTATAATATTTTTTATTAATTACAGAGGAAAATTAAATGAAGAAATATATATCGTTTTTCTTGGCATTTATTTTAATAATTTCGGCATTGGCAGGCTGCTCAAAAAGCGAGACGGCTTATGATTTCATCTATCCGTTTGATGCAGATGTAAACAGTTACGACCCGCAGGTGGCCTCCACTTCGGACGAATACCTGATAATAGAAAATACCTTTGAGGGATTAATAAGAGTAAATGACGACGGCGAGGTTGTTCCCGGCGTTTCCGACAAATGGGAAATCAGCGAAGACGGTCTCACCTACACCTTTCACATTCCGGACGGAATAAAATGGAACATAAACACCGACAAGTATACTGACGGCGACAACAAAGGCAAGTTCAAGGACGAGAGACTCGAGATGATGGGCAAGGAATTCAACCCCGATATAACTGCCGATGACTTTGTTTTTGCACTTCAAAGAGCAGCATCGAAAGTTACCGACTGCCCTATGTTCTCCTCAATTTCCTGCATAAAGAATGCAAACTCCGTTCATTCGGGACAGATGGCGGAGGATTCGCTCGGTGTTACCGCCGAAAATCCGAATGTGCTCAAAATCACCCTCGAGCACAAGGATGATTCCTTTATGCAAACTCTTTCGAGTGCTGTGGCAATGCCGTGTAACGAGGAATTCTTTAACGCAACAAAGGGCAGATACGGACTGGAAACGAAATACACATTATTTAACGGTCAGTTTTATTTAAGCCAAATTTTGGAAAGTTCGTATTTACTGAAAAAGAATACCTATTATACAGGTCCGTCACCGACAAAAGCAAAGGAACTCACGCTGAAAATTCCGACCGACGATGAACGTACAAAGATACTTTCAAAGTTGGAAAGCGGATATTACGATGCCGCTTTTATAAGCGGTCATGAGAGTGCCGACATAAAAAAAAGCAGCGGCGTTACCTACACGGAATACTGCGACACAACCTGGGCTATGGTATTTAACACGAACGATGAGGCTTTTCAGTCAAAAAATCTGAGAAAGGCATTTTGTCTGGGATTCAGCCATCCGGACTCGTTCGGTGCGGAATATATTTCAAATGCGAATAACTTTATCCCCTCATCGAGCAAAATCGGAGCAAACGATGCGGGAGCGGCAATGGGCAAAACCACAGTCGGACAGGACGAGAGCGAAAGCATCGCCGACTGGAAAAAAGCGCTCGGCGTACTTAAAACAACAAGCATAGAAGCAATAATACTAACTCCGGATTATATGCAGGACTATGTAAAACAACTGCTTCAGGGAATCCAAAGCGGTCTCGGCGCTTCGCTCAAAGACAGCAAGGGAAACAACATAACTCTTACGCTCAAAGTTGAGGCTATGAGCGAGGACGATATAAAAACAGCCATTGCAATGAATGAATACGATATCGCATTTTTGCCGTTTAAGGCGAGCAACGATGATGCAATCGGCTTTATCTCCTTGGTAAATGACAGCGGCTACGGTGATTTTGACAACGACAAGGTGAGCGATTACCTCACAAAAGCCCAAAACGCACAAAACCTAAACGATATTGCAGACTGTCTTAAATCGGCGGAAAACGAGATTATTTCGTCATATTCGCTCTGCCCCGTTATATATGAAAGCAGTTACTATGCCTGTGCAAAGGGCGTAAGCGATGTTCAGTTCCACCTAGGAAGCGGAAGGGTGAGCTTTGTAAATGCAAAACGAAAGTAAGAATAAAGTTCTCGCCGTTGTCTTTTGGATTTTAAGCGGCGTATGTATGGGGCTGATATTTTGGTTTTCATCACGAGAGGCAGGACAATCGGCTCATCAAAGCGAAATAATACTTAAAATAGTAAGAGCAATTTTCGGCGAAAACGCTTTCAGCGATTTTATAATAAGAAAAGCGGCTCATTTTTGTGAATTTGCACTTCTTGCGTTTTTATTTAATTTTGCCCTGCTGTATACCACGGGCAAAAAACATATACCGCTCGGCATAGCCTTAACCTCACTCTATGCGGCGAGCGACGAATTTCATCAGTTATTTGTTGCCGGCAGAAGTTGCCAGGCAAGCGACTGGTTGCTCGACACCTGCGGCGGTGCAGCGGGGGCAATATTTTTCATAGTTATTTTTTTGATAATAAAATATATTAAAGTTAAAACCGAAAGGACAGAAAAAAATGAATGTACTCACATTTGACACAGAAGAACAAATAGGAATCGCAGCAGGCTACTATATGTGCGGTCAGGTTTTGCAAAAGCCGGACAGCGTGCTCGGTCTTGCAACAGGCTCAACACCTATCAAAGCCTATAAGCAGATGATTGAATTATATAAAAAAGGTGCAGTTGACTTTTCTCAGGTAACATCGTTTAACCTCGACGAATATGTAAATCTTGATGTTAAGGATAAAAACAGTTACCACACCTTTATGCACGACAATCTCTTTGATTACATAAATATTCCGGAGGAGAACATTAATTTTCTTAACGGAAATGCAGAAGATTTGCAACTTGAATGCAAGAATTACGAGAAGAAGATTAAAGCCTGCGGCGGAATCGATATTCAACTGCTCGGCATCGGCTCAAACGGACACATTGCTTTTAACGAACCTGCGGATTCGTTCCAACGCTGGAGCCACGTTGTCGAACTCAAGGAGAGCACAATAAAAGACAACTCGAGATTTTTTAATTCAATCGAGGAAGTACCTACCCGTGCGGTAACAATGGGCATCGGCTCAATTATGCAGGCAAAGCGCATACTTATTATAGCAATCGGCGAACACAAAGCCAAGGCAATAAAGCAACTTATCGACGGAAACGTAACACCAAAGTGCCCTGCAAGCGTGCTTCAGTTCCACAAGGATGTTACTCTCATGCTCGACAAGGGTGCGGCATCATTAATATAACAGGGTGACAATAAAATGAAAATTGATAATAAAAAGAAAAAGATAATAATCATTGCAGCGGTAATAATACTTGTTGCTGCGATAGCAACCACCGTCGGTGTCTTATGCTCAAAAAAGGCAAAGCAGTCGGAAAATACCGAATCTCAAACGGTTACCGTTGATGTGACGGACGAGAACGGAGAAATCGTTACAGACGAAAACGGCGATGCCGTAACAGAAGTCGAGCCCGCAACCGATACAAGTAAAAAGGCAGATAATTCCGACAAAGATGAAACCACAACAAAGAGTAAGAAAGCAAACGGTAAAAACGAAACAACTACCGAACCTCTTAGCGAATACACAACAAATTCCAATAAAGCCACAGTATTGCCTGAAATCTCATTTGATGGTTTAATTACAGATTCTTATGCTATTACAGTTTTGCAGGATTACTATGAAGACACTTATGTAGTAAATTATGATGTTCCGAATTATAGCGGAACAAAAATGGCATTTGCGGTTTTTAAGGCAGGTAAAGATAAAACCAACATTGTATACACTGTGACTGTTGATGAAGAAACCGGAGAAACAATTCAAACCGACAAAAAAGGAAATAAAACAGATATTACAGATAAAGTAGATTACGGACAGGAGAAACAATAATGGAAAACAAAGGAAAATTTTACATCACTACGGCTATTGCCTATACATCAAGAAAACCGCACATAGGAAACAGCTATGAAATCGTTTTAACCGATGCGATAGCAAGATACAAAAGGCTTCAGGGCTATGATGTATTTATGCTCACGGGAACCGATGAGCACGGTCAAAAAATCGAGGAATATGCAAAGGCTGCGGGAGTTACACCAAAGGAATATGTAGATAAAGTATCGGGCGAAATTAAAGGAATCTGCGATTTGCTCAATACAAAATACGATAAATTCATCCGCACAACAGATGAGTACCACGAGAAGGCCGTACAAAAAATCTTCAAGAAACTTTATGACCAAGGCGACATTTATAAGGGTCACTACGAGGGAATGTACTGTACCCCGTGCGAAAGTTTCTGGACGGAAAGTCAGCTCGTTGACGGAAAATGCCCCGACTGCGGCAGAGAGGTTAAGCCTGCAAAAGAAGAGGCTTATTTTCTCAAACTGTCAAAATATCAAAAGCAGCTTGAGGATTTCATCGAGAAAAACGAGAACTTCATTTATCCCGAGGCAAGAAAAAAAGAAATGCTCAATAACTTCATCAAACCCGGACTTCAGGACCTCTGCGTTTCCCGTACTTCGTTTAAGTGGGGCATTCCCGTTACATTTGATGAAAAGCATGTAATCTATGTTTGGATAGATGCACTTTCAAACTACATTACCGCTCTCGGTTATGACCCTGACGGTTCATCCGACCTTTACAAAAAGTATTGGCCTGCCGATGTCCATATTATAGGAAAGGACATCGTTCGCTTCCACACAATTTACTGGCCAATTATGCTTATGGCTCTCGGTGAGCCGCTTCCAAAACAGGTATTCGGTCATCCCTGGCTTCTCTTCGGCGAGGACAAGATGAGCAAATCAAGAGGCAATGTTATCTATGCCGACGACCTCGTAGAGCTTCTCGGAGTCGACGCAGTAAGATACTATCTTGTATCCGAAATGCCTTATGCAAGCGACGGTTCGATAACATACAAAACAATAATCGAAAGATACAATTCCGACCTTGCAAATACATTCGGCAATCTTGTAAACAGAACCGTTGCGATGCAGAACAAATACTTCGACGGTGTAATTCAAGAACCTACCGCTGCACAGGCAATCGACGACGAGTTAAAATCCTTTGCACTTGACACGGTTGCAAAGGTTGAAAAATGTTTTGAAACCTATCGTGTCGCAGATGCTGTCGAGGCTGTTTTGAATCTCGCAAAGCGTTCAAACAAATACATTGACGAAACTGCTCCGTGGGCTCTGGCAAAGGACGAGGCTAACAAGGAAAGACTCGGCACGGTGCTTTATAATCTGCTCGAATCAATCAGATATATAGCAATCCTCCTCTCGCCGTTTATGCCTGAGACAAGCGAAAAAATTCTTTCTCAGATAAACTGCGACATTAAAGACTACGATTCGCTTTCAAACTTCGGTGCGCTTAAAGCCGGCACTAAAGTAAACAAGGCTGAGGCTTTATTTGCAAGAATCGATGCAGAAAAAATGCTAAAGGAAATAGCAGAAAAGCAGGAGGCTGCCGCAAAGGCTGAGGAAAAAGCAAAGCCCAAAGAAATCGAAGGTCTTGCACAAATTCAAATCGACGACTTTGCAAAAGTTGAACTCCGTGTTGCGAAAATCAATGCGTGCGAGCCGATAAAGAGAGCAAAAAAGCTGCTTAAATTATCGGTAGACGACGGCACAGATACCCCACGCCAAATCGTTTCCGGTATCGCTCCGTGGTACAAGCCGGAGGATTTAATCGGCAAAAATGTAATCATTGTAGCAAACCTTAAACCCGCAAAGCTGTGCGGCGAAATGAGCAACGGTATGCTCCTTGCAGGCGATGTCAGCGATGATGATGTTAAGGTTGTCTTTGTGGATATGCCGGCAGGAACAAAAATCAGATAATATGAAAAACATTCATATTAAGGCGGTCGTCATAGGCGCAGTCCTTAACATTCTGCTCTTTTTCGTAAAACTGTATGTGGGAATAAGCTCAAACAGTCTTTCCGTCTACTGCGACGCCATAAACAATCTGGGCGACACATTTGCCTGCCTGATTGCACTGCTCGGCTTTGTCATTGCAAAGAAAACGGGCGAAAAAAAGCAACTGAAAATACAAAGCCTTTGCACCTTTGTAATCAGTATGATAATTTGCGTTACCGGTGCATACTTTATATATAACGGACTCGAACGGCTGATGTATCCGCTTCAAATCAGTTATTCAAATCAATATGCAATCATTATCACCGTAACGGTTTTCGTGAAAATATTGATGGGCTTTATGTATATGGCTTTCAATAAAAAGAAACCGTCTCCCGTTATTAAAGCGCTGATAACAGACAGTTTTTTGGACTGTGCGATAACGGTATTTGCACTTATGGGATTATTCTTAATAACAAGAGTTAAATTTGCCGCAGACGGTATATTTGCCATAGTCATAGGTACTGCAATAACAGTCGAGGCATTTAAGAGCATAATCGAACAGGCAAAATTTTTAGTAAATGATTGACAAAGGAGAATTGCTATGCCAACCAAAGAGGGAACTAAAAAAACACCAAAGCAAAAAGGTATTAAATTCTTAAAGGTACTTCTTACCGTTGTTATAATAATCGCTGTTATTGCAGCATTTATTGCTGCGGCAAATCTTGTTTGTCTTAAATCGAGCGAGAACTTTATTTCATCGATAAAGACGGTTGATACCGACGGACTTACCCCCGAACTCGACAGCGACGGATATTACACCTTTACAACAGATAAGGATTTTAAGGTTGTGCAACTTACCGATGTACATATCGGCGCAGGCTTTTTGAGTTCAAAAAAAGACTCTATGAGTATCAATGCGGTAGAGGCAATGGTAAGAGCGGAAAAGCCCGACTTGGTAATAGTTACGGGCGATATAGCCTTTCCGGTGCCTTATAAGGCAGGTACGCTCAATAATAAAAACCCCTCAAAAATATTTGCGGATCTTATGGAGCAAATGGGCGTTTACTGGTGCGTTGCTTTCGGCAATCACGACACCGAGACATACAGTTATTATAACAGGGAGCAAATAGGCAACTTTTACAGCAATAAGGAAAAATATCCTCACTGCCTGTTCCAAAAAGGACCCGAGGATGTAGACGGAGTCGGAAACTATCTCATCAAGGTTAAAAACTCAAAAGGCGAAATTACAAACAGTTTTGTAATGCTCGACTCCGGTTCATATGTTGACGGAGATGTGTTCGGCATTTTATGGAAATACGACTGTGTGCATAAAAATCAGGTTGACTGGTACGAGAGTCAAATAAATCTCCTCACGGAAGAAAATAACGGCACCGTGCCGCCGTCGCTTATGTTCTTCCACATTCCGCCGCTTGAAATGAAAGATGCATACTACGCATATAAGGACAACGGCTTTAACGATACCGACAGAGTACAATATCTCTACGGTAAGGCAGGCGAAAGAGGTGCCGCCATCTGCACGAGCGAGTACAACTACGGACTTTTCGACAAAGTTAAGGAGCTTGGCTCTACAAAGGCTGTTTATATGGGTCACGACCACTTAAATAACTTTACCCTTATGTATGACGGAATTCAGTTATCATACGGATATTCAATCGACTACCTTGCTTACTCGGGAATTTCCAAATACGGTGCACAAAGAGGATGTAATGTAATCACCTGCAAGCCGGACGGAACATTTACCACCGAGCTCCAAAACTATTATCAGGATAAGTATCAGTCCCAACACACAAAGGAAAATGTAGATATGGGAGACCGTTTTACCGAGGAAGAAATGCAGGAAGCCGCCTCTGAAAACGAATCAAAATACCACGAACAAAAAGAGAAAAACGAGCAGTAAATCCGATATAAAATAAAACAATAAACCGTCTTGAGATTTCATATCCCGAGACGGTTTTTATGTATTATCCTATTCTGCTTTTTATTTCATTTACGATTTTATTAAGCGTTCTTTTCGTGGTATAGCCGAGCGTTATCGTAACACTCGTGCCGTCATCAAGTTCTATAATAATCAGCGAAAATCGCTCTACAACCTTTTTCTTAAAACTGACTTTAGTATCCTTGTAACTGTCTACGCTCTTTATCTTTTTATACTCAAAAACATTGGCGCTGTCTATGTCGGTAAATTCCAGATTGTCGGAATAAAATATAACCCCTTGTGAGAACGCCTGCTTTATCATAAAAAATCCGAGAACAATCGCAAAGACTGTAACAATGTAAAAAACCGCTGCGTAAAAATCCGTCCTGCCCTTCAGTTCCTTAATCGCATAAACCAAGAAACCTATGCCCGACGCCTCTACCGCAAAGGAAATTATGACCTCAATCGGAGATACGCACCTAATAAATTTATCTTTCATCAATATACTCTCTTTTCAAATTTAGTAAGTATCGGGCAATTATTTGATACAAATTCTCTGCCGTTCAAATACTCCAAGACATCCGACTCGGAGGTGAAATTAAACCTTAATTTATATGAATAAAGTTCCTGCTTAAATCTGCCGTGAGTACTGCCGTATTTTCCGTCATTCAAAAGCGGGTGACCGATTGAGGCAAGATGTGCCCTTATTTGATGTGTTCTGCCGGTTAAAAGTTCTATTTCGACAAGGCTCTTGCCGTCATAAGAATCAAGAACTGTGTACTTGGTTCTTATCCTTTTTGCGCCGTCTGCCTTATCGGATAAAACCTTAACCATATTTTTTCTCTCATCCTTAACGAGCCAACCGTCAAGCACATCGCTCTTTTTATCAAACATGCCCTCGCAAACCGTGAGGTAATATTTGTCGATTTCCCTGTTCTTAATCTTAAGGTTTAGAATTTTCAGCGAAAGATAATTCTTTGCTCCGATTACTATTCCGCCCGTATTTCTGTCAATACGGTTTGCAAGTGACGGAGTAAACGAATTTTCTTCATCGGGATTATACTCGCCTTTTTCATAAAGATAACGCTTCATAGAAGCAATGAGCGTGTTTACATATTCCTTGCCGTTGGGATGGCAAAGTACACCCTGCGGCTTATCCATAAGGATAACATTTTCGTCCTCATAGATTATATTCAGCCCTTTCGGTGCAGACATAAAGTCATAATGCACGGTGCGTTCTCTGAGCATATCATCGGGCAAATAAAGGTCGATAACATCGCCGACATTTATAACCTGCTCGGGAGTACAGCGTTTGCGGTTAAGTTTAATATTCTTTTTTCGTATCTGCTTAAACATCATAGACTTAGGCAACGACTCAAAGTGTTTCAATAGAAACTTATCAAGTCTCTGCCCTGCGTCATTTGAATTAACCTTAACACTTTTCATAAAAAACATTATATTATATTTGAAAAACAAATACAAGTAAAAAAATAACGCAGACCGAAGTCTGCGTTTTCGTTAAAATCAAATTATGCCATAAAAGAGCGAATGATTTGCTCACATTCCTCAGCATTCATAATCTTAGGTACGGGATAAAGCGGATTACCCTCTTTAAGCGCACGCTTAACGAGCGTAGGCATATCCTCCTCCTTAATCATATCGAACTTTTCAGGAATATTCATAGCGGCGTTCATTCTGCGAACCTCGGCAATAAATGCCTTACCCTTATCCGATGTGGACATTGACGGAGTTGTAATACCGATAATATCCGCAAGTTTTGCAAGTTGAGGATAAGCAGCCTCACCGTAAAAGTCAAGAACATACGGCAAAATAACAGCGTTTGCAAGACCGTGAGGTGTACCGTAAAGGCCGCCGAGATTATGAGCAATAGCGTGAACATAACCTACATAAGCGTGGGTAAATGCACGACCTGCATAATAGGAGCCCTTGAGCATATTTCCTCTTGCCTCTATATCCTTACCGTTATTATAAACCTTTTCAAGATTTTCATGGATAAGTTTAGTAGCAATTTCTGCTTCTCTGATGGTATCCTTTGTGTTACTGTGACCGATATATGCCTCAACTGCGTGAGTAAGCGCATCCATACCTGTTGTCGAAGTGATGTGTGGCGGCAGACCTACGGTAAGTTCCGGGTCAAGCACAGCATACTTAGGACGAATACAAGTATCGTTGATTGCGTTTTTCTCGTGAGTTTCGGGATCGGTTACAACAGCAGCAACTGTTGTTTCTGAGCCTGTACCTGCTGTTGTGGGAACAGCAAAGAATGGCGGAAGCTTCTTATGTACCTTAAGCTGTCCACGCATATCACGAACGGATTGATTAGGCTTAACCACTCTTGCGCCTGCTGCCTTAGCACAGTCCATTGCGGAACCGCCGCCGAAAGCGATAATACCCTGACATCCGTTTTGATTATACATATCCTTGCATTCCTCGATATTCGGAATAGTCGGATTAGGCTGAACGCCGTCATAAACGACATACTCAACGCCGACTTCTTCGAGCTTTGCAAACATAGGATCGAGAAGATGAAGTCCCATAAGACCCTTATCGGTAACGACAAGAACCTTTTTAATACCCTTATTCTTGATGAATTCCGGCAGTCTTAAAACAGAACCGGCACCTTCAAGAAGTTCAGGCTCGGACCAATCCATAAAGCACATAGCAAACTTAAAGACATTTTGGTAAATTCTGTACCAAATTTTCTTCAAAGTCCAGAGCATTCCATTACCTCCTTTTTAATTTATTCATATCTATTTTAACTAATTTTACCGTACAATGCAAGCATAAACTAAAAATATATTAGACAATTATACAAATCATTTTTTGGCATTATTGACAACAGCGACAAACGCTTGATATAATCAAATCGGTGATTATATGACGCAAATTCAAAAAAGACTGTTTGAAATGCAAGACGAAAGTTATGCGGATTTTCAATCAAAATTAGTCCCTACCGTAAACAGGCAAAAGATTATAGGAGTGAGAGTCCCCGATTGTCGCAAGCTCACAAAAGAAGTAAAAAACAGCGCCGAGGTCGGTGAATTTTTATCCTCTCTGCCGCACGAATACTATGACGAGGATATTTTGCACGCTCTGCTCTTATCGAAAATAAATGACATTGACGAATGTATAAAAGCTGTTGATGATTTTCTTCCCTTTATTGACAACTGGGCGGTGTGCGATATTCTCACGCCAAAAATTTTCAAGAAGTACCCCGAACTTGTGCTGACAAAAATCAAAGAATGGTCAAACAGCAAAGAAACCTACACCTGCCGCTTCGGACTTGAAATGCTGATGTCATTTTACCTTGATGAAAATTTTAAGAGCGAATATTTAGAAATCCCCGCCCGAATAAAGAGCGAGGAATATTATGTAAATATGATGATTGCGTGGTTCTTTGCCACCGCTCTTGCAAAACAGTGGGAAGAAACGATTAAGTATATGCAAACGCCCGTTTTAGACAAATGGACTCACAATAAAGCTATCCAAAAAGCAAGAGAAAGTTACCGCATAACCCCCGAGCAAAAGGAATACCTTAAAACACTGAAAATATAATCAGCCGTTATTCTCTTCATCATAGTCCGGCATATCGACTATAATCGGCTTATGATTGACAGCAGGCAAAAACTTCTCGATTATATCCTTTGTTATAAACTTTAGGCTTGAGGTGCATACGCACGGATGACAGCCGAGGGTTTCACTTTCTATTACAGGGCGGTCGATAACAAGTTGAACTCTGTTGTTTTTATCATTCATCAGTCCCATAACAGAAACTGCGCCCGGTTTAATATCAAGGAACTCCTCCATAAAATCGGGAGACGCAAAGGAGAGGCGTGAGCAACCGAGTTGCTTTGTAATGTCCTTAGTCTTAAACGGCTTATCGCCCGGCATCATAAGAAGATAAAAATCCGTCTTTTGGCGATTGCAGAGAAAAAGATTTTTGCAAATAATCGTATTGAGAATACGGTCTATCTCATTGCATTTTTCCATAGTATTTGCTTCCTCGTGGTCGGTGCGCAAATATTCTATGCCAAGTTCGTCGAGAAAATCATATACTCTGATTTCTCTTTCCTCTCTGCCGCCGACATCGGCAGGTCTGCCTTTAAGTAATTCCATAACTGTCCTCCTAATTTCGATATATATATTTTATCACAAACATTATAAAAAAGCAAAAGCCGACTGCATTTACAGTCGGCTTTAATTCTATTTATTATTCACAAACTCAGTCAACTTGTGATAATCAAGTATCCTTATCCCACTTTTTGAAACTCTTTCGATATAACCGAGTTCAATCAACTTAGACAATTTTCGGCTGACCGTTTCCGGACGAAGTGCAACACTCGCCGCAATATCATCAAGTCTGAGATTAATGACACCGTTATGGTCCTGCCGGTCTCTGTAAAGCAAAAACTTTGCAACCTTTGCCTCCGGGTCGGATATTGACATAATCAAATTTCGCTCGTTTGCGTCATGAAGCTTTCTTGAAAGCATGCTGATTACATTTTTTGCAAGTGCCGCATCCTCTACGGCAAGTTCAACATCCTTGCGATATATCTTCCATATATGCGTATCGGTTAAACAAACGGCATTATACGGATAAATGCTGTTATCAAGAAAGATTCCTTCCCAAATAGTATCGTTACTCGAGAAAATACCTATAATCTTTTCTCTTCCGTCGGAGTCGGTGATTGTAAGTTTAATCTTACCTTTTCTTACAATAGTAACTGCGTCGACAGAATCGCCCTCATGAAATATATATGCATCCTTTTTGAACTTTTTGTACTCCGCCTTAAGCATAAGCGCATTTTGAAATTCCATAGGCAGGTCTTTCAAAAAGGCTATCTGGTTTACGCACCTGTTATCACAGTCCTTGCACTGATGCTTTTTACTGCAAAAGGGGTCAAACTTTGAATTATTTGCATTACTCATAACGACACCTTTGAAAAATGAAGTTGTAAGTTACAGTCTCTCGTGAGCGTTTCTTGCGATAACATCAAGCTGTTGCTCTCTTGTAAGGTCGATGAACTTAACAGCATAGCCTGATACACGGATTGTAAAGTTTGCATACTCAGGCTTCTCAGGATGTTCCATAGCGTCCTTAAGTTTATCAATACCGAATACATTTACATTGAGGTGATGTGCGCCCTGGTCAAAGTAACCGTCAAGGACATCAACAAGTCTGTTCTTTCTCTCGTCATCATCGTGACCGAGTGCATTCGGGCTGATAGTCTGAGTATTTGAAATACCGTCAAGAGCATACTCATAAGGCAATTTTGCAACAGAGTTAAGTGATGCAAGAAGACCGTTCTTTTCTGCACCGTAAGCCGGGTTTGCACCGGGTGAGAACGGAGTGAATGCCTTTCTTCCGTCAGGAAGAGCACCGGTAGCCTTACCGTATACAACATTTGATGTAATTGTAAGGATAGATGTTGTCGGCTCGGAATTACGATAAGTGTGATGCTTGCCGATCTTATTCATAAATTCCTTAAGAAGCCATACAGCAATCTTGTCTGCACGCTCATCATCGTTACCGTATCTCGGGAAATCGCCTTCAGGAACATAATCAACAGCGAAGCCGTCCTCATCACGAATAACTCTTACCTTTGCGTACTTAATAGCGCAAAGTGAGTCAACAACATGTGAGAAACCTGCGATACCTGTAGCAAATGTTCTTCTTACATTGGTATCGATAAGAGCCATCTCTGCTGCTTCATAATAATACTTATCGTGCATATAGTGAATAAGGTTGAGGGTATTTACATAAAGACCTGCAAGCCACTCCATCATAGCGTCAAAGTTCTTCATAACCTCATCGTAATCAAGATAATCCGAGGTAATAGGACGAAGTGCAGGACCGCACTGCTCACGGGTTTTACCGTCAACGCCGCCGTTGATTGCATATACAAGGCACTTAGCAAGGTTTGCTCTTGCACCGAAGAACTGCATTTCCTTACCTGTCTGAGTAGCCGATACGCAGCAGCAGATGCTGTAATCATCGCCCCAAACAGGACGCATTACGCAGTCGTTTTCGTACTGAATAGAAGATGTTGCAACAGAAATCTTTGCAGCGTACTTCTTAAATGTTTCAGGCAAACGAGAAGAATAAAGAACTGTAAGGTTCGGCTCAGGTGACGGACCCATATTCTCGAGAGTGTGGAGGAAACGGAAGTCGTTCTTTGTAACGAGTGAACGGCCGTCCACACCGATACCTGCAACCTCAAGTGTAGCCCACACCGGGTCACCGGAGAACAACTCATTATAAGAAGGAATTCTTGCGAACTTAACCATTCTGAACTTCATTGTAAGGTGGTCGATAAGTTCCTGAGCTTCTGCCTCTGTAAGAGTACCCTCATCAAGGTCTCTCTGAATATAAATATCAAGGAATGTAGAAATTCTTCCGACGCTCATTGCGGCACCGTTTTGTGTCTTAATTGCTGCAAGATAACCGAAGTATAACCACTGAACAGCCTCTTTTGCATTTGTTGCCGGCAAGGAAATATCAAAACCATAAATCTTAGCCATTTCCTTCATGCCCTTAAGAGCCTTAATCTGGTCTGCGATTTCCTCACGAAGACGAACAACGTCCTCTGTCATTGAGTTACCGCTTGAATATTCCTTATCTTCCTCTTTCTTTTTGATAAGGTAGTCGATACCGTAAAGAGCTACTCTACGATAGTCGCCGACAATTCTGCCTCTTCCGTATGTATCCGGAAGACCTGTGATAATATGAGTGTGACGTGCACGTCTCATCTCAGGAGTATAAGCGTCAAATACAGCCTGATTGTGAGTCTTGTGATACTCATTGAAAATCTTATCAAATTTTTCGTTAACCTTAAAGCCGTAAGTCTCTGCTGCCTGCTGAGCCATCTTGATACCGCCGTAAGGCATAAATGCTCTCTTAAGAGGCTTGTCTGTCTGAAGACCTACAACAGTCTCAAGGTCTTTCATTGACTCGTCAATGTAGCCCGGACCGTATGCTGTAAGACCGGATACGATTTCTGTCTCACACTCAAGAACGCCGCCGTTTGCACGCTCCTCTTTTTGGAGTTCCTGAAGTCTACCCCAAAGTTTGTTTGTAGCAGGTGTTGCGTCAGCCAAAAAGCTTTCGTCACCCGAATACTCTGTATAGTTGTTTTGGATGAAATCTCTTACATCGATTTCTTCCGTCCATTTTCTGCCCTTAAAATTTCTCCATGCTTCCATGTAACTTTTTCCTTTCAGTAATTGTTTTGTTAATGTCGTCAATTAACATCACAGTTATTTTAACATTAAAGTTTCAAAACACCTTGATTGAAATCAAATTACAACTATTTTTGCAAAATTTTTTGTGCATTTTCGAGGCGTTCCCTGCTCGGCGGCTTAATACCGTCAAGCTGATATGGTATTCCGAGTTCTTTCCACTTATAAATACCCAGTTCGTGATAAGGCAAAACATCCACACGCTCAACATTTGAAAGAGTGTCGATAAAGGCTTTTGTTTTATACAAATACTCGTCTATATCGGTAATTGTCGGAACAAGCACATGTCTTATCCAAATAGGCTTTTTAATATCCGAAAGATATGTCAACATATCCAAAATATTATCATTAGGTCTGCCCGTGAGTTTTTTATGTTCAACAGGGTCTATATGCTTAATGTCAACCAAAAGCAAATCGGTATATTTCATAAGTTCGTTAAATTTTGAAAAGAAAGGCTCTTCTCTCGTAAAAGGTTGTCCCGAAGTGTCTATACAAGTGTTAATTTCCTCTTCTTTTGCAAGCCTAAAGAACTCCAGCAAAAAGTCAATCTGTGCAAGAGGCTCGCCGCCGCTTACGGTTATGCCGCCGTCCTTTTTCCAGTAGGTTCTGTACTTCTTTGCAAATTCGAGAAGTTCTTTCGGAGATCTTATGTCCTTTGATTTATTTATATCCCATGTGTCTACATTGTGGCAATATTTACATCTCATGGGACAGCCCTGAACAAATACCACAAATCTGATTCCCGGTCCGTCTACCGAGCCGAATGTTTCAATAGAATGAATAACACCGTCTGCCATAAATTTCCTCCTGATTATATTATAACTCTAATGGTTTATTTTATCGTTTTTCTGCGGTTAAGTCAACCTGCGGCGTAAAGCAAAAACGAACCGTCCGACAAAGCGAACGGTTCATTCAAACTGTTAATCTAAGGTTTTGATATAGTTACAAATTGTATCGCAAATCTTTTCCTTACTTATTTTTGAGGTAGAAAAGCACATAGTGTAGTTACCTGCTCTGCCCCACTTTCCGTCGCCGAGATAATTATAGTAAGAAGCACGTTCTCTGTCCTTGCGTTCAATCAAACGACGAACGCTCTTTGCGTCCTTTGCCTCCTTGGACTCATTATTTTCCATATAGTGAACTATTCTGTCCTCAATATCCGCACCGATAAAAACGGATACAAGATTTATGTCTTCTTTATCCTCGAGAATTTTGTCCGCTCTTCTGCCGACGATTACGCACGAACCCTCTGCCGCCGCACTCTCTATAACTCTGCGCTGAGCCTCGATAACCTTTCCGCTGTTTACGGCGTTATCTATTGCATACGGGTCCATCATAATGGAGTAAAGAAACGACCTGGTGGGTTGTTCATCGAACATCTCAAAAATACCCTCGTCTATTCCGAGTTCCTTCGACTTTTCTCTGAGCAAATCGCCGTCGTAATAATGTACTCCGAGGCGTTCGGAAATCATCTTGCCTATCTCCTTACCGCCCGAGCAAAACTCTCTGCCTAAAGCAATCACAAAATTTTTAGCCATAAGATAACCTCCTATTTCAAATCATGAACGGTCATACCGTCCATATCATCGTTTTCTATGTAATCAATCATTTTATCAAATTCGTTTTCGTCAAATACACGGTATAATCTTTCGCAATTCGGCTTAACAAATTCGGTTTCAATGGAATATTTAAGCGTTCCGACAAGCAAATCATAATATCCGTCGATATTATAAATCGCAATCGGTTTGCGATGCTGTCCGAGTTGTTTTAATGTGAGCACCTCGAAAAGTTCCTCAAAAGTTCCGCAGCCGCCGGGAGTGATAATAAAAGCGTCTGCCAAATTTTCCATAATTCCCTTACGCTCACGCATTGTTTTTGTAACGGTAAGTTCATCGCAATTCCAGTTGACAAACTCGTACAAATCGTTTTTGAAAAACTCGGGCACAACGCCGTGAATCGTTCCGCCGCCATTCTTAAAGCCACGGGAGGCAGCGCCCATCTCACCCGTACTGCCCGCTCCGAAAACGAGAGAATGACCGTGCTTTGCAAGATATTCACCCATATTCTCAACAGGTTTTATATATTTTTCGTCTATCGTTTTACTCGCCGCACCGAATACACAAATTTTCATAAATCAGCCTCCGCAGATACCCGATTGTCATCGGTATTTATACTCCTAGATTATCACGAAAATGCCGCCTCGTAAAGTCTAATGCGGCAAAATTTGTAAAAAGTTAAAAAATTGTATGGAATAATGAGTTGAAATATATTATAATACATAAAATGTAAGACATAAAAGTATATGCAAGCCGGAGGAATAATATCAAAATGAATGTAAATTCAGCAGTAAAATCATTGGTTCACTACGCCCAAAAGAACAATATGATTGAAAAAGATGACGAGATATGGGCAATAAACAGTCTGTGCGAAGCACTCGGACTCGACAGTTTTGAAGATTGCGAAGCAGAGGACAAACCGCTCGAGGAGATACTCGACTGTATGCTGAATTATGCAGTTGAGAACGGACTGTGCGAGGACAGCGTTGTTTACAGAGATTTATTCGACACAAAACTTATGGGAATTCTCACGCCGAGACCGAGCAAGGTAATAGCTGACTTTAATTCTCTTTATGAAAAAGCACCGGAATTTGCAACGGACTACTACTACAAACTCAGTCAGGACAGCAACTACATTCGCAGATACAGAATAGCAAACGATGTAAAATGGATAACAAAAACAGAATACGGCGACATTGACATTACAATAAATCTGTCTAAACCCGAAAAAGACCCGAAAGCCATTGCCGCTGCTCTTAAGATGAAAGCCGCATCATACCCGAAGTGCCTGCTTTGCAAAGAAAACGAAGGCTATGCCGGCAGAGTAAATCACCCCGCAAGGCAAAACCACAGAATCATACCGATGACTCTCGGCGGCGACGACTTCTTTATGCAGTATTCTCCCTATGTTTACTATAATGAGCACTGCATAGTATTTAACAGCGAGCACACCCCGATGAAGATAGACAAAAGCGCATTTGAAAAACTGCTCGATTTTGTCGAGAAATTTCCGCATTATTTCATCGGCTCAAATGCAGACCTGCCGATAGTCGGCGGCTCGATACTCACTCACGAACACTTCCAGGGCGGCAGATACGAATTTGCGATGGCTAAGGCTCCGGTTGAAACAGAACTTAAATTCAACGGTTTTGACGATATAGACGCAGGAATAGTTAAATGGCCGATGAGCGTAATCAGACTATCCGGTGAAAACAAGCAGAGAATCGTTGAACTGTCGGATAAAATTCTCACCTCTTGGAGAAGTTACACGGACGAGGAGCAGTTTATTTACTCCGAAACCGACGGCGAACCGCACAACACAATCACCCCTATCGCAAGAATGAGAAACGGAAAATTCGAGATGGATTTAGTTCTCAGAAACAATATCACCACTGAGGAATGCCCTCTCGGATTTTACCATCCGCATCCCGAATACCATCATATCAAAAGAGAAAACATCGGCTTAATCGAGGTTATGGGTCTTGCTGTTCTTCCGAGCAGACTTAAGACCGAAATGGCTGACCTTGCAAAAGCTATGCTGAGCGGCGAAGACATAAGAAATAACGAAAAACTGGCACCTCACTATGAGTGGTCAGAAATGATTAAGGCAAAATACGAGATAAACGAAAAAAACATTGACGACATAATCAAGGAGGAGATAGGAATAGTATTCACCTCCATACTTGAGCAATGCGGAGTTTATTCAAGGGACGAATTCGGCAAAAAAGGATTCATCAAATTTGCAAAGAGCGTAAAGTAATATGTATAATCTTCATTCTCATACATACAGATGCCATCACGCAAAAGGCACGGACGAGGAATATGTTTTAAGTGCAATAAAAAACGGCTATACCGAAATGGGGTTTTCCGACCATGCGCCGTACATTTTTCCAAATGGGCACAAAAGCAACTTTCGTATGGACTGCGATGAGGCACAGGGATATGCAAACAGCGTTCGTGAGTTACAAGAAAAATACAAAGGTGTAATCGATATAAAACTCGGCTTTGAGGTGGAATACTATCCCGAGTTGATAGAAAAAGAACTCGAATTTCTAAAGAGTTTTAAGTACGACTACATTATCCTCGGTCAACATTTTACTGACAACGAGTACGAGCCATACGCAAGATACTCGGGTCACGAAACCGACTCGGTTGCAATTCTCGACAAGTATATATTCCAGGTTCTTCTCGCCGCAAAGAGCGGTGAATTTACCTACATTGCCCACCCCGATGTAATCAACTTCACAGGGGACAGAGAGATATATCTCAAAAAAATGCGCCGTATAGTCACAGAACTTAAAAAAATCGGCATTCCGCTGGAGTTTAATTTCTTAGGCTTTACCACAAACAGGCATTACCCTAACCGAGATTTCTGGCAAATCGTGTCCGAAGTCGGAAACGATACGGTAATCGGACTCGACGCCCACAGAATCGAGGCTTACGCCGACAAGGAAAATCTGAAAAAAGCAAACGAATATCTTTCCTCACTCGGCATAACTCCGCTAAAAAGAGTTAATCTGATAAACTACAAAAAAGAAATAACAACAATAGGTGATGACAATGAGTGATTTTAAGGACTGGGCAAAAACTCCGCCGTGCGGCTGGAACAGTTGGGACTGCTTCGGCGCAGGAGTAAACGAGGAGCAACTTATCGCAAACGCCGATTATATGGCAAAGCACCTAAAGCAATACGGCTGGGAATACATTGTCTGCGACATTCAGTGGTATGAGCCTAAAGCATGCAGTAACGATTACAATAACTTCGCCGAACTTTGTTGTGACGAATACGGCAAACTCATTCCGGCACAAAATCGCTTTCCGAGCAGTAAAGGCGGCAAGGGTTTTAAGCCGATTGCCGATTATATTCATTCTCTCGGACTGAAATTCGGAATACACATTATGCGTGGAATACCCCGTCAGGCGGTTCACGCAGACCTGCCGATAAAAGACAGCGAGTACACCGCACGCCAAGTCGCACACCATTTCTCCATATGCTCGTGGAACACGGATATGTACGGAATGAAAAACTGCGACGGTGCTCAAGATTACTATAATTCAATCATAAAAATGTATGCCGACTGGGGCGTAGATTACATAAAATGTGATGACATAGCAGTTACGGAATTCAGAAAATGGGATAATCCGTACAGCGCAGATTACGAAATAGAAATGCTCAGAAATGCCATCGACTCCTGCGGCAGAGAGATTGTGCTGTCGCTTTCCCCCGGTCCCGCTCTCAGAGACAAAGCCGAGCACCTAAAAGCAAATGCAAATATGTGGAGACTTACAGGCGATTTTTGGGACTTGTGGGAACACCTTTATGCAATGTTTGACAAGTGCGAGGAATGGCAGGGAGTGAGAGGCGTCGGTTCGTATCCCGACTGCGATATGCTCCCGATAGGCAGAATATCAAAGCTCTGTTCCTACCACGGAGCACAAAACAGAATGAGCAATTTCACCCACGATGAACATTACACGCTGATGACACTGTGGGGAATTTTCGGCAGTCCGCTTATGATAGGCGGCAATATGCCCGAAAATGACGATTTCACTCTGTCGCTGCTAAACAATGCGGAATATATGAATATGCACCGCACGGTGAAAAATTCACGTATGCTCTGTCGTAATGAAGAAAACGGCAAAGGTTATATCATTTGGGACGGCGAAAACGAAGACAGCCGATTTGTCGCTCTGTTCAATACGGACGAAAATCCTATTACAATTAATACCGCAGAAAAAATCAACATTTCAGTTGACGGCTCATATGACATATGGCAAAAATGCACCGTAAGCGAAAACGACATAACCGTTCAGCCGCACAGCGCAAGACTGCTGAAACTCAATAAATAAAAAACATAAGCACCGAAAGGATTTTAAGTTTCTCTCGGTGCTTTATCTTTTTCATATTCTGTTTTACTTTATATTTCTTATATCATTTCCGATAAAATAGAACGGAATGTACTCGCCCGTGAGCCTGCTCGTGATACGCTTATCATACTTTTTTTCCAAATCTATCATAGAATAATTTGTTGAAATAATCGTAGGCTTACCCGAGAGAATACGGCTATTTATTATGTTATAAAGGGTTGCAATGCTGTACTGATTATCTATCTCCGTACCCAAATCATCGAGCACGAGCAAATCGCATCCCATAACCTGCGCCTTTGTGTAGGTCAAATCGTCAACCCTGCCGAACTGCTCACTCTGCAAATCGTCGCAGATATTTTGGCTCGTGCCGTAGCAAACATCAAAGCCCTTGTTAATTACAACATTCATTACGGCAAGGCTTAGATGAGTTTTGCCGAGACCCGCTCCGCCGAAGAAAAGCAGATTTTTGCTGTGCAGAGAAAAATTCTGTGCATATTTTCTGCAAGTATCAAAAATTTTTTCCGCTCTCTTTTTTGGTATTATTGCATTTTCCATAGGTTGCTCGCTGTAATAATCGAGCGAAAAATTATCAAAGGTACATCTGTCAAGCGGAGCAAGACGGGACACTTCTTTTCGCATAATATCTTTAAGAAGTTGGCGGTGGCACGAGCACATTCTGCCGTTTATATAACCTCTGTCCTCGCAAGCCTCACACACAAACTGCGGTTTCATAGCGTTTTCGTCATAGCCGTGAGCCTTCAACAGTCTGCTCCTCTCATCAATGAGAGCGTGGCTTTTCGCCCTGAGTTCGGCTATTTTTTCATCGGTATTTTCCTTATAAAAAAACAATTTTGAAATCTCCAAGCCGACCTGCGACAGTCCTGCCTGAATTTCGTTAATTTCCGGAATTTCCATACGAATCTCGCTTGCTCTCTCGTCCGCAAGCATAACGGCGGAATCGTGCCGTTTTTCCAAAATACGCTTAGCCTTATTCCTTATTTCCGCTGAGTATGCCATAAGTTTTTCCTCAAATATCGTAATTATCGTTAATCATTGCACGACGGTTAATATCGTCAATATCATAGGTTTCGTCAATGGACGGCTTGTTCGTATTTGCCGTCTTTTTCTCATGTTTTTTGTTTTCATCAGCCACAGCCTGAGGAGTAAATATACCTTTTTTCTTCCAACTTTTCAGCACGCCGTCAACATATCTAAGTGTCGGCCTGTCGGTATTTTCTTTCATTATATCGCAGGCAATGGTAATCATATCCATACCGAAGTCCTCACTCCAGCGTGAAATCATCTCTCTCTGCTTAATGGTGGGGTTGCGGTGGCGCAGTCCGCTGATTGAAATAATCTCTTTCCAAAGATTATCCGTTCTCTCTATATCGTGGAGTTTTTCCTCGGCGGCGTCCAGAGTAACGATGCCCTCCTCGCTCCAATTTCTTGCCATAGCGGCAATATAAGCGGTGCCGATAGCCTTTCCGCTCTCCTTTTCATTCTTATAAAACTGCAAAATCATCAGCACAATATCGCACGGAAGCCCGTAATATGTAACCATATTAACTATAAGTTCCTGCTCCACATGGCTGAGCGATTTACCCATTACCTCCTGTGCGTGGCGAAGAGTAAGAGTCAACTCCTCACTGTCACGGCACATTGATACAATCTCGCTTTGAGTATATGTGGGAACGCTCGGTCGCTCCGTCTTAGAAACAACAGCCTCGATTTTCTTTTCAATTTCAATAGCGATTTCCGACTTTTTCTCGCTCTTTTCGTCGGGTTCACTACTTTCGCTCTTTTGGGTCACGAGGGAAATATGAGCCTCGCCGTCACAGGAGAGTATTCCCTCCTCGAGCCAAAACTCCAAAAAATCCACGGCGTCATTCTCGGTACAGCCGAGAACTTTTGAGATATGCTTACTGTCAGCCTGCCCGTCACAAGCCAAAATTATAAGCAACGCCTTTAGTTGATATTCACTTGCAAGTTTCAAATAATCGGTTGCGATAACCTTGGGCAGAGCAAGCATACCCTGCTCCCACGCCTTGCCTAGAGGCAAAAGCCGATACAGCATTTTCTCACTTCTTTTCTTATTATATTTAATCACAAAATATACAATATATTGTACCAAATAGTCACAACTTATTCAAGCACTATATAAAGGGTAGCCGCCGGCCACCCTCTACAAAATACAAATAATTCAATTTTGAAAATTCATCAATAGGTAATGCAGTTTGTAGTCACCATATCAACGCCGACATCAATCAGTTTTTGCATAACCTCAAGTTTATCTACCGTCCAGCCGCCGAGTTTAAGTCCTGCCGCCTGACAGTCCTTGATAATCTGTGCGTCATTCTCCCAGTTTTCTTCCTTATTTGCGTTAAAATCAATGCCGCAGTTGTCTATTGACTTTGCAAGCTCTATATCCTCGGGCTCAATCTTCTGCACAAGATACATCAAATCATTGTCGCACACTTTTCTGAGTGCCTCAAGGTCGCTGAATTGAAACGAGATAAATGTAACCTTTACATCGGGATATTTTTTAATCATATCTATTATTTCGCCGTAATATTCCTGATTGCTCTCGCCCTTCAGTTCTATTACCGCATCCATAGAATAATCACTGCATATCTGCATATATTCCTCAAGAGTGCAAATTTTAAGATTAGGATAATCGGCGATATTATTTCCGTTATCGGTGTTATGGCTCATCAGTTCTTCATAGGTGCATTTTTCTATATTTTTAGTCAAATCCATCATACGATAGGTATTCTTATCGTGCTGAACCACCCACACACCGTCAGTCGTTCTGTAAATATCGCATTCGTTTGCCGAAAATCCTGCCTTGCCTGCCTCTTCAAATGCAGGTGCCGTGTTCTCGGGAGCTACCGCTCTGAAACCTCTGTGAGCAACAAGATATGTATCGCTGTCTGCAATCTCAGATGAGGAAACCACCTCGTAATCAACCGGAGTGCAATACCATTTCAGCACGCCGAGACCCGCACAAATCGTCGCAACCAAAAGAAAAGCAACAATGCTCAAAACGATAACAAGTATTTTTTTCTTTTTTGACCACTTTTTCTTTTCTGTTTTTTCCATATCAATCGTCCTCTCCTTCAGCCTTATCTGGCGTAAATTTTATTCTTTGTCCCCCGTATTCTTCAAATGAATTGTCAAGGCTCCATTTTCCGTTAATCCCCTTTGCTCTTACACCGATTAAAAAATGGAGCTTTGCAATGCCAAAATCAACGCTCTTATCGGAATACGGCTCATCTACATATCCGCTTAAAATTCCGTTTTCGTATCTGAAATGAACGGGTCGCCTGTTGACGGCAGACGGTGCCATTTCAACGAGTTTCATACCATAGGCGTAAGCCTCCGGCAATTTGGCGTCGCAAAATTCAAACATATCCTGATACGATTTGTTCTTCTTATGCGTTGCGTTATACATGGTCTTTTCAACTAAGGAATATTTATCTTTTGCATAACCTATGGTTATAACGGCATAAATACGCTTATCGCTCGGAAGGTGAAGCGCCTCATATACTTTGTTTTCATTATATGTACCCGAAACCCAGCAGGTGCCGAGTCCGTGATATACGCATTGCAAAACAATACTCTCGCCGTAATAGCCGCAACTTTCTCTCGCCTTTTGGGTGTCGGGACCTGCGATTACTATCATACTGAACTTACCCGAAAATATCTTAAAAAACGGAGTAGCGTCCTCTATGAATGTAAAATCCAAATTTGCGTCCTTATTAACCGCTTTGACCATTTCCTTTATAATTTGCATTATCTCCGAACTGAGCGGCTTTTGTCGGTAGGCTCTGCGTGAATGTCTTTTTTCTACCGCCTCTAAATATTCTGCATTGGTCATTTAATCCTGCCTCATTTATAAAAATCTGTCCAGCCTTATTATAACTCAAAGGATTAAAAAAGTATAGTATTTTTATAATACAATTAGTGTTGACTTTATAAATGTTAAATATTATAATAATAGAGAAAGATATTAAGGAGGTTCAGATTATGAACTTTAAGAAGATTGCTAAAATTGTTGCAATTATTGTCGCTCTTGTATCGCTCGCAGCAGCGGTTTATGTTGCAGTTAAAAAACTTACCACAAAGAAAGAGCCCGAATATTTTGACGATAACGAGTTCTTTGAGTGCGACAACGAAATTGAAATCGTTGATGTAAGCGAAGAGGCAAAAGCAGAAGAATCCGAAGAGGAACCTAAAAAAAAGGCTGCGCCGAAGAAGAAGTCGGCTCCTAAGAAAAAAGCATCGGAAAACAAGTAATTAAAGCAAATTAGAATAAGAGCAGTATGAGCATATTACTGCTCTTATTTTTTAGTTTTTATTATTTTTCATCGGAGAGATATGAATGTATAACAACGGTTTGGTCCTTGAGGGCGGCGGCAACAGGTCGATTTACACAAGCGGCGTACTCGACGCCTTTATGGACGAAAAAATAGATTTTGAATATGTAATCGGCGTTTCGGCAGGAAGTTGCAACGGCGTTTCGTTTATAGCAAAAAATTATCGTCGTCAGCATGACATCATTATAAATTACTCAAATGACAAACGGTATATGGGTGCAGGCAATATGCTCAAAGGGCACTCCTTTTTGAACACCGACTGGATTTTCGGGGAGTTGGCATATGATATTCTTCCGCTCAATCAGGATGTTTTTGAAAACAGCAAAACGGTTTTGTGTGCTGTCGCAACAAACGGCGAAACAGGAAAAGCAGAGTATTTTTACCCAAAAAGTATGCGTGGCGAATGCCCGGAATTAAAAGCCAGCTGCTCAATCCCGGGAGTCACAAACGGAGTAAAAATAGGAAATTCAACATATTTCGACGGCGGCTTAGTCGATTCGATTCCGCTCGAGCGAGCCTTTGAGGACGGGTGTAAAAAATGCGTTGTCATTCTTACTCGGCACAAAGGATATGTAAAAAAGCCGATTACTCCCAAGGTGCAAAAAATATTTAAGAAATTTCCAAAAATCGGTGAAGCGGTGGCAAACAGACATACTATGTATAATCATCAGCTTGACTTTGTAAAAAAAGCGGAGGATGAAGGACTTGTCTATGTCGTTCAGCCGACAACACCGCTGAATGTCGGCACACTCGAAAAAGACGCATCAAAACTCGAAGCGATATACCAACTCGGCTATAAGCAAGGCAAGGACAACACACAGGCAATAAAAGAATTTTTATCAAAATAAATTACAGGCAGGTTAATTATGAAAATTGCAGTAACATACGATAACGGAAAAATTTTTCAGCATTTCGGAAAATCACAGTATATGAAAATTTACGAAACTGATGAAAACGGAGAAATCCAAAGAGTTCATATAGAAAGCATGGGAAAACATTCTCACCACGGAATTGCCGGCTACATTAAGGAAATGGGAGTTGAAACGGTCATTTGCGGCGGACTCGGTCAAGGTGCTGTCGACTCTCTCGAAAAAGCCGGAATCACCATATACGCAGGCAACAGCGGAAACGCAGATATGGCAGTAATAAAATACCTAAAAGGCGAACTTATAAAAAACAGCGACGCCAACTGCAACCATCACCACGAATAATGTACTCAATTAAGAAGCAAGTAAAATATGCTTGCTTCTTGTTTTTTTATTATTTTCAGTTGATTTTTTTTCAAAGTTATATTATAATCTCACTGTCAGTTCGCAAAATCCTGACCAGTCACACTCCAGTGGCTTCTAAAAACAAAACTAAGGAGAAAATTAAAAATGAAGAAAAAGACTCAACTTATCGCACAGACGGCTGTCATTGCGGCACTTTACGCCGCTTTGACCTATGCACAAAACCTTTTGCTCCCGGGCACAACCTCAATGGCTGTGCAGTTTAGAGTAAGCGAAGCACTTAATGTATTGGCGCTGTTTACCCCTGCCGCAATACCCGGTCTTACCATCGGATGCATTGTGTCGAATTTATACAACATCGGAACGGGACTCCCGCTCGATATGATATTCGGCTCGCTTGCAACTCTCGGTTCTGCGGTGTGTATGTATCTGCTGCGTAATGTAAAGATAAAGAGTTATCCTCTGCTCTCTATGCTTATGCCTGCCATATTTAACAGTGTAATCATAGGATGGGAGATAGAATATTTCTTTATCGACGGTGCATTTGAATTCGTCGGATTTCTTACGCAGGGTGCTCTCGTAGGTCTCGGAGAACTCGGCGTTATGGCGGTGCTCGGAACAGCACTTTACTATGCAATAAAAGGGAAAAAAATCGACAAATATTTTTATAAACCCACTAAACAAACAAAATAAGGCGAACGACAAAACAACAAAGAGCGTACGGATTTGAAAATCTGTACGCTCTTTTTTTGTTAAAATTCAACTGTTGCCGTCTCGTTTTGCTTAAGACTTAATATTTCTGACTTATTACCGTATGAAATTGTAATCGTTTGGTCAATCTCTGATTTAATCTTTGCCTCAACCGTCTCGCCGTCCCATTTAAGCGACTCGATAACGGCACGGCTTTTTGTACGCAATCCGTCAAGCTCACCCTTATCAAAACCGCTTGTCGGCAACGCCGGAAGAAGTTCAATGACTCCCGTATCGGAATAAACAAGTGCCTCGTTTACAATGCCGAGATAACCGATTGCAAAGTCGGTACAATAACAACTTCCTCTGTCGTAATCGTGATTTGTCATCAACGAATCATATCTGATTTTATGATTCATCAACTTAAGCAATGCATCGGACAGCATATCCCTGTCTTTAAGCCTTGCAGCGATAAGCGAACGGTGAACAAGAGCATGCGATGCCTCATTTTCGCTCGTTCTGTTTTCTACCGCCTGAATGCAAGCCTTTGTCAGTTCCTCGTTATTCTGCGTTTCATTTAACGGCCACGCAAGATACAAATGGCTCAAGTGCCTATGCTTATTATTCTCATCAAATGAGGTAGTCGCCCATTCCTTAAGTGCGCCTGTTTCATCATAAAGATAAGGCGGAAGATTATCTTCGAGTGCCTGCCATTTTGAAAAATCAGCGTTAGGTGCAACATCATTCATTACAACTCTCAGCATTTCTATATTATCCCTGCACGCCGCAATGTCAATAGCACAATTTGCGTCGGAAGGTGAGGGATAATTTGACGGATTATTCTCGGGAGAATACGACGGAAGAATGCAGTATGTTTCGCCGTCATTAAGAACGGTTTTGCCCTTTTCATAATGAATTTTACCATCGCTGTCGGTATAATATTCGGGCGTCATAAGCTGTGCCCAATAATTCGCCGATTTAAGCAAAAGCGGATATAAAATATCCTCTTCCAGCATTAAGAAGCCTCTGGATTTAATTTTTGAAACATCATCTTCGCTAAGCGACAGCACCGATTTAAGCGAATCAATATCATATTCCCTGCTGAGAGAAATGCGAATATTGCCGTAGGCTTTAAGCGTTTCAAAAAGCGGCTGAAGCATCCAAGAAGCACCTGCATTCCAGTACCTGAACGGATAAGGATAGCAAGTTTCGGTAATTACCGCCTTATCGCCGTCTGTATTTACCGGTGCCTGAATTGCATCGGTAAAGCCGTGAGTTGCCTTTGCGTTTTCCTCCCAATCGGCAACCTGCCGCAAAATAAAATCGGCATAGCCTACGGGAGTTCTGGTCATATTGCTTGAATTTAAGGATGAGGTTTGCAAATTTACATTTGCGTCCATGGTATACTTACTGCCCCAGCCTGTATTAAATTCGCCCGTCCACATACCGTAAAGCCTGCTCGTAGAATATCCCGAACAGCAAAGGTAGGCGTATCTGCCTGCGTAATATGTGCGCTGAGCGGTTGCGGCGTCGATAGTCTTACTGCCCTTTTGCTTTTTAAGCAGTGCTTCGTTAGTTTCACTGCTGTCCTCGAGTTTAAGGCTCACTGAATTAAACTGCGGCTGATAAATCATAAGATGTCGCTCAAGTGCCGACTCATAATCAAAGCCGTCCTCAGTGCCGTATTTTTCCTCAACCTGCTTTGCCTCGGAGCGGAGCATAGAAATAATGTCGTAACTTTCCTGCTCCTCAAACTCGTCGTACTCGCCCATTTCTGTATCTCTTCCACTGACCGTAATGAGATAGACCTCGTCGGCATCGGTAATCTTAATCCCATCGTTGCTCGAACAAAATTCTTCCTTGATGTTTTTATCGAGAGTGACCTTTTGCTTTTCACCGCCCACGGTAATTATATATGTATACGAAGCATATCCGCCGTTTTTAAGTTCGCTGTTTTCGTAACTCGGATAATGTGCGACAAGTGCAAGACTGTCCGCATTGTCGCTTGCAATTTTTTTATATTTCAAATCAACCTCATTGCCGTCTCCGAAATTAGCCATGCTCGACAAATCGTCATAGGACAGCGTGGCATTGATTTTCTTACCCATATCGAAAGCTTCCAATTTGGTGATAACCGCACTGTCGGCAAAAGAAGTAAACGATACCCTGTTCCATGTTCCGTTAGAGTCGGTGTATCTTACGCCGACCTGACCCGTTTGGTAATCGGTATAGCGAACATAGTCATCAACCTTTTTTCCGTCCATGGAAATTCTGAGTTGACCGCCCGGATGATAACTGTAAACGTCATCGTAAGAAGCGTTATCCTTAATATCTTCGCCGTTTACTATACTCTGCTTAACCGTCTCAAGTTCGTTCGAGGTATCGGGGCAGGTACGCTGATTTTTATTTGGCATAATAAAATGCATATTTTGAAAAATAAAAGTATCCTCATATGGAGAGCCGCTCTCAACAAAGCCCTGCATTCCATCGCCCGACACCATGCCCTGCCGCCACGACTCAACTTTATTCTTCTTGTCGGGCTTAAGCTCGGTATAGGAGAGGCTATAGGAAATCTTTGATTTATCCGAAAAAAGTCCGTCAATGAGGCCGTTATCCGCCTTCTTCGGCGTACAGCCGGCAAAGGAAAAAATTAGAACAACGCTCATAAACAGAGCAAAAAATTTCTTAAAAACTTTCATAAAAAAACCCCTTTCAAAGAACATTATATCAAAGAAAATGATATTATTCAATGCATTTTGGGAATACTGACTAATAAACAAGATATTATATGGTGATTATATGAACGCATTATATATTGTATTGCTGTCGGCAGGCTCTTTTTTCGTTTTATTTGTTTTAGATAAACTTATGGGAAACAGACAGCTTTCGCAAATGTCATTTTTCGACTATGTGGTCGGAATTACAATCGGCTCGATAGCGGCGGAAATGGCAACAGATTTGGAGTCGGACTGGTACCACGCAATTATCGCTATGACAGTTTATGCACTGATAGAAATAGCCCTCACCTTTATCTCCCGAAAAAGCAAAAAGGCACGCAAGATACTAAACGGTGAACCGATACTCCTGATGAACAAAGGCGGCGTTATCGGCAAAAATCTAAAAAAAGCGAGACTGACCTTAGACGATTTAATCAGTGAGGCGAGAATTCAGGGCCATTTTGATATAAATGATATAGCCTATGCGATAATGGAGGACAGCGGAAACATCAGCTTTTTGTCATATCAAAGTGGAAATGAAGAAAAAAACAATTCAGCCTCCGACCTCTCAAACAAATAGCCGCCGCTGCAAATTGCAGCGGCGGCTCGGAGTGCAAAAACATCGGTAGCAAAATATAATTCAGAAGTTTTTCCGGCACTCCGTAAAGTATCTAAAATACTCTCTTAATTTTATTCTTCGCAAGTCAAAAGTCCGTAGCCCTTTTTTCTCTTATAAATTATCTTTGTCTCTCCGTCAATTCCGAGATAAACAAAGAAACTGTGACCGAGCATTTCCATCTGTACGATAGCCTCGTCATCTGTCATAATATGAGGAGTGATAACCTTTCTTCTGGTAACATCAACAGAATCGTAGTACAATCTGTCGAAGTCCTCCATTGTTACATCCTCGTCAAAATCGTCAAATGCGTAGGCGATTTCATCTATTCCGCCCTTTCTCTTTTTATCTACAAAAAAGGTTTTGAGCTTTCTGAGTTTTCTTTTCAAGTCATCTACAGCCATATCAACAACCGGCTCTATGCGGTCGGCTTCAGCCTCGCCCCTGATAAAAGAGCCCATATGTATAACAGTAATATCGCACTGATATTTATCCCTTTCCTTACTCAGAGTAACATCAAAGCGTGAATTTTCGGGTAGCATTTTTTCTATTCTTTTAAGTTCCTTTTCAATGCCGTCCTTTGTTCCCTGCTTAAGTTCAAATCCTCTGGCAGCAATATTAATCATATTATCATTCCTTTCAACCTTAATAGGTCATTACTCGGACAGTAGCCTATCCTCAATTACATTATATTATGTAATCTCCGCTAATAAAAGTATTGTAAAAAATAAATTTTATGATATAATATTAATGTTGGACAGTATTCGGAGCCATGCCGAATGCTGTCATTTTTTAATTATTATTTGGGCAAAATGCACATTTTGTTTAGTTGACTTAAATATAATTTTGTGATAATATAACAGATAAAGACAGATAATTTTTTCAGCATTTAAGGAGTATATGCTATGAAAAAGTATACCGAAAAAATCGCCTCAACGGATTCAAAAAACAACCTTAATGTAATCATTTGGGAGACCGAAAAAGAGCCGATAGGCGTTCTTCAAATCGTTCACGGTATGGCTGAATATATCGACAGATACGATAACTTTGCAAAATATATGACGGAGCAAGGCTTTAATGTCATAGGTCACGACCACCTCGGTCACGGCCACAGCGTAAGCGATGAGCATGATTACGGCTTTTTCGCCGAAGAAAACGGAGACAAAATTATTATCGAGGATATGCACTCGGTAACTCAATATGCAAGAGAAAAATGGGAAGAACTCCCTAACTTTATTCTCGGTCACAGTATGGGTTCGTTCTGTCTTAGGCAATATCTCACAAAATACAGCAACGATGTTTTCGGCGCAATAATTATGGGCACCGGTTGGATACCGTCGGCGGCGGCACTGCTGGGCAAAACCATTGCGACAAACACCTGCAAATCTAAGGGCAGCCACACGGTAAATCCCCTTTTAATAAAGTTGACCCTTGAACCATATAACAAGCCGTTTGCACCGGCTAGAACAAACTGCGACTGGCTGTCGAGAGATGAAAAACAGGTTGACCTCTATGTAAACGATAAACTTTGCGGCTTTGACTTTACGGCAGGAGCATACAAAGATTTCTTTACCATACTTGAAAAAATCGCAAAAAACAGACAACTCATCGGTATGAGAAAATCTCTGCCGATTCTTATCACATCGGGCAGTGTTGACCCCGTCGGCGGAAAAAAGGCGTGTGAAAAACTGAACGCCCAATATAAGCGGTGCGGCATTGACGATGTTACACTCAAACTCTGGGAAAACGACCGCCACGAAATTCTCAACGAGTTGGATAAGAGCGATGTATACCGCTACATTTACAACTGGCTCAAAAGCAAAATTCAAAATTAAAACATAAAAGAGCAAAACCGTCACATCCATTTGAATGTGACGGTTATTTTATGCAAAGTTAATTTGCGTTCTTTTTACTTTTTCCGAGAAACTGCGAACAGATGAAAAGCACTGTCGGAAATACAAGAGCAAACAGTATTCCGACCTTAAGATTATCACCGAACGCCGACGAAACAAAGCCGACCGCTCCGGGTCCCGCCGAACAGCCCAAATCTCCGCCGAGTGCAAGAAGCGCAAACATTGCCGTACCGCCTCTTTTGAGCATTGAGGCTGAGAGCGAAAAGGTAGCAGGCCACATAATGCCGACGCTGAATCCGCAAACGGCACAGCCGATGAGCGAAAGTGCAGGCACGGGCAACAGCGAAATCATCAAATATGACACGACGCAAAGTATACAGCAGAGAGGGAGTGCCCTTTTCTGCGGAAGTCTGTCGCCGAATTTTCCGTAAAGTGCTCTTGACGTGCCCATAAACACCGCAAACGAAAGCGGACCCGCAAGGTCTCCGACCGTCTTTGACACGCCGAGTCCCTCAATGGCGAAAGTTGACGCCCACTGCGAAACAGCCTGTTCGCTCGCACCCGAGCATATCATCATAATAAAAAACAATATAAACAGTTTTGAAGTGAGCAGTTCCTTAATACTCATACCCTTTTCGCCTTCCTCGATAAGAGGAGCAATAGGCACTTTGGTAAAAATAAAGGCATTTGCAAACGGAACGAGAGCCCAAATAACTGCAAGTATCCTCCAATTTTCTATTCCGTGAAGTGTAAAAAACAGCGTACTGACAAGCACAACGAGAACATGACCCCAACAATAAAAAGAGTGCAAAAGGCTCATTGCCTTTTCTTTATTATCAGTCGGGCAAGCCTCAACTATGGGACTTACGAGCACCTCAAGTATACCGCCTCCGATTGCATAAATCACAACCGAAATCAAAAGCCCCGCAAAACTGTTACTCATAACATACGGCAAAATTGCCAGCAAAGCCAGTCCAAGCGCCGAAAACAGATGCGCTGCCACCATTGCACAGCGATAGCCGATTTTGTCTATCAACTTAGCGGAAAGCAAATCGACGCTGAGTTGAATTATAAAATTCAGCGAAATCAACATCGTAATTTTTGACAGTTCAATGCCGAAGGTATTTTGGAATGTTACGAACAAAAGCGGTACAAAATTATTTACAATCGCCTGAACTATGTAGCCTAAAAAGCAAGCGTTTACCGTGTCATTGTAATTACTTTTCATTCTTTTTCTTAGGTCCCTTCATTGTAAGTGAAATGCGGTTTTTAACCGTATCTGCCTCCAACACCCAAACCGTAACTATATCACCGACTTTGAGCAGTTCGCTCGGGTGACGCAAAAATTTATCGGTCATTTGGCTGATATGAACCAAGCCGTCCTGATGAACTCCGATGTCAACAAACGCACCGAAATCCACAACATTTCTTACCGTACCTTTAAGTTCCATTCCCGGCTTCAAGTCCTCTATGCCCATAATATCACTTCTTAGCATAGGTTTCGGCAATTCGTCACGGGGGTCACGACCGGGTTTTGAAAGCTCGTTTACAATATCTTTCAGCGTGGGCTCGCCGATGTCAAGTTGCTTTGCAATAGCGGCAGTACCTATAGACTGCACCTTTGATTTAAGATGAGCGATATTGCCGTTTTTTATATTCTCCTCGCTCATATCGCAAAATTTAAGAAGTTGCTTTGCCGCCGCATAGCTTTCGGGGTGAACGGCGGTGTTGTCAAGAATATTCTTTCCGTCTCTCACTCTTAAAAATCCGGCGCATTGCTCAAACGCTTTCGGTCCTAATTTTGACACTTTTTTCAATTCGGAGCGTTCGTTAAACCGTCCGTGCTCCTCACGATACAAAACGATATTTTTTGCAACTGCATTGCTGACTCCGGCAACTCGGGAAAGAAGTTGCGGCGAGGCGGTATTAAGGTCAACACCGACCAAGTTTACACAGTCTTCAACCACTCCGTCAAGTGCGGTGTTAAGTTCTTTTTGCGGCATATCGTGCTGATACTGACCGACTCCGATAGCCTTAGGGTCAATCTTAACGAGTTCCGCAAGCGGGTCTTGAAGCCTGCGGGCAATGCTGACAGCACTTCTCAGACTGACATCAAACTGCGGAAATTCCTCGGCGGCAAGTTTTGACGCACTGTAAACCGATGCGCCTGCCTCACTGACAACCATATATGTTATTCCGCAGTCAAGTTCCTTGATTACATCAACGGCAAAAACCTCTGTCTCGTGAGAGGCGGTACCGTTGCCTATGGCGAACATTTTTACATCGTATTTTTTAACAAGTCGCTTGATAATATTCTTTGCCTCGACTGTTTTCTTATGCGGAGGAGCAGGATAGATAACGCCCGTATCAAGCACCTTTCCCGTCTCGCTGATTACCGCAACCTTACATCCTGTTCGGTATCCCGGGTCAAGCCCGATGGTAACATTCCCCTTAACCGGCGGCTGCATAAGAAGCTGTCTTGTATTTTCGGCAAACACCTTTATAGATGCCTCGCTCGCCTTTTCGGTCAGTTCGTTTCTTATCTCTCTTTCGATTGACGGAAAAATAAGCCTCGTATACGAATCATCAACCGCATCTCTCACCAAATCAGTGCACGCATTACTGTTTTTGCAATGAATGTTAAAGAGCAAATCGGTAGCAATTGTTTTATCAAAATCAATCCCTACTTTAAGTTTGCCCTCCTTTTCGCCTCTGTTCATGGCAAGCACACGGTGACCTGCGATTTTTTTAACGCTTTCGCTGTAATCGGCGTACATCTCATAAACGCCGAGGTCATCATCTGCGGCTTTTGAAGTGATAAGTGCGTGATTTTTTACCGCATAGCGAATCAATTTTCTGCCCTCGGCATCGTCCGAAACCTGCTCTGCGATTATATCCTTTGCACCCTGAAGTGCGTCCTCAACGCTTGTGACCTCATCGGTGAGAAATTCCTTTGCAAGTTCCTCGGGTGACGGGGCAGACTTTTCCTGGGCATATATCTTTTCAGCCAACGGAGCCAACCCCAGAGCCTTTGCAACAGAAGCCCTTGTTTTTCTCTTAGGTCTGAACGGACGATAAATGTCCTCGAGTTCCGTCAGAGTTTTTGCGTTTTCTATGCTCTGTCGGATTTCATCGCTCATCATTTCCTGCTCGGTTATTGAGGCAATTATCTTTTCCTTTTGTTCCTCAAACGAACGCAAATACGCCAGTCGCTCGCTCAACTCTCTGAGCAACTGATCATCGAGCGAACCGGTCGCTTCCTTTCTGTATCGTGCAATAAACGGTATCGTATTTCCGTCGTCAATTAATTCAACCGTGTTTTTAACCTGCCACGATTTAAGTGAAAATTCCGTTTCAATCTGTCTTAAAATATCCATATAACACCTTTTGATTTATGCTTTATTTTTCGTCTGTTGTATCATCTTTATTTTCGTTTTTCGAGTCATTTTTTGATTCTTTTTCTTTTCTTTTTTCCGCTCTTGATACCACCTCAGCAATTACAAAAAGCAAAATACCAAGCCCAATTATCACAAGTCCGCCGATTAAAACCGCTTTCGCCACGGGTGAAAAACTGCTTTTGCCGTGATAAGATACATCATCATTCAGATAATCGCCCGAAAAATCAGCCGAATTTTCATCCGACTGTGACTCATAATTTTCAGTTGTCTGTTTCTTTGCACCGGATTTAGATGACGAACTTTTTGTGCTTGATTTTTTAACAGTCGATTTTGATGATTTTGTTGATTTTTTCTTTGTCTCAGACTGCTTCGTTGTCTTTTTCGAAGAAGATTTGTCGGCAGTTGTAGGCAAGTAAGTTTCAATCGTCAGCGGTTTTGAATTAAAAAGATTGTACAGCCTGCCGTCAACTGCGATTTTCACAGCAAAATCGTGAGTGGTAACCTTGTCCTTTATGTCCATTATAACCGTCACAATCGCATGTCCCGTTGTAAATTCGTCAGCCTTGCTTTCTGTGTCAAAATATTTTTCAGCCGCCTCTTCATTATAACTGACGCCTGAATTATCCACCGTAAAATCGTAAGAACCCTGCGTTGACGAAACGCTGAAAATTACAGAAATAGCGCTGTTCTCGGTTATTCCGCTTTCGTTCAGATTAAATAAAAAATAGGCGCTTGATTCTTCGGTAAAATAGTTGAGCGAACCGCTAAGCTCGCCCATAGCACCCTCACAATCAATCGCCACGGTATTAATATTGCTCTCGTCCCAACTGGAATAATCGAGATAGTTTTTATCATAGGAATATGCAAAAATCGGTTGCATAAGCAATACGATTAATAAGATTAAAATGGCAGTAATTTCTAAAGTGCTACAAACAGCCTTCCTAAGGCGATATACTTTGTAACCATTCATAAATTTTACCCCAAATATTTTTTAGTATCGACGATATACGTACATTTTAGATTAACCGAACACAATTTTCAACAGATTACGACAGGATTTTTGAATTTCAGCGAAACCCACAAATTCCGTCGGTTTTATTTGTCTATTTTCACAACGATTTTTTCAATGCAAATGTTCAGCTTTTTATAAATCTTCTCCACACCTGTGTTTATATTTGCCAACGCCTTTGAAAAAACATATTTTTCTATTAAATATTTTCGCACATATTCTATGACTGTGCAAGCAGAGTAAACAATAATTACGCTAATAACAAAATGAACAACCAACATAGATGACTCTGCATAGGCGGAATTGTTAAACACGTCAACCCACAACCACTTTCTGACAAATGGATTTTCGTGGATAAGATAGACCCCAAGTGTGCAGCCTCCGAGCCTGTTTATCAAACTTGAATGTTTAGGCTTTAGATTTACGAAAAACGCCACCAAACAGGCAGTCAATATAAGTACCAAAACCGAATTCAAGGAATAAAACTTTTTAGCTTTTCCTGCAAAGGCAGATAATCTTGTACCTACCAAGTTAATTATTGCAACAGATGCTGTCATCAACACAAACGAGACAAATGATAAAGCCGCACTTCTTTGCTTTTTTGACAAAAAATTATTCGGATACATTCTTAAATACGCACCGATTAAATAATAGTAAATCATGAATCCCAAACGACCGCCAAATTCAACCGATTTGAAATTAAAAAACGAAGCCGCTATCGAGAAATAAAACACCAGCACTGCCAAAAGTGATACGAATTGCTTTTTTGTAATAGATTTAAGCGCTTTATTTATAAACGGAAATATAAACAACAGTATCACATAGGCACTTATGTACCAATATCTGCGACGAATAATTGGGAACATATTATTAATCATTTGCATAATAGAAAAATTACTTCTATCAATTATGCAAAAAAGAACAAAAAATCCGACTGTATAAAACAGAGTTTGAGATATGATATTTACGACACGCTTTGTCTTAAAATCGAGTTCAATTAAATAGTAGCCTGTTATGATTTCAAACAAAGCCACCCCAACCAAGCCGTAGTTGGTAGAATCAAGCAAGAACTTATTAAACCCAATCGACATTCCGTCTATATCCGCCTGTGAAAAAACGGAATAATGCGATATGACAATCAATATCATTGCAATTATTCTGAGCAACTCTATATTTGAATTTCTGTTTGTTTTTTTCTCGTTCATTCTGTAATCCTTGTATATGTATATAATTATATCTTTACTCGTCTCGCCGTCCATATCGCCCATAAAGCCACATTAGGGTTTGACAAGAAAGCCATCCGCAGCAAGCAATCCTGAATTAACGACATAATGATGAGCGACAATAGACAGCATGGTCAGAATCCTAAATAATTCTAAATTGCTGTTCCTTGTTTTACGGGTACTCTGTACCCCCCCCCGAAAATTTCATGCAGTCAGTCATATTTTATCTCCAAGCAACTTAAAATCAATCTAAAATTATATCACAAATCTTGTCCACATCATCAAGCGACAAATCCGCATAAAGCGGCAATGTACAATTACCGCATCCGTATTTTGATAATTGTGCCAAATCAGGCGTCACTGTATTCCGTATTTTTCGTAGCACAATTTTGAAGATCCATTCCAAAAACTATCGTTACCGTTATTCTTTGTCCAAGTGCCAAGAAACGAACCGAACCATGTATTGAACGCAACAGTAAATACCACCATCAAAACATACAAAACAGTCGAAATAAAAATATTACTGTCGGCTTTGAAAGTAATTTTGCGATTCATTATGTATGAAACCGTATATCCGACAATAGCACTTATGAAATAACTCCACATATATCCTTTATATTCAATACCCAAAAAGGACAGAATTGCATTATCGGTAACCGGCACCTCATTTAAAGACTTAAACACAACATACTGAAGAAAAGCAAAAACCGCCATTTCTAAAATTGATGTACTTGCTCCGGTAAAAGCGAATTTAATAAACTTCCAAAGTTCCTTATATTTAGATATAAATATTTTGATTTTTTCTTTCACAAACTCTACCAAAATTACTTTGCTTCATAATTATTGTTCAAATCAATAAATATAGGATGATGCTTCCAAACTCTGTCTTCTTCCGGAGGAAGTTGCATATAATCTCCATATTTCATTTTTAATGCGTGATCCCATTTGGAAACGGACATAAAATTCCTGCCCTCAAATTGCAAAAATATATAATCATCCATCATATCAGAATCATAATATATACTTAATTCTCTGTATGTAGAATTTGACAGCCAAGAACAATCGACATCGCCACTTAAAAATAAATACTTGTTTTCAAAATATTTTCTTGCATTCTCATATTTGCTTTTAGGTACTATTTTTAGGAAAAATTCAGAAATATATTTTTTTAATCCTTTTTCCATCGGAGGTGCATACTTTCTGTAAAACAGCATAGTAAACATCGCATACAATTTTTGGACTGCTATTTTTGACGGAGTCTTTGCGACTCTGTCCAAAGGAAAAATATCAATGAAAATTCCCTTATGATAATTCGTTTTCTCTTCTCCGGTCTGTACGAAAGCAGTATTATCTTTTCTGATTTTTGTAAAATTCTGTGAAAAATCTTCATCCAAATCAGTATTTTGTAAAATATATCCCTGAACAGGATTTTGCTTCCAAACCCTAATAAATTTATTATAATTTTCCCTTGTCATCCAAATATCAATATCGTCATCCCAAGGAATAAAACCTTTATGCCTCACAGCGCCAAGCAGTGTTCCGTAAGCTAATGAATATTTTATATTATTCTTTTTGCAAAAATCATCTACTGTGATTAAAATATTTAATTCTGCTTTTTTGACTTCTTTAAGAGTTTCTTCTTTATTCATTTAATGTTCCTTTACAATTATAATTAAAATATTGTTAATAATTTATTATAATATTTTATCTACTCCTCGTCAATATCATCATCTTTATTTTCGTTTTTCGAGTCATTTTTTGATTCTTTTTCTTTTCTTTTTTCCGCTCTTGATACCACCTCAGCAATTACAAAAAGCAAAATACCAAGCCCAATTATCACAAGTCCGCCGATTAAAACCGCTTTCGCCACGGGTGAAAAACTGCTTTTGCCGTGATAAGATACATCATCATTCAGATAATCGCCCGAAAAATCAGCCGAATTTTCATCCGACTGTGACTCATAATTTTCAGTTGTCTGTTTCTTTGCACCGGATTTAGATGACGAACTTTTTGTGCTTGATTTTTTAACAGTCGATTTTGATGATTTTGTTGATTTTTTCTTTGTCTCAGACTGCTTCGTTGTCTTTTTCGAAGAAGATTTGTCGGCAGTTGTAGGCAAGTAAGTTTCAATCGTCAGCGGTTTTGAATTAAAAAGATTGTACAGCCTGCCGTCAACTGCGATTTTCACAGCAAAATCGTGAGTGGTAACCTTGTCCTTTATGTCCATTATAACCGTCACAATCGCATGTCCCGTTGTAAATTCGTCAGCCTTGCTTTCTGTGTCAAAATATTTTTCAGCCGCCTCTTCATTATAACTGACGCCTGAATTATCCACCGTAAAATCGTAAGAACCCTGCGTTGACGAAACGCTGAAAATTACAGAAATAGCGCTGTTCTCGGTTATTCCGCTTTCGTTCAGATTAAATAAAAAATAGGCGCTTGATTCTTCGGTAAAATAGTTGAGCGAACCGCTAAGCTCGCCCATAGCACCCTCACAATCAATCGCCACGGCGTTAATATTGCTCTCGTCCCAGCTGGAATAATCGAGATAGTTTTTATCATAGGAATATGCAAAAATCGGTTGCATCGGCAACACGGCAATCAAAACAAGAATGGCTATGAACAACGAAATCATCTTCAAAGCAAAGCACCGACGCCCCTGATTTTCATAACAATTCATATCAAATTTTCCTTCAAATATTAACTTTATTCGCCGCCTTTCGACAGCATTCGTATTTTATGTTATGTTAATTTTATTTTACCGTCAATATAAAAATTCACTTTATAACGTGTTAAAATAAACTTTGTAGCAATGTACAATTATAGTGCCTGCATTTTGGTAACATTGCACAAATTAAGCAAAATAAGTTTTCAAAAATTTCACCAAATAAGTGCCCTACATTATGTGCAATTTGCTGCATATCGTACTTTGAAGTCAATTAAAGCGTTAATTATAATTCACTTAATTAGTCCTGCTTTATACCTAAGCAATTAAAACTGATTTTGTTTTTTCGAAATAAATGTCAAATATAGTTAAAGTTTAAATTAACCTCTTTTTTATTCTCTCATACTTATTAGGCATAAAACAATTTAGATTTTCTTTAACATTTATCATTATCAATACCAAATACTTCTCTAAATTTATTTCCGGCTAAAATACTTCTATTAATATACTGAGGCATATATAATTCCAAATAAGATCTTATATTATCTTTATTGTCGTTTAACCAAAAATATGCATTTAACAAATCATCCTCGCTTTTCAATGATTGTGCTGGTAAAACATAATTATCATATGTGCCAAAAATATCTTTAGCTATACCTAACGCTTTAACTGAATATCCAACCACTAATGTAGGCACAAAGGTAGAGTAAGCTGCTATCGTTGAATGCGTTCTGGCTCCTATAAACATATCACATTTACTTATGAATCCCTTTAACTCCATGCAATTACAATCATCTATCATTACAATTCTATTAGCATCACTAAATTTATCCAACAATGGTTTCATAGCTTTCCTATCGTCACTTGTACGCCAAATAACGTGAGGTATTAAAGCTATACTATATTCTGTGTTATCAATAATATATTTAATTAACTTTTCAAAATTTTCCAACACTATGTAATCATTTTCTGCAGAATTAATAACAACAGGACTCAAATTAAGACCAATAAATTTCCTGTTCTTTAATTTATTTGGCAACTCTCTGTCAATTTTATTTAATGCAAATGCAGGATCAGGATATAAATATGTATTAGTATTGTACTTCTTTATTGCATCATAAGTTATGCTTTCACGAGTAGAAATAAATGAGTATTTTGACAAATCATTTTTCAAAGTGTCATTTAACATGCGGGGTTCAATAGAACACCCCCACAAAGCCGTCTTAATATCATTACTATTAAACATATCATTTTTTAAACAGTATTGTTCAAATCCCGGATAACAGTAATTATCTCCGCCAATTGATACTGCAACCGCCTTGCTTTTCAACATATGTTTAACGTTAATGAATTCAGCATACTTGGAATCATGAAACAATCGGATTTTTAATGAAGCTATAATTTTTTCTAAAAAAGAAATGTCAGGATTATTTTGAGGGTAAATATTAATACCTATAGTATTCAACCCATATTTATTATCTTCCATTATATCATTAGAGTAAAGTATTTTGACACTATTCCCAATAATATCCTTTGTTGTTCTAACTAACGCCTCACAACCATGATTTCCGCTTCCGCCATGCGAATATAAAAAAACTTTATTTGTCATACCCAATGCCCCCGGAACTTAAATTTTCAAACATTTCCTTTTTCTGTTTTTTTGTTTTATCAGCCCAATAAGTATCATATATATAAGCCGTTTCCATATTTTTTTTATGTTTTGCTACAAAATCAGAATATGAACATATTATCTTTGCCGGATTTCCAGCTGCAACGGAATTACTTGGAATATTTTGAGATACTACTGAACCGGCACCGATTATTACATTATTTCCAATGTTAACTCCAGGCAAAATTATTGTCTTTATTCCTACAAATACATTATCTCCAATATTAACTCTGCCAACCTTTGAAACGCCTAATGGTATTTGTGTACTGGCATCATGTGCCAAAATATGTACACCCGTCAACGTAACATTGTTACCTATTGTAACTAAAAATCCGTGTCCAAAATCAATATTTGTATTGTATAAATTAACGTTTTCACCAATTTTTACGCCTCTAGAACGCAAATATTCTAACGAATTATAATCTGGTTTAATTTTTGTTTTAATTTTTTTTAATAAATTATTCATGTCTAATCTTTCTTAAAATTTTCATAATTGGATTTCTAATAATATTTTTTTCATATGAATTAATAACATATAACCATTCAAATATAATAAAAAGTATGGAAAATGTTATGATTCCTAAAAGCAAATAGATAATATTATAAAAATTAATATACCGTGAAATTACAATTGTGATTAAACATAACACACTTGGAACAACATAAATACTTATAATTTCTTTCCAAAATCTAGGAATGTCCAAACCAATTTTATTTTTATAATACCAATTCATGACAATCCCTTGACCAATAACAAGAGCAATTCCAGTAATAGCAGCAGCTCCTGTAACTCCCCATTTTTTTAGAGCAAACCAACTTCCGATAACATTCAGAATAGCTATACCTAAATAAACCAAAGACCTAAATGCATGCTTGTTTTGTGCGATTACAATATTAAGACATAGGTTTTGAACAAGTGGTATCATATACGGTATCATCATAAAAACGGCCACCCAATAAGCATCGCTATATTCTTCCCCAGCATAAATATAAACAAATGGTTTTCCAAAAGCAACAAACCCACAAACCACTAAAGATACAATATACGATTGTATCCTTCCGACTTTAATAGCCATATCTGTCAATTCCTTATTTGAGGCACCGGAAAATACAGCTTTATTAGTTGCAGGTAAGAGAATACTCGATATTCCAACAGCTAAACTGGTTACAATGCCATTAAATGTAGCTCCAACATTATAAACAGCTACTCCGGTTGTAGCTAATGTAGGAATCATTCCAATCATTATAGTATCTGTTGAATTATAGAGTTGAGTTACTATATTGGCGACAAATATCCAGAAAGAAAAGGTCAATATTTCTTTTAACATATCTTTTGGTAATTCTTTATATTTTACCTTTATGCGAAGCTTTTTCAGAACATAAAAATAATATGCAATTCTAATTATTGTATTGACAAATAATGTAACCAATGTCATGCCAATAGATTCGGCACCAATATATAAAACAACAATATTGATCAATGGAACCGCAACGGTAGACAAAATATTCATGCTTTGAGCAAATACAAATCTTTCGTGAGCAGTAACAACAGAAATCTGTGGAGTCATTAAAAAAGTCAAAGCGGTATTAATTGACATTATCAATACCAGTATTTTCATTTTGGAAATTTGGTCACCATTTAATGATTTACCATAGAATAAATCAACTATTAATACCAACACAATTCCCGCCACAAAAGAAATAATTGCAATTATCCTAAAAATAATTACAAACAGTCCCAAATATCTTTCTTCTTCAGCTTTTCCACCTTCAATCTTTGCTTTTATCAAATATCGTGTTACTGCGGAACCTATGCCCAAAGAAAGTAATGTTAAATAACTTGTAAATGTTGATGATAATTTATATAATCCGTATTCACTTTGACCCAACAATCTAAGCATTATCGGAGTATAAAATACAGGGATTAAATTACCTATAATAAGTGTAACATAATTTAATATAATACCAATTTTCAATTGATTTTTTTCAATACTCATAACATTTTCCTATCGTATCATAAAACCTTTTCATGACATTTTGAGGTAAAAATTGTTCTGGTAAAACTGTATTTAGCTTTAACCTTGCATACTTTTCTTTATCCTTAATAAGTTTTATAATTTCTTTAGACATAGATTCTACTGAACACTCCGTCAAGATCCCGTTATCTGCATTAATAAAATCCATCGGCCCGATAGATTTTGCAACAACAACAGGAACATTCAGTGCCATAGCCTCAAGGATAGCAATTCCCTGAGATTCCGCCTTAGACGGATGAACAAATAAATCTGAGTTAAATATATACGGATATGGATTAGATTTTGATCCAATAAGTTTAACACATCTTTGCAACTGATTATCATCTATATATTTAGCTATGTTCTGTTTTTCATCACCATCTCCAATAATTGTCCACGAAAAATCAACATTCATTTTCTTGAGTTCTTTAGCAATCATTGGGCAAAGAATCATATTTTTCTCATAAGATAATCTGCCGACACTAATTATAGAAAAGCAATTATGCTTGGAAACATTTTCCTTAATACTTTTTTCTATAATTTCATCTACACAAACCATATTTTGAATTAATATATATTTATCGCTAATTAATGGATTTACATCTTTTAACATTTCCAAACAAGGTTTTGATACAACAGCAACCTTGTCCATTTTCATATATGATTCAAAAAGAGTATTTGCTTTTTTCTTATCATAATTAAATTCTCCATGATGCCACCAACTCATTTTGAAATTTGAATCAAAACAATATCCTGCCAATTCTGTACATATTCCGGGTCTATAAGCGATTATTACATCGTATTTCTTTCTAAGGTTCTTAAATAAAGACTTACAAAACTTCAAATTTTTCTTTCCAAATTTTGTAGCGAATAAATATATCAATCGAAATCTTAGAGAAAACCAATCTTTATTTTTTATAGAATTGATAATGACCTTAGCAAATGAGCCAAAAGCGTTATTTAGCGGATAATAATAAACATTAATATTACTGTTAAGCTCATTAAAATATTCTCCTCTGCCCTCAAGTAGAAGTAAATCAACACAATATTCTTCATAATCAATATTATTCAATAAATCTACTAAAGAGCGTTCACAACCACCTGTATTTAAGTGTCCGTTAATAAATAAAATTGTCTTCATAGCCACCTAATCAAAAAAGATAATCCTATTTTATATTTATAACATATCGTTATAATTTTCTGTTTCCATGAAATATCCAATAAAGAAAGTTTCAATTCACCAAACATTTTCCTTACTATCTCGTCATTTAAAATCTTCAAAATCTCATTCTTTTTTCCTTTATGAGTCAAATCCGAAGACAAAACCGAATTAATTGAAAGATATACAAAAAACAATAAAACAATATTGATTTGCTTAGCAAAATCATAATCAACAGTCTTACTAAAATATTGATAAATATGACCATACAAAACCTTCAGTAATGACCATTTGTCATCATATTTTGTATGTGTAACAGAGGTTGGATTAATTACATAATGATACATCGCTTCGCCCTTCATATAATAAAATGAATCGGCATTATAAATTGCTATCGCTCCAAATAAAAGATCCTCTGAAAACCTCATACCTTCTACATAGCGTAATGAATTTCGTATTATTAAGTCTGAACTAAACAAGATAACACAATTTGAAATTGTTGGGGGATAGTTAACATTATTCGTCATTAATAATGTTTGGTAATACTCCTCTTTCAATTGTTCTTTATTATAAAATCCACTTCTTATATTATGAGAAAACAAGTTGGCCTCTGTATTTGATTCTTTATAACAATCGCACATAACTATTTCACAATCATAGCGAGTATTAACATCCATCATTTTTTCATACATATTATTGTCAAGATAATCATCACTGTCTACAAATGCAATATATTCCCCAGTTGATACCTCGATTCCGCTATTTCTCGCCGCAGCAGCACCTCTGTTTTCTTGATGTATAATTTTAATTCGATTATCTTTCTGAGCCCATTCGTTACACTTAACCATAGAATTATCTGTAGATCCATCATCAACAAGAATAATTTCAAGATTCTTATATGTTTGATTTACTACGCTTTTAATGCATTTATCAAGATATTTTTCCGTATTATAAATCGGAATAATTACGCTAATCTTTGTTTTTGAGTCGTTAATACCATTAATCATTAAGTTTTCCTTTGATTTTATTAACTGTTTCTTTGCCTATAATCCTACGAACTAATCTATTAAATTTAAGCTGTTTTGCGGATTTACCGCTCCAACTTGCATCGTACCAATGGATTGAATAAGTATTCTTTGTCTTAGTCAACTTACCGGTAATGCTGTCATAAGGATTAAAATATTCTGCCGGATAAATATGAACATCACAGACTGTTTGCTCCGTACCGTCGAGCTTTATGCCCTTTGTTCTAAACAAATCCGTTGCTACCTTCGGGCAGCCAATTTGGTTATATGAGCCGTCGGGATTGATAAACTGCCAATCCTTATAAACATCAATATGTTCCTTCAAAAACGGCAAACCAGCTTCAGAACCGAATCCCTGACCCGTATTAACATTTTCATTATTTTCAAAGCTCATATATGCTTTATTCTCGAGCAAATCATCAAGCGGCTTGATGACCTCAACATCGGTATCCATATAAATTCCGCCGTATTCGTAAACCATCATAAGCCTTGCCACGTCAGACACAAACGCATACTTTTTCGCTTCATAAGCCTGCTCCACAAAAGGCATACAGTGAATATCAAAATTCGATTCGTTCCATTCAATAATTTCATAATCCGGGCAGTATTTTTTCCAGCTGTCTATGCACTTTTTAACGCTTTTTGGCTTTTCGTTTCCGCCAAACCAAAAATAATGAATTTTTTTCGGTATCATACTAATCTCCGATAAGTTTATAAATCTTTTCTACTTCGTTTTGATTTGAATAATCCGTTGTTTTCATATTGTATATAAACTGATTTTGCTTATCTTTATCAAGAATAAAATCCGCAAGTGCATTTGCACAGCCTGCATTATCCATCGGAACAATCGCTCCGTCGAAGCCGTCATTAAGTTGACTCTGCACTTTTACACCTATTACTTTTCGTTACCTATATAACTTCTATATCATTTAACAATTATCAACTTACTCCATAGTTTTAATTTTCAGTTGTGTTTGATTAGTCACTATTGAACAATCTGGTATGTGTCCTTGAACAACACAATTTGCTCCAATAACACAGTTTTTTCCAATAGTTGTGCCTTTTAATACAACAACATTAGTTGCCAACCATGTGTTATCTCCAATAACGACAGGAGCTGCATTATAATTATATTTAACTCCATTTTGCTTATCAAAAATATGGTTATTATCAAAAATTTTTACATTCGGACCAAACAACACGCCGTTTCCGATTTTAACAGAAGACTGCACACTTATCATAGATGACTCATTAAAATAACAATTATTACCTATTAATAATTCTCCCGAATTTCCCACAACAATAACACATCGTCCATCTGTCACCGTATGATTTCCAATATTCACTTTTGCACCTTTAGATAACGAAATTTTCAAGTCTTTGCTAAACATTTGGATATTAGCTACTTTTAAATCCTTATATTTAAATCTTAAAAAAAGAAATTTCAATTTATTATGTAAAACAAGAAGATATGGTTTCATTTAATCAAAACTCCTTAAACAACTAAATCAAAGCATACAATTTTTCAATCTCTTTTTCATTTGAATAATCTGTAATCTGCATATTATTTATTATTTTATTTTGTAAATTTTTATTTTTTAAAAACTCAATAATTCCATTTGCACAATTATAATTATCCATAGGTACTATTACACCATCAACACGATCTCTTAACTGGCTATGAGCAGTAGAATAATCAGTTATAATAGTTAATTTATTTAATAATAATGCTTCACATACGGTAACTGCTTTACCTTCATATCTAGATGGCTGAATATAAAAATCGCAAGCCCTAATGTACGGATAAGGATTTTCTTTTTTGCCAAGAATAATTACTGTATCGCTCATATTGTACTCGACAATTTTCGATTTAATTAATGCTTCATCACTGCCATATCCGATAATGAACCACTTAAAATCTATTCCCTTTGATTTAATCAAGCTTGCTATTTTGGGAATATTATCAAAATTTTTTGCCTCTGAAAATCGTCCGACAGAAAGAAAACTCAACTTGTCTTTTGACATTTCATCTGAAACATCTTTTTCTTTTGATTGTTTTTCAATAAAATCCTTAGAAATAATATTTTCTATTTTAACGATCTTATTTTCCAACTTAGGGAACTTTGTCAAAAAAGCCTTTGTTACATCATCAGAAATAGAAATAATATTATCATATGCACTCCACATTTTTGTTTCCGATTTGATGTTTAATTTCAAAAAAGAATAATCAGTGTGTATCCAAGCTATTTTCTTCACAGCCTTAACTTTTTCAATAACAAAATAATGAGGTATCAAAAAACTTATTGCAATATCATATTTTTTATCTGTTATCATAGGCATATATTTTTTAGTATATTTATGACTATATTCATAACTTACTAAACTATTTTTATATCCCATTCTTCTATTAAAAATCTTAGCCTTGATTTTACCTACAAGTCTGCCTAAAACAACTGTAATCTGACCGCTTTTTAGTGCCTGAATCATCGGCATCATAAGCGCACTGTATTGAGGTATTTCAGGTAACAGATTAACCTCATTAGGTATCAAATCCAGCAATTCCCCACTGTGTCTAAGCAAGAATAAATCAACATCGTATTTTGAATAATCAATACTGCTTAACAATCCCAGCAGAGCCCGTTCTGCTCCGCCGATTTCCATAGCGTGTGAAAAAATAAATATTTTCTTTTTCATTATCATTTAACTTTCATTAACTTTTTAGCCTTTATCCTAATAATTACAGTCAACAGCAATCCAAACGGAACAGCTAAAACCGTCATCAGTTTCTTTGGCGATTCTTTAACAAAACTCTTATTTTTTGAAATAATCGAACTTGACACATAATGAATGCAATCAATAAAATTTCTTTTTTTATCATCAATATATTGCATATTAATTTTTCTTATAAACGCAAAGCCTTTAGGATTATTCAAATATTGTCTATACATATTCATGCTTGAACCATTTTCCTGATACTCAACTACACATACAGGTTTATTAATAACTCCGAGAAAATAATCCTTACCAATCAAACGATATTTATATGCTAGAGAAACATATTTTTCACCTTCAAAAACAGGATATTGCGGATATTTTTTTATAACATCTGTTCTGTAAATCAGTTTCTTGTCTCCCAAACCGCCATGATTATAGTAATAATCCAAATTGAAATTTTTGATGGTTTCATCAAGTTCAGTTCCAATAACATTAAAATTTTTTGAATCAACATCTAAGGCAACCATACCGCCATATTTTTCATTTTCTCGATATTTTTTCCATTCATCTAATATTATTTCAACAGCATCATCAGGCATATAATCATCCGAATCAATACAAACATTAAGTTCTGTATCTATATTTTCATAAGCTGTATTATGAGCAGTATGCATTCCGCCGTTTTCTTTATAGATATATTTAATTTCAAAGCCATTGTCTTGCTTTTGCCACTCTTTAATCAGTTGGGCAGTATTGTCTGTTGAGCCGTCATCAACAACAAGCCAAACAAAATCCTTACTCGTCTGTCTGCAAAGACTCTCATAACACTTATGAATTATGTAGCCCCTGTTATACGCCGGGGTAAATACGGTTAATGTTTTTTTCTCCATTTAATCACCTTGAAAATTTGATTTGATAATATATGAAGTAAGTATCCAAAAATCAGACTTAATGCAAATGCCAAGCATATATTCAAAAAAGGATTACTAAGTTTCAATACCGAAAAATTGCCTTTAATAAATATCATATGGACAATAAAAAATTCATAAGAAATACTGTCAAAGAAATCTATAATCTTTGAAAGTCTAAGAACAATTTTTTTCAACACATCCGTCAAAAAGAAAACAGCTGCAAATATTCCAAAAGCTATAAGAAGCGAACAAATTTCCACTATAAACTTTGTATAAAAAATCGTTGAATCAAAATAACGAACTCCCAACAATTTAATTATACAGCCCAAAACTAAAGATACAAATCCTATAACAATTCCGGATTTATCATTCAATTTATTTATAAGTTTTTCTAAAAAGAAAAATGCAACAACAAATTCAAAAACCGACCAATAATATGTTGCAATAATGTCTTTTACAAAAAAAGCAATCGGAAAATAAAGAGTAATTGAAAATATAATAAAAAGTGCAGAAATTTTATTGTTCTTTCTGATTTTGTACAAAACGGGAGTTATCAAATAACATATAAGTATTGCAGTTATAAACCACAAATGTCCCGTTTCAGGCATATAGGTTTCGGTTATACCTGAAATAATAAAAGCCGTCGTTATCCAACTAACAATATTAATTTTCTTTACTAAAAACAAATATAAAACAAACAACAAAATTATGTAAATATAATACGGTATGGCAATCCTAAGGAAACGCTTTTTATACCAATGAAGTACTCCCCCGGCAGAAACATTTTCTCTTAATGAATAAAGATAAGCCGAAATAAAGAAAAATACGGTAACTGCAATGTTAAAAAATTGTGCAGTTAAGCCAACAGTTTCGCCAAACAAAAAAACCGTGTGGCATAAAAAGATCATCAAAGTAGATACTACTCTTATATTCTTTATTGCATATGATTGTATTTCTGTCATTATTTATTCTCCGCTAATTTTAAGTAAAAATCAGTAAGCCACTCTGCAGTTGATTTAATGTCATAGCCGGCATCAATAATTTTTTGCTGAGTATTTTTTCGCTCATAAGGAAGCATTGAAACAATTTTTTCTGCCCAATCTTTTGGCGATTTTTCAAGGCTCATAAATTCAACATTACCCGTTATATCAACCTCTTTTGTAACAGTATCCGACAAAAGGCACTTTAATCCGGATGCCTGCGCTTCAATAACAGATACGGGAAGTCCTTCATAAATTGACGGAAAAACAAACATATCAAAAGTTTGAATTATTTCATTAACATCATCTCTAACGCCGGTCATAATTACTTTGTTCTCTAGATCAAGAAGTTTTACTTTTTCTTTTATCAATTCAAAATTTTTACCGTTACCCACCAAAATTAATTTTGAATTTTCATTATAATTTTGAAGTTCATTAAAAATATGGACTAAAAATATTTGATTTTTAGCATTATCAAATCTACCGACGTGACCCAATACTGTTTGACTTTCATCAATACATAATTCTTTATCTTTTTTATTCTTTATGTAATCATTACAAATATATTTTTCTGTATCAATGGCATTATTTAGAATAAAAAAATTTTTATTATTGCGCACTATCTGTCTTCCGTATCTTTTTATTCCCGCCAATTGGGAACATGCAAAAAAGCACTTTGCAACATTTCTTGTATTATATGAAAGCAATTTATAAACAACATCTTTCAAAGTAGAAATGCCACTTGCACTATGACTATGAGCAATTGTGTATAAACCGTAAGAATTTGAAATCGACAGATAAATCGAAGCGGTACTGCCAATATGTCCATGTACAGCAATATAATCTTGACTATGCTCACTTAAAAATTTTTTCCACCACTTTTTGTATCCAATATGATTTTTAATAACATATCTGGGGCAATGATATATTCTTCCGCCAAGAGCTTTAATTTCTTCATCAAAGCTGCCAACTTCATTTGTATGAACAACAAAATCAAATTGAACTTTGGTTCTGTCAATATTACGATATAGGTTCATAATCATAGTCTCTGCTCCGCCACGATTCATGACACCAATCACCTGTAATATTCTTATTGGCTTATCCATTCTCCGTATATCCTTTCTATGCAAAAAAGTTAAACTCATTAAATGTAATTCCTTGATATCTATTATCAAAACTGCCATACACTATATATTCAGCATAATAAAAGAACAACAAATAACAAAGCACAACACATATTTTCATAAGCGTTCGCCACTTAGGATTTACCATATTAAACAATCTGGGAAGGGCGATAACAGGAAAAATGTAGAAATAATCTGCGAGTCTGGCAAAATAATTGGCTGTACCAAAAAGTGCAACGAACATTATCTCACCGTTAAGAAAAGCAAGATTCATACATAAACCCTCGGCACGGTTAACCTCATTGTACGGGTCATTTATTTGCTTTCGCAAAATAAATGACAGCACAAGCGGTACAAGGCAAACTAAAAGTCTAAACGGATTTACGCCAGCACCGCTGAATTCCTCAACAGTATATTCATCGCCAAGTGCATCTGTAATACTAAGTACTGTACCTATCATAGGTCGAAGCAAAATTCCGACAAAGAAAAATATAACTATCCACATAACCGTTCTTTTGTCCTGCCACGGTACAAAGAACAACAAAGGAACAATCAAATACATAAACGAATATGCATGGAAAGTTTCGGCAATAAATATCCAAAAAACAAACCAAAACCACTTTTTGTTTATTGCTTTATCAACGGCAAGCAGGCAAAATGCAACCGCAACGCATTGTTTAATTGCTGCCAACGGGAATGTAAATATTAAACAAATAAACAAGAACATCGACATCAAAAAATCCGTCGAATACTTATGGATAAACCAAATATATATTCCGTAGGTGACAATGGCAAAAACCATCAAATAACCGTTTGTGCTGAAACCGAGAGATTTGAAAATAATAGAAAAAGCATCAAATCCAAAATTGTCACCAAAAGTCCAACTTATATTAGAAAAATCAAAATTTGATTTTACAAAATTCTCATATGAATATGTGTATGCCGTTGTATCATTATACCCCGTTCTCAATCCTGCAAAAATTGCCATTGCAATAATCGGAATAAGCCACAATATTTTCTCTTTATACACATAGCCTGACAAATTTTCTCTTTTTGTGGAAAACTTGTCATAGAAAAAAGCGGCCGTCAAACTAATTAACACTACGGGAACTAATTTCCACATAATTTATTCTCCAAACAACTCTTTAATCGTTTCGTCAACAACTTTGTTCTTATCAAAAACTTCTTCCATATGAATACGGGATTGCTTGCCCATTTCAACTTTTTGGTCATACGGAAGCTCGATAAATTTTTTCAAACAGTCATATAGGCTGTTTGCATTTTTTCGTTCACACAAATAACCGCTTTTATTTTCAACAACTGCCTCAAGGCAGCCGTGGATATTACTTGTAATAAGCGGTCTGCCCATTGCGGCACATTCGAGATTTGTATTTGCCATACCCTCATGCCAAGAAGGCAAGACAAAACAATGCGCTTTTTCGACAAACGGCTTAACATCATTTTGATAGCCATGATACTTTAGCCAACCGTCATTTTCATATTTGTTTATGATATTTTCATAATCCTCTTCGTAATTTCCCAGAACATCAAGTTCAAAATTATATCCGTTTTTATACAATCTTTGCATAGCCTCGAAAAGTTCGTTAACGCCCTTTTCAGCCATAATTCTGCCCATGAATAAAAATCTAACCGTTTTAGTGTTTTCGGGATAAGTTCTATATGAAAATTTATCAAGATTTACACCGGCACCGTTAAGAAGCTTGGTGTTTTCTTTTTTTACAATTCTCAGATTTACAAATACTTCTAAATTTTCAATATTTTCAAAAAACACAACCTTTGCATTTTTTGAAGAAACTTTATACATAGCTGTAACAAGTTTCTTTAATATTCCGTCATTTTGAAACGTTGTTCCCAAGCCTGTTATATTAACTGCATATGGTATTTTTTTTAATCTACAAATAAGCCCGGCATAAACATTTGGTTTAATTGTATATGTAATTACTAAATCCGGTTTGACTTGATTAATAATCTTAAAGTATCTTAATAAAAGCTTGGTGTCTTTTACAGGATTTACTCCTCTTCTGTCAACAGGCGTATCAATTATTTTACAACCTAAAGAGGTCAATTCTTCAACATATTCATCAGCCGGAACAGAAGTATATACTTTTTGATTAAGTGTGCCAAGCCTTCTTATTAAATCCTCTCGAAAATCATATAAACCGCTTGCACAGTTTGCGATTATTAAAACTTTATTCATCCGGTTCAATTACCTTTAACTCGTTATACTTCATCATATATGTATTTTCTCTATAATTACCGATAACACAATCGTTTGCCTTACCCTCAAGATTATTAACGATAAGACTCATATGGTCGCTTCCACTTTCATAAGCATGCGGATAGCCGCCGCCAAAACGAGGGTTGACCTCCGAAATGTAATACTCGCCGTTTATGTCAAATATATCAATATCTATTTGACCTCTGTAACCGGCTCTTATTACGAACTCCTTAATAAGTTCAAAAAGTTTTTCATCTTTGAATGAAACAGCTTTGTCTGTTTCCCCGGCACGCATCTTAATTTTCTTCTTTGTGAAAATTGATACAACCTCACCGGTAATCATATCAATATAAACATCTGCTCCGATTTCCTGACCGTCAAGAAATTCTTGTATCATAAGACCGTCTTCATGTGCGAAAAGCAAATCAACCGTTTCTCTGTCTGTTACCTTTGAAATTGAAATGCTGGCACTGCCTCTTGCAGGCTTAACAAATACCGGAAATTTTGCCATTTCGTTATCCAAATCCGCAAAGAATTCATCCTTATCCATATAAGACTTTGCACATTTATAGCCGTTTTCAACAAGCCATTTATACATTTCATATTTGTCAAGTGAGCGTTCACAAAGTTCATATGACGAGCCAATCACTCTTGTTCCGACACTTTCAAATTTATCAACATTATTTGCAAGCAAAGAAAGCTCAGGGTCAATAAGGGAAAGAACACCTGTGATTTTTTCATTTTTACAAATATCAAGAATAACATCAAGATAACCGTCATCTATCATTCTCGGAACTATATAATATTTATCTGCATCATAAATTGCCGGCGCAAGATTGCTGCAATCCGTTGCAATCACCAGCCCCTTGCCAATAAGTGCTTTTTTGAAATACTGAACAACCTTATTTCGTGTTCCGGCACTTAAAATCAAAATATTAGTCATTAATCAAACCGCCATTTATATATTTGAATATTGGGAGTACGCTTTTGCATCCCACTTATTTCTAATCTCAGTAATTTTACCATTTTCATTTAACATAACAGCCGGGAAATATTTAATAAATAATGGACTGAGGCACATTGTATATGCGCCAACCTTATGATAAACAATCTTATCATCAACCATTAATTCCTTACCATTTTTAAGAACAAACAATCTGTCTTTTTCCATACAGGTAAATCCACAAATTATTTGCTTTTCCATTTTTGCTCTGTTTTCGTCCTGATAAATAATTTCATCAAAATAAGCAGATTTTGTCATTAGAGGATCAACATTAATCCTGCTTCCGTCTGTCAAAACGAAACGATTATAGGTCGTATCTTTAACATCAATAACCTTTGTCACAAAATCAATTGCCGGACCAATTAGGGACATACCCGGCTCAACAATTATCTTTGTTTCATCCGGCTTGTAATTATTTGAAAGAATTTTGCTGACAAGTTTCAAATAATCCGGAAACTTTGGTTTATTATCCATTCCGCCAAAGAAGCCGCCACCGATATCAACATATTCAAAATTAATACAGTATTCTTCTTTGATTTTACAAGCCATTTCTGCAATAGCCTTGTAGATATTTAACGAACGAGTTTTTGAGCTACAATGAAGATGTATTCCGGAAACGGAAACATTATCTATTACATTTATTGCGTCAATTGCTTTTTTGAATTCACCATTCTCATAGCAAAATCCAAATCTTCCACCTTCGTCGCCGCAAGCTGATTCATTTGGACAAGCAGTTTCAATATCAAAATTAATTCTAACGCCAACCTTATAGCTCTTATCTTTTGGAAGCTCCTTTAGCCATTCAAGTTCTCTCTTTGTATCAACATTAACAACACAGTCAAGATTCATTGCATCAATAAATGTTTCCTTTGATTTAATTGGGCCGTTATACACAATCTTTTCGCTATCAAAATTCATTAATCTTGCTAACGAATACTCATCATCAGAAACAACCTCTGCATAAAATCCATTTTGCTTTGCATAATCAACCACCCAAGGTAGCGAATTAGTCTTAAAAGAATATCCGATTATGTAATTATTCCAATATTTTTCAAGTGACGATTTTAACAATTCAATACCGCCATCAAGAATTTGCTTATCTACCACAAAGCAAGGGGTTTTCAACTCATCATAAATCATTGAGTAGTTACCTTTCTGCGAACATCGTCAAGATTTGGTTCAACCTCATAAGAGTCAACAACAACATCATCCCTTTTTAGAACATTGAACACAGTTTGAAAAAGAATTTTAATATCCAAAATTAAATTCATTTCGTTTACATACTTAACATCCCAAGCAAACTTTTCTTCCCAAGTAATATTATTACGTCCATTTACTTGAGCCCAACCTGTCAGTCCGGGTCTTACATCATGTCTATGTCTTTCTTCTTCGGTATAATACGGTAAATACTGAGCCAACAACGGTCTTGGACCGATGACGGACATATCACCTTTAAGTATGTTAAACAATTCAGGCAGTTCGTCAAGGCTTGTATTTCTCAAAAACTTTCCGTATCTTGTAAGTCGATCTGCATCAGACAGGAGGTTTCCGTCCTTATCCTTTGCATTTGTCATTGTGCGAAATTTTACAAGCTTAAATATCTTTTCGTCCTTACCGGGTCGCTCCTGAGTAAAAAACGGATTGCCTTTCATCTCAAAAGCACCGATTACCGTTAATACTCCGAGAAGCGGCGACAAAATAATTATCGCAAGAAGCGAAGAAATTATATCAAGAATTCGCTTTATGTACTTATATATCATAACTCACCGTCCGCTTATTCAAAACAGCGTTTAATTACTTCAATAATTCTGTCCTGCTGCTCGGGTGTCATCTTGTTATCACTCGGCAGACAAAGTCCACGGCTGAAAATATCCATTCCGATATCGGTTGCTACGCCCTGAATATATGCGTTTGTTTGGGCACGGCCGTTACCGTATTTTGTAACAAAGCCGTTCATTCTGTAAATCGGCTGCATATGCATAGGTTTCCAAATAGGTCTGCCCTCTGCATTAATCTCTGCAAGTTTATCAAGAATTTCTTGAGGACAGGTCTTGCCGTTTTCGCTGACATAGCAATAATCCTGCTCGGAGCGAACCTGCTTACACATTGCAGACTCATCAATAATCATACACGAAAGCCAGAAGTTCGGCTCTGAATTTTCTTCATCATAAGGATTCATTTTAACGGGCAAATCCTTAAACGCTTCCTTATATCTCATATAAATCGCTTTTTTCTGCGCTATATGTTCCTCGAGATAAGGTATCTGTCCTCTGACAACGCCGGCTATTACATTAGACATTCTGTAATTATATCCAAGTTCTTCATGCTGATACCAGGGAGCATTTTCTCTTGACTGAGTTGACCATTTGCGAGCCTTGTCGGCAGCCCATTGGCTGTCGATTAAAAGCATTCCTCCGCTGGAACCGGTTATAATTTTATTTCCGTTAAAACTTATGCAGTTGAACGAACCGAATGTGCCGGTCTGCTGTCCTTTGTATGTAGCGCCAAGCGACTCGGCGGCATCCTCTACGATAACCGCACCGTGCTTATCGCAAACGGATTTAATCTCGTCAATCTTACCCGGAGTGCCGTAAAGATGAGCAATAACAACAACCTTAACATCGGGATAAATCTCAAATGCCTTTTCAAGAGCAACCGGATCCATATTCCAAGTATCATATTCGGTATCGATAAATACCGGAACTCCGCCCTCATAAACTACCGGATTTACGGTTGCGTCAAATGTCATGTCGGAACAAAATACTTTATCACCCGGCTTAACTCCCGCAAGCTTTACAGCAAGATGGAGCGCCGCCGTTCCGGCAGAAAGTGCAACGGCATACTTACAGCCCACCTTTTCGCACATCTGCTTTTCGACCTCGTTGATATTCGCACCTACGGTTGACATCCAATTTGTTTCGTAAGCCTCTGTTACATATTTTAATTCGTCGCCGTGCATTGTAGGCGATGAAAGCCAAACCTTTTCAAATGCCATTTTTTCTCCTCAACAACAACCAAAAATAACCTTTTCTTAATATATTTAATATAATATATATTAATAGCGATTTCGTCAATAGAGAAAAGAAAATTTTGTGAAAAATCACTAAATCTGTCAAAGAACGGCGAATGAAAAGATGAAGCAGATACGGCAAAAACATAAAAAACAGTCAATACGCTGAAGGCTGTTGAAAAAGGTTCTGAATTTCGTTTTCTTGTGAAGGAAGATGTACGATGGTACCGCTTGTGAGCAAAAAACGAAAAACGCAAAAAGTACCGTAAACTCGATGTTTGCGGTACTTTTACAATCCCTCCGTCAACACTTCGTGTTGCCACCTCCCTTTACACAAGGGAGGCATTAAGCGGTTAATTAATTTTATTGGCGTGCTTCAGGAGCTTTATCGACAGTCTGAGCCGTACTGAAAGTACGGCTGTCTATACGATATTTAACTTGGTTTAACAAAATCACTCTACATAATATTTTGCCTGGGCGTTCCAAAGTTCGGCATATCTGCCGTCGGCAGACAAAAGTTCTTTATGCGTGCCGCTTTCGACAAGTCTCGATTTGTCAAAAACGGCGATTTTATCGCAAAATGCACAACTTGAAAGCCTGTGTGAAATATAAATTGCGGTTTTGTTTTGGACAAAAGAATTAAAACGACTGTAGATTTCGTTCTCTGCAATGGGGTCTAGAGCGGCAGTAGGCTCGTCAAGAATGACAACGGGAGCGTCCTTATAAAGTGCCCTCGCAAGGGCGAGCTTTTGCGCCTCTCCGCCGGAGATTTCAACGCCGTTCTTGTTCAAATCCTTATAAAGATATGTATTTTCCTTATTCGGCAGTCGCTCTGCCCTGTCTTTGATATTTGCATTTTCAAGGCAGGCATAAAATCTGTCGCTTTCAAAATCGGCATTTGCACAAATGTTATCCTTAAGCGAAACGGAGAAAATCTTGAAATCCTGAAAAACTACGGAATAGAGATTTATAATACTGTCCTTTGTGTATTCCTTAATGTTAGCACCGCTTAGCAAAATCTCGCCGTCGGTTACATCGTAAAGGCGGCACATCAGCTTAATAAATGTTGTTTTACCGCTGCCGTTTCTGCCGACCACGGCAAGGTGCTCGCCGTTTTTGATTTTGAGATTGACATTTTTCAGAGCATAATTTTCCGCACCCGGATACTTAAACGAAACATCCTTAAACTCAATATCAAAGCTGCCCGACAAATCAAGCACCTTGTTGCCGTAGGTCATCTCGTCCTCGGTATTCACAATTTCAAAGTAATAATTAACGAGCGGCACCATCTCGGCGGTTTTGCCGAAGGTGACAGCCATTTTCATTATACCCGCTATAATCTGCATAAATGCGCCGCAGTAAAGCACAAGCGAACCGATACCAAACAGTCCGTACAAGCCCTTAACACCGATGAAAAGATAAATACCAAAGCCAACGAGTGCACCCAAAATCGCAACAAACGAACTTTGCTTTGCCGTGTTCATCGAGGCTTTTTTCAAAATTTGTTCGCCGTCGGTGAGCAGTCTGTCCGTTGCGGTGTGCTCGATTAGAGCCTGCTCTTTATAAATGCGGATTTCCTTGCCTGTATTATAATCGGAGAACATATTGAGAAAGTAGTAAAAAATCCGATCAAGGCGTGAATACTCATCGCTTGCCTTAAACCAAGCCTTGTTCATTCTGACGGCTACAACAAGGATAATGACAGCCATAACGGCGATTGCACCAAAAATCGTGAGCAAAAACGCAGGGCGTTCAAAAAAGGTGTCACCCGTTTTCTTAAATCCGATTTTTAACAGAGGAAAGATAATGATAACGGATATAATCAGCGTAAGTGTGCCCGAAATGAAATCACGCATCATCCATGTAAGCTGAACAAAAGAGGAAAAAACTCTGTCCTGTGCCTCGGAATGTTTATGCACAAGTTCCTTGAACTCACTGCTTTCGAGTTTTTGATATTCAATACCGAAGAGCCTTGACGAAATGCGTTGAAGTTCCTTATTATACATCAACGAGCGATAGACAAACTGCATATCACCGAGGTAACAGTTGATAAAAAACAACAGAGCGTTGATACCGACAGCCAAACCGATATAGAGAGCGAGGCTTTTCATATCTGTGCCGCTATCAAGCAAATCTATAATTTTTGATGTAAACCAAATGTTGACAAAGGGCATAACCGCCGTAACAAGTGAGACGGTAACGGCAGTCGGAATGAGTCGTTTTTCAAGGCGGTGCATCTCACGAAACGCCGCAAAAACCGTTTTTATATTTTTCATACAGCCTCGCCTCCGTTCTCCTTGTAGTAATAACTTTGGACTTGGTACATTCTGTAATACGAGCCTTTAAGTGCCATAAGTTCCTCGTGCGTGCCGCTTTCGGCAATTCTGCCGTCCTTGATAAACAAAATTCTGTCACAAAAGCGAGTGGATGAAAGACGGTGAGAAATGAAGAACGATATTTTGCCGCTCGTCATCTCGTTATATTTTAGATACAGCTCGTTTTCTGCGATTGGGTCGAGTGCGGCGGTCGGCTCGTCCAAAATCAAAACGGGTGCGTTTTTATAAATCGCCTTTGCAAGAAGCAATTTTTGCTTTTCGCCGCCGGAAAAATCAACTGCGTCTTTATACACATCCTTTATCATATATGATTTTTCTTTGTCGGGCAGGGTGTTTATCTTGTTTGCTATTCCTGCTTTTTCAAATGCAGAATACAAACGCTCGCTGTCATAATTGGAAGTTGTGCAGACATTTTCCGCTATCGTCATCGGCATAAAATAATAATCCTGAAAGACGGCGGAGAACAAATTAAAATAACTGTCGGAAGAAAAATCAAGACTGCTTTTTCCGTTAACAAGAATGTCGCCCGAAGTGGGATAATACAAACCGCAAAGAAGTTTAACTGCCGTAGTTTTGCCTGCTCCGTTTTCACCGACCACGGCTATATTTTCACCCTTATTAACCTTAAAAGACATATTGTTAATTGTACTTTTTTCCGCAGAGGGATATGTAAACGAAACATTCTTAAATTCGATTGAATCAACGCTGTCAAAATTCACATTAGGCTTATTCTCGCTCTCGTCCGTGCTTTCGACAAATTCACGAAAGGCGGCACAATCGTTACAGCATCGCTCGAGATTTGAATACTGATACACGGCGTTTAATATCCAATTAGAAAAGCCGGTAATAATGCCGAAATAAAAAATAAAATCGGAAACAGAGAGTTTTCCCCTGCACACAAGATATGTAAGATAAGCATATGCGACAAGTTCACGCAAAAGATTAAGCAGTGCCCTTGTGCCGCCGACCTTGATATTTTGGCGCATAAATTTTTGGTTGATTTGCTCAAGGTCATAAATTATCCTTGCAACGGCGGACATAAAATAATCGGTAAATCCGTAGAGCCTAATGTCCTTTGCGGCGGAAAAATCACGGCATAGATTATAGTAATAATCAAAACGAACGAATACAGAACTCCGTTCGTCCTTTGTTTTCTTCTCCTTTTTATTTAAGAATTTCAAAAGGAAAAACTCACAAACACAGGTGGCGAGAATAACCAAAATCATAATAAAATTGATTTTGTAAACTAACATCAACGAAGCAATAACGCCCACAATACAAACGCAAAACTGATTACTTGAATCGAGAAAATCGGCAGAGCCGGAATAATAACTGCGATAAAATTCCATTGCCCTTTTATTTTTCTCTCTGCCCTTAGGACTTTCAATATTTGTGTAATCGGTGTTGAGATTTTTCCGAAAAGCAAGCACGGCATAGCGCATACGGATAATGCGTGCACTGCCGTTTAACAATTCCTGCATAAACGGAGCAAGCCATGTAGTAAGCACAACAAGCACGCTGAGCAGTCCTACAACGAGTGTGAGCCTGCCGACAGTTGCACCCTTGTCTATACAGTCAATCATTGCCTTTGGTATATATGCCGTTACAATAGGCTGCAAAACGAGCGCAGGCACACGAATAAGAAAATAGATTAAACTCCTCTTATCCCACTTCAGCCAATTAGCCAGCATATACTTTACGTTTTCTCTCATAATTTCCCTCCTAAATAAAGTTACCCCCCCCGCAAAATTTTGCGAGGAGGGCTAATTCTGTGTTCGGTATGGGAACAGTTTCTCCTATGACAGTCGGCAACAACCGACCTCTTATATACTAAATATACATCATATACTAACAAAAGTCAAATATTATATTTCTATCAGCACACTGTGGGCAATACCGGGGATAGGCTGTCCCTGTTTGCACGAGGTGGGAGACATCAGCGCACCCGTGGCAGTAAAAAGAATTTTGTGCAATCGACCCTTATTCATTTCGCCGAGCAAATACGAGCAAAGCACGCTTGCACTGCAACCGCAACCAGAACCTCCCGAATGAACATCCTGCTCCTCCAAATCAAAAATCATAAGGCCGCAATCCTTATGCACCGAACGAATGTCAACACCGTATTCCCTCTTTGTAAGTTCATACAAAAGCGTACTGCCCGTATAGCCCAAATCTCCTGTAACAATCATATCATAGTCATCGGGCGAAGTGCCTGTATCGGACAAAAAGCCGCCTATCGTTCTCGCTGCGGCAGGTGCCATAGCCGCTCCCATATTGTTTGCATCCTTAATGCCGAGGTCGGTAATAGTACCGATATGAACGGCGGAAATATGGGGCGAACCCTTTTCGCTTTCGGCGGCGGTTTTTGGATTTTGCATTACTGCCGCACCTGCTCCCGTGACCGTCCACTGTGAAGTCTGCGGCCGCTGTCCTCCGTATTCAAGCGGAAAACGAAACTGTCTTTCACTGGAGGCAAAGTGGCTAGAAGCACCGACGGCAACGGTGTTTGCCCCTGCGTCAACGGCAAAACAGGCATTGCACAAAGTCAGTGCCATAGTTGAGCACGCACCGTACATACCGACAAACGGTATTTCCAAATCCTTAAGTGCAAAGCACGAGCCTACGCATTGGTCGAGCAAATCGCCGCACATAACCATATCAATCTCCGACGGACTTTTGCCCGCCTTAGACAGAGCACGGATAAAAGCGTCGTGGAGCATGGCGGATTCAGCCTGCTCAAAACTGTTTACACCCATTGTCGTATCTTCAAACACGGCGTCAAAATAATTTTTAAGCGGACCCTCGCCCTCTTTTTTTCCTGCAACGCCTGCGCTCGCAACAATTAAAGGCGGCTCGTCAAAATAATATGTTCCATTGTTTTTTCGCATAAAAAACACCTCGGTATTAGTTTTACCGAGGCGATAAAGATTATTTGTGATATTTGCCGTTATTTGAAATGGAGAACGCACGATAAACCTGCTCGAGCAAAACCACCCTCATCAATTGGTGCGGAAGCGTCATCTTGCCAAATGAGAGTTTCATTTTACCGAGCGACTTAACCTCATCGCTCAGCCCGAACGAACCACCGATTATAAAGGTAATATCGCTCACGCCAGAAACGGATGCGGCTTCTATTTTCTTTGAAAAATCCTCGCTCGAATACTGAGTGCCCTCTATACAAAGCGGAATGACAAAGGAAGATTTCAAAATCTTTGCAATTATACGCTTGCCCTCTTTGTCTTTTACGGTTTCGATTTCGGACGGCGACGGATTATCGCTGCATCTCTCCTCCGACACCTCGACAACGCTCACCTTAGAAAAAGCGCCGAGGCGTTTAACATATTCATTGCACGCTTCTCTTAAATATTTTTCCTTTAACTTGCCTACGGCAATAACATTAACCTTAATCATAAAACAATGGGTCTTTCGTGATTTTCCTGCGGTGACACGCTGAGTCTGAAATCCTTATTTTCCTTAAAGCCCTCCTGCCTGAGCGCACAAAGAGTTGTCTGATAAGCGATGTCGGGCATATTATTTTCTCTGCTCAAATGAGAAAGAACAATTCTCGTAGTACCGCCCCTTACCAGTTCACAGGCATATTCGGCGCAGGAATCGTTTGACAGGTGTCCGCTGTTTGAAAGTATTCTCTGCTTGAGTTGATATGTATATGTGCCGTTTTGGAGCATGGTGACCTCGTGATTCGACTCGAGAAAAGCCAAATCGCAACCCTGCATTTTTTCTCTTGCGTCATCGGTGACATAACCCGTATCGGTACAAACACAAATACTTCTGCCATCGCTCATATCAAATCTGTAACCGAGACAGGCGACGCTGTCGTGGCTGTTTTCAAAAGGAATAATCTTAACTCCCGACAGTTCAAGCGATGAACTGATTTCCTTAGTTTTGACCTTATCGTCTATCTTTTTCGTATTTCGCATAGCGGCGATAACATCGGGGTGAGCATAAACATCAAGGTTATATCGACAGGCGAAAACCCGCAGTCCGCTGATATGGTCGGAGTGCTCGTGGGTGACAAATATGCCGCAAAGTTCGCTCGGTGAAACCCCGATTTCATCAAGTGCCTTTTCTATTCTTTTTGCACTGACGCCGACATCAATCAAAAACTTTCCGGTCGAGCAGGACAGATATATGGAATTGCCCTTACTGCCGGAAAAAAGTTGGCACGCCTTTGACATATTTCACCCTCCTTTTCATCAAAAAATCCCCGCCGTGCGACGAGGATTGATTTTGTATTTTAGCCTGCTGTTTGTACAGCATTATCGTCATTTACGGATACTCGCTTAATATCCGCACCGAGAGCGGAAAGTTTTTCCACAATATCCTCATATCCACGGTCAACATAAACAATATCCTCTACAGTGGTTGTTCCCTCGGCAACAAGTCCTGCGATTATCATAGCCGCACCTGCTCTGAGGTCGGTAGCCTTAACAGAAACTCCCGCAAGTTTAGGTACTCCGACAATTACGGCAACCTTACCGTCAACCTGAATATCGGCACCCATACGAAGAAGTTGACCGACATACTGAAAACGATTGTCCCAAACGCTCTCGGAGAGAATGCTCGTACCGTTTGCGATTGAGAGAAGCACTGCCATCTGCGGCTGCATATCGGTGGGAAAGCCCGGATGAGGCATAGTCTTTACATTGCATTTATTAAGAGCCTTAAATCTTGTTACACGAACAGCGTCATCATACTCGATAACCTCTGCGCCTGCTTCCTCGAGCTTTGCGGAAATAGATTCAAGGTGCTTGGGAATAACATTCTTAATAAGAACATCTCCGCCGCACGCAGCGGTAGCAACCATATATGTGCCTGCCTCGATTTGGTCGGGAATGATAGAATAGGTACAGCCGTGCATCTTTTCTACACCACGGATTTTTATTACATCCGTACCTGCGCCTCTGACATCCGCACCCATTGAGTTAAGGAAGTTCGCAAGGTCAACTATGTGCGGCTCTTTGGCTGCGTTTTCGATTATGGTAAGTCCTCTTGCCTTAACTGCGGCAAGCATAATATTAATAGTTGCGCCTACGGAAACGACATCCATATATATAGATGTACCCATAAGTTTATCCGCTTTGGCACAAACCATACCGTCAACTATGTCAACATCTGCACCAAGCATCTCAAATCCCTTGATATGCTGGTCAATGGGTCTTACGCCGAAATTGCATCCGCCCGGCATAGCAACCTCTGCCTGATTAAATCTGCCGAGCATTGCACCTATGAGATAGTAACTTGCCCTGAAATGAGATGTAAGTTCATACGGAACGCTCTGGTAATTAATATTAGAAGTATCTATATCAAGAGTGTTCTTATTCACAAGCTTAATGTCTGCGCCCATTCTGTCAAGAATTTCGATAATAAGCTGAACATCGCTGATTTGCGGTATATTCTCTATTCTTACGACATCATCCGCAAGTATAGCCGCAGGGATAATGGCAACGGCTGCGTTCTTTGCTCCGCTGATGCTAACCTCGCCGAACAGTTCGTGTCCGCCGTTAATAACAAAATTATCCAATTTCAGCCCTCCAATCTTTGAGGAATTTCATATATTTATAGTATTAAAAGCAAAAATAAAAATATGTGTAAATTCACACATAAAATATTATACCAAAAGGCAATAAAAAATGGAATAAAAGATACGCCTTTTTTTCCAAAATGTAATCATTTATATCAACAAAATACATAACATTTTCGTCAGTACTATACAATATATTGTGTAGTACAAAAATTCAAACATTTTTTGTCAATATTTTGTTGTTTTTTAAGGTAACAAAAGAGTAACACAATATTACAAATATGTCAAGAGGAAATACGCACCTTTTCGGCATTTTACAAAATTATGGTAAATTATCACAGTATTAATATAATAAATATATAATTAATTGTAATTAAAGATATTTTGTGATATATTAGGCATAAGAAAGTGAAAAGGTTTACATATGAAAATAAAGGATTTAGAATTTAATCACATAGCATTTTTAGCCCCGATGGCAGGAATAGCGGATTTAGCATTCAGGGAGTTGTGCGTGCAATACGGTGCGGCATATACCGTAAGCGAAATGGTATCGTCAAAGGGACTGACCATGGGCGACAAAAAGAGTGCTCAGCTTTTGACATTGGGCAACGACAAACCGGCAGGGGTGCAGATTTTCGGCGATGACCCCGAAATTATGGCGAAAGCGGCGGTAAAATGCCTTGACTTCAATCCAGACATAATAGACATAAATATGGGCTGTCCTGCTCCGAAAATTGCAATGAACGGCGGAGGAGCGAGCCTTATGAAAAAGCCTGAGCTTGCTTACGAAATAACCAAGGCTGTGGTGCAGGCGGTCGACATTCCCGTAACGGTTAAAATCCGAAAAGGCTGGGACGAAGAGAGCGTAAACGCAGTCGAAATGGCTGAACTCGCCGAAAAGGCGGGTGCGAGCGCAGTGGCGGTGCACGGCAGGACAAGGCAGCAAATGTACAGCGGCAGCGTAGATTTTGACATAATTGCACAAGTAAAAAAAGCCGTCGGCATTCCCGTTATCGCAAACGGCGACATAAAAGACGAACAGTCGGCAGCAATTATGCTGGAAAAAACGAACGCAGACGCAATAATGATAGGCAGAGGTGCGCTGGGAAATCCATGGGTGTTTTCAAAAATCAACGCCTATCTTGACGAATGCAGAGTTTTGCCCGAGCCGAGCGTTATGCAGAAAATGTCGGTAATGCTAAAACACATACAAAAAATCATAGAATACAAAGGCGAGTACACGGCAATGAGAGAGGCACGCCACCACGCCGCATATTACACAAAGGGTATGCGAGGCGGCGCAAAACTCAGAGCAGAGATAGGAAAACTCGAGCGATTTGAGCAACTCCAAGAACTGTCGTACAAAATACTTAAGGAGTACGAATAATGATACTTAAAAATTGCACATTCATAAACGAAGAATTTGAAAAAGAATTCGGCGACATAAAAATCGAAAACGGAAAAATAGCGGAGATCGGCATAATCGACGGCGAGGACAAGGATATGAGCGGCAAAATAATTATGCCGGGTTTCATAGACATTCACATTCACGGCGGCGACGGCGGCGACTCGAGCGACGGAACGCCCGAGGCTCTCAACAAAATAAGTGCATATCTTGCAAAAAGAGGCGTTACTTCGTTTTGCCCGACAACAATGACTCTGCCTATTGACAGGCTGTGCGACATTGCAGGGGTCATCTCCGATTACGCAAAGAACGATAAGGCAGGCAGATCAAAGATTGCAGGAATCAATTTTGAAGGTCCGTTCATCGCCATGAGCAAAAAGGGAGCACAAAACGGGGATTATGTTATACCCGGCACCATTGACGATTTCAACAGATTATACAATGCGAGCGAGGGACTGATGAAGTTAATCACGATAGCACCCGAGGCATTTGACAGCAAGAAATTTATCGAGCACGCAAGCAAAAAAGCAACCGTTTCAATCGGTCACACTGCGGCGAACGCAGAAGAAGCGGCAGAGGCGATAAAGAACGGAGTTAATCACGCAACGCATTTATTCAACGCAATGACCCCGATGACGCACCGTGAGGCAGGAGTTGTGGGCGTCGCATTCGACAGCGGCGTTACATGCGAACTCATCTGTGACGGAGCGCACATTTGCCCGACGGTGCTAAGAAACACATTTAAGATTTTAGGTGAGGACAGAGCGTGCGTAATCAGCGACTCAATGCGTGGTGCAGGGCTCGGCAACGGCGAGTTTGAACTGGGCGGACAGATGACATATGTAAAGGACGGCTACACCGTTGCACGCTTATCTGACGGCACAATCGCCGCTTCGATTACCAATGTATTTGACGAGTTCAAGAATTTGCTCAACTTCGGAATTGATTTTAAGACAGCGATTAAATCCTGCACAATTAACCCTGCAAGGGCAATCGGTGAGGATAAAAAAATCGGCTCGATTTCGGTAGGTAAATGTGCCGACCTTATCGTAACCGACGAGAATTTTAACATTGAAGAGGTATATATAAATGGAACACTCGCTTAACATAGTGCTGATAGAGCCTGAAATTCCGCAAAACACAGGCAACATTGCAAGAACCTGTGCGGCAACGGGCGCAAGACTTCACCTTGTCGGTCCTATGGGATTTCACATTACGGACAAGCAGGTGAAAAGGGCAGGTCTTGACTATTGGGACAAGCTCGACATCACCTTTTACGACAGCACCGAGGAATTTTTTGAGAAAAACAAAGGCGGACAGTTCTATTATTTCACAACCAAAGCAGAGCAGGCACACTCGGATATTGAGTACCCGAACCATTGCTATCTTGTTTTCGGCAAGGAAACAAAGGGCTTGCCCGAGGAATTGCTAAAGGAAAATCATGATTTCTGCGTGCGTATGCCGATGAGAGGAATAATAAGAAGCCTTAATTTGTCAAACGCTGTGGCAATCGGCACATACGAGGTGTTGCGCCAATGGGGCTACCCCGAACTTGTGCAAAAGGGTCAGTTGCATAATTTGAAGTGGTAAAAACGCAATACAGTTGATTTTTGTAGCCTCCATTTTCAAGGGAGCCTATGAGACACGATATAGACAAAACACCGACCGAGGAAATTCCTCGGTCGGTGTTTTATTACTCTTCTTCAGGTGGTAATATTGTAAATTTATCATCATCAATATTATTTATCGCCCAACCTCGTTTAACTGCTTCTCCGATTAATTTCAAAGCAACGGGAACAGACGGGATTCTTGCTTGTCCTCTGGCAGCTTGTAAAGTACCGTCAGGACGATACCATATAAAACGATAACCGTCTTGTGTGGAGCCGTCATCATAATAATATGTGCAATACTGAAAAGCCAATATCCAATCACTTTCAGCTTTTGCCTTTACCTCATTGTGAATCTTAACATTTGCACTAGCCATATTTTTATCTCCTTTGCATTTATTGTTTTGACCAACCATAACTATCATAACTATCTATATAGTAACAATTTGTACTACCAATACTATATTTCTGTTTTTCTCTAAAATATATATTCCTTTGATTGATGTCTTTTTTTGTGGTTACTGTTACTTTCTTTTTATCTGATGATTGATAAAGATATCCTCCACCAGCCGCATCGTAAACCGAAACTGTCCCGTTATAAAGCAACCAAGTCGAAGTGTCTGTAAAATACAATTCTTCCAATGCTTTATCAAAAGCATACCAACCTATATATTTTACGCTTGAAGGAATTACAAGGGATTTTAATACTGTACATCCACTAAATGACCTTGAGCCTATATTTATTACACTGTCCGGTATTTCGACACTTTTTAATTTAGTACAATTCTCAAAACCGTTTGAATCTATTGTAGTAACCGACTTTCCATTATATGTGGACGGTATAACCACTTCTTCAATTTTATTTTGATAATCCGGATTGATTTTCACACTATAAGTATCATCATCTTTTAATGTAAAATCTAAATATGAATAATCCTGTTTAGTCGAATCTTGCGTGATTTTGCCCAAATTATCGCTTGTTCCGTCGGTATAGGTGATGATGAGTTCACCGTTTACGAGTTCGGTTTTTGCAATGCCTCTGCCTGCGTCGCCTTTATCGCCCTTGTCTCCCTTATCGCCTTTATCACCTTTTTCGCCCTTAATCGAGCCGAGGTTTACAACGGCAGAATCCGTATAAGTTACAATTAATTCACCGTCGGTTGATACGGCAACGGACTGAATACCTCTGCCGTCGGCACCGTCTGCTCCCATTACAGAGCCAAGGTTTACAACGCTGTCATCGGAATATGTAAGCACAAGTTCGCCGTTTGAATTAATTTCGGCTTTCTTTATTCCGATTCCGTCTGCACCCTTAATGTTACCCAAATTGAGAGTTGTCCCGTTAGTGAGAGTAACAGTAAGCACACCGCCGTCTGCAACGCTTACATCGGCTATACCTACGCCGTCCTGACCGTCTGCACCGTCTCTGCCGTTTGTGCCGTTAATACCGTCTGTGCCGTCACGACCTGCGGCTCCAGTTTCGCCCTTTTCACCTTGTATGCCCTGCTCACCTTGGTCACCCTTGTCACCTTTTTCACCTTGCGTGCCTTGCTCGCCTTTGTCACCTTTTGAACCCTTAACATTGCCGAGATTAATTGTCTGTCCGTCTGAAAATGTAAGTTCAAGTTCACCATTTGTATTAATATTTACATTGGAAATACCGATACCGTCAGCACCGTCTTGTCCGTCAATACCGTCTCTGCCGTTTGTACCGTTAATACCGTCTATTCCGTCACGACCTGCGGCACCTGTTTCACCTTTTTCGCCTTGAACGCCTTGTATGCCCTGCTCGCCTTGGTCTCCCTTATCGCCTTTCTCTCCTTGCTCGCCTTGGTCGCCTTTATCTCCCTTTGCACCCTTGATATTTCCGAGTTCGAGGGTTGTACCGTTAGTGAGAGTTACATTAAGATTGCCGTCAGAAGTAACAAGAATATTTTGAATACCTATGCCGTCTTTTCCGTCAACTCCGTTTGTACCGTCTATACCGTCACGACCTGCGGCACCTGTTTCACCTTTCTCGCCTTGAACGCCTTGCTCACCTTGGTCGCCTTTATCTCCTTTTTCGCCTTTGAAACCTTGCTCACCTTGGTCGCCTTTATCTCCTTTTTCGCCTTTTGCTCCGACAACACGGTCAAGATTTACAACAGCACCGTCGGAAAATGTAAGCACGAGTTCTCCGTCGGAATTAATCTCTGCCTGTGAAATGCCGACACCGTCCTGTCCGTCTGCTCCGTTTTGACCGTCAATGCCGTTTGTACCATTGATACCATCTTTACCGTCCTTGCCGTCCAGTCCGTTTGTGCCGTTCTTACCATTAATTCCATTTTTTCCGTTAATGCCGTTTGTGCCGTCTTTACCGTCAAGACCGTTCTTTCCGTTAAGTCCCTTAGCAGTACCGACATCAATAGAAGTTCCGTCGGAAAGTTCAATAACAAGTTTACCCGTTTCGGTAAAATATGCGGTTTTTATTTCCGATGTTTCCTGTTTTGCGCTAAGTTCAAGTGCCTTAGACCAATCCTTTTCTGTTCCCGAATAGCCGTTTTCCACTGCAATATCATAAGCCGACTTACCCTTTAGCGAATCGAGCCAATCCTGAACGCTTCCGTCATAGCCCTGCTCTACCGCAAGTTCATATGCGGAAAGTCCGTTTTGTACCTTAGACACCGTCTGAGAATTATCACGATTATGCACAAAATTTGCCACAACAAACGAAGTGGCAAGCATTACTGCAAAAGCTACAATTACGGCAATCACCTTGCCAACGACTCTATTGTTTTTTTCTTTTGAATCATTCATAATGTACTCCTCCTGAAATCATAATTATTCAATTTAAGTATAGTAAAGATATTTACTAAAGTCAATAGTAAACTTTTGTACTACATATAATTGTAGCAAGGAGTGATATTATGGACTATATTAAACGAATAAAGGATTTGAGAGAGGACAACGACAAGACCCAGCAGGAAATAGCCGATGTGCTCAAAACGTCGCAAACAATGTACGCACGATACGAACGAGGAGCAAACGAACTGCCTGTTCATCACCTGATTACGCTGGCGGATTACTACAAAGTTTCAACGGATTATATTTTATGCAGAACGAACAACACGCAAATTAATATATAAGCCTCCCTTAAAAAGGGAGCCTATGAGATACGATATAAATAAAACACCGACCGAGGAAATTCCTCAGTCGGTGTGTTTTTTATTCATCTTCTTTTTTATCTTTATCGTTCGGTTTATTCTTGTTTTTGAAATCGGGTTTTTTGCCTTTAAGGACAACCTTTGAATAAACGAAATAAGTTATAACGGTTGCGAGAATAAAAATAGCAACCATTAAAATAATTAACATTTTAACAGACATGGGAATATATGATTTAACCTCCGTATTAACAGTATTCGGTATCTTATAAAGCGAAGCACCGACGTTAGTACCGTACGGTATTCTTACAACTGTCGCACTGTATGGCTGTAAGGTCACGGTAAAGGAGTCGCCGCTGATTTGAATATCCTTACTCTTTGGCGCAACGGTTTGCTTTTCATTTGAATTATACGCCGTTTTGTACTCACTTTCAAGAGAAAGAACAGATGCCGTTGCAAGATTATCAAAGCCGTTAAGATTAGCGTTTATTTTTTCCTTTTTGCCGCCTGTATTCACGAGTTTGACATAAAGAGTTTGTGATTTTTCGTCTATGGTGACACTTTGGGTAACTCCCTCGGGTCGTTCGGAAAAATCTGCGCTGAGAGTTTTTGTGCCAACATTATTTGCAAAAAGCATCTGAACATAATATTCGGGAGTGAGCACGACATTCTCGTTATCAAACCAAATGAGCGAAGTTTTTGTTTTATCGGCGTGCGATTTTGAAAGTGCCTTTGAATAGGACAGCATGGAAACGACATCGCTGTTTTTCTCCGCGCCGAGCATAAATGCCGCAGTATCGCAGGCGTTATAGGCATTATCGCTTCTGCCCTGCTTTTTTTCGTCAAGAGCAAGCGAGGAGACGCAGGCAATCACGTTTGCGCCGTCCCTTGCATAACTGTCGTATCTGCCGACAAAGTTCGACAGAGGTTTTTCTTTACTGCCGACAATACTCTCAAACGCTGCCGCGTCGGAATAAGAAGCGGCAATTTTATTCTTTGCGTCCTCAAAATCACTGCCCTCAAAATCCGTACCGCAAGAAGCGACAACGGTTATATCAGGATATTTTTCGTTAACAGCCTTTTTTATCTCGGCGAAATTACGCCAATATGCTTCGCCGTAATTATCTCCGCCGATTTGAATATACTTCATTTCAAAGGGCTGTACGCTTCCGTTTTGTGCCCTCAGAGAGCCAAAGTAAGTGGTTTTTGAATCGCCGTTTGCGTACTCGATTAAGTCAAGCACGTCCTGAACATAATTCTTAAATTTGTCCGTGCCGGGAGTGAGCGACACGGAGGAAACATAGTTATCGAAATCTGCTTTTGAATTAATACCGAGCGAATTAATATATTGAACTCTGCTCTTAATCTCACTTTTTGAGAGAGAATACTGCTCCGACAGATAAGCCTCAAACTGCTCGTCTGTCATATATGTTTTATTTAACGCCTGAACATAATCGTCATATTTTGCATTAGTCTGGCACGCAACGCCTGCACTGACCTCGGGCACGGGAGTTGCACCCAAATCATCACAAAGCTGAAAATACTCGTGATAGCCGACATAACCGGACGAATTAAGATAAACGCCGCCGTCGCTGTCATTATTAACACTGACCGTCTGCCGTCTTTCCTCGGGTTTTCCTATCGTATCTTTCCAAGATATTATAGCGGACGAATCATCGCTCTCGGCTGTGCAGGTGCCCGGAAAGCGTATAAACGCCGGTTTGAGTTCTTTAAGAGCGGACACCAAATCGGGGCGGAGACACGCATTTTTCCACATCTCGTCACCTGCTCCGTAACTGCTGTCGGGAGTGAGGCTGACGGAGTCTATACAAAGTGCACCGCTACCGCTGAATTTAACCGTCAACTCGCCGTCCCCATTTGCAGAAGAGGTAAGTTTCGCTGTAAATTTTTTCCACGATTTATTATTCAATTCGCCCAAATCAAGTTGAACAACATCGTTTTTGTTAGATGAAGAATTGAGATACACGCCGATTTTGCCGTCATAGTTCTCATTTTTCAAAAAGCAGGTAAATGTGTAGGTTTCTCCTTTGGTAAAGTGCATTGCACCCTTTTCCAAACCCGAAGCGGAATACTCGCCGTTTTCATCAAACAAAGCAGCGTAGCCGAGATTTGAAAGTTCGCCCTTTTTATCAACAGTGACGGTCTCATAGGTTGGGTTGTTTTTATTAAGCGGAGTTTGAGTTGAAAGAGCGGTTGACACATCGGTCATCTTCCACGCAAGTTCGCCGTTTAAGGAATACTCAAACGAATTATTATTAACCATCTGTGCTCCGAGTCCGCCGTCTGAGGCAAAAGCCGAATCGTCAAGACTGACGCCGTAAAGCGTCGGTGACACATCATGAGACACAGCACCACTATTAATATTCAGCGTACTCTGCGTACCTGCATAGACCGGTACGACAGACAGCGTTATCAGCACGATACTGACCAAAAGCGAAACAAATTTTTTCATATTATCTCCGTTACAAATACCAATAATTCATATCGACAAAGCGAGAGCCTATCGAATTTAGTTCGCCCTGCTCCGTGTACTGCCAAACATCCCAGTCACCCTTATATGTAACCTTATCGTTATAATCGGCAACCCAAATGTAACTGCTTTTTAAGATGCTTTCCGTTTTTATCTCGGTTGTGTAGGTTGAACTCGAAGCGTAAACGCCGCTTTGATAACCTGCGTCCTCAATAACCTTACAAAAAGCATTTATTATATCGGCGGCGGCGTCTTTTGAGAGAGAGGCGTCGTAAAGCCTACCGACAAACTCGCCGTTTTGCTGAGCGTACTCGTAATCTATAAAAACAGGGAGCGAAATATCATACCGTTTTATATGATGCAAAACGAACCTTGCCTCCTCCTTAGCCTCCTTAACGGTAGTGGCTTGGGTATAATAATAGACTCCTACGGGAATGCCGGCATCATTTGCACCGCTTAAATTATCATAAAGCCTGTCATCAAGGCAGATATTGCCCTTTGCGTAGCCCGTATAGCCTGCACGGACTATAACAAAATCTACCTCATCTTTAAGCGACTGCCAGTCAATATCTTCATTGTAATGGGAAACATCAACGCCGAATGCAACATCCTTATTGAGATTGGGCAGAGGATTAGGAAGTTTCCTGCCCGACGAGCCGATTGCAGTGCAAACAATCAAAACGGCAAGCGCAACAACAACAGCGATAATAGGCACGGTATTCTTTTTTATAAACTTCTTTATATTAAACTTTTTAAGTTGTTTAATTTTTTTCTTTGTTTTTCTTCTCTTCTTTTTCTTAACGGACATTACTGCTCCTTTTTTACAAAAAGGGCGTTCACAGAACGCCCCCAAATGCTATGTATTAAATTAAGCAAACGAAATCAGATAGATACCTCGTGAGCTATGTTATAAAGGTTCATATCGATAGTCTTTGTCATATTAAGAGCCTCAAAAATATCGTAGTCAACAACCTCTTCCTTTTGAGCCGCAACGACACGATTACCGATATTGTTCATAAGAAGTTTTACTGCATAGTTACCCATCTTTGTAGCCATAACTCTGTCTCTTGCGGTAGGATAGCCGCCACGCTGAGTATGGCCGAGAACGGTTGCTCTGGATTCAACTCCTGTCTTTTCCTCAATCTCTTTAGCGAGGTCATGAACGTCTATTCCGCAACCTTCTGCAACAACGATAATAAAGTGCTTCTTATCGGTGAGCATGGTCTTACGCATACGCTGAATAACATCCCTTTCGATATCAAAGGGAACCTCGGGGATAAGGATAGAAGTTGCGCCGCAGGCAATGCCTGAATTAAGAGCAAGCCAGCCTGCTCTTCTGCCCATAACCTCTACAACAGAACATCTGTCGTGAGACTCCGAAGTGTCACGAAGTCTGTCTATCATTTCCATAATGGTATTAAGGCAGGTATCATAGCCGATAGTGTGGTCACAACACGCAATATCGTTATCGATGGTGCCGGGAAGTCCGACGCACGGAATACCTCTTTCGCTGAGGTCACGAGCACCTCTGAACGAACCGTCGCCGCCGATTACAACAACGCCCTCGATACCGAACTTTTTACAGGTATCAATAGCCTTTTTCATACCTTCTTCGGTTGCGAACTCCTTACTTCTTGCGGAATAAAGAATTGTACCGCCACGATTAATAATATCGGAAACCGAGCGTAAATCCATCTCGATAAGGTCGCCCTTGATGAGGCCGTTATATCCTCTTACAACGCCGTAAACCTTAATTCCGTTTTCACATGCTGTTCTTACTACTGCACGGACAGCCGCATTCATGCCCGGTGCATCACCGCCGCTGGTTAATACTGCGATAGTTTTCATAATAGTATCCTCCGTAAACAAACACATAAGTTAAATATTATAATATACACATATAACACATCTATTTTACTTAAAAAGGCATATGTTGTCAAGTGTTATATAATTAATGCAACATTGCCGTCTCCCAGCAGTGCCCTGAGTTCGGAAATGAGCGTCTCGCTTTGAGCGACAAAATTATCCTTTGGAGCGAGTTCGTATTTTTTTGTATCCTCAAAATAGAAATAAAGCGGCAGACTTCCTTTATGGGATGCAAGAATTTTCTTTGCCCCGTCCAGTGCCTTATCGTTATGAGACGAAAATTTCAAAAAAAGACCCGTACGCTTTTTCTTCTGCGGTTTTGCAGTCGGCGTTTCTTTCGGGAGAGACACGGAGTTTACAAGTATTTTTGGCTCCTTATCTTCTTCGACGGAAACAGTACCGCTCACCGTAATAACATTACCCTGAATAATCTGCGAGGCAAAGCGTGTATAAACATTCGGAAAAAGAATAACCTCAACGGAACCGTACAAATCCTCCAGCGTTACAAAAGCCATATTGGCTTTATTTGAGCGAGTCTGCTTAACGGTAATATGATTTATAATACCGCAAAGAGAAACCTTGGCAGAGTCCTTTAGACGGGCTCCGTTTTTCCCTGCCTCGAGAATGTCATATGTTCTCACACAACCTGACGATTCAACATATGCGTCAAATTTATCCATCGGGTGACCCGAGAGATAAAGACCTGTTATTTCCTTTTCCATCTGCAAAAGTTCGTTCTTTGAGAACTCGTTAACCTGCGGAAGTTTAATCTCATCCGTGGCTTTTTCGTTACCCAAATCGAAAAGTCCAACCTGACCGTACATAGTCTTTCGGTAGCGTTCTTCGATAGACGAAAGCAAGATAGGCAGAACCTGAAGCATTTGTTTACGGTTTGCACCCAAGTTATCGAGTGCGCCGCATCTTATCAGGCTTTCGACCGCACGGCGGTTAAAACGAGTACCTTGCATACGCTCGCAAAAATCTTTCAATGACGAGAAATTGCCGTTTTGCCTCTCCTTGATTATATCCTCGATAAAATCGTTTCCGACGCCTTTTATGCCGAGCATACCGTAATTAATCACCTTATCGGAAGCGGCTGTAAAGCCTTTCATAGACGAATTAATGTCGGGCGGTGCAAGGCGAATGCCGACACGCTTACACTCGGCGATATAGCGAGCGACCTTATTTGAATTATCCAAAACGGAACTCAAAAGCGCCGCCATAAACCGAGAAGTATGATAAACTTTAAGATAAGCACAGCGGTACGCAACAAGAGCGTAGCAAGCGGCGTGAGATTTATTAAACGCATAGGAAGCAAAGTCGGTCATCTTATCAAAAATCGCATTTGCAACACTGCTTGAAATATTGTTTTTTGCACAGCCGTAAACAAAGGCGGTGCGTTCCCTCTCCATAACGTCGTGCTTTTTCTTGCTCATGGCACGGCGTACAACGTCCGCTCTGCCGAAACTGTAACCTGCAAGGGAACGGAAAATCTGCATAACCTGCTCCTGATAAACCATACAGCCGTAAGTGTTTTTAAGAATAGGCTCAAGCATCGGAGTATCGTATTTTATATCCCCGGGATTATTTGAGTTATGCACAAAGGTGTCTATCTGGCTTGCCGGACCGGGACGATAGAGCGAAGTGGCGGCAATCAAATCCTCAAGCGATGTCGGCTTGAGATTCATAAGCATCTGCTTCATTCCGCCCGATTCAAACTGAAAAATGCCCTCTGTCTGCCCGGTGGCAAAAATTTTATAAACTCTTTGGTCATCTATCGGAATTTTATTAATATCAACGCCCGACGCCTTTGACGCATCATCTATGACGGTCAGCGTTCTGAGCCCGAGAAAGTCCATTTTAAGCAGTCCGAGTTCTTCGAGAGTGGTCATAATATACTGCGTTACGACCAAGCCGTCATTAGTTGCAAGCGGCACATAACTCGACACAGGGTCGTGAGTTATGACAACGCCTGCGGCATGAGTGGAGGTATTTCTGGGCATGCCCTCAACTCTGCGTGCGGTATCTATAAGGCGCTTAACCTCTGTATTATCTTCCATTGCCGCTCTGAGGCGACTGCTCTTTTTTATTGCGGCATCAATAGTAATATGAAAATCGTTAGGTATCAGTTTTGCAACGGCGTCTACCTGATTATACGGCATACCCATTACCCTGCCGACATCACGAATTGCGGCTCTGGTCTGCAAGGTACCGAAAGTGACTATCTGTGCCACATGGTCTGCTCCGTACTTTTCGGTAACATAATCGATTACCTCCTGCCGCCTTTCGTAGCAGAAGTCTATATCAAAGTCGGGCATAGACACTCTCTCGGGATTCAAAAAACGCTCAAAAATGAGGTCGTATTTCATAGGGTCGATATCGGTTATGCCTATGCAATAAGCGGCTATCGAGCCTGCACCCGAGCCTCTGCCGGGACCTACGGGAATACCCCTGCTCTTTGCAAAATTAACAAAGTCCCATACAATAAGATAATAATCCGTGTAACCCATTTTATCCACGGTTTCAAGTTCGTAATTAAGTCTTTTTACATACGCTTCGGGCGGATTTTCGCCGTAGCGTTTTTTCATTCCCTCAAAGCATTTCATTTTGAAATACTCAAAGTGGTTCATATTATCCGGGGTTGCAAAATACGGAAGTTTCGTATTACCGAATTCAAAATCAAAGTTACACATATCGGCAACCTTGGCGGTGTTTTTCACAGCCTCGGGAACATCATAGAAAAGCGAAAGCATTTCTTCTTCACTCTTTAGATAAAAATTATCCGAGTGAAATTCAAGTCCCGTATCTTCGCCCAAAATATGATTCGTTGCGATACAGATAAGCACCTGCTGAATGTCAGCATCTTCTTTATTGACATAATGCACATCATTCGTTGCGACAAGCGGAATGCCCGTATCTCGGCTGAGTCGCTTAATTCCGTCGAGTACAATCTGTTCCTGCTCTATGCCGTGATTTTGAAGTTCCAAAAAGTAATTGCCCTTACCGAAAACCGACTCATACCAAAGAGCGGCACTCTTTGCGCCCTCGTAATCACGTTGCAAGAGAAACTGCGGTATTTCGCCTGCAAGGCAGGCAGAGAGGCAAACGAGCCCATCACTGTATTTTTCGAGCAAGTCACGGTCGATTCTCGGCTTAAAATAAAAGCCCTCGGTATACGACAGCGACACCATTTTTATCAAATTTTTATATCCCGTCTCATTCTTGACGAGAAGAATAAGGTGGTTATACTTTGAATCCAAAGTCTTATCCTTATCATAGCGGCTCCTCGGTGCAACATATACCTCACAGCCGATAATGGGTTTAATACCCTGCTTTTTGCACTCTCTGTAAAAATCCACCGCACCGTACATATTGCCGTGGTCGGTAATGGCAAGAGAGGTCATACCCAACTCCTTTGCACGAGAAACAAGCTCGCCGAGGCGGCAGGCGCCGTCCAGCAAGCTGAACTGAGTATGCAAATGAAGATGTGTAAACATAGTATCACCTTTTGTTGTTAAAAGCCTCCCTTTTCAAGGGAGGTGGCACGCCGTTAGGCATGACGGAGGGATTTACATTGCCACCTAAAAGGTGCTGTTGAAACAGTTGTAGAAATGTATTCTAGTAAATAACGACTATCCTCTCTGTCAATGCAAGCATTGACATCTCCCCTTGATAAGGGGAGCGTTGAGAATTTCAAGGGAGGCGTTGAGAATTACAAACGCACATCAAAGTTCCTGTGCAATTTTTACAAGTCGTGACAGGCGGTGATTTACACCGCTGCGTGAAATAGGCGTCTCGAGCATTTCGGAGAGTTCGCCGAGAGACGAGTCGGGATTTTCCAGCCTTATCTCCGCCATCTGCCTAAGTCCGTCGGGAAGTGAATCGAGTCCCTTTTTTTCTTTTATCTTAAGTATTGCCGCAATCTGCGGTGAAGCGGCGGCAACGGTTTTTTCTATATTTGCGGCATCGCAATTCGCTTTTCGATTTGCCGTATTGCGAATTTCTTTAACTATCTTAACATTCATCATATCGAACATACTCTTGCCTGCACCCATAATATAAAGGCAATCCTCGATTTCCTCGCTGTCCTTAAAATATATGATGTTATAACCCTTACGGTTTGTCATCTTTGGTGAAAGTTCCACCTCACGAAGTGCCGTCATAAGACTTTTTGAAAGATTAAGATACGGCACGCTGAACTCCAAATGATAATCTTTTTCCGGAGAGGAAACGGCTCCGCAGGCAAGAAATACACCCCTGATAAAAGTTTTCTGGCAATCCTCGCAAGTAAAATTAGAAAAGTTAATTCTTAGACTTGTCTCGCCTCTTTCGTGACCGAAACAAGACATAATCCTGCTTGCGTTTACGCTTTTTCGCACCGACACGGTATAGAGTTTTCCCGACGGTGACGCCGACATCTTTGCTCTGACAGAGCAAATTTCCTCCAGCAGCGACAAAAAAAGTTCGGCAGTCTCCTTGCTCTTTGACTGAAAAACAACCGAAGAAAATGAAAAACTCTTTGAAAAAAGAGCCATTCCGTAAAGAAGACTCTTTTTACAACAAGCATTTTCCTGTTCAATTTTCACAAGTTCATCCTTAACCTGAGAAGAAAATGACATAACAAATACCTTATTTCTTATCTATATCCCTATGATTTACCGAAACATTATCCCAACGCTTTGAGAAATATTCCTTTAGTGCCTCGGCAAACACAACGCTCCTGTGATTTCCGCCGGTACAACCGATGGCAATAACAATCTGGCTCTTTCCCTCACGGATATAAAGCGGATTAAGATAATCAAGCAAGTCCTTTAATTTATTGAGAAGCGTAACCGACTCATCAAAGCTGAACACATAGTCCTTTACCTCTTTATCGAGTCCTGTTTTGTCCCTCATGGATTCAATCCAATATGGGTTTGGCAGACATCTTACATCGAGCACAAAATCTGCGTCGGTGGGAATGCCGTGCTTAAAGCCGAACGATACAACATGGATATTCATAATCTCACGCTCGTCTCCCAAAAGAATTTGGGTAAGGCGGGTACGAAGCTGATTTGAAGTTAAGTCGGAAGTATCGATAACAAAGTCCGCATTCTGCAAAACGGGAGCAAGAACCTCTCTCTCGTACTCAAGTGCCTTTTCCGTAGAACCGTTAAACTTATCGGCAAAAGGATGCTTTCTGCGGGTTAGTTTATATCTTTTAAGTGCGACATGAGTTTTAATATCGAGGAATATGGTCTTAACCATATAGTTATCGTTATCAATCAACTTTTGCACGGCACTGTGGAATGCGTCATAAACGCCGAGCGTACGAACATCGGCTACTATTGCGATTTTATTATACGCCTCCGATTTTTCTATAAGCTGAATAAAGGTGCTGATAAGTTCTGTCGGCATATTATCTATGCAGTAATATCCGATATCCTCCATAAAGCTCATTGCCGTTGATTTTCCTGCTCCGGACATTCCGGTTAATAAAACTATGTCTTTCATTACTTACTCCGTTACTCTTATTTCCATTTCCAATTCTACGCCCTTTTGCGCCTTAACGGTGTCCGACACCTTTTTGCACAAATCGAGCACATCCTTACACGTGGCACCACCGGTATTGATAACAAAGCCTGCATGCTTTGTACTCACCTGTGCGCCGCCGACCGAAGCGCCCTTAAGATTACATTCCTCAATGAGAGCACCTGCAAAATATCCCTCGGGTCTCTTAAATGTCGAGCCTGCCGACGGATATTCGAGCGGTTGCTTAGCCTTACGGCGGGAAAGGAAATCGTCCATTTTCGCCTTTATATTCTCGGGCTTATCCTTTTTCAGTCGCATATAAAGTCCCGTTACGATACAGCCGTTATCGTAATATGCACTGCGGCGATAGGACAGTTTAAGGTCATCACCCTCGAGAAAGCCCCTGTCGCCGTTTTTATCTATATGGTCGCAACGATAAAGCACGTCTTTCATTTCTCCGCCGTAGGCGCCTGCGTTCATAAACGCCGCACCGCCGCACGAGCCGGGAATTCCGTAAGCAAACTCCAAGCCGCTGAGTCCGTGTTCCAATGCGAATCGGCACACCTTCATAAGCTGTGCTCCGGACTCTGCATAAACCGTCTCGTCATCAATAAGTCTTACATCGGAAAAGCCTTTGCCCATTTCTATGACAACGGCATCTATTCCGTCATCGGAAACCAAAAGATTTGAGCCGTTACCCACTGCGATATATCTCTGATTATATTTTTTACATTCCCGAACAACCGACGCAACCTGCTCCTCGCTTTCGACAAAAAGCATAAGTTTTGCTTTACCGCCTATCTTAAAGGTGGTGTGCTTGCTCATAGGCTCATCTGTGCTGTAAGGAATATTATTGTTTTTTGCAAATTCTGTAATTTCTTTCAAGCTGAGCACCTTACAGTCAAAAATCAGTCTCCGAGGAGAGCGGCGCCGATAATACCTGCGTCATTTCCGAGTTCAGCCTTAACAATCTTCGACTGAATCTTTGAGTAAACACTGTATCTCTCGCTGTCTATGTATCTGCGAAGCGGACGAAGAAGAGTCTCGCCCTCATTGCAAATGCCGCCGCCTATACAAATAGTTTCCGGTTGGAAAATATTTACAAGGTTAATAAGACCGCATGCAACATATTTAACATAAGCGTCAACTACCTTAATGCCTGCTATATCGCCTCTGCGCATTGCGTCAAAAGCGGTTCTGCCGTCTACCTTTCCGCCGTTTGCCTTAACGAGTTCGTGCATAACGGAGTCGGGATATTTTTCCATAGCCGCCTTAGTCTGATTAATAAGTGCGGTAGCCGAAGCGTAAGCCTCCCAGCAACCCTTTCTGCCGCATGTGCAGGGCTCGCCGTCAACAACGATTACAGAATGACCGCACTCGCCGCCTGCATTATTTACGCCTGCAACAATTTTGCCGTTAATAATTACGCCCGAACCGACGCCTGTACCGAGAGTTACTGCGATAAAGTCCTTTGCACCGTGTCCCGAGCCTGCCTGAGCCTCGCCGAGTGCGGCACAGTTAGCGTCATTATCGACATACACATTTTCAATACCGAGTCTTTCGATAAGCATTTCCTTTGCCGGAACATTGACAAAGCCAAGGTTATTTGCGAATTCGATAACGCCCTCTTTGTTTACCGTACCCGGAGTTCCTATGCCAACGGAGAAAATATCCTTAATCGTTACTCCTGCCTGAGCCATAGCCTCCTTGCAAACCTTTGCGATATCGTCAAAAATTTCCTCGGCAGACCTCGGAGTAGCGGTCGGGGTTTTTGCTTTTCCGACCATCTCATACTCATCGTTTACCACTGCGGCAACAATGTTTGTTCCGCCCAAATCAATACCAATTCTTAACATAGTCTGTATATCTCCTTAAATTATTAACCCTTTAGTCCCATTCCTCTAAAATCTTATCATTAGCGTCAACATCGTCTATTCCAAGATTCTGCATAAGTTCTCTTGCACCGTTAAAGCCCATCTTCTTTTGACGGTTATTCATCGCCGCCGTTTCTACAATTACCGCAAGATTTCGTCCCGGAGTGATAGGAACGGTAATCACCGGAACATTTACGCTCAATATACGAAAATAATCATTATCAATTCCGAGCCTGTCGTACGCCTTTGTGGCGTCCCAATCCTCGAGTTTAACCACCATATCGATTTTTTCCGTAGGCTTTACGGCACCCATACCGAAGATTCTTCTGGCATTAATAATGCCTATACCTCTGAGTTCGATAAAGTGACGGATATTGCTCGGTGACGAGCCCTCAAGAACAGAGTCGCTCACCCTCCTGATTTCGACCGCATCATCCGCAATGAGTCGGTGTCCTCTCTTAATCAACTCAATAGCGGTCTCGCTCTTTCCTGCGCCGCTCTCACCCGTGATAAGAACGCCTTCACCGTAAACCTCAACCAAAACGCCGTGGCGTGTAATCCTCGGTGCAAGTTCACGATTAAGGAAAGCGATAAGAGAAGCCAGAAACGCCGAAGTCTCCTCGTCCGTACGAAGAAGAGGAACATCATATTTGATACACGCTTCTTTTAAGTAATCGGGAATATCGAGTCCTCTCGTAACCACAGCCGCAGCAGGATGAAGTTCGAGCCAATAACCCAGAGCCTTTTGCCTTTCGTCATCTGACATATTAAGCAAAAAGCCGAACTCCGTCCAACCCAAAATTTGAATACGGGTAGGGTCAAAGTAGTCGGTATATCCCGTGAGCACGATACCCGGACGGTTTACCTCGTTTGACTTAATTTCTATTTCCTCCGGCGGTTTTGGTACAAAAATTATTTCGAGCTTATGCTTTTCTATAATTTTAGCCAGAGTTACCGAATAATCAGCCATAGTCCACCTCTAAAAAGTCATTCTCATTTATTATATATTAAAGCAGTAAATTAATCAAGTGCAAGAGGAGTTATTTTAAGATAAAAATTATTTTACTTTTAGGTCGTCGTATGTTATAATGTGTCATACATATTTTTTGCAAAGAGAGATATTTTCATGAGCGAAAAACTGAAAATCGCAATCGGAACGGAGGCGTTTCCTCCGACCATTGACGGCATAAGCACGGTGGCTAAATGCTATGCCGATATAATTAACAAAAAGTTGGGCGAAGCAACAATCGTTACGCCAAAAAATCCAAATGCAGAGGACTACAAATACCCCTACGAAATTTACAGATACAAGAGCCTGTTTACTTTCGGCGAGGGCTATCCCGTCGGCTGGCCGTTCAAAAGACAGTTTGCAGAGGATATTATCGACAGGAATTTTGACATTCTGCATTCCCACTGCCCGATAGCGACGAGTTATTTTTTTAGAAGAATTAACAGAATAAAGCGTATTCCGCAGATTTTAACATACCACACAAAGTATGAATATGACTTTGACCAAAGGGTAAAATCGCTTGCCGTAAGGCACAGAGCGTACGGCTTTTTACTCAACAACATAAAGAGTGCCGATGAGGTTTGGGTAACGAGCAAAGGCACTGTTGACAGTCTGAGAAAGGTCGGCTACAAGGGCGACTATATCGTTATGCCCAACGGCTGTGATTTGCCGAAACTCGACTGCACCGAAGAGATGAAAGCCATGATAAGACGAAAGCACGGCATACCCGAGGGCATTCCGATTTTGCTTTTTGTCGGACGAATGATGTGGTACAAAAATCTGAGAATCATTCTCGACGCCTGCAAACTGCTAAAAGAAAGCGGCAGAGATTACAGAATGATAATTATCGGAATGGGACCCGAAGAAAACGCCATAAAAAAATATGCCGCAAAACTTAACATAGGCGACAAGGTTATATTCACGGGTCAAATTTTGGACAGGCAAGAACTGCAAATTTACTACGGAACGGCTGATATGCTCGTTTTTCCGAGTACCTTTGACACAAACGGTTTGGTGGTTCGTGAAGCAGCCGCCTCCGCAACTCCGGCAATAGTGGTTGCAAACTCGTGTGCAAGCGAGGGTATAACCGACTGCGAAACGGGCTTTTTATGTCTCGAATCGTCAAGAAGCGTTGCAAAAGTTATCGACCGCATTGCGGACAACAAAGACTTATTGCACCGTGTCGGTCAAAACGCAAGAAACAATATCTACATCAACTGGGACGAGAGCATAGCAAACGCTTATAACAGATACCAAACGGTAATAGACAAATTCAACTCAACATTACACAACAAGTATAAATATTAAAAATCAAAACAAAAAGGCAGAACAATGCGTTTGACATTGCTCTGCCTTTATTTTTATATTTTATGACGGCTTTTAACCTTAAGGCGTTCCATGGCTCTGGCGAGATTTGCCTGAGTCTCATAATACTCATAAATGGAGTGCTCCTGACGGAGTTGCTCCTCGGCTCTCTCCTTTGCCTCTTCGGCACGACGAGCGTCGATTTCTTCGGGAAGTTCTACTGAAATGCAAACGATATGTGCTTCATTTGCGAAAAACTCAAGAAAGCCCGAACCTACGAATGCCTCAATCACCTTTCCGCTTGCGTCGGTAATTTTCATCTCACCGAACTCAATGGGAGCAACGGTATTCTCGTGGTTTGCGAGAAAGCCGCACAAGCCCTCGTCGGCAACGGGAATAACCAGACTTTGGCAATCGCCGTCGAAGAACACCTTATTGGATGCAACAACTTTTAGCTTAAATGTATTCATAAAAATCACCCATTAAAGCGTTTTTGCCTTTTCAATTGCGTCATCGATTGTACCTACATTAAAGAATGCCATCTCGGGAAGATCGTCAACCTCACCGTCTACGATAGCCTTAAAGCCACGAATGGACTCTTTAAGCGGAACATAAACGCCCTTTAAGCCTGTAAAGGTTTCAGCAACATGGAAAGGCTGAGAAAGGAATTTTTCAATCTTTCTTGCACGGTATACGGAAAGTTTATCCTCGTCGGACAATTCCTCCATACCGAGGATTGCGATAATATCCTGAAGTTCTTTATACTTTTGCAGGTACTCCTGAACCTTACGGGCAACCTCGTAATGCTCCTCGCCTACTACATCCGCCTCCAAAATACGAGAGTTACTCTCGAGCGGGTCAACAGCGGGATAGATACCCTTTTCTACTATCTTACGGGAAAGTACGGTAGTAGCGTCAAGGTGAGCAAAAGTTGTGGCAGGTGCCGGGTCGGTAAGGTCATCGGCAGGTACATATACAGCCTGAACCGATGTGATGGAACCGTTCTTTGTGGAGGTGATTCTCTCCTGAAGTTCGCCGACATCTGTTGCAAGGGTAGGCTGATAACCTACGGCTGACGGCATTCTGCCGAGAAGTGCCGAAACCTCCGAGCCTGCCTGAATAAATCTGAAGATGTTATCAATGAACAAAAGCACATCCTGATGTTCTTTATCACGGAAATACTCTGCCATTGTAAGTCCTGTTTCGGCAACTCTCATTCTGGCTCCGGGCGGCTCGTTCATCTGACCGAAAACAAGTGCGGTCTTATTAATAACGCCCGATTCTTTCATCTCGTTCCAAAGGTCGTTACCTTCTCTTGAACGCTCACCTACGCCGGTGAAGATGGAATATCCGCCGTGCTGAGTTGCGACATTGGTAATAAGTTCCTGAATAAGAACGGTTTTACCTACACCTGCACCGCCGAAAAGACCGATTTTACCGCCCTTTTGGTACGGGGTAAGCAGGTCGATAACCTTAATACCGGTTTCAAGAATTTCTACCTCTTGGCTCTGCTCGTCAAAGCCGGGTGCCTTACGGTGAATTGACCAGTGCTCCTCATTGTCGAGGCTTTCCAAATCATCAATGGTTTCGCCGACAACATTGAAAAGTCTGCCAAGTGTCTTTTCTCCGATAGGTACTTTTATTGAGTCGCCTGTTGCGGCAACCTGCATATCCTTATACAAGCCCTCGGAGGCAGCGAGCATAATGCAGCGAACGGTGTTGTTTCCTATATGCTGAGCAACTTCCATAACTGCCTTTTTGCCGTTGTTTTCTACCTCAAGAGCCTCCTTTATCTTAGGCAGGTTCTCGGTGAATTTTACATCCACAACAGGTCCCATAACTTGTGTTATTTTACCATAATTCATAATTCAATTACCTTTCTTAAAGGTTTAAGCCGAGCCGAAGTCGGCTAGAATGCATTTTGAGAATGTTTAGCTCCGCCGCAAACCTCACTGATTTCCTGAGTGATTGCAGCCTGGCGTGCTCTGTTGTACTGAACAGACAGATTTTTAATCATTTCGCTTGCACTGTCGGACGCATTCTGCATAGCCATCATACGAGCATTGTGTTCGCTACAATAGCTTTCTACCAATGCGCCGTATATAAATCCCGAAACATATGCCGGAACGATATGGTCAAATGCCGTTTTTACATCCGGCATAAACACAGCGCCGTCATATTTATCAACAAGGGAGTTATCCTGCTTATTGATATTCTCTCGCTTAAGCGGCAAAATCTTACTGCTTACCGCCTCAACTGTCATAGAATTTACCATTTTGGTATACACGATATGTACCTCGTCAATTTTCTTTTCAAGGTAGAGCGAGAGCAGTTTTTCGCTGATATGTCTGGCTCTGTTTACGGTAGGATTCTGCGCCGTATACTTAAAGTCATAATCGACAGGAATGTTTTTCTTTTCAAAATAATGCCTGCCTATCTGACCTACGACAAACAGCATATTATTGCAACCGTCCTCCTCGGCAGAGGTTTCCGCAACTTTTATAACATTATGGTTATAAGCTCCGGCAAGCCCCTTATCCGCAGTAAGAACAAGATACGCAACAACTCTGTCCTTGCCCTGTTTATTAGGTCTTTCGTCAAAATAATCGGAACCGACCTCGGGCGCAATATCCAAAATTTTTGCAAGACTGTCCTGAACCATCTCAAAATACGGCTTAGTATTTTTCAAATCTTTTCTTGCCCTTTGAAGTTTTGATGAGGACACCATATACATCGCATTGGTGATTTTCATAGTGTCCTTAATCGACTTCATACGGCCTTGGATTTCTCTTGCGTTAGCCATTATATGCCTTTCTGAATTCATCGACCGTGCTCAGAATTGACTCTCTGAGTTCGTCATCGATTACCTTTTGCGTATTAATCTCGGACAAAATATCCTCGTGATGAGTTTCAAAGTAATTAAGCATTTCCGACTGATATGCCTTAATCTGCTCTCTGGGGACATCAATAAAACGCTTACCTGTTGCCGCAACGAGAGTTACAACCTGCTGTGCAAGTGACATAGGATGAGTAAGAGGTTGCTTTAACAGTTCCATAAGACCTCCGCCGTACTTTAGCTGAGTCTTTGTATCCTCGTCCAAATCAGAGGAGAACTGAGTAAATACTTCCATCTCTCTGAACTGTGCAAGGTCAACACGAAGCGAGCCTGCGGCTTTCTTCATAGCCTTAGTCTGTGCTGCGCCGCCTACACGGGAAACGGAAAGACCTACATTTACAGCCGGACGTTGACCGCTGAAGAAGAGGTCGCTTTCAAGATAAATCTGACCGTCTGTAATGGAAATAACGTTAGTCGGAATATATGCCGATACGTCACCTGCCTGAGTCTCGATAATCGGGAGGGCTGTAATAGAGCCTCCGCCGAGTTCGTCGCTGAGACGGCTGGAACGCTCAAGAAGTCTTGAGTGAAGATAGAATACATCGCCGGGGTATGCCTCTCTTCCGGGTGGTCTGCCGAGAAGAAGAGAAATTGAACGGTAAGCAACGGCGTGCTTGCTCAAATCATCATATACGATAAGAACATCTTTGCCCTGATACATAAAGTATTCTGCCATAGATGTAGCCGCATACGGCGCAATATACTGAAGCGATGCGGAATCGGATGCGCTGGCACAAACGATAATTGTGTAATCCATTGCACCGTTCTTCTGCAAAGTGTTTACAAGTTTTGCAACGGTAGACGCCTTTTGTCCGATTGCATTATAAATACAGATACAGTCCTTACCCTTTTGGTTAATGATAGTATCTACGGCAATAGAAGTTTTACCTGTCTGTCTGTCGCCGATAATAAGTTCTCTCTGGCCTCTTCCTATCGGGAACATACTGTCTATTGCAAGAATACCAGTCTCCATAGGAACGGATACGGACTTTCTCTCTACGATAGACGGAGCCGGCTGCTCAATTGCACGGTAATCGCTTGCCTCTATATCGCCGTTACCGTCGATAGGCTCACCGAGTGCGTTAACAACTCTGCCGATAAACTTATCGCCTACCGGAACGCCCGCCTTTTTGTAGGTACGCTTAACCTTTGTGCCCTGCTCGATGTCCTCATCGGAACCGAACAAAATACAGCCGATTGAGTTAACGCCGATATTCTGCACCATACCCTTGGTGCCGTCCTCGAACACAACAATTTCGCCGTACATTGCATTGCCGAGACCGACTACGGTAGCAATGCCGTCGCCGACCTTTGATATCTGACCGATTTCCTCACCCTCGGTTGAAGTGCGGAAGTCCTTAACATTCTTACGAAGCACAGCCAAAACATTTTCGTTATCGCCGTCGGCGTGCTTTGCGCTGTTCATAAGTTGTTCCTTGATGGCGTTCATCTTTGCCTTAAGGGAAAAGTCATACTCCTTGCCCTCAACGCTGATGATAAAACCGCCTACAATGGACTTATCCTCTTTTACATCAACCTGAACATCCTCACTGTTTGTCTCCTTTTTGATAAAGTTGACAATGCCTTTAAGTTGTTCGTCTGTCGGAGGGGTTGTGCAGATTACGGTTGCACGAGTAACATTATTAAGTTTATCGAGTTCTGCGATATATTTATCGATAATGCCTTTAAGGTCATCGCACCGGCATTCCTTTGCAAGAGCGAGAATAAAGGATTTTACCGACGGAGCAAAAAGCTCCTCAATAATCTGCTGCTTTTCCTCTTCGGAATAATTCGGATTATCAAGTGTTTCTTTGAGTTCATCGCTCGAAGTAATAAGCCTGAGCGCATCCTCAAGAGAACCGACACTTGCCTTTGAAGAAAGCAGCTGCTCAATATAAGCATCAAGATTTTTAATCATTTTGTTCACTGCCCTCATTCAAAAATTCATCATATATTTTACTGTCTGTTTCGGCTGAAACAGTTTCACCGACAACCTTTTCGGCGGTCTCGATAGCAAGTTTGGCAATCTCTTCCTTAACCGCAGTACGGGCATTTTCGCTGTCCCTAGCGATTTTCTTCTGAGCGTCTGCCTTCATTTTTGCTACATCGTCACTTGCTTTATCGACAATTTTATTATATTCGACCTTAGCCTTATCCCTTGCGTCGCCGATAATGGACTTTGCCTCTTCATCGGCATTTGAGATTTTAGCCTCGTAGTTTGCGAGTTTTTCGTCTGCCTGCTTTACGGTATCCTCCGCCTGCTTGAGTTGACCGTCAATCAACTCCTTACGGGAAGCGAGAACTTTTTTGATGGGCTTAAGCAGAAACAATCTCATAAGCAAAAAGAATATGATAAGGTTTACTATTGTCCAAAGCAAATTAAAATCAAACTTTAACATTTGCTGTTTTCCTTTCGATAATTTTGATTCGGATTATTCTACTTTACCATAAAGATAATCAAAATTGCACCGATAAGACCATAGATAGCGGTAGCCTCGGAAAGAGCGGCACCGAGAATAAGTGTTGTCTGAATTTTACCTGCCATTTCGGGCTGACGAGCCTGAGCCTCTACTGCCTTACCTGTTGCGATACCGATACCGATACCTGCGCCGATGCCACACAAAAGAGCGATACCTGCTCCGATTGCGATAATTGAACCTGTCATAATTTTATCTCCTTAAATTAATTGTGTTTTGCCCCGTAAAAATACAAAGGGCGTAATTCTTATAATCAAGCGGCTGCTTTAGCCTGCTTTTTTGCTTGCTTTTTAGCCATTTTCTCGGCTTTTTTCTGAGCCTTACGCATTTTCTTTGCTTCTTTCGGCTCTTCCTCCGATTCTTCTACCGCTTCCTGCAAATAAATAGCAGTAAGGAATACGAAGATATACGCTTGAAGAAGTCCGTCAAACAAATCAAAGTACAAACTGAGAACAGCCGGTACGCCGAATTTCATAAACGGTACAGCCTTAACAAGCTCCATAATAGTAAACGCTGCAATGATGTTACCGAAAAGTCGCATACAAAGGGACAGCGGTTTTGTAAGCACCTCAAGCATATTGATAGGTGTTACAATCCAAACAGGCTTTGTAAACTCCTTAAATCTTCCGAGCAAGCCCTTATCCTTAAAGGCACAATACTCAACAAGTACGATTGATGTAACAGCCATAGCCGCAGTAACCTGCATGCTCTTTGTCGGCGGCTTAAAGCCTAAAAGACCTATCATATTCGATACGCCTATAAAGAGTGCCATACTCATAAGCCACGGTATGTACTTTTCAACTTTCGGTCCCATGGTCGTTTTGAAAAATGCCTCTGCTTTTTCGTAGCACATTTCGAGAATCATCTGACGCTTTGAGATATTGCCGGTTACCTTAAGATTTCTCGTAAGAAAAATCGCAACAATCGTCATAACACCAATGATAATCCACGACACAACTGTGCTTTCGTCGAACCCGATATGAACGCCTTTTACATCGAAACCGAAAACTTCATCGATGTTAAGTTGCTTTTGCAGTTCTTCCTGCAAATCAACGCTCATCGCAATGGGTGCCATTGTCATTAACATTCCTCCGTTTCTTTCGTAATAACAATGTTAATTTCTTAACTATGTTTACCCTCATTATAGCACTCAAGAACTTTTTTTCAATAGATTAAGTGAAAAAATTAACGCTGTAAATGGTAAAATTGTAAGATAAAAACTGTATTTTTTTGTATAATTATCACAATAAATATACATTTAGTAAAATCTCATTATACAAATAGTTCGCAAAGTATTAATTTTTCGTTTCGTTATATAAATCTGCGACAATATATGCACCAAAGCGATTAAAAACAGCACTATGATATGTAAAAATATTAAAATAATTATTTACTTTATATTGGTTTTACTATATAATATTAGATTGAAACAGGCAGCGTGGCTGTCGGACAGGAGGTCAATATGGCGAATAATCAGAAAAAGATGGTTGATGACATCACATCAATGGACGAGGACTTTGCAAAATGGTACACGGATGTGTGCAAAAAAGCAGAGCTTGCAGAATATACCAGCGTAAAGGGATGTATGGTTATCCGACCGTACGGCTACGCAATATGGGAAAACATACAGAGAATTCTCGACGGTATGTTTAAGCAAACAGGGGTAGAAAATGTATGTATGCCTATGTTCATTCCCGAAAGTTTATTACAAAAGGAAGCAGACCATGTTGAGGGTTTTGCTCCGGAATGTGCGTGGGTAACCCACGGCGGAAACGAACTTCTTGAGGAACGTCTTTGCGTAAGACCTACTTCGGAAACGCTTTTCTGCGAACATTTCAAGAATATAGTTCACTCACACAGAGACCTGCCCAAACTCTATAACCAGTGGGTTTCGGTAGTAAGATGGGAAAAGACCACCAGACCGTTTCTTCGTTCGAGAGAATTTTTATGGCAGGAGGGACACACCCTTCACGCTACACCCGAAGAGGCTATCGAAGAAACCGAAAGAATGCTCGGAATATACACAAAATTCTGTCAGGAATATCTTGCAATGCCTGTAATTCAGGGACAGAAAACAGACAGTGACAAGTTTGCGGGTGCGGAGCGTACATACTGCATTGAGGCACTTATGCACGACGGCAAGGCACTTCAGGCAGGCACAAGCCACTATTTCGGCGACGGCTTTGCCAAAGCGTTTGACATTCAGTTTTCAGACAAGAACAACAAATTACAGTACCCTCATCAGACATCATGGGGCGTTACAACAAGACTTATCGGTGCAATCATTATGACTCACGGCGATGACAACGGACTTGTTCTTCCGCCTGCCGTTGCGCCTATTCAGGCTATCATAGTACCTGTTGCACAGCACAAAGAGGGCGTACTTGAGGCGGCAAACGAGCTTTGCGACAGACTGAAGAAAGTATGCCGTGCTAAAATTGACAACAGCGAGAACTCTCCGGGATGGAAGTTTGCCGAGTACGAAATGAAGGGCGTTCCGGTAAGAATCGAAATAGGCCCGAGAGACATAGAAAACGGTCAATGCGTAATGGTTACACGCCATAACAGAGAAAAGACGATTGTTCCTCTTGACAAGGTTGAGAGCGTTATCCTCGAAAAACTCGAAGAAGTACGCAACGGAATCTATGAAAAGGCTCTTGAAAACAGAGAGCGTAAGACCTATGTTGCACACAATCTCGACGAAATCACGGCAGACCTTGAAAAGAACGGCGACGGCTTTATAAAGGCTATGTGGTGCGGCGACGAAGCGTGCGAAGAGAAGGTTAAGGAAATCACAGGCGTCGGCTCTCGTTGCATTCCGCTTGAGCAAGAACATCTCGATGACAAGTGCGTATGCTGCGGAAAACCGGCTAAGTGTATGGTTTACTGGGGCAAGGCATATTAAATAACAGCGCAAAACGAGTGTAATTGCGTTTTTGCTTATTCGCAGTACACCGGCTCCCTTTTCAAGGGAGCTGTCAGCGTAGCTGACTGAAGGATTTGCCTTGCTCTCTGAATAGTGTCTAAGAACACTGCTCAATGCACAGCGTAAATCCCTCCGGCTTTTGCGCAACTGCCGTTGCTTAAAACCCACCTCCCTTTTTAAGGGAGGCATAAATTACAAACAACCTGCTCCAAACGGAGCGGTCAAATAAAACATAACAATACAGGAGGCAAATTATGTCAGTATTAGTTACAGGAGGACTTGGTTACATCGGTTCTCACACCTGCGTTGAACTTATGAACGCAGGAATCGACGTTGTAGTTGTAGATAATCTTTACAACTGCAAAAAATCATCATACGACAGAATCAAGGCATTGGTAGGCAGAGATTTTCCGTTTTACGAGTGCGACATTCGTGATTTTGACGGACTTCAAAACGTTTTCAAGAATGAGGACATTGACAGCGTAATTCACTTTGCAGGACTCAAGGCAGTCGGTGAAAGCTGTGTAAAGCCTCTCGAATATTTCGACAACAACATTACGGGCACTCTCGTACTCCTCGACGCAATGCGTAAGAACGGCTGTAAGAAGATTGTTTTCTCATCATCTGCTACCGTTTACGGAATGAACAATATTTCTCCGCTTACCGAGGATATGCAGGTTGGCGGCGTTACAAATCCTTACGGCAGAACAAAACTCATCATTGAGCAAATGCTTCAGGACTTATACGCAAGCGATAACGAATGGAGCATCTGTCTGCTTCGTTACTTCAACCCAATCGGCGCACACAAAAGCGGCACAATGGGTGAAGACCCTAACGGTATTCCAAACAACCTTATGCCGTATATCACTCAGGTTGCTATCGGCAAGAGAGAGCAACTCGGCGTATTCGGCAACGACTACGACACACACGACGGCACAGGCGTAAGAGACTACATTCATGTAGTTGACCTTGCACTCGGTCATGTTAAGGCAGTAGAAAAGGTCAGAGCAGAAAAAGGACTCTTTATCTACAACCTGGGAACAGGTGTCGGTTACAGCGTTCTCGATGTTGTAAAAGCATTTGAAAAGGCAAGCGGTAAGAAAATCCCTTACACCATTATGCCGAGAAGAGCGGGCGACATCGCTACTTGTTACAGCGACCCGAGCAAGGCTGCAAGGGAGCTCGGCTGGAAAGCCGAAAGAGGAATCGAGGAAATGTGCGAGGACTCTTGGAGATGGCAGAGTCAAAACCCTGACGGCTATCCGGATTAATTTAAGACAGACGATAAAGCATAAAGCACTGTTCAGACTAATCGGACAGTGCTTTAACTTTACATTTTATTGTTGCAAATATAAATAATACGGCAAAAGAAAAAGCGGCTCGGAAACACTCCAAGCCGCCATTATATTTTTGCTGATTATTTATTAATCTGCTTTGAATACTTAGCAAGATATACGGTTCTCATAAGGAAGCACTCTGCCTTTGGAACATAATGTGCACGGTTGAATATATCGCAATCGATAACTGCCGCACAACCCTTATCCATAATAATATCAAGAGCCTGCATATCGCCCTCATTATTACCGGTTACCAAAGCACCGTTACCCTCAACAAGAACAGCGTTTCTGCCGCTGATAGACTTGCCGATTTCCTTAGCGCATTCATCTGTATCGCCGTCAATCCACGGACAATTTTTAACATCAAGACCGACGATTTGTGCAAAGTCATCAATCATAGGTGTCATATTATCGCCTGAAGCCGAAACAGCCACAACATCGGGAGTTGTAAGATGCTGAATCATAGAGCAATTGTCATTCTTATAAATTGCTCTGTGAATCTTCTCAGCCTTAGGAGCAATGCCGTTAATACCGAGACCTGTCTCCATATCAACATCAACGCTCTGTCCGCCCACGGTAAGAGTAAAGGTATTGCCGTTTCTTACAGACGAGCCGAGGTCGCAGATATGCTCAGGCATTTTGCCGGACTCGTGCTTTGCAAGGTAGAAGTTTCTTCTGTCCTCATCAGAGTATGTATCTGCCCATGAGTGGCGAAGATAGTTGTCCTTAAGCACCTTTTCGCAACACTTTTCAAGATTTTCCGCAAGTGCAAAAGCGTGGTCGTAATCGTCGCCCATAACAAGTGCGCCGTGGTGCATAAGATTAATTGCACGGCAACTCGGGTGCATCATAATGCACATCTCAACCTTCTTGCGAAGAGAATCGGTAGTTGACATAGCATAATCTGCACAAGGAACGGTATCGCCCAAAACATCTCTGTATTCCTTATAAACATTTGTAATATCCATACCGGTAATAGAAACGATTGTAGCCGCTCTCTGATGAGTATGGATAACAAAATTGACAGTAGGATGGTGACGGTAAGCTGCTGCGTGAACTCCCTTTTCGCTGGACGGTTTAATGTCGCCCTCGTGTGAGCAGTCCGCAATATTTACAACTACGATTTCGTCCTCGGTCAAATCCTCATATGATCTGCCCGATGGAGTAATAACAAACTGTGTATCGCTGATACGAGCCGAAACATTACCCCATGTGCGGGCAATGAGTCCGGATTCAACAAGCCTTTTTCCTGCTTTTACAACAAGTCTTTTAGCTTCTTCAATTTCGTAAGCCATAGTTTTCCCCTTTTAATTTTCCTAAATTAATATCTGATTTATAAGCGACAAACGGGCGGTTGTTGAGCCGCCCTTTCTATGCCGTTAATTAATAATCAATCTTCTCGCACTTTGAGAGTACCTTATCGAATCTCTTAATGCACTCGTCGATGTCTTCCTCGGTATAAGCGCTTGAGGTGTAGAGACGGGAGCCTGCAAGAGTAACAAGACCCTCTGCCATATAAGCGGCACCCATATACTGCATCTCTGTCTGGCGGATGCCTGTTTCTTTAAGAACCGACGGAATAGTCCAAGGCTTCTTCCAGTTAATTCTGAAGTGCATTGTAGCAACAGTATGAAGCTGGCAGATAGAACCAACATTGTAGCATACGAACGGAAGGTCGTACTTCTTAATGGACTCGTTAAGACCCTTAACAAGTCTGTCAGCCATCTGACCTGCAACCTGGCAAGCGTTTCTCTTCTCGATTTCGCAAATTACTGTATAACCTGCACAGCAAGAAATAGGTGTAGCCGCCATTGTGCCGCCGCACATAGCCTTATGAATCTTCTTGCCCTCAGCCTTATCAAGACCTGCGCCGAGATACTTCATAACTTCTCTGTGACCGCCGATTCCGCCTGCGCCCGGATAGCCGCCTGCGATAATCTTACCAAAGATAGTAATATCGGGATCGATGCCGTAGTAACCCTGTGCACCGGAAATACCGATACGGAAGCCTGTAACAACCTCGTCACAAACAAGCAGAGCACCATACTTACGGCAAAGAGCCTGAACGCCCTTAGGGAAGTCCTTATCTACCGGACGGGTTGCCGACTCGGGTCCGCACGGTTCGATGAATACTGCGGCTGTACCGCCACGGAATTTATTGATGATGAGTTTCTTCTCGAGATCCTTAAGGTCATTAGGGAAGAATTCCTGAGTGTGCTTAAATACGAACATAGGAACGCCGTGTGACTGAAGGTTAAGAGTACCCGGTACACGCATACCCCAAGCAAGCTGGTCTGACCAACCGTGGTAAGCACCGCCCATCTTAATAATATTCTTATGACCTGTTGCAAGACGAGCAACACGAACAGCACACATACAAGCCTCTGTACCTGAACCGAGCATACGGAACATTTCTACCGAGGGAACGCACTCGCTGATCTTCTTTGCAAGCTTATACTCATAAGGGTGGAACAAACCTGTTGAAGGACCGCAATCGTCAAGAAGTTCCTTAACCTTTTCCTTAACTACATCATCGTTAGAGCCAATGATTGTAGGACCGCCTGCCTGAAGGAAGTCGAAATATTCATTTCCGTCGATATCGTAAAGTTTATTGCCCTTAGCCTTTGTCATAACGATTGGGAAAGGATAATTGAACGCAAGATTGTGCTGAACGCCGCCCGGAATTACATTCTTAGCCTCTGTAATCATTTCCTTTGACTTGGCGCACTTCTTCTCGAAATACTCCTCCTCATACTCTTTAAGAGCAGCTCTGTTGATTGAATAAATTGGTTTTTTGATGAGTGCATCAAGCTCTGCCGTAAGAGCAGCAGCGTTAGGATACTCTGTAATAGCGAATCTTGTATCCATATATATTCCTCCTTAGATTTTATAGTGAGCGACGACTCACTTTATATTTAGTGAGCGAGTGCTCACACTATTTGCAATTTAAGTATATCACATTTTACCGATTTGTCAACTTGAAAACGTTAAAATTTTAGTTATTTTAGTTGCATTATAGGTAAAATAATGGTACTATACCATTAGTGAATTTATACTCACCGAAGGGGATTTTGGCTCATTTGCACAAACGAAAGCGTTATGCTTTGTGCAAGGCTACAAAAATCAAAAAATGATATGAATGAGAAACGATACAAGGAGGCTTTTGAGAGAGCCTCGGAAGAAAGAAAAGAGAAAATACTTGAAGTAGGGATTGAGGAATTCGCCTCAAAAGGATACGAAAACGCAAACATAAATGTTATTGCAAAAAATGCGGGCATAAGCATCGGTTTAATGTATAAATATTTTAACACAAAAGAAGACTTGTTCTTCACCTGCCTGCAAAGAGGAATGTCCATTCTCGATAAAACAATCGATGACATTCTTAAAAGCAATGATAAACTGCTTATCAAAGCGGAGCACCTTATCAGGGCAATCTGCCGCCTGAGCAGCAAAAACGAAAACTATATAAAACTTTACAATGAGATAACTTCTCAGCGTGATTCAGCAAAGGCTATCGAATTTGCGAGCGAAATCGAAGCAAATACGGCACGAAAGTACATTAAGTGCATAACAGATTCGCTCAAAAGCGGAGATGTCCGACAGGATTTGGACCCGAGACTTTTCGCATTCTTTCTTGATAACCTGCTGACCTCACTTCAGTTCAGCTACACCTGCGACTATTACAAAAGCAGATTTAAGCTTTACACGGGTGTCGATGTAGAAGAAATGGACGAGGACCAAATCGTTCGCCAACTTCTCAAATTCATAGAGTTGGCATTTACATTTGAAAAATAAAACAGATAGTTCTGTCTTTAGGAGGAAAATATGAGCAAATATGTAATTACCTATGATATCGGTACAACGGGCATTAAAACCTGTCTTATCGAAATCGACAAGGAAATGAAAATCCTTGCGTCCGCCACCGAAGGCTACGGTCTTTATGTCGATGAGGAAACCGGCGTAAAGGGCGGAAGCGAGCAAGATGCAGACGAATGGTGGAACGCTATGTGCGTAACAACCAAGGAAGTTTTCAAGAAATGCAAGAAAATTAAAAAAGAGCAGATTGAGGGTATCAGTTTCTGCTCCGCAATGCAGGGTCTTGTACTTGTTGATAAACAGGGCAAATGCATTCGCCGTCCAATGACATATATGGACCAGAGAGCAAGGGAAGAAATCAAAAAGGGTATTGCCCACGGTGTTCAGGTAGCCGGTGCGGAGGTTACAAAACTGCTTAAATATCTTAAGTACACGGGCGCCGTTTCTTCTTCCGTTAAGGACCCGATTTGGAAGTACAAATGGGTTGAGGCTCATGAGCCGGAGAACTTCAAGAGAATTTACAAGTGGCTTGATGTAAAAGAATATATGATTTTGCGTTGCAGCGGCGAATTTGTTATGACAAATGACTCGGCATTCGGCACACTTCTTTATGACACCCGCAAGGGACACGAAGGATGGTGCAAGCCGATTTGCGATATGGTAGGCGTTAATATCGAGCATATGCCTGTAATCAAAGCCAGCACGGAAAAGGTCGGCGAAGTTACCGCTCAGGCGGCTAAGGAGCTCGGCTTGGCAGAGGGTACTGCTGTTTACGGCGGCGGCGGAGACGCTTCTCTTATCGGCGTCGGTGCAGGTGCAACAGAAATCGGCGACACCCACATTTATTCGGGCACATCGGGCTGGGTAGGAACAGTTGTTCCCGAACAGCTTGTTGATGCAGGTGCAATGATGGCGGCAATCGTCGGCGCAAACCCCGAGACATATAACTATTTTGCCGAACTCGAAACCTCCAATAAATGTGTGGGCTGGGTAAAGGATCACCTTGCTCTTGACGAAATCGGCGTATTTCTTAAAAAGTACGGCCACAAAAAAGACGACCTCGAGGAAGAAAGTTTCAACCTTTACGATTATCTCGAGGAAGTTATCGAAAGAGCAAATCCCGGTTCAGACGGCGTTGTGTTTACACCGTGGCTTCACGGCAACCGTTGCCCGTTTGAGGACCCGAACGCCGCAGGTATGTTCTTTAACATTCACCTTGAAACAGGAAAAACGGAACTTATCAGAGCGGTTGTCGAGGGCGTCTGCTTCCATATGAGATGGATGCTTGAAAGACAAGAGCAAAAAGTAGCTAAATATAAAAAATCAAATGCAGTTCGTTTTTGCGGCGGCGGTGCGCTCGGTGCTGCAACCTGCCAGATTCTCTCAGACATTCTTCAGCGTGATGTTGAAGTTGTTGACTCACCGCAGAATATCGGTGCAGTAGGCGCAGCGGCTTGTATCGCAGTCGGCACAGGTATGATTCCGTCGATGACCGATGTTAAAAAACTCATCCCGGCTAAGATTACATATCATCCGAACAAAGCAAATAAAGCAGTCTACGACCGCAACTTTGAAGTTTTCAAGAATTTATATAAGTGCAATAAAAAGAATTTTGAAATTCTAAACGGCTGATATAAAACATAACATAAAATAAATCGGGCAACAGGGTCAAGCAAATGTTCAAGCCTTGTTGCCTTTGCTTTAGGTGATAATATGACATATAAAGAATATCTCTCTTCCCCGTATATGACAACTTGGGCAGGAAAGACTTACAGCAAAATTTCAAGAAAACTGATTACATTCCGTGATATAATCAATGATTATATCAACTGCGGAATTTCTCTGGAAAAATATGTTAAGTCAATCGACAGAAGCATATCCACCGGCAGTGAATCGACCAGATATATGGCACTTAAAGAAATATTTAAGGATGTTGACATAAAAAGCGGCGACAGATTTGTAGATGTGGGTTGCGGCAAAGGCAGAGTTCTTGCTTATGTTCATTCGGCGGCTAAGGACTGCGAAGTGACGGGAATCGAATTTAACACTCCTGTTGCAGACTATGCGAAAAAATGGGCTGACAAAAAGAAAAATGTCAATATAATTAACGGCAACGCATTTGATATTAATTGTAACGATTACGACATTTTTTATTTCAACCGTCCGTTTATGGAAGAAACCTTTGTGGAATTTGCAGAGAAGATGAACAAAGAACTGAAACACCCCGCAACGGTCATCTGCTACGCCGACAGTTATATGTCAAAACACCTCAAAGATTTACCTCATTGGGAAAGAGTAAAACGAGGCGTGCTTTATAAAAAAGGTATTTGGATTTATTCCTATTACCCTCAGCTTTATTCAATATTAAAATTCAATCCGACAAAGTAAAAATCCTGCAATTTAAAATTGCAGGATTTTTATGCTTATTATAATTTCGCTGTTTTGTACTTTTTTGCATACTTGGAATCATTAAATACAGTGTCAGAAAAAGCCTTGCGCAATCCAGTTTGATTGCTCATTTGAGCCGCATAAATTCCGGGGCCTCCGTTGGCCTCAATAAGAACCCAGCCTTTGTCTCCATATGCAAAATCCCAACCGACAAAAGTTTTTTCAGGATATACAGTAACAATACCTCGCACTACTTCTAACAATTTACCCCATTCGGGCAATTGGAATCCTTTTATCGCAACGTCGGTATCGGGATGCTTTAAGTAATAATTATTAATATTCTTCTTATATGCATCAGTAGTCAATTTTCCTGTATTAATATCTATCCCCGCAAACAATCCGCCTTGGCTTGCATTGTCTACATATGAATTTCCAAGTCCCATTCTCAAAAAGGCAGTAATCATAGTTAAATGATTATCCTTATAATATGTTATAAATCTGACAGTATTAACTGAATTTATAGAAAGGCAAGACATTTCTTTGGCCTGATTGATAAATTCTTCTATCAACATTCCACCTTGTGCAACACATTTAGAAAAAACATCATACGCTTTTGTTTGCCCGTCTGTTAAATCCACCACAAAAATACCCTTGCCGTTATTCTGTAAAGGAGGCTTTGCTATAAATTTTTTATGTTCTTGTACAAAAACAGAAAAGGCACCTAAATCTTGCAGTGAACTTACATATATAACATCTCTTTTGTAGTACTTTTTATATAAATTATATGTTTCTCTTTTATCTGCAAAATAATTATATGTTTCGGTATCAAAATAAATTTCGTTATAAATACGCATCATTTCATAACCGGAAACATAATTTAAGCAGTCCTTTTTCTTTTTATATTCAAAATTATAATTATAAAATTCCTTAAAACTGAATTCATATGCATATCGATAATAAACCATTTTAAGTTTTAAAATTAAAATCCCGAATTTTGATTTACCGCTTACTGTTTGTTTTATATTTGAGAAATAATCATTTATACCTGCAACGTTTTTTCCAAGAATAGTTTTAATCAATGCTTCACAAATAATCGGTTGCCTTGCAAACATATCGGTTCTTGCCTTTTCGGGCATTTTATTTTCCGGAAAACTTACTGCCATAATATCACCAAATTGATTATATAATATCTTTATTTATAAGTCAAATCCTATTATGTTATATTAATCATACGATACCGTTATACAAACTAAAAAAAGGGAGACGCTGATGCGTCTCCCTCCCTGTGTTACCTATGTAATGAATCAAACATCTTCTTCCGGTAATACAGTATTTGATGTAGTAACTACATCAGCTACTTCGAACTTCTGAAGTTCTGCAACTGGCTTTGTATATTTCATTCTATTTCACCTCCAAAAATTAGTTATATCATGTGTTTTAACACGTAATATATCAAGCGTTAGGATTTGCTCTGTAAGCAATATTAGCCCTGCCGTAACGAAGCATTTGGTCTACCAAGAGAGCCAATGTTTGGTCTCCCTTATATGCATTGCTTAATGCATATGACTCGGCATTAAATACCAATGTCTTACTGATTTGAGTACCGTCTGCACCTGTTGCATACGCATTAATAGGCACTGAGTACTGATGAGAAGCCATACCTTTATATGTAACAAAGTATGCGTTATTAGCAGTATTCTTTGCTGATGTAAGTTCGAATAAATCAGGATCTGCTTTATGATTTACAACTGTATCCACTCCGTCAATTACGAAATGGAAGTCAATATCATCTAAGTTTGCTGTCTTCGGAACTTCAACCTTGTACTTAACATATACAGCACCAGATAATTCGAGGGCTACTGTCTTCCAGTCTGCTATATCGTTTCCGGTAGGATTATCAATCTTATGTGTAATCTTTGTATATGTAGGTACATCAAGTGTGTGTATTGCTTTCTGCTCCTCTGTAAGATCAGAAATCAATGTGTTAGGCATATGATTATATGTCTGGTCTGCATCTCCGTAATAAAGTGTTTCTATAAGAAGTTTCTTCATATTAGCTGACGGATTCTTCTTCAACTGATTATAGAGATATGTCTTAATTGAATAATTAAGTGAATGACCCTTACATACAATGCCGTCCTTAACACCATACATTGTAATTGTTACTTCCTGGTCAAAATACTTAGGCGCAATTTGATCAAATGCATAAGACCTATTTGTACCGACTGCCTTATAATCCTTAAGTGTATAATGCTGTTCTTTTCCCTTTGCATAATCAATTACACAATAGGTTTCATCAAATTTAGCTGCTCTTGACTCTGCAAAGCCGGGTCTCAATACAACTGCTGCTGCAAGCTCAACACTTACTGTGTTTACTCTAAGCAAGCCTGTACCTTCTATCGTCTTGGTTTCTGTTTTACCACAAGTAGCACAATGTCTTGTTGCAGTACCGTCTTTATAATTCTTTGAAGAAACATATACGGCATCATTATTATACGTCCATGCACCCCATGAGTGAACATGAGAGGTTTCGGACTTAGTTGAGCCGCAGACTGTACATGTGTAGAGAGTTGAGCCATCGTCCTGCTTAACGCCTGCGTTCCACTTATGATCCTCTGCAGTAGCAACTGCGGTATAAGTAGCGTCAGCTTTTGCTGTCAAAGCAGGTTCTGTATCCCAAGCATAAGTATTATGCTGAGTATCGCTGATCTTCTCAGCCTTCGGAAGGTCAGGAACAGTTACTGTTGCGCCCTCTGTGTACTGAGCCTCAGAAATTACAGTGCCGTCTGCACGTACAAACTTAACGGTGTACTTAGTAGACTCGATGTTCTCGTTATTGTTCATAAAGTCTAATGCTGTGCTTCCGTCGTAATCAGTCTGAGTATAAGTCTTATATTCCTCTACCTTACCGCCGTTAGCGATTGTCTCTACATAATATGCAGAATCAACATCTTTAGAATCGGCAAGTGAGAAAGTTACTGCACCTGCGTTTACAATCTTAAAGCCGAATGTAGCGAGTACAGCTGTCTTTGTGAATGTGTTTTCGCCAACTGTCTTAGGTGCAGTAAGATTAACAGCGTCTGTGCCGTCCTGTACTGCGAAGTTAGCCCACATGGTGTTTTTATCGGCATCAATGTAGGAAATTTCGCCTACTGTGCTTGATGCTGTGTTATAAATAGCGTTTCCGCTCTGGTCGGTGATTGCTTCGTTAGGAGCAAATCCGTCTTTAGGCGAAGTGACATTTGTTGCTTCAACAAGAGCTTCATATCCATCGTCATTGACACCGACAGCAGCAGGAACAATATTATCGGAATACTTAATTCCTACCTGAGAAGCGGCAAGAGAAGAAGTATTCTCAAGCAATACGGATACTGTAAAGAAGTCGCCAACGCCATAAGTATGACCTGAGGAAGCTTCGGTAATAGTACCGGTTGCTTTATCGTAATCCAATTTAGCAGTATTCAGACCTGAATCACCAAAGCCTGAATAGTTTTCATCAACATAGGTTTGATGTGTAGCTGCTCCGGAAGCAAAATACGTACCAAACTGAAGTTGAACATTAGAACGGCTCGCACCTGCTGCGAAAACCGTCATAGGTAATGAACATACAACCATTAATACTGCCAAGAGGACTGCTATTGTTTTGCTAAATGATTTTTTCATTTAATAGTTTCCTCCGTATTTTATAAAGTCAGTTGAGTATAATTAACAGTCTTATTAAGGAAAGTCTTAAATATAGCAACATCAGATGAGTCAAAGGTGCCGTCGTGATTAAGATCAGGCTTAGCCTTTGAGAACAAGGCAACATCGGTTGTATTTATTCTGGTATCCTTATTAAAGTCTACCACGCAAACACCTATGTTGTCAAGTGTTATCTGATCATAATTTGCTTTATCCGAAGAGACTGTAAGAGTAACAGTTCTGTCAATCGTGGTTTTGCCACTGAATGTGACAGTATATTCGCCTGCGGTAACATCAGCGAATTTATAGGAACCGTCTGCTCCTGTGGTAGCCGTAGCAACTACTGTATCGCCGTTTTTAAGCGTTGCGGTAATTCCCGAAGCCGGTGCGGTTGATTCCTTACCGGTTAAATCGGTTGCAACGGACAAAACGCCGTTTACATCAAATTCGGTAACCACATAATATGGTGAAACATCGGCTGTCATAGGATAAGTCTTGTACTGAGTGGTAACGCTAGTATCAAGGACATAACACTCCTCATAGCCGTCTAAGAACGATGCTTCTATGAAGCAAAAGTCCGGGTCCTTTGAAAATGCGAACACATCTGCAAAATCGCAAGAGGAAGCGACTGTAACAGAAAGTGAGACCATTACAGTCCCATTTGAATCGATGTCGACACAATCGACAACAGATGGATCGCTACTTTCAGCAACTTGGAAAACAAGAATCTCTCCGTTTTCGACCTTTTGACCGCCTTTTTTCATCTTATCGCTGTTTTTGTCGGCATAAGTCGACTTAATGTAAAGCGATGAGATTTTTGAGGTGTCATAAGATGCTGTTAACTCAACTACAGAAACAGCCTTCATACCCGAAAGTACAACATCAACGGTGTAAGTGTTGTCGGCTTGAAGTCTGTTGCCGTCAACTGCCTTACCTGTCGTGTCATAAAAGTTACAGGACAACTCGGGTGTTTCTGTGCCGAGGGTTCCTGCCTCGGCATTTGCACTCATAGGAAGTGCAAACATAGAGATTATCAAAATTAAACAAACGAATGGGGTAGTTAAGAACCTTTTAATTATGTTTTTCATCGAAAAACCCCCAAAGTTCTTTTTATATCGGTTCCCCGCAGGGGTCCCACGAGGAACCGAGGAGACTAAATCGTAAAGATTCAGCAGAAAATTTAATTAGTAATTAATCTAAAAGATTATATATTATATATACTATATATAACCGATTAATATTACTTAAAGAGAAGCTTTGTAATTTACGCCTGTCTTAAGGAGTTGCTTGAACTGGTCAGCAGACAAGCCCTTAAGTCCCTTCTTAGCGGTGAATGCAGCATCAACAGCATCAATCTTACCGTTACCGTTATAATCAACAGCAACAACGCCGACATTTGCGCCTTCGGTTGCTCCTGTGAATGTAAGGGTTCTGGTAACAACATCGGTGCCCTTGAACTCAACCTTAGCGGTTGCGCCGACAGGAACCCTAGCTATGAATGTACCGTCAGCAGCAGTAGCAGTAACCTTAGAGCCGTTTACATATACATCAACGCCTGCAAGAGTTTTAGAACCGATTGTACCTGTTCCGTCAACTGCTTCATAAACTGTACCGGATACTGTGTACCAAATTGCATCGTCAGGAAGAGCAAGTGCATTCTCTGCGAGAACAAGCTCTTTCTTTGCAATGTAAGTATTCATATGGTTACCTGTCTTAGCCTCCTGAGCTGTCTTAACAGCCTTTGCAAGACAATAAACGAATTCGTTCCAGGTCTCATCCGAATACTTAACTTCACCGTTGTTAACAAGTTTACCGTTCTCTACAGCGCCCTTAGCGAGTGTAGGAGTAGCGGAGAATGTAACAGTAGCTGTTCTTGCTTTGTCATCGATAGCGGAAACAGTAATCTGGTTCTTAGCAAGACCTGTAAGATGCTTGATTTCTGCTTCAATCTTCTGACCCTCATAAGCACGGTTTGTTACGAATCCCTTATACTTAATGTACAAACGGTTAGCTTCTTTGATTTCCAATGAGGAAGCTGTTGTTGTGTAAGTGTTGTTGCCGTCTTTATCCTTTCCGGTTACGGTAGCAAGTTTTTCGCCCTTTCTTGCAATCTGTACCATCTTCTCATAAGCTGCTACATCTGCATAGTCTTCGCTGTTCTTGCCCTTACGGTCATTGATAATACCGTCAACAATCTTTTCTTGAAGAAGGCTTGTATCAACATTTTTCTTAGCGTTCTCTACATAGTATCTGAGGTTATCCTCAAGCTTTGCATAGTAGCCACGGAAATCTATCTTATTAGCCTTATCGTTTGGTTTTGTGATAGTCTCAATTTGTGCATAGGTGTATGCCCAATCACTTGATGACGGAACTCCTCTGCCGTTTTCTGCAACGTAGGTGTGAGGAGTCTTATTGTAGTAATTCTTTGTTACTACTGTTTCGATAGGATTGCCTTCTGAGTCAGTACCGGTGGTCTTTTCGTCATAGGTATCCTTTTCGTTAGTTACACCGTAGTAAGGATAATCATATGTTGTTGTATCCCATGCATACTTGTAAGCATAGTCGTTAGCATAATAATATGTATCGCCCTGCTTAACAACAGCAGCACCTACGGCATCCTTGCCGTTCTTTACATCACTATCTGTAAGCGCAACATTCGAGTAAACAGGAATTGTGCAAGCTTCGTCGATGTAGTAATAGCCGTTTGTACCCTTATGAGCACCTACAGCGTCGGGAACGTTTGTTGCAGGCTTGTAAGCCTTATCGCCTGAAGCAGAAGTTGTCTTCTCCTTCTTAGCTGCAATCATTGTCTTTGATACGAACGAATCAGCGTTCTGTTTTGTTACAGGAGTAGAAATACCTGCAAGAGCAGTCTTAAATGCTGACTGAAGCTGTGCATACGGGTCATCGTCGCCGTTCTTCTTATAGTCTGACTGCTGATAAGGAGCCATTTCGTTCTGATAGTTCTGATATGCCTTTGAAAGAGACTCTGCACCTGAAGTGTTAGCAATGGTCATATGAGTAACACCGAGGTAAGTTACGGTGCCGTCATTCGTATAACCGTAAAGGTCCATATCATAATCTCCGGCAGAAATAGAAGCGTTGTTCTGGTTGAACAACCATGTCGGAGCAATGCTTGAAGCAGTGATGTTTCCGTGGAAGTTAATGTTCTTCGTAGGAGTTGCGGCAGTTGCACAGCCCGAAGTAACAATTGTTGATTCAAACTGAGCGTTTTCATAAGAGCCGTCATCGTTCTGAGGCAATTCTTTTGCAAGACCGGATCTTACAGCATCATCATGGCTGAGAGCCACGTGAGTGTACATAGAAACAGGAGTCTTGAATGATTTAGGTTCACCCTTTTCATCCCAATCTGTTACATAACCCTTATCCTTAAAGATTGCATAAAGTTCTGACTTTGTATAACCCTTATGAGCATTAATGCCGTCAGCGATTTGTACAGCTTCACCGTAGTCTCTTGCCTGACCCTCTACCTGATAGTCATACTTCTCAAGGTTCAAGAAGTCGCCTGTCTTAGAGTCAACAACTACATTAGCATAGATATTGTCGTCGCCTTCATATTCATAACCTGCAAACATACCGTTTACAGCCTGAGCACCATACATACCGAGTTTATTAACCTGTGAAGGATCTGTGTTAGAAAGTACAATGTTGTTGTAGAATCTAACGGTTGCGTTAAGGTCCTCATTAGGTTCGCCGTTGGTATCCTTAGTAGAATATGTTGATTCATTTGTAGATGCGTCAAGTCCGTTAAACCAGCTTCCATCTGTCGAAAGAGTGAAGAAGGTCTGAGCTATCTGATCTGAATAAAGAAGTTTCTTCTTCTTATCGGAACTTGTACCTGCATATACATCATATTTTACGGTGATTGTTGCAGTAGCATCGCCGCCTGTCGGTGCGTTACCGGAAACACCGAGTTTAAGAGACTTCTCAGGAGCGATTACGGTATTCGCAGGAAGGTTATCAACAGCGACATTGAGGGTACCTGTTGAAGTAACGCTCTTAACGTCGATAAAGTATCTGTCATCCTGAACAATGTTACCATTTGCGTCCTTATAGAATCTGTTAAGACCTACTGCGTTATTCTTAATAGTAACATAAGTATCTGTAATCTTTGAAGCCGAAGATACACCTGATCTTGAAGCATCATTTACGGATACTGTAGCAGCGTTGAATTCATGCTCACCAAGTTGAGGAAGGAAGCCGTCAATGAGAGAGCCTACTGCCTGAACAAGGAACATCATACCCTGCCATGTGCCGTTTCCGACATTTGTCTTTGCAGTGCCTGTGAGTTCTGAGTCACCGCCGAGGAATGCGTAAAGGTTAGCAAAGAAGATACCGATTACGCCGTTTTGCTGGTTTTGTCCGTCCTTACTGTCGCCTGTCCACTTAGCAAGAATGTCAGTGCTTACAAGTTTATCGAACGGAGTGGTTGTACCCATATCCGAAGATGTAGGAAGAACCTTTGAATAATACTGTCCCGAAGCTCTTCTTGCGAAGATGCTGTTTACGAGTGAGCAAAGAACATCATCATAAACGAGAGTGTCAACGCTCTTGTTCATAAGAGGCTCAGCAGAGAAGCATGTAATTGACTGCCAAAGAATTGTGGAGATACCCTGGAGACCTGTGTCACTGTGTGTATCGCCGATGTTAAGAAGCGACTTAACGATTCTGTTATATACAAGTTCTTCGGAATCAAGTGTACCCATCTGTTTGCCGAGTGCATTAGCTGTTGTGATACCGTCAGCGTATGTTCCCTTAAAGAGAACGCTGAGTGTAGGCCAGAGTGAGTTAGCGATAGCGTCGATATTTTGCCAAAGAGAATTCTTCTTAGTAACTGCGCACTTACCGCTTCCGTCAGTAGCAACTACACCGAGAAGTGCAGCAACTGCCTTACCGTGAGTCTTAGTTGCGGTTGTGTTCCAAGAAGGCTCGTCAAACTCATCTGCGGATGCATAATAGCAAACTACAGAATTAAGAATGTCGAACAATGTAGTCTTGTCCGTTGCAGGATCAGACTTATAAACATCCCAAACGGCACCGTTTGCATCACGACAAGGAACAACAGAGTTCAAAAGATAGCCTACTGCGTCACGAGCCATCGGAAGAATAACATCCGTATAAAGATCGGCACTGCCGTCGCCGTTAACGTCTACGGTTGCCTTGAGGTCACCGGTAGATGATACGAGTTGGTCATAATCCTTTGCAGGAAGTACATTTGAGAGGTACTCTCTGAGAGCGAGGAAAGCAACGCCCTCAGCGTCCTTTGCTCTGTCCCAATCGTCTGTATGGATTGCTCTTGCGTCTGCGATTACTGTAATGCAGGAAATAGCAAGAGGAATCACAGCCTCTTCAAAGTTTGATTCTTTAAGGTGGTCTGAGCTCATCTTGTCTGTAATACTGTTATTATGATAGAAGCCGTTCAAAAGGTTTTCATCGGCTGCATTCATACCGTACTCAAAGAGTTTGCAAGCATTTGATACAAGAGTCTTAGCAATAAACTTAACATCGGACGAACCGTTTGTAAGAGTCATCTCAGGACGCTCAAGGCTTGCAGTAACATTATTGTTACCGTCGCCGAGACCGATGTGCTCGGAGTTCGGGAAGAAGTCCTTAACAGCAGCAGCGAGAAGGTCGTTGCCTGCATAAAGAATGTTCTTATATGTTCTGTTTGCATTGCCGAGATCGTTAAGATAGGTTTCGATGAAGTTTTCAAGGTTTGTTGCGCCGGTCTGCATAATATAAAGGTTAATAGGACCGGTCTGCATGCCGAATACCTTATCTGCGAGAGGGCTGTAACGAAGCTTACCGAAGAGGATGCTCTCCTTGCTGCCCGTTGTGGTATAATAACCGTTGTTCTCGTCTACATCTCTCCAGTTATACTTAGGATTGTCTACTACATTTCTGTCGTAGTCGAATGTAGCCTTAACCTTCTCATACATCTCGGAAGCAGTTGAGCAACCGTATTCCTTATACTTAGCCTCACAGAATGCGTTGAACTTTTCGGGAGTGTAGTTACCTTCCCATGATTTTTTGTCAACCATATTCTTTTCAACGAGCCAATAATAATATACATTATCAAAGTTTCCGCCGTGACCCTCGTACCAATCCATATCGTTATTAACACGCATGGTTGCAAGAGTCGGCTTAAGAGTTGACTTCCAAGCAAGTTTTAATGCCTGATCAAGAAGTTCGTATATTGTGCTGTTATTGCTGATTTGAAGTTTTTCGTCACCGTATCTGAATATGTAAATCCAGCCTTCGCCCTGGTCATACTTGAGGTTCGGGTCATAACCGAGTGCCTTGGATGCCTGTGCGATAGTTTCTTCTGTTTCGCTCTTACCGTTTTTATCGAGCCAAGCTTTGATTCTCTTATAACGGGATTCGGACGAATCGGTTACTGCAAGAGTACCGTCCTCCTGTTTTTCAAGAGCGTAAGTCATATTAACGGAAATCTTATTTACGAACTCATTTGAAAGCTTATCGAAAAGCTGAACATCGTAGTTCCAAGTCTTTGCCGTTACGGAAGCGTCGTCCTTATATTTGGGATTACCGAGACTCTTCTCGAATGACTTAATTTCGTCTTCTGTAAACCAGTTTGTGTTATCAAAAATAACTTTAGCAACAAGGTTATAAACAAGATTTGACTGATAGCCGCTCCACATACCGAGGAGGTTACCGACAAGTCCGTATACATCTACGGCACTGTTTACGATACCGAGATTAAGGCTACCCTTAAGGAAGTTACCGATAACATTCTTGTTTGAATGTCCGCTTGCTGTAAGGTCGTTAGTGTTATAATAGATTGTTTTTGCCAAAGCCATTACAATGTCTTTTGCGTCCATTTCGGAACGGAAAGATCTGTTACACTTAGAGATAACGCCGTCACCCTTATTGGTTGACTTAAGCTTTTCTGATGATAACGGGCTGAGGTCGATATTTGCGACATCGCCGCCAACAAGGCCTTTATAACTGTTAAGCAGGTTATTAATCTGAGTACACAAGTCAAGCAAACCGTCCACGCTGTCGATATAGCCGTTAAGCTGAATCTTTACAACAACGTAGTCCATATTTACACTGAGAGGTGCTATATTAGCCTTTTGGAGAACATCATCAACATAGTCTAAAAGTGCTTCACAAGTCTGATTGTCCGTAGTTTCTGCCCAAGCCATAAAGTTAGCGGCAAGGTTAGAATCGTGTCCGTCATCTGTTGACTTAGCGAAAACAGTGAGAACACCTGTAAATGATGAAGCGATCATCATTACAGAAAGAACAATTGCAATCACTTTGCGTGCAAAAGTTTTAGATTTTTTCACTTTCTTAAATTTCCTCCATAAATGATTACGATAGTAGTCCGCCGATCATCCGTCTGTCGCCTTCTCTGACCAAGCCGTAATTCTTCGCGACAGAAAGAGGGGTATATCGCCCGACAGGATAATATTCGTTACAACGGAATACTTCACGCACTATCATTTAATCATATTATGAATAAATTGTCAAGATTTTATATTAAATATTAACAATATATAAATCAATATATACATTATATGTATGCCTTTTATACAAAATGTCTCAGAATGCAAAAATGTTTCCCGAATTTTAATTAAATGTGAATATTTTTTTAACAAAACCTGTTGATTTTTTTAACGATTTGGTGTATCATTTAATCAAAGTTAACAATTTGTTCAAAAACTTTTTACAAATAAGTAAATAAATTTCATACATTTTGCAGAATTTTGTATAAATTTTTTCGTACATTTTTTAATCAAAATATGGGCATTTTAAGGCCAAATTTTATGTTCAACCACTACATTTTGAATACTGAAAAATGCCATTCGCATATATAATGTAATTTATTATCGTTAAATATATTAAAAAGTTATTGACATTATTAACTAATTTTGATATAAATAATTTGTACTTTGTTCTTTTGTGGGACAAATGCGCCCAAAAATTAAATATGTTCTTAGGCGTAAATTCTTATCCCGCAACCAGACAGAGTTTCGGCTCTGTTAATCATTAAAGAAAAGGAGAGATGATTATGAAAAGAACGAGCAAAAAATTACTCAGCTTCATTTTAGCTGTAGTAATGGTTGTTACCTCTTGCTCGGTAGGCTTTACAGCTTTCGCTGCCGACGGAAGCAGTCAGTCAACCGGCTACTGGAACAACACAACCGACGCACAAGATGCGTACAAATCAATTCAGAGTCTCATTGACCAACTTGTTCCGACAATTCTCGGAATCGAAGTTGAAAGTGAAGGCTCGAAAAAAACTGTCGGCGAGCTTCTCGGTATGTCCGAGGACGATGTCAAAAACGCCGACCTCAAGACAGTAGTTGCAAAGGCAAGCCCTAAGCTAATGTCGCTTCTTTCGAAATCCGAGGTTACGGATGAAACCGTAAAGAATTTCATTCTTAACCACTCAGACAAGACCGGCATTTCAGGCTCGCAGTGGAATGACAAGTACATCAGATACTTCTCATACCTCAACGGCAACGGCCCACAGGACATGAGTTTCTACGATCTCTATAATTTCTGTGAAAACAATAAGAACAGCAGTGATGCAGAACTTGCAAATTATTGCAAGGAAACTCTCAATACACTTAATGCTCTTATTGCGGTATGTGCATCGGCAGAAAGAGACTATGATTCGACTTCAGCTTCCGAAGCAAACGCATACCGTTTACTCATCGGTGCCGCTAAGGGTTCGGGTAAGAAAAAGACCTACCCTGTCAGAGCAGCAATCCAAAAAGGTGCAACGGTTGAGGAAATCGGTAACATCAAGGTTGTAGTTAAAACGGACAACAACGGAAATATTACATCCATAACAGCTAACGACAAGACCGGTACTCCTATCAAAGATTTGAAAGACAAGGCTTTCACCGACGGTGTCACCTCGGCAAACAAATTCTTTGAATCAATCGGCGACAGCACAAGAGTTTCGGACCCTGCGGACGCTTTACTTTACTACTACACGAATTTCTTGGGCTTTATTTATAACTCAAACGACTCGGGTAATCTTTCACTTGCGCTTTCATTCGGTAATGCGCTTATCTATCTTAAGCAAGCAGAAGCAGGCGGCAAGCCGATTACCACAAAGATGCTCGGCGGAGATGTTGAGGACATCACTCTTGCAAATTACGACACCGTTCTCGGCAAGAGACTTGCAACATTTGCTCCGGACGATGCAGACAGAGAAAGCAAAAAAGCATATTACTATGCAAAGATGATTTACACCTGCCTCTTTGATGCAGCAGGTACGGTTGACCTTTCACTCGACGGCAACCAGATGAACTGGGATGACTTCGGTTCTTCATCATTTGAAGCAGTTAATGTGGCAAACCTTGCACTTTCTTCCGAATACGGTTCGGTTGAGGCTGCACAAAAGGCCGTAGACGAAATCAAATTCACCGATGCAGACCTCAAGGAACTCGGCGAAAATGCCAGGGACGGTCAGTTTGAACTTCTTTACGCCTACATTAACAGCGGTTCCTGTACTCTTAACAGTTACAAGATTCAGTATTTGAACTGGCTGTATGATTCAGAAAAACAACACAACGAATTCTCACTTCTCAACAACGCACTCTGTGCAGGCGTTGAGACAGCTTGGAATTATGTTCCGCTGTTCAGCTCAAACCTTCAGGCTCAGACAGCCGCAAGAAACGGCGGCACACCGGGCAGTCTCCTCAAAACATACAACGAGACCTGCTCAGGTTTACTTACCTCAAAGGTTATCAATTCCGGTAACGCAATCCTCAGTGCAAACTATGCATCAAGACCTATCTTTGACTACAACGAAGTAATCAAGTACGAAACAGCCATCAAACCGGCAGTTTCGCAGGCAACTTACGATTATTCAAAGTATCCGATTCCGGAGAAGTATGTTATTAATGCAGTAAACACAAAGATTAATGACCTCCTCAAAACCTACTTGATGCCGGACGCAAATAATCAGGCGGCTTTAGGAAACACGGTATCCAAGATTCTCGACGAACTTCTTGAAACCGAGGGCGTTAAACTTTATACCGAAGACGGCAAGGGCGTTCTCAATGACCTTTGGCTCCAGCTTTATGAAGCTCCGGTTGAGACAATCTTCAATCTCATTCCCGTTCTTACGGTTGTTCTTGACGAGGTTGCACTCCCGATTCTTCTTTCCGGCAAAGGGGATGCAAAATACAGTGCATTCGACTTCCTGCCCAAGAACCTCGGCTGGTTCCTCTATGACAACAATAAGATTATTAACAGCAACGATAATCTTAAGATCGGTATGACAACGTTCAGCTTCGACCTTAACACAATTCTTCCTGCTGTTTTGACATTACTTGACAAAAACGGCGGATACGACGAAGCTCACAAGATTGTTCCTACATACGGCGAATGGGCAAGTGACAACAATATCGAACTCAAAACAGATGAGAAAACTCAAAAACCTGTTGCTTCGGAATTTGATTCATCTGTTCTTATGTTAACAGGCGTTTATGCAGCAGATAAGTGGCTCACCGAGCTTAATCTTTCAGATGTACTTGACAACATCGACAAGAATTCTGCCGCTGACAAGAAACTTGATCCTAACCTCAAAGCAGGTATCAAGGAATTAATCTTCAGCATTATTCCTCTTGCTCTCGACGCAACTAACGAAACCATCGAAAAGACAAAGGATATTTACAAGTATTCTAAGCCCGGCGATAATGTAAATGCAGACAGTGCAATAATTCAAAGAGGTCTTAACAACATCAGCGTTTCACTTCCTTACCTCTTCGATTCACTCGGCAAGAAGATTTTGGCTAAGGCCGGCGCTTCCTCCGACTGGACCGCTCTTTATGACGGCAAGCTCAACTATACTGATGTAGAGAAAACCTTCAAAGACGGCAAGGTAACGCAGGTAGTTAACAACGGCGTTCAGGAACTCAAGAGTTATGCCGTAAACAAGAACCCGGCAGGCGTTCTTACTTGTCTTATCGACACAGTAATCGGCAACTGGCTCAACGGTTCGCTTGACCTTGTAAACGACATTCTCACAACAGATAACGATATTACAAACAATCTTTCACTCGTAACAGGATTGCTTAACGCACTCGGCGGTTTCGGTGAAAAGAGTATTCTTACCGATGTGCTCAACGGCTTCTTCGATTTAACAAGAGAAGATGACGCTTCGTTCACACTCGAAAAGAATACAAAGACCGGCTTTGTCGGATTAACAACAAAAAGTGCATTGTTCCTTATTTCCAACATCAGCTATAAGGACGGCGACACATACAAGGGACTCGTTCCTCTTATCCAAGGATTAATCGTAGGCGGAAACAACGCAAGCACAACTTCAAATCAGGGTGCTTCGGCAGCAGACAACTCAATCTCGCTTCAGTCCGCAGTGGCTTCGTCAAGAGCCGCTAAGGCATCAGGCCAGACAGTTAAAGCAGCCGATGAGCTCGTAGAAAAGCTTGACGAAGTTCTTAATTCTCTCCTTGAAAATACTAAACTCAACGGATTCACTATTGATTCTAACAGCGGTGTTCTTGCAGGTGCTCTTTCGGCAGTATCAAAATACATTGGCAAGGACAACACTAACAAACTTATCAGTTTGCTCGACGAATACCTCAAGGTATACGAAACCGAGCCGCAGAGCGGTAAGGTAAACAAAGAGGTTTACTCAAACAGCAATCTCAATAACATCGTTAAAAAGACATATACGCTTCTTGAAAATATCGTTGACTATGTATTCTACGATATGGACAAAGCGCCTTTGGCTAATAAGGATGAAAACAGAGTAATTGCAGGCGCAATCACAGGTATTATCTCACCCGACTCCGTAGCGCTTCGTATGGACAGCGGCTACAAGAAGGCTGCAAACGACCTCAAGGGTAAGAAGTCCTGGTCAGAAGTAGGCAATGTAAACTTCGGCGTAAGCACAGGCAACAAAGACCAGTTCTACTCGGCACTCGGTCAATCAATGAGCGGTATCGCCGCAATCCTTTCTGCCGTACTTACTTATTCGTACGCAGATTCAAACAAGAGCGGTAACTACTACTCGGAACTCTTCTACCCTGTACTTTCGACAATCGCCGACAAGACAGGCGCATCGGGAGTTTTAACTCCGGCACAGTTTGCTAACATGACTCCTGCCGAGCAGCTCATCAAGGGCATCGGTGCTCCGCTTGCAAACATTTTCGAGCAGTTCTATGACGCTCCGGCAACATTCCTGCTTAATGTAGTTGCTTCACTCGGCGACCTTCTTAACGACAGCGAAATTAAGAACATCGTCAACGGCGCTATCAATCCGGTAAACAACCTCCTCAACGGTTTGTTCACGGTAATCTCCGATACTCTCAGTGCTCCGTCACTTGCAAAGTATCTCAAGAGCAAGATTACATTCTATCCCGTTAAGGTTGATATGCCTGAAAAGGATATATTCATCAACCTCATCGGTTCAATCAAAGTTGGCAACAAAACACTCGGCTCAATGCTCAACCTTAAGTCAATCGACTGGAAGGCTCTTTCAAATGCCAAGTCGGCAGGCGAGGTACTCGTACTTGTTTATAACTACCTTGCAAAAACAGTTCTTCAGTCCGAGACAGTAATGGGCGCAGTAAACGGTCTTGCTCCGGAAATCGGCGCAATCCTTTCAAAGCTGGATGCAGACCAACTCTTCACGGTACTTAAAAATGTACTCAGCATTTCAAGTCCTACCGAAGTTTACTGGACATTCAAGCAGTACGCAGGTAAGATTACAAACACATTCGTTTATCCTAAGAACATCACCTCTTCCGAGGCACAAAAGGCTGTTAAGAGCTTAGATGAAATCGTAAAGAATATCTTCCCGCTTCTTAACTCACTCGGTGTTACAAACATCAAGTCGCTTGATGCTCTTGTAAACGACAACCTTTACACAAACAAACTCCTTACTTCTATGGCAACAGGCATCTACGGTGCTATCGAGAAAGTAGGTAAGGAAAACGGTATTGAGGACATAACAGGCAATCCCTTCTCAACAAGCGCTGTTGCTTCACTCCTCACAGACAGTTCATACGGTGAGACATTCTCCTCGGCAGCAAGCACAATCAGAAATGCAGGCAGCTGGAGCAATGTTAAGAATGTAAACTGGGGCTTCAAGGACGGCTCAAGCAGTGCTCAAAAGGGCTTCATCAACGGCTTGGCAGCAGTTCTTCGTCCTGTAAACGACCTTCTCACAGTATTCCTTGCAGACGGCAAGGCACTCGGTGACAGCATTGACATTGATGCAATCATTAAGGAACTCAATGTAAACACTTCATTCGACATCGCAGGCGATTCAAACGCAGGCTGCACCGTATATCTCAAGATAGCAAACGGCGTTCTCACAGCAACAATCGACAGCAAGATGAGTGACGAAGACTCAACTCTCACAGTTGACCTCAACGCAATCATCAACAACTGGAAACTCGGCGCATTCGGCACTAACGGATACGAGAGTGCAATCGTTCCTCTTCTTGAGGCATTTATGTGCAAGGGCGTTAAGACCTATTCACAGTACATCGCAGACTATAAGAAAGCTAAGGACAATCTCCTTATCGACATTCTTACTCCTCTGTTCGGATTTGTTGACGAAGTGGTTGCAACTCCTGCGGATACACTCACAGCAGTTCTTCCGAATGTTGCTTACTTCATCGACAGCAACGGACTTGCTCAGGTTGTTAACAACCTCCTCGCTCCTATCACCTCTCAGGACGGTCTCGTAGGCGCACTCAGCAAGTCGGGCTATGACATTGACGACATCGTTACCTCCATCGTAGGTAAGCCGCTCGGCAGAGTAATCACCGACGCACTCGGAATCAATGTTAATCTCACAATGAACATTGCAGACCTCAACTCCTGCAACATTCAAGACATCGTTGTACCGCTCGTAAGAAAACTTCTTGCAGACAACGGTCTCAACCTCAAGATTTCTGATATTTCATTCGCTTCTCTTGCTTCTCTCGGCACAATCACTACTGTAAAGAGTGCCGCTAAGAACGCAGACGGCAGATATGAAACAAGAAGAGTAGTTGCCGACCAAGGCAAGGTACTTGTATCTGTTCTCAGATACGTGGCAGATGTTCTCATCAAGAACGCTACCGCAATCAACAACCTTCTCGGCAACATCGATGCTATTAAGAAGAATAAGACACTCAAGGACATTCTTGCTTGCGTATTTAACTCAATCAAGGCTGCTACTCCGGACGACATCGTAAGAGCATTGTTCTACTTCCTTGCTCAGACCGGTACACTCGGAGTTCCGGAGGATTCATTCTTCGATTACAGCAACTTCAAGACCATAGCAAGCACATTTACCTTTGGTAATATGGATGAGGATTTCTGCAGAAAGCTCGCTCCTATGCTTGACGGTCTTATCGGCGGCTTGCTTCCCGACGGTCTCGGCGGTTTGGTAAGCGGCGCAATCTACAAGGACGACATCATTTCTTCTATCGCAACCGGTCTCTACGGTGCGGTTGAGGGCGTAAAGGTCGGTAAAATCGGCTCACTTACAAGCCTTCTCGAAAAAACAGGCATTGACTTTACAACAAAGAATGTTGCAGCACTTCTTACAGATAAGACTTACGGCAAGACCTTTGAGGCAGCCGCAAGAACAATCAAGAGCGCAGGCAGCTGGAAGAGCGTAAACAAGTCAAGCCTCAGCTGGGGCGTAACAGACAGAGAGTCATTCCTCAATGCTCTCGCTGCTGTACTTCGTCCTCTCTACGGCGTACTTGATGTAATCCTTAATAACTCAAGACTTAACCTCTTTAATGTAGTCAGCGTTCAGGGCTCTGACGGATACACTTCATTCATCGTTCCTCTTCTTGAAGCATTCGGTTGCTACAACATCAAGACACAGTACGATTACAGAATGGATATTTCCAAGAACTATGACGCACTTCTTCTTGACATCCTCAATCCTATTTTGGATAAGGTAGAAGACCTGCTCAACGCTCCTGTTGAGATGCTCGCAGACATCCTTCCGAACCTCTCATTGTTCTTTGCAAATGACGGTTTGCTTCAGATTCTCGACAATCTCCTCACTCCTGTATCCGCACTCCTTGATGCAGTTAAGCCTATCATTAATGTAAACTCACTCCTCAAGGTTCTCGGCGTAAACCTCAACTCTCTCCTTTCAAAGATTGGCGTTAAGACCAATGTAACCGTTAATGTTTACGACCTTAAAGCAACACTTCTTCCGCTCATCGGTGCAGACAACGTTGTATCGCTTCTCAACGGTATACTCGGTACTGTTAAGATCGGCGGCAAGTCTCTCGGAATCGAACTTCCGAACATTGACTGGTTACAACTTGCAAGCCACGGCGAAGTTGAAAAGATTCCGTCACAGGCAGCAACCTTCGGCGAAAGAATCGTTGTTAAGGCTGACCAGGATGAAACATTAATCGCAGTTCTCAGATTCCTCATCAACACAATCAACTACAAGGGCAACTACGACGCAATCGTATCTCTCGTAGGCGGACTCCTCGGCGGAGCAAGTGACTCCATCTCGGGTGTGGTTAGTCAGGTTCTCGGAATGCTTCAGGGCGATGCTGATACAGTTATCGAAAGCCTTGTTGAGCTTCTTCAATCTCTTGCAGGCTAAGATTTAATCAACAAAGCCAAATAATTAAAACGAAATCCTACCAAATGAAAATTTGGTAGGATTTTTCTTATACCCAAAAAGCAATATAAAGCAATACATTATATATAATAAAAAAATAATATTTACTTATTATTTACTATTGTATAATGTGCCGATTTTTTGTATAATATTGTTATCTATATACTTTATACTCGGTGGTGAAATAATGCTCGGAAAATATGTGAGAGTCAGGATAGTTAACCCTATCGGCTCAACAGATGAAGCGGGCTACACCTATCCTTTGAATTTCGGCGAAGTATATAACGAAGAGAACCGATTTGCCTTTGTTATGGGCATACATCATCCTGTTAAAAATTTTGACGGCAGAGTTATCGCCGTTTTAAGCGACAGGAAAAATAACCGTTATATATGGGTTGTTGCACCGAAAAGTACCCGCTTCATAATTAACGATATTAAGGAATACATCAATGTGGAAAAAGACTTTCCCACATACAGACTTGACTGTCTCTACGAAAACAGCTGCGGCGCTGTCGTGTTCAGAGACATTAAGGGCGAAGTCAGATACCTCCTTATAAAAAACAAACGCTCGGCGCACTGGGGCTTTCCAAAAGGTCATATCGAACTGGGAGAGACGAAAGAAGAAACCGCATACCGTGAAGTGCTCGAGGAGACGGGACTGCATATTAACATTATCCCGGGATTCAGCTGTGTGTCACGGTATAAAATAAGAGAAAAGGTGGACAAGATGGTTACCATCTTTACCGGCACAACATCCGACACCTCAACAGTCATTCAAAAAGAAGAAATTGAGGACTACATATGGCTGACCTACGAAAAAGCTATGAATCTCTTGAAATTTGAAAACGATAAGAATATTCTGGAGAGTGCATATAAATTCTTGGACAGTAATAATATAATATAATATTATATATACCATATATATACCATTTATATGATAGGAGATTTTTTATGGAAGAAGTATGCAGAACCCTGCAAGAGTTCCTGAGTGCTCACGGAATTCCCGACTGGCTGGTCGTTTTCATCATATCGTTACTGCCGGTACTTGAATGCCGACTCGGTATGTTTACGGCAATCAGCCTGCTTAAAATGAATCCTTTTGTGGGATTTATAATCAGCTTTTTCGGCAACATTCTGCCGATACCGTTCATTCTTTTGCTCATAAACAAAATATTTGAATGGCTCAAAAAGATACCCGGAATAAAAAAACCGATAATATGGCTCGAAGAAAAAACGCTCAAAAAGCGTGATAAGATAGACAAATACGGCATTTGGGGACTGCTGATTTTCGTTGCGATACCATTGCCCGGAACAGGTGCGTGGACAGGCTCACTGCTTGCTTCTCTGCTCAATCTCGACAGAAAAAAGAGTTTTGGCGTAATATCAATCGGTGTTTTCATCGCAGGACTCATCATCTCCGTTGCTTCAGCCGTGTTTAATGTGGCTATGTACTGATGAATAAGGAACAAAAAATTTTACTGCAATGCCTTAACGGTTTTTATAACAAAAAGGACTGCAATATCGACTGCGACTTTGACGCTGACGCTCTGTATGCCGAAGCTCGCAGCCATAATCTCTCGGCAATTACTTACAGTATGCTGAGAAACAATACCGTACTGAAGAATAACGCACACGCATGCAAAGCATTTGAAAACGATTTTTACGACTGCATTGTGCGCTACGATAAGCAAAAGGCGGTAATAAACGAAATCGACTCCCTGCTGAGCGAAAACGGCATAAAGCATATTTTTTTTAAGGGGAGCGAAATCAGAGAATATTATCCCGTGCCCGAATTCAGAGTTATGGGAGACATAGACCTTCTCATAAAAAAAGAGGACAGACAGATAGTTCGCTCTCTGCTTTGCAACGCAGGATATGAGGCGAAAAATACAAACGGTGCCGTCTATGATTATGTTAAAAACGGCGTACTCATTGAGATGCACACAAAGCTCATCAACGGCAAAGTCGGCAGCAAAAGTGCAGAGGGCTATTTTTCCGATGCAATCGACCATGCAGAGTTCGACGGCTATGCAGGTCGTTTTGAGGCGAATTACTACTGTGCGTACCTAATAACGCATATCGCCCACCATTTTTGGTTCTACGGTGCAGGAATAAAAATGATACTCGACCTTGCCGTGGTAATCAAACGCTTTAGGATAAACACCGATGAAGTAATCAAAATTCTGTCTGAGTTCGGCTTGGACGAATTTGGCAAAAATATTTTCACCGTCTGCTTCAAATGGTTCGGCACAGGTAAAAATTATAACTGCGACACCGACAAAACAGAAAAATTTTTGCTCGACAACGGAGCGTTCGGAAACATAAATCGAGACCCATCGGTTATAGTGCGCAGAAAAGCCCTCGAGGAAGGAAAGAAAAACGCATTCGCCGCACGGCTGTCGCTCGCCTTTCCCCCTTACAGCAAGATGAAAGAACTTCCGTACATAAAATTTATGGAGGGGCGGCCGTATCTTCTGCCTCTCGGGTGGATATACAGAATAATATATAACCTAAAAAACAGAAAAGAATATACTAAAAGCGCAAACAAAAATCTCTCCGACAGAGAAACTCTTAAATGCGCACAGGATGAAATAAATTATTTTGAGGAGATAGGATTAATATGATTTTTCTCATTTTAGTCATTACGATAATTGTAATAGCGCTGGTGCTGTTCGTCACCTGGTTTTTGTCTACAAAGGCAGACGGAAACTGTCCGCTGTGTGCAATGAAAGCGTTTCCGCCGTCAAAAATGACAATCGATTCGTCAAAGGATAAGGACTATGTCGGCGGCGAAAAGCTCCCGATTATGGGTTGGTCAAGCTGGAACACATTCCGCAACCATATAGATGAGGACTTGATTTTAGACACAGCTAAGGCTATGGTTGACACGGGACTTGCAGGGGCAGGCTACAAGTACATTAATATCGACGACTGCTGGCACAGTTCCATGAGAGACGAAAACGGTATGCTCAGAGGCGATATGGAAAGTTTTCCGAGCGGAATCAGAGCACTGTGCAACGATGTAAACACCCTGGGCTTAAAACTCGGAATTTACTCCTCAAACGGTACGCTCACCTGCGAAGATTTGCCTGCATCGCTCGGCAACGAGGAATTGGACGCAAAAACCTTTGCATCATGGGGCATAGAATTTTTCAAATACGACTACTGCCACAACGAAAAAATCAGCGGAAAAACTCCGATTATCGAGTACATTTCCATCAGCAGCAAGGGCGAAAGAGAGTCACTCAGGCTCACGCCCGACAAGGCAAAGTTCACAGGCAGAACAAAGACAGTCAAGGTAAAAGATTTGCCCACAGGAAAAGGTATTGCCTTTTTGAATCACGGCGCAGGCAAGGCATCATATGTGGTTAATCTCGCTCAAGACGGCGAATATGTATTTACCGTTCATTATAAAAAAATGGCGTCAAAGAAAAAGCCGTATATGCAACTTGATGTAAACGGCAAAATTTACGAAATCTTCTTTCCGCCGTCAGTCGCATTTACTCCGGACGCAAGAGTTCAACTGACGGTTAAAATGAACGCAGGCGAAAACAACATTACTCTTCAAAATCCGGTTGTCACCCGTGCGGACTCTGCATACATTCAATACAGAAGAATGGGCAAGGCTCTCGAAAACGCAACGGCGTCATGGGCTATGTTTGAAAACACGGAGGAAAAGCCGATTACGTATTCTATCTGCGAATGGGGCACAAATCATCCGTGGAAATGGGGAGCAAAGGCAGGCAATATGTGGCGCACCACCCACGATATTATGGCAAAATGGTGGAGCATTGTTCATATTTACAAGCGCACGCTGCCGCTTTATGAATACGCTTCTCCGTCTCACATTAACGATCCCGATATGCTCGAAGTAGGAAACGGAAAACTTACTCCCGAGGAAAACAAATCGCACTTCACCCTTTGGTGCATGATGGCGGCTCCGCTCGTGCTCGGAAACGATATTCGCACTCTCTTAAATGAAGATAAAAAATCTCAGATTATTTTGAGCATTCTTAAAAATAAAGAACTTATCGCAATCGACCAAGACCCGCTCGTTAAGCCGGCAAAGAAAATCGGCAGACAGGGCAGCGTTGATATTATCGCAAGACCCCTTTCGGGCGGCGACGTTGCAATCTGTTTCTTTAATAAGAGCAATAAGAACAAAGAAATTGATTACGAATTAAACGACCTCAAAGAGGACGCATACCTCAATATGAGTCGTACGAACAGCGCAGAAGTTCACGACCTTTGGACAGATGAAATCTTCCACAGAGACACGATTAAAGCCTCGATAAAGCCGCACGGCGTAAAGGTTTACAGAATATCATTAAATTCGTATGAGATTTAACAAAAAAACAGACGAACAAAGCGGTCGAACAGAGTTCGTCCCTGCAAATAAAAATTATTACAGTGCTAAAAAACAACTCCTTTTGGCTTATCTAAAGTCAAAAGGAGTTTAATTTATCCGTACAATATTAATATGTTTTAATCATCTCAAAATCCATTGATTTAAGTGTGGCGAGCAAGTCGGCATTATTTTTAATCGGTTTCTCGGTGATTATACCTCCTCGTGCAAGTTGAGACGGGACATGAAAATCAGAACCGGAGACCATAAGTTTATCATTCTCCCTTGCCCATTGCTCCGCTTTTTCGTTGGATTTTTTTGGCGTTTTGCCGTTATAAATCTCAACACCGTCTATGTAATCGGGATTACAGCGTGTTATGCCCGGGCGAAACGGATGTGCCTGATAAACCAAATAACCCTGACTGTGCATAAGTTCACTCATCTGCTTTTCCCACAAGAGGAGCAAATTACCCTGCTGTCTGAGCCAGTTTTCATCAACGCCGTATATCAGATAATCATTAGCCGTAGCGTAATGCCTGATCTCCATACCGAACATAACGGAAAAGTGCTCGTCCTCATATTTTTTCATATCGAGATATGCACCGATATAGCAATCAATAAACTTTTTCGGGTTAAAATATCCGTGGAAGAAATCAAAGGTGAGCGGGCTGTAATGGTCGGTAACGACTATACCCGAGTAGCCTTTTTCCTTATACATTCTTGCTATGTCCTTTGGCTGTGTTCTGCCGCACTGACGAGAGCCGTATTTGGTGTGAGTATGAAGTTCATATTTATATTTCATCAATAATCCGTCTTTCTGAACATATTATTTATCCTCTCGCATAGTTCGGGATAACCGTCAAGCCTCGGGTCGCTCTCGAGCATTTTCAGCGCACACTCACGGCACTGCCGAAGTGTCTCGGTATCCTCGAGCATATCTGCGATTTTGAGGTCGGGCAGACCGTGTTGACGCTTGCCGAAGAAATCGCCGGGGCCTCTGCTTTTAAGGTCGTAGTCGGCAATGTCAAAGCCGTTTGAGGTATGTTTCATAACCTGAAGCCGCTCTCGGGAGGAGTCGCTTTTATTATCCGAAACAAGAATGCAATAACTCTTATTCTTTCCTCTGCCTACTCTGCCCCTTAACTGATGAAGCTGAGACAGACCGAAGCGGTCGGCATTTTCTATAAGCATAACGGTGGCGTTAGGCACATCAACTCCTACCTCAACCACCGTAGTAGAAACCAAAATCTGCGTTTCACCCTCGGCAAAAGACTGCATAACCTTATCTTTTTCGGCAGGTTTCATCTTTCCGTGGAGCAAGCCGACACTGTATCCGACAAATTCGTTTTTTGCAAGATTATCGGCATATTCCTTTGCGGAAATAAGGTCGCTCTCGCCCTCATCAACGAGCGAACAAACTATATAAGCCTGCTCCCCTCTGTCAACTGCGTCTTGAATAAATTTATAAATTCGCTTATGATAAGCCGAAGTGACAACATCCGTGCGTATTTCTTGCCGTCCGGGCGGAAGTTCATCGAGCAGACTTATATCCAAATCGCCGTAAATAATCAGCCCGAGCGTTCTCGGAATGGGGGTGGCAGACATTACCATCAAATGCGGATTTTCGCCCTTCATGGCAAGGTTCGCCCTTTGCTGAACGCCGAAACGGTGCTGTTCATCGGTACACACAAGACCTAAATTTTCAAATTCGACATCATTTTGAATAAGAGCGTGAGTGCCGACGATTAAATCAATCTCGCCGTTACAGAGCGCTCTTTTTATCTCCTTTTTTTCACCTGCCTTAACCGAACCCGTAAGCAATGCAACCCTGACATCGGTGGATGCAAACAATTTCTTAAAACTTTCAAAATGCTGGGTGGCAAGTATTTCGGTAGGTGCCATCAAAGCCGCCTGCGCTCCGTTTTTAATCACGGTATAGATAACCGCACCGGCAACTGCCGTTTTGCCCGAGCCGACATCTCCCTGAATAAGTCTGTTCATCATTCTGTCCGACTGCATATCCTCTATGCAATCGGCAACGGCTCTTTGCTGAGCGCTAGTCGGAGTAAACGGCAAGAGCGAATAAAATTCATTCGTAAAATCTTTTTTTATCTTGCACGAATTGCCCTTTACACCCTTTTCTTTAAGTTTCAAAAGTCCGAGTTGAAGAGTCAAAAGTTCGTCGAAAATAAGCCTGCGTCGGGCAGGTTCGACATTTTTTTCATCGGTCGGAAAATGTATCTGCCTCGTCGCAAAATCAAGCGAAACGAGGTCGTATTTTTTAAGTATATTGTCGCTCAGGGTCTCGGGAATTTTGCCGACAAGAGCAAGAGCGTTCCTCACGGAATTTGAAATCGCCTTAACCGACAGTTTCTCCGTAGTGGGATAAACAGGGTGCACCTCTGCCTTATCGGCACGCTCAATCTGCGGTGAACTCATTGAGGCGGAGGTAAAGGTTTTTTCCACCTTTCCGTACAAAATATAATCGTCAAAAGTTCTCAGTGCTTTTGCAAGATATTTATTATTAAAAATCGTAACCCTTATAACGGTTTCGCCGTCCGAAAAATTACACTTATAAAGCGTAAGCCCCTTACGAATCATCGACTCCTTAACGGGAGTAATCATAGTCGCTTTAATAAAAACAGGTGTGTCGGGCGGTGCATCCTTAACGGATACGGTATTGCTGTAATCGAGATATTTTCTGGGATAATGGCGAATAAGGTCATCAACGGTGAAAATGCCCAACTTATTATAAAGTCGGGCTGTTTTTTCTCCTACACCTTTAAGATATCGAATATCATATTCACCGTAATTCATTTATTCCACCGAAATAATATAGTAGTAAACAGGCTGTCCGCCATCCACAACGCTGACCTCAACATCATCGCCGAGTTTATCAATTAGCATTTGCTCTATTTTATTTGCGTTTTCCTCGGTTTCGTCCTTGCCGTAAATTACAGTAATAAGGCTGTTTTCCTCAGGATTGAAAAGTTCTGCGGCAGAATTAAAAGCGATTTCCTCTTTATCCTCGCCGATGAACTTAATCGCACCGTTACACAGTCCCATCATCTGTCCTTTTTTAATCGGCTTGCCGTCTACCTCGCTGTCTCTTGCCGCAAAAGTAACGCTTGCGGTTTTTGTCAAACCGGCTTGTGCCGTCATCGCCTCAACATTTTCCTCAACGCTCACCGTTTCGTCAAATGCGAGCATTGCGGAAATTCCCTGCGGAATCGTCTTTGTTTCGAGAACGGCAACCTTTCTGTCCTTAATCTCGTCCCTTGCCATTTGAGCCGCCATAATAATGTTCTTATTATTAGGCAAAACATAAACCACCTTTGCCGGAACGGAAAGAACGGCATTAACTATATCGTCTGTTGACGGATTCATTGTCTGACCGCCGCTCACAACGGAATCTGCACCCAAATCCTTAAAAAGTTCGGTAAGGCCGTCACCTGCGCAAACAGAAACAAAACCGTAATCATTAATCGGCTCGGCAACCTCCGAAACCTGCTTCTCCTCCGACTGCTCCTCAATCGGCTCACGCAGATTTTCCAGCGTAATATCATAAAGTTGACCGTATTTAAGAGCGTTTGTAATGACATTACCGGGAGCGTCGGTGCAAAGTTGAGCCTCGATTTTTCCGCCGTCCTCGGACACCGTTACATTCTCTCCGATTGCCTCGAGATATGCACGAAGTTTAATAGGGTCGCTTTCCTTTGCCTTTGAATTTTTATAAACCGTAAATTTAACGCTGTAAGAAAGAGTGGGTTCTTGTGCATTTTCCTCAGCCTTTAAGTCCTTGTCGTCGGCGATGGCTTCCTCGCCTACGGGGCGAATGATGGCATTATAGCCGAATACGCTCTCCATACCCTGCAAAACGAGCAAAAAGCCCTGACCGCCTGCATCAACAACGCCTGCCTGCTTAAGCACAGGTAAAAGTTCGGGCGTGGAGGCAAGAGCCGTCTTTGCCGCCTCGAGAGCCGCAACACAGACCTCCATAGGGTCATCATTTATCTCTGCCATATTTTCGGCAGCCTCTGCGGCACATCTCACAACAGTGAGAATAGTACCCTCGGTAGGCTTCATAACAGCCTTGTATGCGGCGTCCGTACCGGCTCTGAATGCTCGGGCAACATCCTTGCCCCCTGCCTCTTCAAGACCCTTAAATGCCTTGCTGAAGCCTCTGAAAATAAGAGACAAAATAACGCCCGAATTTCCCCTGGCTCCACGAAGCAGAGCACCTGCCGTCTTTTTTGCAACATCGCAGAGTGCGACATCATCGGGCAAATCCTTTACCTCGTCTGCCGCAGAAGCGATAGTCATAGACATATTTGTTCCCGTATCGCCGTCGGGAACAGGGAAAATATTAAGTGCGTCTACCGCCTGTCTGCTGTTTGCAATATTGTTTGCTCCGGAAATGACTCCGTCACGAAACATCTGTCCTGTAATCATCAAGTCATCCTCCGAATCAGTTAATACTGTCTATTCCCTCAATATGCACATTTACTTCCGACACCTTGAGGTCTGTTGCGCTCTCTATGGTATAGCGCACTTTATTTACTATGCTGTTTGCTATGGCGCTGATGTTTACACCGTAGGAGACAGCAATGTTAAGGTCGATAACCAGAGCACCGTTTACGCTCTTTACCGTTATGCCCTGACTTGAATTATCCATATCAGAGGCACGCTCAACCTTGTTCTTAATAACGGATTTAATACTCTGCATAGCGTTTGAGCTGACCATTCGGGTTACGCCGAAGCAACTTTGAGCCGCATTGCCTACAAGTTTTGCAAAATAATTATTCGTTATTTCGATATATCCGTTTTGATTTTCATACTTAATCATATAATACCTCCGATTAAATCAGTTATAATACCAATCCTCAATGTTTGTAAAGAAATCGCCGTAGCAGCCCTGTATGTCGCCGTGAATCGCCTTAGAATAACAAATTATTCCGTCACGGTAAACAAGCGGTGCAAACGGCATATCATTTGAAAATTCAAGGGTAAAGCCGCCTATTTCCCTCTCGCCGTTGAGATACTCGCCGTAAGCCGAAGCACACGAACTGTTTTGGTCTATACCGTAAGCAGTTGCACCCGAGGAGTCAAAAAACGAACTAAGACGCATATCGCCGGGTATTTTAGTCTCACCGAGATAAATATCATACGAACCGTTTTTCAGCGCCTCAAAATATTCGCTCTCGCCGAGTTGTTTTACATTAACCTTAAATCCGACCGCCTCAAGTTGCTGCTTAATCAGTTGTGCGGCAGAAATTCTGAGTTTATTGCTGTTTACCAAAAGGGTCAGCGACGGAGATGAAATCCCGCTTTTTGCTATCGCCTGCTTTGCGCCTGCCGTATCTGCTGCGGAGAAAAACATTTTTGTTTCTCTGCCGAGATTGCTCGACGGGTGAAAAATCGAAGTAGCCGATTTTGCACAACCCTGATATGCGCTCTTTACTATCGTATCTCTGTCAATCGCAAGCGACACCGCTTTTCTTATATTCACATTTGAAGCAACCGACGAAGAACTGTTCATTCCGACATAGACCAGATTATTTTGGCTGACTCTCTTTTTATTGCACTTTAGCGACGATATGTCGTCTGCTCCCGGGGAACGATAGGCATAACTGATATTACCTATATTCAGTGCATTGTTTATGGAGTCGGTCGCCGGAATATTTACAAGTTGAATTCGGGTAAAGCGAGGATTAAAGTCCTCTCTGTAATTCTCGTTAAGTTCGGCATAAACATTACCGTCGCCCTCTGTAAATTTATATCTTCCGCTTCCGAGCGCATACTTTTCGCCGTCAACCGTCTTTGCTATCGGAAAAGTCAAGAGCCTGTGTGCGTATTCGTTTTTATAACTTAAATTAAAGCTGACAACCGTATCGCTCACCGCCTCTGCATAAGTAATCGGAGACAGCGCCGCACTCCAAAGCGAAGATTTTTTTGCATTATTAAACGCATCGACAACGCTCGACGAATCAAGCTTATCACCGTTTGAAAATTCAAGTCCGCTGACGAGCGTTACATACAGCACGTTAGGCTTCTCATATGAATACGAGCCTGCAAGTTCCGGCTGAATGTCAAGACTTTCGTCCGAACGAAACAGCGGCTCATAAACCAAATCGTCAGCCACCATATTATTAAGCGTATCGGCCTCGTAAGGATTAAGCGAATCCGACTGCGTGTAACTTATCTTAAAGCTCGTGGTGTCGGCTATAACCTGCGCCGTCTGCTGAGTCACGGGCTCGGGATTGACCGTTTCTTTTTTCTTGCCGCAACCGACAAGAACGCTAAAAGCAATCACCGCCACAAGAAGTATTGACAAAATCTTCTTTGTCATTTTCTAAACCTTTCTATATGAACAGTTTTACCTGTTTTATCATCTGTCTCAAAGAATATTCCCTCAAGCGTGCATTCGCCGTCGGGGTTTGAAAATCTGACAGGCAAATTTGTTTTCAATTTATATATCACCTTTTCAGGCTCAACGCCGAGCACCGAAAAATACGGACCCGTCATTCCGAGGTCTGTAATATATCCCGTTCCCTGCGGCAAAATCTGCTCGTCCGAAGTTTGCACGTGAGTGTGGGTTCCGAAAACGGCAGACACCCTGCCGTCAAGATAAAAGCCCAGAGCCTTTTTTTCACCCGTGGCTTCTGCGTGAAAATCTATGATTATGTTTTTTATGCCTTCTTCATTCAACCGCTCAATCTCTCTGTCTGCGGCGATGAACGGATTTTCTATCGGCTCGAGAAACGCAGTGCCCTGCAAATTAATCACAGCCGCCCTAAACGCACCCCTCTCAATAATCGCAGTGCCCCTGCCCGGAGCCGAAGAGTGGTAATTATACGGTCTTATGATAAATTCGTTTTCGTCAAGATAATCGGCGATTTCAGACCGCCTGAGCGAATGATTGCCCAGAGTAATAACATCTGCGCCGCTCGTAAAAATATGCTGTGCGCTCTTTGGCGTAACGCCGTTTCCCACCGCACTGTTTTCTCCGTTTACGATGACAAAATCCGCACCGTATTCTCTTTTGAGTTTCGGCAGATTATCCCTTAAATAATCGCACCCCTGCGAGGACACGACATCCCCTATCGCTAAAAATTTCAAACTTTCACCGTTTCTGCTATACATAATCTAATATAATTTATTTTATTATATATTATACTATAACAAAATACAAGTAAAGTTTATCGTTTCATTATTAATACAAAATTAAAAAAGACCGAACGGCTGACAAAAGCCTAAAACCACGCCGATAAAAATAAATCGACCGAAATAAAGGCTCGGGAATTTCACACTCCCAAGCCTTTTAAGTTATGCTGTATTAAAATTTTCAGCAAATATTCAGTCCTTACCCATATGCCTTTTGAAAGCGTTTAGAGTTTCGTCGGAGATAATATGCTCCATCTTGCAGGCATCCTGCTGAGCAATCTCGGGATCGACGCCGAGTTTTACGAGTGCTTCGGTCAAAACAGTATGGCGCTCATATATCTTTTTTGCCAAATCCATACCGCTGTCGGTCAACTCGAGAAAGCCGTTTCCGTCAACGGTTAAGTATCCCTGCTGTTTCAAAATACTTACGCCACGGCTTACGCTCGGCTTTGAAAAGCCCATTTCCTCCGCAACATCGATAGAACGGACATTCTGCTGCTTTTGACTCAAAACATAAATTGTTTCAAGGTACATTTCTCCTGATTCGTGCATATTAACTCCCAATAAAATAAATACTGTTTATTACTTAATTTTCTTAATTGCGTCGAATGCGTCTGTAATTTCTTTTTCCGGCTTAGGTGTGAGAAGAGACACAACCACATTTACTACAAGACCCGTAAGAAAAGCCGGCAAAAGTTCATACACGCCGAGTATCGGCGCAAGACCCGAAATGACAAACTTCCAGATGAACACCATCGCTCCGCCTGCGAAAACGCCTGCGATTGCACCGTATTTATTACTTCTTCTCCAGAAAAGAGAGAGCAGCATAACAGGTCCGAACGCTGCGCCGAAGCCTGCCCAGGCAAATGATACAATCTTAAACACACTGCTGTTTTGATCCCACGCAACAACGATGCCGATAAGTGCAATAACGATAAGCGTTACACGGGCAACTATCATCTTTGCGGTTTCGCTCAAATTTAACTTGAACAATCCGCCGAGAATGTTCTCACTGACAGAAGACGAAGCCGCAAGGAGCTGGCTGTCCGAAGTTGACATCGTGCTGGCAAGAATACCTGCAAGAATAACACCTGCAACGAGAGCGGGAACAATGCCGTGCTCGGCAAGAAATTTTGCAACAAGGATAATAATGGTTTCTTTATCGGCAGGAGTGCCGTCTGCGGCAACGGATGAGATAATGCCGCCGTTCATAAGAGCGTTGCCCACGATACCGATAATTACCGCAATCGCCATTGAAATCACAACCCAAACGGTTGCGACACGACGAGAAGTTTTAATCTTATTTGGATTTTCGATAGCCATAAATCTGAGAAGAATGTGAGGCATTCCGAAATATCCGAGACCCCAAGCAAGGGTAGAAACTATGGTCAAAATGCTGTATGGAGCACTCGTTCCCGTTTCGGTGACCGCTGTTCTTGAATACGAGGTAAACATACTCAAATATCCGTCAAGAGCCTTTGCATTATTTACAACAGCGTCGATACCGCCTGCCTTGCTGATACCGAAAATAACAACAATTATCAGGGCAACAGTCATAATTATCGACTGGATAAAGTCGGTAAACGATGCCGCATTAAAGCCGCCGAGCGAGGTATATCCGACAATTATAACAGCCGAAACAACCATAGCAATATGGTAATCAACACCGAAAAGAGTGCCGAACAATTTACCGCAGGCACTGAATCCCGAAGCGGTATACGGAACAAAGAAAATTATAATAATAAGGGCAGTAAGCGCCATAAGAATTCTCTTATCATCCTTATATCTTATCGAAAAATAATCGGGAATTGTAATCGCACCGATATGTGCCGAATAATTTCTCAACTTCTTTGCAACAATAAGCCAATTAAGATAAGTACCTACCGCAAGACCGATAACCGTCCAACCTACATCCGCAGTGCCTGTAAGCAAAGCGAGTCCCGGCAGACCCATAAGCAGATAACTGCTCATATCCGAAGCCTCCGCACTCATAGCGGTAACCAGCGGGCCGAGTTTTCTGCCTCCCAAATAGAAATCACTGACATTTTTTGTCTTTTTTGAATAAGCAACACCGATGAGCACCATAGCGAACAGATAGACAACAATGGAAGCCATCATACAAATTTGTGCCGTAGTCATTCCTTCTCCTCCGTTTTCTCTTATATTGTAAAAATAAATACAATATATAATAACATAAAATAAGCAATAATGCAAATTTATACCGACGGAGAATCAGAAAAATACAAAGTTATTACTTGCCGTTATACAAAACTTCAACTCCTTACGCCTTGTATTTTTTGCTTAATACATACATTTTACATTTTTATTAAAATAATATCAAGACATAATATACTGTCTGAAAAACAAACGGGTAAACTATATTTTTATAAAGCAGCAGAAGTCCGTCTTTTTTTCCAAAAAATAGAAGCACTCGGGTGGTATTAATCGGAATTAAATGTGCAAAATATAACAGTAAAAAATATAGGATTAGGAGAATGAAAATGAAAGCAACAGGTATCGTTAGGCGAATCGATGACCTTGGCAGAATCGTAATACCAAAGGAAATCCGCCGCTCTTTCAGAATCAAAGAGGGCGACCCGCTTGAAATATACACCGACAGCGAGGGAGAAGTCATATTCAAAAAATACTCGCCGATAGGAGAACTGTCGGGCATGGCAGGAGAATACGCCGAAGTGCTTCACAAGGGGGCAGGGTTGCCCGTAGTAATTACGGACAACGACCACGTAATAGCGGCGTCGGGAATTAACAAGCGAGAAGTGCTCGAACGCAGAGTTACGAAGAGTCTCGAGGAACTTATGACGAACAGACAAATCCACATAAAGACCGACAAAGTGCCGTCTATGTCCGCAATCGAGGGGTACGACAGGCAGGCACAGGTGGTATATCCCATCATATATGCAGGCGATGTCAGCGGTGCGGTAGCGCTTTTTGACGGCGACAACGGCGAACTTCCGAGCGAAGCGGACATTAAACTTGTTCAGGTTGCCGCCTCGTTTTTGGGGAAACAAATGGAATAGTCGTTGTGCAATGTGCACAAATTTTGCCAAATAACTTTGGTTACACTATACAAAACCTAGAATATCACCAAAAGGTCTTGATTTTTCTTCTTAGCAGTATATAATGTGTGCAAGAGAGAGGAAAAAGGCAAAATTGTTGCCGGGTGAGAGGCATATTCATGAAAAAGTTTGAAAAGGAAGCATACGGATATATTAAAGATATGTTTGTTCAACATAATATGGTTAAGCGTGTTGTGTTGACCGTCCTTTCCATAGTAGTCATGGGATTGGGAATTGCATTGTTTTCCGTTTCGGGCTTTGGTGTTGACCCCTTTACATCAATGAATATGAACGTCTCTTCGACATTGGGAATAGGCTACGGAACCTATCAGCTGATTGTCAACGCTGTAATCATAGTTTTTGTGGTTATAGTTGCTCACCGTGGACTCATCGGTGTAGGCACTTTGATTAATATGGTTGGCGTCGGTTACTCGTGCGAATTGTTTGAAAAGATTATTGAGCCGAGCGTTAAAGCGAACGGCGACGGTCTTGCACTTCGCATTGCTTTACTTGCGGCAGGCATTGTGGTTTTGTGCTTTTCCTGCTCTCTGTTCTTCGTTTGCAACATCGGTGTAGGTCCTTACGACAGCATCGGTTTTATGATAAACAGAGCGACAAACATTCCGTATAAATGGGCAAGAGTATTTACAGATGTGCTCGTAATACTTATCGGACTGATTGTCAGCGGCGGATTGACCGCACTGTTAAAAGGTGATTTGTCCGGTGTAAAAAACATCGGCATCGGAACTGTTATCACAGCATTTATGATGGGACCGCTGGTAAACTTCTTCAGCGAAAAGGTAACATCAAAAATTCTTAATGTTGACTACGGAAGGCTCAGCAAGGATGTGGCATTCTTTATGATCAGCGGAGCTATGGTAAAGAACAAAGTACCAAAAGACCACAACCCGGCAGATTTAGACATCAAGTCTGATGCTTTCACCGTAATCAACAAATTATAAAACATGGTTGCAACCAAGGTTGCCGGAATAACTTCCCCAACCTTTTAATATATAGCCTTTTAGATTTTATATAAATTTACTCCTTTGTATCCCGAGTAGCGACGGGGTACGCAAAACAGCACCTCAAAACGAGGTGCTGTTTTACTTTACTTTAGGCAGTCCGATAAAGTCCCTACCCAAGCCTGCTTTAATATAAATGTCAAATATATTTTTGTAAATTCGCCTTATCAAAAATCTTACCGACAACAAAGAATATAATCGCAGAACCCACAGCCTGAACGATGGAAAACGGAACAGAGGTGAGTGCCGACGGGAACGAATACATAATTCCCTCTGCGAGAAGATAACCGAAAATCGTAATAAGACCGGAAACAATGACCATAGGCGAAGTGTACTTATTAACAACTTTAACGGTATTATTCTTCTTTTTATATTCAGCCGCCATAATTATAAACGGTACGGCATTGAGTGCCTTTATGATTGCGGTGGCTATCGCCCACTGAGGCGAGCCTGCCAAAATATCCGCAAGTGCGCCGCCGATTGCCGAAGCCAAAAGTGCCCAGGGTCCGAGAATACAGCCGCTGATATAAATCATACTGTCGCCGAAATGAAGATAACCTGCATTAATTCCCGTAGGTATCTTAATAAATGCCGTGCATACCGTAACCATAGCCGCCATAAGTCCGGTAAGACAAATCTTTTTTACATTGGTTTTCGTTTTTGTTTTCATTTTGTTTTCTCCTTATAAAATCAAATATAATCAAATTATATAGGATTATTATACAACCGCATTAACCATTAAAAAAGATGTAAAAACAAACACTTTTTTGGGTACAGATTAAAATATAAAAGCGAAATAATATTAAATTTTACTGTGTACTGAGTCTTTCGTATTCATCTATAGCCTTAGACAAAGCGATATAGCAATACTTGAGCGAATTATTCATAATGTCTTTTGCGGCATTTATATGCCTTGATACGGTGGGCTGAGAAAGTTTAAGGAGTTCGGCAATTTCCTTTTGATTTTTATTATTTATGTACTTATATCTCAGACAAATATTTTGCTTTGGCGTAAGCTCGTTATCCATTATCAGCGGCACAACGGTCTGAAGTGCCTTTTGCTTTGCCTTTTCTCTGTCGTAGCCGTCGAGCTGAGAATAATTCGAGTTAAAATAATTTTCCGTAAAATCAATCATACAGGTCCTCCTCATCATAATAACCAAAAAGCATTGATGCAGTTCTTTTGCATTCACAAGCCATATCGTAGTATATTCTAATTTTTCTTCTCAGCAGAACAAGGTCGTTTCCACGGTAAACATTCAGCAGAGGTTTCATTGCGTCAAGTCTTGCGGAAAGTACTTTGTACTGCTGCTCATATTCATGAGCCAATTCATTAATTGTCATCGTATGCCCTTCTTTCTGTATATTGATTAACTTGAGTGGTTCGCTAATCTAATATCCATATTAGTAGAACATATGTATTATGTCAATATTTTTCGACTAATTAGTCCCAAAAATATATCGACAAAATGCGACAAATATGCGACAAAAAGATTGTTTTGTACAGAAAAAGGTCAATAAAAGTCGGTTTTTGTATAAAATGCAAAAAAAGTCTAAACTTTTAACTTGACAACTTGGTAACAATTTACTATAATGTGTGTACGCTCAAAACGGAGCCGCAACCGTTTTGAGTTCCTGTCCTCCTATAGTTTGTTATAGACAGAGAGGGAAAGAGACGAGTGTTACGCCCGTCTCTTTTTCTTTTTGTGTTTATGATGGAATAAAACGCACGGGGATTATATTGTATTCGTTTTCAAGGGCACAAAATAAACAATAAAAATTTCAGTTTATGACGGTAAACAGCTTCGCTGTTTGTGCTTTTCGTTTTTTGCTCAGTCGAGGTACCTATGTACATCTTCCTTCGCAAGAAAACGAAATTTATTCACATCCTAAACGCAAAAACCGTCCTTTTATTCTAATAAAACGCACGAGGAATCTCATCGGCTCCCTTGACAAGGGAGCTGTCAGCGTAGCTGACTGAGGGATTTACACTGTTCATTAATTAGTGTTTCTGTAAATAATCACCGATGTGCGTTCTTTGGGGCTGCTACTATCCCTCCACCACTTCGTGGTCCCCCTCCCTTATCAAGGGAGGCTTGGCAATGCTCCTACTTGCTATAATTATTATAATATGCTATAATTAAGCATTATATTGGGCGATAGGAGCAAAATATGAAAGAATTTGAACACGAATTAAAAGGCGAGGCTATGATTCTCGTAAATTCAGCATACACCGCCATTGCGGCAAGAAGCGGCTCACTCGAGGTTCTCGGCACTCCGTATATGATTGCACTTATGGAAAAGGCTACCTGCTCGGCATGTGAGAGCCTGCTTGACGAGGGAGAGACAACGGTGGGCACAGCCATCAACATCACCCACGACAAGGCGAGCGGACTGGGCGAACTGATAAAAGCAAGTGCAACACTCAAAGCGGTTGACGGAAGGAAACTCACCTTTGATGTAATCGCAACAGACAGCAAAGAGGACATTATCGGAAAAGGAACAATAACCAGATTTGTCGTAAACGGCGAACGATTTATGAGTAAGGTGGAATCCAAATAATGACTAAAGCAGTAATTTTCGACTTTGACGGCACCCTTTGCGACACAGGCATCGGAGTTAAAAAAAGTGCAAAATTTGCACTCGACGCATTTGACATAGAGAGTCCCGACTGGGAAGAACTCGACTTTTTTATAGGACCTCCGCTGCTGGTTACATTTCAGGAGAAATTTAACCAAAGCGCCGCAGACGCCGAAAAACTGGTAAAAAAATACAGAGAACGATATACAAATATCGGACTGTATGAAAGCGAGTTTTATCCGGGTATACCGTCGCTTCTTCAAAGGCTGAAAAATGACGGAATGAAACTGGGAATAGCCTCCTCAAAGCCGATTAATTATGTTGAGGAATTACTTATCAAAGCGGGGCTTATTGACCTTTTTGATTACATAAGTGCGGTAAGTTTTACTGCGGACTGCGAAACAAAGCAGAGCATAATCGACAGATGCCTTAAAGAACTCAATGTTCAAAGCGACGAGGCGATTATGGTGGGCGACCGTTTTTACGATATGGATGGAGCGAGAGAGACAGGCGTTACGAGCGTCGGCGTCTTGTGGGGATTCGGTTCTAAATTTGAATTTATAGAAAGCGGAGCAAAATATATAATCGACAAGGTGGAAGATGTTGAGGCGGTTGCGCTCGGACTCTATGAACGATGCGAAAATGTGCAGGGCATATTCAGCGGAAATGTCATCAGTGTGCACCAAGACGATGTTATTCTCTCAAATGATAAACCGGCAACGAGAGAATGCGTTGACCACCCGGGCGGAGTCGGAATAATCTGCTTAAACGAGAACGACGAAGTTTTGCTCGTTCGCCAATTCAGATACCCATATAAAGAAATGATTTACGAAATCCCGGCAGGCAAACTGGAAAAGGACGAAAACCCATACGATGCGGCACTGCGTGAACTTCACGAGGAATGCGGAGCAGTATGCGAAAAGTTGACGCCGCTGGGCGAAATATATCCCACTCCGGGATACACAAACGAAATAATAAGGCTGTATGCGGCGGAAAACCCGACCTTTACGGAGCAAAAACTGGATGATGACGAATTTTTGCAGGTAAGCACAATAAAGTTTTCAACCCTCTTTGCAAAGGTAATGTCGGGCGAAATCAAAGACGCAAAGACGATAATAGCCGTTATGAAGTTAAAGGAACTGAGAAACAAATAATGAGTGCATATCTTGACAACAGCGCAACAACAAAGCCGACAAAAGAAGTTGCCGACAAAATATATGAGATGCTCACGGTAAAATTCGGCAACCCGTCCTCGTTTCACAAAGAGGGTCTCGAGGCGAATTACGAAGTGAGAAACGCAAGGGAAAAGATAGCAAAAACTCTCTCGTGCGATGCCGACGAAATTATATTTACCTCCGGCGGAACAGAGGCAAACAACCTTGCGATTTTCGGTGCGGCTGCGGCAGGCAAACGAAAGGGCAATCGAATAGTCACCACGGCAATAGAGCACGAAAGCATAATCGAAGCGGTAGACGAACTCGAAAAGCAGGGATTTGAGGTAATAAAGCTGACCCCGAACGAGTACGGCAATATCACTGAGGAGCAAATTTTTGAAGCGGTAAATTCTGACACAATATTAGTCTCAATGATGTATATCAACAACGAAGTCGGCTCTATACTCCCCGTCAAGGCGATAAAAAAGGCGGTAAAAAGAGCGAACGCTCCTGCGCTGATACACATAGACTGTGTGCAGGCTTACGGAAAGATTGAAATTAAACCGTCAAAAATCGGCGCAGATATGGTGACAATCACGGCGCACAAAATCCACGGTCCAAAGGGAGCAGGCGCATTATACATAAAAAAAGGCACGAGAATAGTCCCCAGAACTTACGGCGGTGAGCAGGAAAGAAAAATTCGCCCCGGTACCGAGGCGGCTCCGTTAATCGCAGGTTTCGGCGTTGCGGCGGCTCAAATTCCCGACTTAAAAGAATTAAGCGAAAAAATGCACGAACTCAACGCTTACGCAAGAAAGACGCTCGAGGCGATAGACGGAGTAAAGATAAACAATCCCGACACCTCGTCCGACTACATACTGAATGTATACATACCCACCTTTATGACCAGCCAGACAATAGTTCAGCACCTGTCGGGAAAATACGGCATATATGTAAGCAACGGCTCGGCGTGTGCAAAAGGAAAGAAAAGCCATGTGCTGACTGCGATGAAACTCGGCGACAAGGTTATAGAAAAATCAATACGCATAAGTTTCGGCAGGACAAACACAAAGGAAGATGTCAACGAACTGGCGCAAGCGATAAAGGAAACTGTAAGGGACTATCCCATCTAATCGGAGAAGAAATAAGATGAAAGAAATTATACTGATAAAAAACGGAGAACTTGTGCTCAAAGGACTTAACAGAAACACCTTTGAGGACATACTCATTAAAAATATGAAAAAGGCTCTTAAAGGAATCGGCGAATTCCAATTTACAAAGAGCCAATCTACCATTATGGTTGAACCGCTCGACGACGATATTGACCTCGACGACGCAGTTGATGTGCTCAAAAAAGTTTTCGGTATTGCGGCACTTTCGAGAGCGGTAGTTGCAGAAAAAAATTTCAACGATATAAAGAAAAAGACTCTCGAATACCTTGATGAAAGACTCGACGAGGTAAGCACCTTTAAGGTAAACGCAAAGAGAAGCGACAAAAAATTCGATATGAAGTCGCCGGAAATATGCAGAGAGATGGGCGCTTGCATTCTCTCGGCTCACCATCACCTAAAGGTTGATGTGCACAATCCCGAACTGACCGTAACGGTAGAGGTGAGAGACCGCTTTGCATTCATCCACGGTGACAGCATTAAAGGCGCAGGCGGTATGCCTGTAAGCACCAGCGGCAGAGGCGCAATTCTCATCAGCGGCGGAATAGACTCACCCGTTGCGGCATATATGATGGCAAAAAGAGGCATTGAACTTGTTGCCGTTCACTTTGCTTCACCGCCGTTTACAACTGAACTTGCAGAGCAAAAGGTTATGGATTTGCTCCGTAAGGTTGCGGCATACAGCGGACCTATCACAACTTATGTTGTGCACTTTACCGAACTTCAAGAGGCAATAAGAGACAAGTGCCCCGAAGTTTATTTTACAATCATAATGAGAAGATATATGATGAAAATAGCGGAAAAACTCGCAGTTCACCAAAAATGTTCGGCACTTATCACGGGTGAGAGCGTTGGTCAGGTGGCAAGCCAGACGATATATGCGCTCGGCTGCACAGACCAAGCAACCGCACTTCCTGTTTTCAGACCGTGCATCGGTATGGACAAGGACGAAATCATAAAAATATCCCGAGAGATAGACACCTTTGAAACCTCGATTTTGCCATATGAGGACTGCTGTACGGTATTCACCCCGAAACATCCGAAAACAAGACCGCAGATAGAAGACATACTAAAAGCAGAAGAAGCGCTTGACAGCGAAGCATTAATAGAAAGAGCGGTTAACAGCGCAAGAAAGACTGTAATACACTGATGAGCGAAAAAGAAAATAATCTGGAAAAAATTCTCAAGGATTTGGAACTCGACGAAGTTTTGACCTCGGTAAAAAGTGACGTCGACAGAAGCACCGAAAACTTTTACGAAAGACCGTTGGAGCCGCCGAAAAGGAGAAATTCTCTCTCCGAGGAGCAAAACAAAACAACCGACAAAATAGCAAACAAGTCGGAGAAATCCAAAAAAAAGAATAATAATAAAAAGAAAAAGCCCTCCGACGCAAAAGATAAAAAGACGAAGGGCAAAAAGAAAAAGCGTAAAAAAGCAGGCTTAAAAAACTTTTTTGCTTTTCTTAAATCGAAAATCAAAGCTGTACCTCCTAAGGCAAAAAGGATAATATTAATTATTCTTGCCGTTATTTTGGCGGCGGTTATAGCCACAATCGCTGTATCACAAGCAAAAACGGCTTACCTAAAACCGTATGAAACTAAGTACGGCATCACATTTCCTAAAGGGATAGCCGAGGATATGTGCGACGCCTACGGCAGCGACCAATCAACGGTCGGCTCAATTTCTGTCGGCGACGGGGATAGAATCATTTTATCCGAAACGCTTAATGCGTTACAGTCGCACACGGATTACGGCACGAAGTTAGACAGCGAGCAACAGTTTAAGGCGGTCAGCGTAACGCAAGACAGTACGAACATTGAAAGCGAATATTTTACTGCCGACGCTTATGTCAACTCGTCGCAAAAGGTGAGCATAAGCGACCTTTACGGCAAAGAGAACACATATCAGGTTGTCGCCGCTTTTTATGTAAACACTAATTCGCTCGACGATAACGGCTACGTTTTTCCGTATAATCTCTACGGCGATTTGACAGAGGAAAGTTTTGACGAATACGAGGATAAAATTTATTCCCGTGCACTGTATCATACGGAATACGACCTGAACTATACCGACTCGTTTTTGACTGTGAGCACGCAAAGCAAAGTATACGATTACTGCAATTTTGTAATACTGTGCAAAAAGACGGACCCCGATTTTGAAAAAATCACAGGCACAACACCGAACGAGCGTATACATTATCCGCAGAAATGGTACGATGACAACGACGAACACAACCCATATTGGCTCGCATCAAAATGGCACCCCACGGTTTACACCGACAAAAAGCATACTAAAACAAAACAATTAATCTTATAATGTGTAAAAAAGCACCGAGGACTAAGCGTTCTCGGTGCTTTATTTATTTTACAATATCTATTAATATACGCCTTGCTCAATCATAGCCTGTGCTACCTTTTCAAAGCCTGCAATATTTGCACCGGCAACAAGGTTATAACCAAGTCCATACCTCTCGGCAGCTTCTACGGAATGCTTATGTATATTAATCATAGCCTGATGAAGTTTTGCATCAACCTCTTCGGCAGTCCAAGAAAGTCTCTGGCTGTTCTGGCTCATCTCGAGTCCCGAAACACAAACGCCGCCTGCGTTTACTGCCTTTGACGGAGCGACTGTCATATTCGGCTGTGCCATAACAAGATTAAGAGCCTCCTCGGTGGACGGCATATTTGCCACCTCGATATAATACTTTACGCCGTTTGCGATAATCTGCTTTGCCTCTTTTTCACCAATCTCATTTTGAGTAGCGCACGGCATAACTATATCTACTTTTTCGCCCCACGGTTTCTCGCCCTTAATAAACGGAACTCCGAATTTGTCGGCATAGTCTTGGCATCTGTCTCTGCCCGACGCTCTCATCTCGAGAAGATAATTGATTTTTTCGTCGGTGATAATGCCGTCCTTATCATAAACATAGCCGTCGGGTCCGGAAATCGTAACGGGAATTGCACCAAGTTCGGCAAGTTTTTTGCAAGTACCCCAAGCAACATTACCAAAGCCCGATACAGCAACTCTCTTGCCCTCGAGGGTATCATTCTTATGCTTCAAAACCTCTTCTAAATAATATACGGCACCGTAACCCGTAGCCTCGGGGCGGATGAGCGAACCGCCGTAAGAAATGCCCTTGCCTGTAATTACACCGTTTTCAAAAGCATCGGCGATTCTCTTATATTGACCGAAAAGGAAACCAATCTCTCGTCCGCCGACGCCTATATCTCCTGCCGGAACATCAACATTAGGTCCGATATGGCGGTAAAGTTCTGTCATAAATGCCTGGCAAAAACGCATAATCTCGCCCTTGCTCCTGCCTCTCGGGTCAAAATCAGAGCCGCCTTTTGCCCCGCCCATAGGAAGCCCCGTAAGTGAATTCTTAAAAGTCTGCTCAAATCCGAGGAAATACATAATGGAAGAATTTACGCTCGGATGAAAACGAAGTCCGCCCTTGTAAGGACCGATAGCCGAGTTAAACTGAACACGATAACCTCTGTTCACCCGGGTCTTGCCTGCATCATCAACCCATGCGATACGGAATGTAATGAGTCTGTCAGGCTCTGCCATACGCTCAAGAATATTATCCTCGACATATTCGGGGTGCCTGTTAATTACAGCCTCAAGCGACCTGTAAACCTCTTTAACGCACTGAATATACTCAGGCTTTGAGCAATCTCTGCGTTCAACCGTAGCAATAGCTTCTTCAATGTATTTATTCATAAAATCATCTTACCCCTTCTTATTAAGTTAAGTGAGTAACGGCTCACCTGTCTTTCAATCTAAATATAACACTCTCTACAAAAATTTCAACAAGGTTTTATAAATTTTGTAAAAAATAACGATAAATTATTTTTTTAATAATCAAGAGTACGCCTAAAATCGGGTATTTTGCGGCTTTGTTACAACATATGGGACAAGCGTTTTTTGTGCAATTTCACAAAAAGAAAAAAGCCGTCACGGAAAGAACCGCACACGGCTTTATTAAACAAATGCAAGAATGCAAGTTAGTAAACAAAAATCGTCCGATTACTTCTTCATCTCGGCACGAGCCTCTTTGATACGCTCTACAAAAATTTTACCGGTCTCGGTAATTTTATCGTATTCGCCGGTCTTTGCACCCTTAATAAGAGATGAACCTGCTCCGACTGCAACCGCTCCTGCCTTAATCCAATCCTTTACATTATCGACATCAACGCCGCCCGACGGCATCATAACGGCATTAGGAATAGGGCCGTGAATATCCTTAATAAAAGACGGAGTTGCAATATCGCCCGGGAATACCTTGAGCACATCTGCGCCGCATTCCATAGCGTGAACAGCCTCGGTAGGAGTATAAATACCGGGCATAGACGGAATACCGTAGCGGTTACAGCACTTAACGGTTTCAGGGTCGAAATAAGGAGACACAATGTACTCTGCGCCTGCAAGAATGGCTATTCTTGCGGTAGCAGCATCCATAACAGTGCCTGCGCCGATAATAATTTCACCCGAGGAATATTTTTCTCTCATAGCCTCGATAAGTTTATCTGCATGCGGAACGGTAAAGGTAAGTTCGATAGCGGCAACTCCGCCTGCGATACAAGCGTCCGTGATTTTTTCTGCCTGCTCAATCGAAGTGGCACGAACCACGGCTACAATACCGACCTCTTGAATTTTTGCGAGTGTTTCTATTTTATTTGACATAATTATTCTCCTTAATGATTAATAGACAGTTATTTATATTAGCCTCCCTTAACAAGGGAGGGGGACCACGGAGTGGTGGAGGGATAGTCGTTGCTGTTTAGAATGCTTTCAGTAACTATTACAAAAGCACCGCTTAATGAGTAACGCAAATCCCTCAGTCAGCTACGCTGACAGCTCCCTTGTTAAGGGAGCCTATGAGGCTTTAAGTGAAGCATTAAATCCCTATTGATAAAAACACTTTATCTTTGTACTCTTGCACCTGCGCCGTGAACCTTTGCCTCTACCTCTTTGAGCGAAGCCATAGAGGTATCGCCCGGTGTAGTCATGGCAAGAGCGCCGTGAACAACGCCGTAATTAACAGCCTTTTGTGCGTCCTCAAAAGTCATAAGACCGTAGATAAGACCCGAAGCAAAACTGTCGCCGCCGCCTACTCTGTCAAGAATTTCAAGTCCCGGGTATTCGAGAGAATTATAAATCTTTCCGTCAGCCCAGCAAATCGCTTTCCAATCGTTTACCGTAGCGGTTTTAACGGTACGAAGTGTTGTTGCGATAACCTTAAAATTAGGATAAGCCTTTGTTACGGTTTCTATCATCTTATAGTAACCGTCCATATTAAGCTCCTTGAGGTCAGCATCGTTGCCCTCAACCTCAAAGCCGAGAGAGGCGGTAAAGTCCTCCTCGTTTCCTATCATAACATCAACATACTTTGCGATTTCCTTATTAACCTCTTGAGCCTTAGCTTGTCCGCCGATTCCTTTCCAAAGAGAGGGTCGGTAGTTAAGGTCATACGAAACGACCGTGCCGTACTGCTTTGCCTTTTTAACAGCCTCAATAACAACCTGAGCGGCAGATTCGCTGAGTGCGGCATAAATTCCGCCAGTGTGAAGCCACCTTACGCCGAGAGTGCCAAAGATATAATCCCAATCAATATCGCCGGGTTTAAGTTGTGAAGCGGCTGTATTTCCTCTGTCGGAGGCACCTACCGCACCACGGATGCCGAAGCCTCTTTCGGTAAAATTAATACCGTTTCTTACCGTTCTGCCGATACCGTCAAACGGCATCCACTTAATGAGCGAAGTATCAACTCCGCCCTGAAGAATTAAATCCTCCATAAGATAACCGATTTCATTTTCCGCAAAAGCAGTGACAACACTCGTTTTCATACCAAAGCATCTGCGAAGTCCTCTGGCAACATTATATTCGCCGCCGCCCTCCCAGGCTCTGAACGAACGGGCTGTCTTAATTCTGCCCTCGCCCGGGTCAAGTCTGAGCATAATTTCACCGAGAGAAATCTCGTCAAACATACATTCCTCTTTAGGTCTCAAATTCAAATTCATATATATTCCTCCAAAGCGTCTGTGTTAAATTAAAAACCGAAATATTTAATTGCGTTATTATACGAAATGCCCTTTATTATCTCCTCGAGCACCTCGTCATCGTCGGCATACCAGCCGTCCTCAACCCATCTGCCGATAAGGCGGCACATAATTCTTCTGAAATATTCGTGTCTGCCATAGGAAGTAAACGAGCGTGAATCCGTCTCCATTCCCACAAATTTTCCGAGAACACCGAGATTTGCAAGTGTTTTCATCTGCGATGTCATACCGTCCATTGTATCAAGGAACCACCATGCAGGACCGAACTGAATTTTGCTCTGTGCCTCGCTTGACTGGAAGTTTCCGAGCATAGTGGCAAGTACGGTGTTGTCCTTATCGTTAAGGTTGAACAATATCGTTTTGGGCAATTCGTTTTTCACATCAAGAGCGTCAAGAAAGCGTGAAAGTTTCTTTGCAATCTCGCTGTCGCCCACACTGTCAAATCCCGTATCCGCTCCAATTGCCTTAAACATACGAGTAGAGTTGTTACGAATTGCGCCGATATGAATTTCCATTGCCCAACCGAGTTCGTGATATTTTGCCCCGAGAGCCAAAAGCGCCGCCGTGCGATAGCCGTCGCCCTCCGTTTCCGAAACGCTCTCACCGTTCATCGCCTTTTTGAACACGGCGTCGATTTCGTCATCGCTCGAAACGGTAAACGGAACATACTCAAACGCCTGGTCAGAAACCTTACAGCCCGCCTCGTTAAAATAATCGCACCTTTTAAGAAGTGCTGCGATAACATCTTTATAAGAATTAATCTCAACACCGGCAGCCTCGCCGAGAGTCTTAATATAATCCGCAAAACCGTCAAGTTGAATGTTCAATGCCTTATCGGGTCGGAAAGTCGGAAGAACCTTGCAGTCAAAATCCGAAACTTGCTTTAATTTTCTATGATATTCAAGGCTGTCGGCAGGATCGTCCGTTGTGCAAACTACCTTTACATTACTGCGTTTAATGAGGCTCTGCGGTCTGAAATCGCCGTTTTTGATTGCCTCGTTTGCCCTGTCGTAAATATCTTTAGCAGTCCTTGCATTCAGCGGAGTGTCTATACCGAAGTATCTTTGCAGTTCGATATGTGCCCAATGATACAGCGGATTGCCTATGCAATACTGGAGAGTTTCGCCGAATTTCAAAAACTTCTCCTCGTCGTTTGCATCACCCGTGCAATATTTTTCTTCTACTCCTGCACTTCGCATGGCTCTCCACTTATAGTGGTCGCCCGAAAGCCAAAGCCGAGATATGTTCTCCGGCTGTTTGTTTTCATAAATCTCCTTTGGGCTGAGGTGACAGTGATAGTCGCAAATAGGCATATCCTCGGCAAAATCGTGGAACAAATGCCTTGCACTGTCGGTGTCCAAAAGGAAATCCCCGTCCATAAAATTATTCATATTTTACCCCAAATTATCGGCTGAAATCAGCCTTTATTAAAAAATATTATATACCTTATAATACCCCATTTCAACACTAAACATAAAAATAAAGCGGATTTATTCACACAAATATTAAGATTTATTAAGTTTATGATAATTGACATTAATTTCTCCATGATGTAAAATAAAAATATATCAGAAGAAAGGGGATAACATTATGACTTGTCCTAATTGCGGAAAAGAACTCAAAGAAGGCGAGGTTTGCACCTGCACTCAAAACAACGAGGTGCAAGACGAAAAACCTGTCGAAGAAATAAACGAAGAATACACACAAAATGCCGAAGCATCAACAGAGATTCAGCCGGAAAGCGAAGAAACTCCTGCTCCGACAGAGGAAACACCGATTGCCGAAACGGCACAAGCACCGAACGAACCGGAGCAACCCGTATATCAATCACCCGAACAAAACGAATCACAGCAAAGTGCATACTACAATCCGTATGACAACGCTGCATATTATCAGCAAAACGATGCACAATATACACAGCAGGCACCGTACTATGTTCCGACTACTCAGGCACCTGTTGCAAGCACGGATTACCCCGAGGATTATAAGCCGAAGAAAAAATACGTTGCGGTTATTTTGGCTGTCGCTCTGGGTCCTTTCGGAATTCACAACTTCTACCTCGGAAACAACGGCAAGGGCGTAGCGCAAATCCTGCTTACCATTCTCGGCTCGCTTTTGTTTGGTTTAGGCCTTGTTGCGTGTGAGATTTGGGTTCTTGTCGAAACCGTACAGCTTCTCACCGATAAGGAAGAAGCCGACGCAAACGGCTATAAAATTATGACACTCGCAGAGGAAATTGCAAGAGAGCAGAAAAAAGCAGAGTAATTTTTGTGCTTCCCTTAACAAGGGAGACGATTAAATTTAAGGAAGATTATTATGGCAAAAATCAGGCTTAACAGCAACGAAAAAGTGGTTGACGCTATTATGAAAGGTCTAAAAAGGCGTGGCGGATACTGTCCGTGCCGTCTTGAGGACAAGGAAGAGTACCGCTGTATGTGCAAGGAATTTCAGGCACAGATAGCCGACCCCGACTACGAGGGCTACTGCCACTGCAAACTGTACTACAAAGAAAAATAATCAACAATAAAAAAGACACATTGAGTTTTCAAATTCAATGTGTCTTTATTCTATACTTTTCTATGTATTTGTTTTTACTTTGACTGCTCTTTATCCTTGAGTTTTGCGGCTTCCTCTTCCTCAAGCTGACGGTAGGCAACCTTACCCACGAGAGTTTTCGGAAGAGAGTCACGGAACTCAATTTCCTTAGGAACGCCGTAACGGGAAATATTTTTTCTGCAATGATTGATAATTTCCTCTTTAATCTTATCGCTCGGCTCAACACCCTGACGAAGAACGACAAATGCCTTTACTACATGCATCTTGTACGGGTCGGGAACGCCGATGGCACAAGACAAAAGAACATCGGGGTGAGCATCGATAGCGTTCTCTACCTGAGACGGATAAACATTAATACCCGAAACGATAATAAGCCTCTTCATTCTCTGTTTATAATAAATGAATCCGTCCTCATCCATAGTGCCGAGGTCGCCTGTATGAAGCCACAAATTACCGTCGGCATGGTGTCTGAGGGTAGAGGCGGTTTCTTCTGCGTTATTGAGATAACCTTTCATTACGGTCGGACCGCAGATACAAATTTCTCCCTCTTCGCCGTACGGAAGTTCGGTATCGTTGCGTGGGTCTACGATTGAATAGTAGATATCGGAAAGCGGAATTCCTATACTTCCCGGGCGGTAAGTGTCAAACGGTGTAAGGCACGATGCCGTTACACATTCGGTAGTGCCGTAACCCTCTCGCACCTGAATGGTTGCGTTATGCTCCTTGAGGAATGTATCAACTTTCTTCTTGAGTTCAACAGAAAGAGAATCACCGCCGCAGAACATACCACGCAAAAACGACAAATCAAAATCAAAGCCCTCACTTCTGAGCAGTGCCTCATAAAGAGTAGGCACACCTACGATAACATTGGGCTTATATTTCTTTACATCTCTTGCGTAAGTCTTAATGGTGAACTGCGGAATAACGATACAGGTTGCGCCTGCCTGAAGTGCAGTATGTATACCTACGCCCAAGCCGAAGCCGTGGAACAAAGGCATTACGGAGAACATACGCATTCCCTCCATACTGAAACCTGCATTTGCGGCAACCTGAGCGCCGAGTGCGTTCATATTAAGGTTTGTAAGTTCGATACCCTTAGAAGTACCGGTTGTGCCGCCGGAGAAAAGAATAACTGCGGTATCGTCCTTTTTGGGCATAGCATTGGTAAGAGCCGGTGCTTTTTTGCCTGCCGAGATAAAGTCGCCCCAATCTATAACATTCTTATTATCCTTTGGAATCGGAGCCGGCTTGTTCTTCACGGTGAGCGGATAAAGCATATTAAGCGGAAACGGAAGTTCGTCCTTTATGTGAGCAACGATAACCTTAACCGGGTGATTCACTCTTTTTAATGCCTCAAGCACCTTTTCGTAGAACAAATCCACTACCAAAACAGCCTTTGAATTTGTCGTATTGATATAAAATGCAATCTCGCCCTCTGCCGAAAGCGGATGAATCATAGCCGGAATTGCACCGATACGATTAAGCGCATAAAAAGAATCTATACCCTGCGGAGTATTCGGCATACAAACGGTTACGCAGTCGCCGACCTCAATGCCTGCACTTCTGTAAGCCTTACCTATAATTTCGATTTTGTTAAAAAATGTCTTATATGTCGTCTTTTTGCCCTGAAACTCATAGGCAACGCTGTTCATCTTTTTTAACTTTATAACATTGTCTTTGATTGCCTCATACATTGAGCCGTCGGGATAATCAAGATGTGCCGGAATATCTCCGAAATATTTGAGCCACGGTGCCTTCGGTGTTTGTGCCATAGCTATTCTCCTTATATACTTAATTGCAAATTAGATTACGCATATTATACTATATTATATTTTATATTTCCAATCTTTTTGATATTATTTATTATTTATTTACAAAGAGAAAGACAGTATTTGTTATTTCTCTTGAAAGCAAAAGCAATAATTGATATAATTAAAAGATAACGAAAATTGAATTGCGGCGTATAATATAAAAATATTTAACCGAGGGGAAGCATTATGACAAAGCTTTTAATAAGCATAATAAACAAAAAAGGCGCAAAGCGTGAAAGTTACGGCGTTATGAGCGGCATAGTCGGAATAATATGCAATCTTGTTTTGTCCGTATTCAAATTTATCGTGGGCAATCTTTCGGGCTCGATTTCCGTCACCGCCGATGCATTGAACAATTTATCCGATATGGCGTCGAATTCCGTAACGATAGCGGGCACAAAACTCGCAAGCAAGCCCGTGGACAAAGAGCACCCGTTCGGCCACGGCAGACTGGAATACATATCCGCTCTCGCAGTATCGGGACTTATTCTGGTTATGGGATTTGAACTCGCCAAAAGTTCGATAGAAAAAATCATACACCCCGAAACGCTTGACTTCAGTATAGTATACATTATAGTTTTGGGCACTTCGATTTTAGTCAAACTGTGGATGGCATATTTTAACAACAAACTGTATAAAATCAGCGACAACATAAATCTGAAAACGGTAAAGCAGGACAGCCTGAACGACTGCCTTGCAACCCTTGCGACAATAATTGCACTAAGCGTTACACACATTTGGGGCATTAAATGGTTCGACGGTGCAATCGGTCTGGCGGTATCGGTAATAATTTTGCTCTCCGGCATAGATATCGCAAAGGATATAGTAGGCAGACTTCTCGGCAGACCGCCGAAAAAAGAACTCGTTGACGAAATAGAAAACGAGATTACAAAACCCGACATCATAATCGGCGTTCATGATTTAATCGTACACGATTACGGTCCGGGCAGAATAATAGCCTCCGCTCACGCCGAAGTTCCTGCCGATACAAACATAGTAACCGTCCACGATGTAATAGACAATGTCGAGCAGACCATAGCAGATAAATACAATATTATGATTTCGTTGCACACCGACCCGATAGAAATAAACGATGACGAGGTAAACAAATACAAAGCGCTCGCCGAGGAGATCATTCACTCCTACAACAGCGAATTCACCTTTCACGATTTCAGAGTGGTAAAAGGCGAAACACACACAAATCTTGTTTTTGATTTAATCATTCCGTTCGACAAGGAGGACAAGGCGAAAATAAACGCCGACCTCGTCTCGCTCTTTGCCCAAAGGGACAAAAAACTCGTCGCAGTAATAAAAATCGAGCATTCATATATATAGAGCATAAAAAGTAAAAAGCACGGCCTGGGATTTTCCGAGTCGTGCTTTTGCAGTATTATGAAATATTCAATTCGGCGTGGTTCAGAGCCTTTATTGACAAGCCAAAGACTGTTGAGAAAGGTTCTGAATTTCGTTTTCTTGCGAAGGAAGATGTACAATTGTACCTCGACTGAGCAAAAAACGAAAAACGCCAAAGCAGCCGCAAGCATTAAGTTTGCGGTTACTTTACATTCTCTCTGAATGCAACAAATCGCACTCGCTTATCTTTACACAAAAGAGAAAATAAGCATTTAATTTTAATTCTATGGGCGTGGTTCAGAGCCTTTATCGACAGTCTGATTATAATTTTTCCAATTTTGCAAAGTTAGCCATCAGCTTTTTTGTGCCTGCTTTGTCAAAGGCGATTTCCATAAGCGTATCGTTACCCATAGGTTGAGCGGAAATTACAACGCCCGTGCCGAAAGTTTTATGGCGAACGGTGTCGCCCACCGCATACGATGCGTGCGAAGTTGCGGCGGAATTAACCTGACCGAAAGCGTGAGCAACAGAAGACGCTCTGGTTGCCTCGCCTCTTGGGATAGGCGTTGAGCGGCTGTACTTATGCGGTTTTGCCGGAGTGCCGAAATGACTGCCGTAATCGCTCGTTGAAGTCGAAAACGACGAACGGAGTTTGACGGTTCTGTCCTCGGTTACCTCGTCGGGAATTTCTCCGACAAAGCGGCTTTGCATATTTCTGCTTGTCGTGCCGTAGAGCATACGCTGACGAGCATTAATGAGATACAGTTTTTCCCTCGCTCTGGTAATACCCACATACGCAAGGCGACGCTCTTCCTCCATATCCTCCTCGGAATAAAGGCTCTGCGCTCCGGGAAAAATTCCCTCCTCAAGGCCCGGTATGAAAACAACAGGGAACTCCAGTCCCTTTGCAGCGTGGAGCGTCATCAAAACAACGCTGTCCTCGTCCGCATTATACGAATCAATATCGGACACAAGAGCAACGTCCTCAAGAAATGACTGAAGCGTAAAGTTCTCGTCCTCCTCCTCGTACTTAACAAACATGGAGGAAAGTTCCTGAACATTCGCCTTTCTGTCGTCCGCCTTAGTCGGGTCGTCCTCCTCAAGATAGGTAAAATATCCCGTTTTTTCGAGTATCTCCTGAAGCAAATCGTTGACGCTCATTCCGTCCTCGAGTTTCTCTCTGAAGTCGTTAATCATATCGCAAAACGCTTTTAATTTTGCAGCGCTTCGCTTGGTTTTTGCGAACTCGTCCGCCTGCTCACAGACCTCAAAGGCGGTCATCTTATTAGCGGCGGCAATCTCGAGAATATAACCGAAAACGGTATCGCCTATACCTCTTTTCGGCGTATTTATAATTCGCTGAAGTCTGACATTATCGGCAGTGTTGTTGATAACGGCAAAGTAGGAAACAATATCCTTAATCTCCTTTCGGTCAAAGAAGCGGTTGCCGCCTATGATACGATAGGAAATACCCGACTTAGCAAGCATAATTTCTATGTTTCGGCTCTGCGCATTCATACGGTAGAGCACAGCATGGTCCTTATAACTTCTGCCGTTTTTAACATTTTCGTTAATCTCATCAATTATAAAGCGAGCCTCGTCCATCTCGTCATTTGCTGTGTAGAGAACGACTTTTTCGCCCTGCTTTCCCGTATAGGAGCGAAGCCTTTTATCGGCAAGGCGTGTCTGATTATTTGCGATAACGGAGTTTGCGGCGTCGAGAATATTTTGGTGGGAGCGATAGTTTTCGGCAAGTTGAAGTTGAATAACCTTTACGCCCTCTTTTTCGTACCTCTCCTTAAAACGCAAAATATTTTCTATCGTAGCCCCTCTAAAGCGGTAAATGCTCTGGTCATCGTCGCCGACAACGCAAATGTTATGATAGCCGCCTGCAAGAAGATATGTAAGCACATACTGCGCATACGAAGTGTCCTGATACTCGTCAACGATAATGTACTTAAACTGCATCTGATAATTTTCAAGCACATCTTCATTTTCCTTAAACAACTTAACCGTATTAAAAATCATATCGTCAAAATCCATTGCGTCGCTTCTTTTAAGTTCCGCCTGATATTCACGGTAGCACTCGGCTATCTTTGATTTTCTGAAATCGTTTTGGTAAGTCTGCTTATATTCCGCAGGAGAAATAAGGCTGTCCTTAGCGTGGCTGATTTCGTTCAAAATCGAGCGGTGGTTAAGAAATTTATCGTCTATGCCGAGACTCTTTTGCACACGCTTCATAACTCGCTTTTGGTCATCCGTATCATAAATGGTAAAATGCTGTGTATAACCGAGACGATCTGCATAGCGGCGGAGCATACGTGAACACATACTGTGAAAAGTATAAGCCCAAATGTCATTAGCCTCAACGCCGATGGTATTCTCGAGCCTTTCACGAAGTTCGCCTGCCGCTTTATTTGTAAAGGTTATGGCAAGCACCTGCCAAGCACGGGCATAGCCGTCCTTTATAATATGCTCTATTCTCTTAACAACAGTGGCGGTCTTGCCCGTTCCTGCGCCCGCAACGACAAGCACCGGTCCGTCAATGGTATCTATGACCTGCTGCTGCTCTTTATTTGGTTTAACTGCGTCCTTATTCATATTAGTTCCTCTGTCAAAAATAGGAGCGGTAACGCTCGGTCGCCGCTCCCATAATGTTTAATTTAATCCAAAATTTAGCCCAAAAGTGTAAGCAAAATACCTGCCGCAACAGCCGAGCCGATAACACCCGAAACATTCGGACCCATAGCATGCATCAAAAGGAAATTTGACGGATTCTCTGCCTGTCCGACCTTTTGAGAAACACGGGCAGCCATAGGAACTGCCGATACGCCTGCCGAACCGATAAGCGGATTAATCTTACCCTTTGTAACAACGTAAAGAATTTTACCAAACAATACACCGCCTGCCGTACCAAATGAGAATGCAATCAAGCCGAGAAGCACAATCTTCAAAGTATTAAGATTAAGGAACGACTGTGCCGAGGTGGTTGCACCTACGGAAATACCGAGCAAAATGGTAATAATGTTCATAAGTTCGTTTTGTGCCGCTTTTGCGATACGCTCCGTCTGTCCGCTCTCTTTAAGAAGATTACCGAGCATAAGCATACCTACAAGTACACCTGCGTCGGGAAGAAGAAGCGACACGATAACGGTTACCATAATCGGGAAAAGTATTTTCTCAAGTTTTGATACGGGACGAAGATTGCCCATAACAACGCTTCTCTCTTTTTTCGTAGTGAGAAGTTTCATAATAGGCGGCTGAATAACCGGTACAAGAGCCATATAACTGTACGCCGCCACCGCTATGGTACCCAGCATTTCGGGTGCCAATTTTGAGGTTACGAAAATAGCCGTAGGTCCGTCTGCGCCGCCGATGATGGCGATAGAACCTGCCTGAGCGGGAGTAAACTTCAAAACAATTGCGATAACATACGCAACGAAAATACCGAGCTGAGCCGCAGCACCAAGGATAAACGAAATCGGATTAGCGATAAGGGACGAGAAATCGGTCATAGAGCCGATACCGAGGAAGATAAGCGGAGGATAAATACCCGCCTTAACTCCAAAATAAAGGAAGTCCATCAGTCCCGGGGTCAACACATTTCCTGCGCTGTCCGTCATTCTGCCTGCTACCAAATCAATAAATCCCTGCAAATCGTGATACTGCACCGCAAGATTGGCTCCGGGCAAATTAGCCAGAAGCATACCGAATGCGATAGGAATCATAAGAAGGGGCTCAAAGCCCTGCTTTATACCGAGCCAGAGGAAAACAAAGGCAACGATAATCATTACCAAATTTTTCCATCCGCCGTCTGCCGTAAAGAAGTAAGCATATCCCGAATTGGAAAGAATACTTACGATTACAGCCCAAACACCACTTAAAATTTCACTCATTTACTTTGCTATCCTCCTAAAACGGTCTGGTATTTTCAATCACTGCCGCCTGAGCCCACGGATTACGAACTCCGATAGGACTCTGCTTTTTAGGCGTGATAGAGCGAATAACCGCACCTTCGCCCTCCAAGGCATACACAGCCGCACTGATTGCCGCAACGACCTCGCCGCTGATACCCTGCTGGGCAGGCTTTGCCACAGGTGCCGCCTTTGCCGCCGGAGCCGTACTTACCTGCTGCATTTCTTTTTGCTGTGCTTCGACAGCCTTTTTCTTTGATTTATTTTGTGATTTTGAAACGATATTTCCGAACAGCTTAAACACAACGATGAGAACCGCAAGTGTGACTAAGACTATGCCAAGACCCGCTATTACGACCGTAGCCGTAAATGTCGGGGTTCTGTCGGGAGTTATCGATGTTGCCAATGCAAAAAGTTCCATATACCAAAACTCCTCCATTATAATTTAGACGGTTACTATTATAATGCAAACATTTCATTTTTTCAACATATATTTATATTATTTTCACGATTTTAAGTATTATAATTTTTCTATTGATTTAAGACTGTAAATTGGTTATAATAAAAATGTAACGAAATACCGAACGGAGGTAAAAATATGAGCAAGGAAGCGCTTATCATAGCCATTTTGGTTGCACTCATCATACTGTGGGTTACCGAAACCCTCGGAATGTCAAAGACCTCCAGGCTTTTGGCAGGTGCCATCGACCTCGGTCTTGCCGTACTCAGGTAGCAAAACAGAATATCAATTATCATTAAAACGACTTAGAAGTGGTACACTTCTAAGCCGTTTCATTTTTTATGCTAATTTTCTTAAATTCTTTCGCTTTTCGTATATATATTACGGCGAGAGGAATATCGGCGAGAAACCAAGCGGCGGGTGCGGCATAACAAACGGCATTAAATCCTATAAGCGGAGTGAACAAAAAAGCAACCGCTATCCTGCCGAAAAGTTCGCCTGCTCCGGCAATGGCATTGGAATAGGTAAAGCCCATGCCCTGAAGCGAATTTCTCAGCACAAAAAGCACCGCAACCATACTGTAACACTGTGCCGTAGCCTTAATATACTGCCTTGCGGCATGCATCATCTCTGCGTTTACTTCACTCGAAAACAGGCTCACGACAGGCTCGCCGATAAGATAAAGAGTAACGCTCATAACAACGGAAATGCATATATCAAGCACCAAAATTTCTTTTACGCTCTTTAGAATTCTGTCATATTTTTTCGCACCGTAATTCTGACCGACAAAGGTTTGGTTTGCAACTCCCAGGCCGCTCATCGGAATATTGGTCAAATTTTCGACCCTGCCCGCAGCAGTAAATCCTGCCATAACATTTGCGCCGAACGAATTGACGGCACTTTGCAAACACATTGAACCGATTGAAGTTATGGTAAATTGGAGCGAGACGGGAATACCGAGTTTAATTTGCTGCCACGCCGTCTTTTTATCAAAAACAAGGTCGCTCCTTTTAATGTTTATATCTCGGTTAAAACGCAAAACATATATTCCGGTAAGCACCGCCGCAGTAAGCTCCGATATAAGAGTCGCCCAAGCGGCGCCCTTAACGCCCCAATCAAAATATTTTACAAACAAAACATCGAGTATAAAATTAACAACTACGCTCACAAGAAAGAAATAAAGCGGTTTTTTACTCTCTCCGACGGCACGGGATACGGCGGTAAAATTATTGCTGAGCATCTGAAACGGAACGCCAAGATACAAGACGTTCACATACGAAGCGGATAAATCAATAATTTCGTCGGGTGTACCGATAAGCCTGAGAAGCGGACGGCTGACAATATGAGCCGCAACGACAATTACAACGCCGACCAAAACGGCAACGGTTATACTTGAACCTGCGTATTTATTAAGCCTTTTTTTGTCACCTGCTCCAAACGCCTGAGCAACAGGTATGGTAAATCCGCCCGTAAGTCCGAGCGCCGCACCGATAATAAAAGAGTTAATCGCACCGACATTTCCCACTGCGGCGAGTGCGTCGGTGGAAACATATCTTCCTACAATAATATTATCAACCAGCGAATAGTTATACTGCAAAAGCGAGCTGAGCATTATAGGAAGCGAAAAAAGCAAAATACTTTTCATCGCATTTCCGCTGAGCATATCGGATTTTGATTTCATATGCTTTCCTCCCGACAAATCAATCAACTGTATTATAAGCCGAGGAAAATATTTGTCAATATTATTTTTCGCAAAAAACAAAGCCTCCGCCGACGAACAAACCCGCAGCGGAGACTTATATTTTTTATTATATGTTTTACCGTTAATCCTGCTTTGCTCCGTTGATGAACATTTCAACAGCCTTTACGGTAGCGGCATAGCAGTTTGCAAGACCCTCTTCATTCATATTATCATATGTATCACGACGGGTATGATAATAATCCTCCAGCTTATGATTAAGACCTGTTACGCCGCACGAGCGGAAACCTGCCTGTGCAAATGCTGCGGAGTCTGTTGCGCCGCCGAGAGGAGGAACCCAACCCTTTTTGCACGGAACATCGACAGCCTCTGCCGCTTCCATAAACAAATCGCAGTAATCCTTATCTACCTTTACGGTACCGTTAAGGTCACGGTAATTTACCATAAGATACTTCGGGTCGTGAATTGTATCATAAGAAATGAACATAGTCGGGCAATCCTGAAATTCGCCTGCGTGAGCCTCGCACCAAGCCTTAGAGCCTCTGAGTCCAGCCTCCTCACTGCCTGTAAGAACACAGCCGATTTCGGTATCCTCAAGGTCAATTCCCTCGTCTTTAAGAGCTTTCATAACTGCAATACCCATATAGCAACCGGAAAGGTTATCGTTTGCACCGTCAACTATTCTGCGATAATTAACCATCCAGTAAAGACCTACGAGCGGAATAAGGAAAACAAGGCCGATAAGAGAAGCCTTAGTAATCGGCTCACCCATTCCGACTGTTCCGAAAACGCCGTATTTGACACATTTGATAATACAAAGAATGAGATAATAAACGGCACCAAGACCGCAAAGAACAGCGTGACCCTCAAAGCCTACACCGCCAAACTTATAATTCATAGGCCATTCCCAAGCGGCGTCGGGGTGACCGTTAAAGAGAATTCTGCGCTTAGGCTTGCCGCTTGCACACTTTTTGATTGCAGTTACATTATGACCTGTTTTTTCAGGGAAGCATTTGTCAATCAGCTTAATATAAAAACCGAACTGACAAAGTACGATAAACAGACCCAAAACAATAAGAACAACACCGATAACCGGTGCAAAGAACGAGCACAAAATGCCGACAAGAACAAAGGTAATCGTAAAGAAAATCCAACCGAAGAACGAACCCGGGTTCTCCTTAAAACTTTCCACCTCTGCGCTTTCACAGCCGCAGTCCTTTTTAAGAACCTCCGCCATATACTCACAAGCCTGCTTTTCACCCTTTGAGCCGGGGTCTCTTTTTTCAAAGTCCTTGCAGATATGAGTGATTTCGTCAATCATATACTGTGCAGCTTCGTCTTTTTTTGCAATAATTTTACTTAAATCCATACTGTACTCCTTTGAACATAAATTAACGTTACTTTTATTTTAGCACAAGGCATTATCGGTTTCAACAAAAATCACAACATTGTAACATAAATGCAAGATTTAATTCCCATTGACAAAGTGGGTATTAAAAAGTATAATACTTTACAGTTATATATTATAATAAACAGCGGAGATATATCATATGAAAATAAGCGAAATATTAAAGGAAAACAGGGTAAATGTTTCGTTCGAGGTTTTCCCTCCGAAGCAGTGGGATAAAATAGAGACGACCAAAAACGTGGTCAGAGAAATGAGCAAGGAAAAGCCGGCATTTATGTCGGTCACCTACGGTGCGGCAGGTACCACAAGCGGATTTACAACCGAAATCGCAACCGAGATAAAAAACAACGGAGTCACTCCGCTTTCTCATCTCACCTGTCTAACCTCGACAAAGGACAAGATTCACGCCGTAGTAAACGAACTTCAAGAACACGGAATAAACAACATACTTGCACTCAGAGGCGACATTCCCGAGGGCTTTGAATTTTCAAACAATCAGTATTTTACGCACGCATATCAACTTATCAACGAGATAAAGGAGATAAATCCCGACATTTGCGTCGGTGCGGCGTGCTATCCCGAAATCCACCCCGAGAGCAAAAACAGAGTAGAGGACATAGCGCACCTAAAAGAAAAGGTTGACTGCGGTGCTCAATTTTTGACTTCTCAGATGTTTTTTGACAACGAGAAATTCTTAAACTTTGTGGAAATGTGCAGAATAAAGGGAATCGAAGTACCGATTATCGCAGGCATTATGCCGATAACAAACGCAAACCAAATCAAGCGTTCAATAGAACTTTCAAACTCGAGCGTTCCAAAGAAGTTCTTTAGGATAATGGAGCGTTTCGGCGACGACCCGAACAAGATGAAGCAGGCAGGCATAATCTATGCCACCGAGCAAATTATAGATTTAATGGCTAACGGCATAAACGACATTCATATCTACACCATGAACAAGCCGGATGTTGCCTCACAAATAATGAACGGACTGTCACATATTATAAATGAGTAAAGCAGATATCCTTCGCTACATGCGAACCTCATCAAAAACGGACAACGAGCAAATTCTTGCTCTTGCGGACAAGGCAATAGAAATCATTAAAGAGACCGCCGTACCCAAAACTCTCTGTCGGGTATTCGACTGCGAGGTGGGCGAGGATACGGTTACGATAGACGGAGTGACCTTTAACAGCAGGCGGCTGGCGCAAAATATGAACGGCTGCAATAAAGCGGCGGTTTTCGGTGCAACTTTGGGCATTGCCGTTGACAAAAGAATCAAGATTGCCTCGGCTACGGATGTTGCGCTTGCAATGGCTTTGCAGGCGGCGGCGGCAGACAAGATAGAAGAAGTCTGCGACAATCTGGAAGATACAATCAAAGCGCAGTACGGCGTAACACTCAGACAAAGATATTCGCCCGGCTACTTTGATTTGGACATAACGGAGCAAAAGAAGTTTTTTTCACTGCTGCAACTTGAAAAACGCATAGGGCTTACTCTTACGGACACCTGCGAAATGGTGCCAACAAAGAGCGTAACGGCATTTATAGGAATGGAAGGATAAAATGATAACTTACTTTGACGGCGGAATGGGCACAATGCTGAACCTAAAAGCGGGAGAACTGCCCGAACTGCTGAACATAAACGACCCCGAAAGAGTTTACGCCATACACAAGGCATATGCCGATGCAGGATGTAATATCATATCGGCTAACACCTTCGGCGCAAACCGATTCAAATACGACAATGTGGACGAAATAGTAAAGTCGGCGGTTAAAAATGCAAAGAGAACGGGCAAAAAAGTAGCCCTCGACATAGGGCCCACGGGCAAACTCTTAAAACCGATGGGCGATTTGGACTTTGAAGAATGCGTTGACATTTTCGCCGATGTGGTAAAAGCCGGCAGGGACGAGGCAGATTTGGTTCTGCTGGAAACTTTCGGCGACCTTTACGAAATAAAGGCGGCTATGCTTGCGGTAAAAGAAAACTGCGATTTGCCGCTCGTTGTATCAATGATTTTTGACGAAAAAGCAAGACTGCTCACAGGTGCAGACGTGCGTACTGCCTGTGCCGTGGTGGAGGGACTGGGTGCAGACGCAATAGGATTTAACTGCGGACTCGGACCCAAGCAGATGATTCCGCTCGTAGAAGAACTCGAAAAACACGCCTCGATTCCGATTTTGGTAATGCCAAACGCAGGACTGCCCGAAAGCGTAAACGGCGAAACAATATTTAATGTTGACCCCGATGAGTTTGCATCATATATGACGCAGATAGCAAAGATGGGCGTATCGTACCTCGGCGGCTGCTGCGGAACAACTCCTGCCCATATCAAAGCACTTTCTGATATGGCAAAGACAATGGATATTCCTGAGATATCAGACAAGAAAGAACGTTTGCTATCATCAGAACGCATGACAAGACAGATCAGTCTGGATGGTCCTTTTATGGTGGTCGGAGAACGTATCAATCCAACCGGTAAGAAGAAACTGCAGGCAGAGCTTCGGGAAGGGGTTCTCGATACTGTTATGACGATGGCAGAAGAACAGATGGAAAAGGGTGCATCAATTCTTG